>ENA-ORTP01000003-ORTP01000003.1-human-gut-metagenome-genome-assembly--contig:-NODE-3-length-345930-cov-69.067678_pt1 | contig 345930 bp, 273 predicted proteins | sample MGYA00241913_ERZ509190 | MGnify/ENA primary metagenome ERZ509190 (study PRJEB26280, sample SAMEA2338839) | human gut metagenome | biome: human gut; feature: human-associated habitat; material: faeces...
GCTGTCCAGGTGCCCGTCGGCGCTGTCCGCCGCGCCGGCCGTCAGGTCGCCGTAGTTGGCCGTGAAGGCCGCTCCCATCGTGAAGTGGTCGCTGAGGTCCACGTCCATGCCCACGGTGCCCCCCCAGGTGGTGAGCTGGTAGCCGCTTTCATCCCCCCTGGTGTCCAGCTTGGCGTAAGAACCCGTGCCTTCCATCCACATGTGGAAGCAGGGGAGGTCTTCGTTGACGTAGGCGGGGTTGACGCCCATGAGGGTAGTGCGGTTCCTGATCCAGCCCATCTGGTCGCGCAGGGCGTCCTTCTGGGCCGTTCCCAGCGCGTTGACCGTGCTGCCTGCCGCGGCTGCCATGGAACGTGCCGCCCGGGAGGTGTTGCCGGACTGGATGTCGTTTCTGACGGCTTCCCTCAGGTCACCGAGCTGCGTGCCTTTCGGCGCGTTGCCGCGGTTGTTCCAGAGCAGGTTGGCCCCCGCTTCCGAGTTGGCCGTGTTGGCCGCGTCCATAAAGGCGTTCTCCGTCTTGACCATGCCCGTCACCACAATCTTGCCGCCTTCCGTCCGGATGCCGAATTCCTGGTAGTAGAAGTCAAAATAGCCGGAGGCGTCCACCGTGGCTCCGTTGGCCGAAACCGTTCCGGCTCCCGTCGCGTCCACCAGCGTGAAGTTGAGGTTGGCCGTCGGGTCCGCCGGGTCGTCGTAGTCCCCCAGGCTTCCCAGGGAAACGGTGGTTCCGTCCAGATTGACGTCTCCTGCCTGCACGGTGATGACCGGGCTGGAGAAGAGGTCGTCACGGTTGGTGTTGATGACCAGGTCCAGATGGGAGTTTTGCAGGTTGAGTCCGTTGGCGACGGTGAGCGTCGTGTTGACCGCTCCGGTTCCTTCCCCTACCGGGCTCAGGCGCACATGGGCGCCGCTTCCCGCCGTGAGGCTCTTATAGGTAACGGAGCCGTTGCCGCCTTCCGCACCCGTCAGTTCCAGCGTTCCCTTCGTGACGCTGAGGGCCTGCCCGATCGCGCCGTTCCCCTTCAGAACCTGCGTGCCGGTGCCGTTCATGGTGATGCTGCCTTCTCCGCTGAGAGAGCCTTCATACAGGGCATTCCCGGCAGTGGTGATTTCCAGGGCGGAGCCGTTGTTCAGCGCGCCGCTTCCCGTCAGGCCGGAAATGCTGTTGGCCGCGTTGCCGAGCTCCAGCATTCCGTTGCCGTCCAGGTCCACCTGCACGCCGTCAAGCTTGGAGGTGCCGTTGAGCGCCAGGGAGGCGTTGTCCGCCACCTGGAGCACGCCGGCTCCGGAAACGGTGCTGTTGGAAAGTTCGGAACCGGCTCCCGTGAGCGAGAGGGTACCGTTTTTCCCGATGGAGAGGTTGCCGCCGTTGCCTTCATCCGTCAGCGTTCCCGCTTCCGCCTTCCCGGTAATGTCCAGGGAGGAAAGGTCGCCGGAGTTGGAGGAGTTGAGCTTGATGGAGCCGAGGTCCGCCGTGCCGGAGAGGATGAGTTGGCCGTCCTGCATGTCCAGCGTGCCGCTGGTATCCAGGGTTCCGGCAAGCTCCAGGGAGCCGTCTCCCGTCTTGGTGATATTGGCCGTCCCCCCATTGATGGTTCCGGAGTACTTCGTATCGGGACCGGACGTATTCGGATCGGTTCCCAGCAGCTCGTTGTTCAGGATGACGGAAGCCGTCTTGTCGTTCGTGCTGGTGATGTTGATAACGCCGGAAGCCGCACCGGAAAGATTGTTGATCGTCAGGCCGTCAGCCGTATCGTCCACGCCGGGGAGGTTGAGGGCCAGGTTGCCGTCCACGATGACCGCGCGGTACGGGTCCAGCTCGGAATTGTTCGTGACCGTCTTGTCTTCGCTTCCCACGGCGTAAATCTGCGTGGCGTCCCCCGTGATGCCGATGGAGCCTCCGTTGATGCCCGTCACCGTAAAGCCCAGGGATTCCAGCAGCGGGTTGAAGATGGCCGTACCGTAGCCCAGCGCTCCGTTGGTCAGGTTGAGCCACGCCGTGCGGTCCCCCGCGCCCCAGCCCTGCATGGCGTTAATCACGTCAGCGGAGAGGGTAAGGGTGAGCGTTTCAATTTCCAATTGCGTTCCGGCCGCGTCAAACTGAATCATGGAAGTGCTTCCGGCCAGGTCCTGCGTCTTGGAGACGTTCCCCGTGCCCACCACCAGGCTGGCGCTGTCCAGATTGGCGGCGCCGTTGATGCCGCTGATGACCGTTCCGGCGTCCGTCATGTTGACGGTCTTGAGCGCGGAACCGGAAAGGCCGCCCAGGGAAATGGCGCTGACGCCGGAGGCCGCATTGACGGAGACGTTCTTGACGCCCTTGTAATTCTGGCCGCCCGTCACGTTGCCTCCGGTGATGTTGAGCCCGGCTTTATAGCCATCGGCGGTGTCCTGGAAGGAAAGCGTTCCGGAAGCAAGCGTCACGGTACCCGTGTAACCCGCACTGGCGGCCCCTATGCTCAGAGTGCCCGTACCGGTTTTCAGAAGGTTGCCTGAACCGGTGAAGGCGCCGTTGAGGGTGATGTCCCCCCCCGTGGTATCCACCGTGGCGGTCTTGCCGGAAGCGGCGTTGAGGGCGACTCCGACAGAAGTTGTCCAGGCAGCGGAGGAGTTGAGCGTGCCTTCTCCCAGCGTGAGGGTTCCGGACGTGCCGGTGATATCGCCGCCCATCGTGAGCGTACCGCCGCCGCTGAGGGTGATGCCGGAGTCGGAGCCATCCAGGAAGGAGGCGGCCGCCAGCACGGCAGTGCCGCCGTTGATGTTGAGATTGCCTGCCAGGGCTCCCTGCCCGTTGGCGCCGCCCAAATTGACGCCGGTGGTGGAGGTGAGCGTGACGCCCGTCCCCACGTTGACCGCGGAAGCCTGCGTGTTGCTGCCCATCGTGCCGCCGCCTATTTGCAGCGTGGCGATATCAAGGTCTTTCTTCAAGTCCAGCGTCACGCCGTACGTGACGTCAATGAGATCGGCATTCAGCGTGCCGTTCATCGTGATGGTACGGTTGGCCGTAGCCGCTCCGTAGCCGGAAAGAACGATGCTGCCTCCGGCATTGCTGAGCGTGCCGTTAAGCGCGTCATTGCCGTTGGCCGCCTTGACGAGCAGGGAGCCTCCGTCCGTCTTGGCCAGGGTGCCGCTGATGTTCTTGAGCACGCCGGAAAGGGCGATTTCTTTGCCGCCGGAGAGCTTGAGGGTGGAGCCGCTGGCCACCGTCACGGTTCCGGAGAGGACCTTGGTATTGGCGATGTTCCCCAGCGCCACGGCTCCATTCCCGGAGATGTTCCAGTTGAGGGACAGGAAGCTGTCCTGCCCGGCCGTATTCACCGTCAGTGTGGTGCCGGCTCCGGAGGCGGCCAGCTTGACCGCGTCCCCGGCGTTCTTCTGCACCATGGTCTGCGTCAGCGTCACGTTCCCGGAGGCCTGCAGGATGCCGCCGCCGAAGATGATGGAACCCGTTCCCAGCGCTCCGTCTCCGTTGATGTCCACAATGCCCCCTTCCAGGGACGTAGAACCACCGTAGGTGTTCGTATTGCGGATTTGCAGGGTGCCGTCCCCCCTCTTGGTCAGGATGGTCGTGGCGCCCGTGATGTGCCCGTCTCCCTGGAAGGTGTAGGTGTTGTCCGCGCCGCTGTTGCTGACGACGATGGAGGAGGGAGCCACGTCTCCCGTGATCGTCACGGTTTTGTTGGCTGCCGTGTTGTCAAAGAGCAGGGGCTGGCCGTCCGTGGTCGCCGGCGCGGAGCCGCTTCCGCCGTAGGTCCAGTTGCTCACGTCGCCCGCGCTCCATGTTCCGGCGTCCGCCGTTCCGTTCCAGGTGAGCATGTTCGCGGAGGATTCGATCTTGAGCTGAAGCGTTTTGCCGTCCGCGGAAAGTCCCAGCGTGTAGGTCAGTTCCGGATGGGCGTCATTGATGAGGTCCCCGATGTTGAAGGAGCCGAGCGTGAGCGTTCCGCTTCCCACCGTCAGCAGGGAATAGTCTCCCGAGTCGGTGAGCGTGTCGTAGTTGTTGAGGGTGACGTTGTGCGTTCCGGTGAGCGTCAGTCCGCCGGTGAGCGTCACCAGGGCGTTTCCTCCCGCCGTCAGTCCTGTCATGTCAAAGGTGAAGGAGGAGCCCGCGGCCATGGCCATGTCTCCGGTGACGTTCAGGCGCGAGTAGCTGCCCAGCGTCAGGCTGCCGATGGAGCCGCCGTTGCTGGTGATGGCGCCCGTGGAGAGCGCATCCGCCGTGCCGGCTTTCACGTTGACCGCGTTATTCACCGCATAATTGCCGATGTCCAGCGTCGCTCCGGAGGAGATGGAGACCGTGCTGGTCCCGAACGCCGTAGCGCTTCCCGCCGCCAACGTTCCGGCTTCCGCATTGGTCGTGCCGGCATAGGTATTGGCGCCGCTGAGCGTCACCTTGCCCGGACCCTTCTGGGTGATGGAACCCGTTCCGCCGATGACGTTGGCCACCGTCTGGTCCGCATCCACCGCATAGGTCAGGAAAGCGTCTCCATTGCCGCCGAGCGTCACCGCTCCGGAACCCAGGGAGCCGGCTCCCGTCAGCAGGATGGTCCCTTCCTTGATCAGGGTCTGGTTGGTATAATCGCTGGCCTTGGTCAGTTGAAGCACGCCGTTCCCCTGCTTTACGAGGTTGGCGCCGTTGCCTTCCTTGGCTACGATTACATCCAGCTTCAAATCTGCCGTATTAGTATCGTCCAGCGCAAAATTCCCGCGCGCTATGTCAAAGATGGCCGTGCCGCCGCGGAGGGTCAGGGCATTCGCCTGACCGGTGGAGGGGGCTCCCTCCGCCACGGAGAAGACGCTCATTCCGGTAGCGGACTGCTGCGTCACAATGGTATTGGTGCCGCTGAACAAGTCGAAGCCGTTTAATCCCCCGCCGGGCATGTTCAGAATGACCCGGCTGTTGTTGAACACCATTCTGGTATTGGCCATGGTCGTATTGCCGCCGCCGACATTCCAGGTGCCGCTATTCAGGGTCAACGTGCCGAAATTCCCATTGTTGTTGTAACCGAACGGATCGCCCGCGGTAGTGTTCAGCGTGCCGCCGTTCACTATCAAATCGCCGTAAAGGATGGATTGCTGTCCGTCTCCATTCTTGCCGAGGTTCAGGACCGCGCCCTCGCCCACCGTGGTCAGCGCGGTTTTCGTCTGGGCGGTGGAAACCGTCAGGGCCGTTCCGGCGCCCGACACTTCCAGATTGATGCCGGAGCCGGTCAGCAGTTTGCCGAGCGTATTGGCCCCTCCGGAGGCAAAGGCGATCGTGCCTCCGTTGATCGTCGGCATCGTGGCTCCCAGAATATCCGCAATTCCGCCCGTTACGCCGATTTCCAGCCGTCCCGTCCTGTCCACGGTCACCGTTCCGGTCCCCAGGGCCATGTTCGCCTTCACGGCAACGGTTCCTTCCTTGATGTTGACCGCGCCGGAGTAATCATTGTTGGAGCTGTTGAAGGTCACCTTTCCTTCACCCAGTTTGGTCATGGTTCCGTTCCCGGCAAGCTTGCCTCCGTTGTTGGTCAGCTCCAGGTCCTGCCCTATCCCGTTGTTGAAATAAATGGCCTTGGCATTCACGTCCCCCGTCAGGGACGCCACTCCCGTGTGCGTTCCGTCAAACAGATAGGTCGTCGTGTTGTCCACGGCGCCGATCGGATTGCCGTCCCAGACCACCACGCCGTCCGCCATGCTGACGGAAACGGTCACCGTCTTGTCACCGGTATTCACGTTGAAGGTTCCCTGGTACAGGCTGGCCAGCGTACCGGTCAGGGTCATCGTCCCCGCATCTGCGAAGTTGCCTGCCGTCAGGTTGTCCCAGGAAACCAGCGTATAAGTCCCCGCGGTGATATTCCCGTTAATGTCCAGGCTGACGCCTGCATCCGCGCCCAGCGCCAGGTTGCTCACCGTCAGCGTCGCTCCGTCCGAGCTCAGGGCGCTTCCGTCAACCGCCAGTGAAGCGGCGTTCAGCGTTCCGGTCACGTTCTGCTTCCGCAGCGCCGTCACCTTGGCGGTGGAGGCGTTCAATGTTCCGGCCAGAGCCGTATCCGCATTCAGGTAAAGATTGTTCCCTGAAAGGTTCAGTGTTCCGGTAAAATCGCCAACATCGCCGCCCAGCGTCAGGGAGCCCGCGCTGTTGCGGGTAGTGACGGCCAGCGTTCCCGCACCGCCCAGTCCGCCGAGCATCTGCAGGCTGTCTCCTCCGGCGAGGGTCGCCGTTCCGCTGCCGGACGTTTCCACGGACACCTTGCCGTTAAGCGTCGCGGTTCCTGTGATTCCGGTAAAGACGTTCAGGACGGTCGCGGCGTTCGTCCCTTTCAGCGTGACATCCCCGTCCAGGGACACTCCCCCCGCCGCGGCTGCGGCATTCAAGCCGTTGAACGTCACCGTGACATTTTTTTCACTGCCGCCCAGCGTGACGCTGCCCTGCCCCCACGGGGTCAGCACCTGTCCGGCAGCGACGGAGGCTGTGCCGACATTATAAGTCAGGCTGATGTTACTACCGGTTCCGGCTATTTCCGTATCGCCGTCATAGGAATTCTTCACCCATCCCGTTTTAAAATTCCAGCCGTTGCCCCCAACATCGGAAATGATTTTCAGGCCGCCCGTTCCCGTGATGGCGGAGGTCAGCGTGGCATTATTTCCATTGCTGGAGCCGTCAATGACGGCGTAGCCGCCTTCTCCGGCGTCCAGCCGGATTTGCATGTCGATGAGACGGTTACCGTTCCCGTTCAGCAGGCGCAGCTTGGAACCGTTCCCCATCGTCAATATGCCCGTGCCGGTGATGTTGGTGGCCCAGCCGGTCTGCATCACCGCGTTTTTTCCCAGGGTGATGTTCAGGTCGGAGCTTAACGTCCCCTCTGCCGCAACAGCGAGAGTGCCTGATTCCACCACCAGCGTCCCTCCCGCCGATGCGTTGAACGCGTCCCTGCTCAGGGACAGCGTGCCGTCACCCGTCTTGACGACCGTCCCGGAAATGCCTCCTCCCAGCGTGGCGTTGCCCGCTCCGATCACCAGCGAGCCGGCTCCGCTGTTAATCAGCTTGCCTCCGTAGGCGCCCGCCGCCAGATTCAGGCTGCCTTCTCCCGTGCGGGTGATGGTTCCCATCCAGCCGGCCAGGGATGCCCATGTGACGGCATTCCCGTTCGTATCCACCAGAACAGCGTTGGAAGCCAACGCGCCTGTCTGAATTTGTCCGGAAATGTCCGCCGTTATCCCAGCGCCGTATTTCAGAGAGCCTCCATTAAAGATGATGCTGCCGGCACCCAGCGCGGCGTCATGCCGCATTTCCACCGTGCCGCCGCCCAGCAGGACTTCTCCGGAAAAACCGGCGTTGTCCGTGGCGATGGACAAGGTTCCGCTGCCGGTCTTCTGCAGCTTGGAGCTTCCCACCAGGGAACCGGACCCCGTCCACGTATAACCGGTTGCGTCAGCATTGACGACGATCAGGCCCGGATTCACCTGCCCGGCGATGTTCACGGTCTGCGGCGCATTGCCTGCTACGTCACCGAAGATGACTCCGTTGCCGTTGGCAAAAGGCAATCCCGCATTCCAGGGGGAATCCCCCGTTCCTCCCACCGTCCACGTATTGTCTCCGCCGCCCGTCCAGGTCAGGGACGTGACCTGCGCCACGACGAATTTCAGGGTATTGTCCGTCGTGCTCCAGTTGCCGATGTATTCGGTCCCCAGCAGAATGGTATTGGCCAGATCCCCGGTGATGCCGCCCGTGGCATTAATCAGATTGTACGTGCCCGCGCTCCAGCTCACGCTGTCGCTGTTCTCCAGCAGCAGGCTGCCGTTCACCGTCAGGGCGCCGTTCAGGGCCAGCAGGGGATTGCCGTTCACCGTCATGTGAGTGGCGTCAATCCGCACGGCCGCTCCCAGGTTCAGGTTGCCGGTCATCGTATTCTGCCCCCCAAGGGACAGGACGCCGGCGGTCATGGACAGGCCGGCATTGCTGTCCACGGCGGAGACGTCCAGGCCCGCTCCCGCGGACAGGGAAAGGCCGCCGTACCCCGCGGAAATGCCGCCGATGGCCGCATTCCCCGTTACGGAAAGGTTCTTGTTCGTTCCCATTCCGGAGGCATGGCTGACAATGAGGGTGCCCCCTTTCAGTTCCACGCCGCCCGTGAAGGAAGAGGCATGGGCCAGGGTCAGCGTCCCGGAACCGTCCTTGATCAACCTGCCTGTCCCCCGGAACACATTGTCGCCGGCCGTGGTCATATTCCCGGCCCCGGTCAGCGTCAGGGCGCCGTTCAACTGAATCCACTGGGCGGAAGATACCGTCATGCGCACGGTGCTGGAGGCATTCTCCACCTCCACGGCGCCGCCCCCCGCCGCTACCGTCAGGCCGCACCCGAATTCTCCGTTTTCCTCCTTGGTAAGCTCCAGGCGCCCTTTGTTGTTCAAGGTCCAGTAATCCGTATTGGTGGCCATCTGACCCAGACCATTATAGGAATATTCCCCCACGCGCAGCACGCCGCCGTCGGTCACGGTCACACGGCAACGGGTATACCCCCCCGAGTTAAGACTGGCGTCCGGAGCGCTCAAATCCAGCGTAGCGTTATTAATAGTCAGTGTTTTGGAGATTGGATCACTCCCGATTTTCTGCGTAGCCGCCGTTTCAATCCTGAAAACGCCGCCGCCGGTGATGGTGAGGCTGTTATTGCCAATATTGAACGCTCCCTCCGCCTGGGTCAGCGTCTTTCCGGTTTCAATGGTCAGGGTCAGACCGTTCGCTCCGATGGTCGTCGTCTCATTCCAAGTGGTATCAGTACTAATGGTTACATTACTTGTAAGCGTCTCGGCAGAGGCTGTCAAAACTGCAACGGAATAGCAGGCGAGTACTGCGGACAACAGAGTGACGGGCAGATGAAGCTTCATAAAAAATAATTAATAGTCAATATGCTCAACACGACGTAATTTTTCAACAGAGATAAAATACGCTATTAACCGGATGCAATATCGTATTTGAAATCCGTTGTCAATGACCATTTTTGAGGCCAAGCCCTTTAGGAAGCATGGAACAGCCTGAAAGGGGAAAGAGAAAAAACGGGGGTACCAGTTTCAAGAATCGGCATTATTAATATTTTATTCATTATCTGGGTTAATTCATATCATTTACGGATTTCAAATCCGTCCGGTTATTTAACCTGTTTCTCCCAGCAAGAAAACCCCGCATGCAGGAAAAAATGATTTCTTGTCTTGCATTCCCATGGGAGTGCCTGTATAAGCCTCCACGTCCCCGCCGCAAGGCAGGGACGGCATCCAAGGTCATGGAGCGGTAGCTCAGTTCGGTTAGAGCGCCAGCCTGTCACGCTGGAGGTCGCGGGTTCGAGCCCCGTCCGCTTCGCCACCTTGTTCAGGAAAAACAGCCGCCTCCGGGCGGCTTTTTTCGTCCAGAAAACCTGAATTCCGGAAAACAGGCCGCCCCCCGGAATGTTTTACTGGAAAAAGGGGTTGGACTTCAGTAGAATGGGGGCCAGCATTACAATCATGAGCATACTTTCGGACCGTCTTTCCGAGGAAATACTGCAAGCCCGCCAGCGCGTCTACACCGTTGGCGAACCGACTCCTCTCCAGCGATTGAATCTGCCGGGCATCAAGGCCCCGGTATACGCCAAAAGGGAGGATCTGGGGCCCATCCGGGCTTATAAGTGGCGCGGAGCGTTCAATTGCATGGCTGCATTGAGCCAGGAAGCCCGTGACAAAGGCATTGTGGCGGCTTCCGCCGGCAATCACGCCCAGGGCGTGGCGCTGGCGGCCAGAGTGCTGAACTGCCATGCCACCATTTTCATGCCGCGCTCCACGCCAGAAGTGAAGCAGACGGAAGTACGCCGCCACGGCGGCAGGCATGTGAAGATCATGCTCCATGGGGACTGCTATGACGAGACGGCCGCAGCCGCCCATGAATACACGGAAACTCACGGCTGTACGTTTGTCCATCCTTATGACGACCTGGTGACCATGGCCGGACAGGGAACGCTGGCGGACGAAGTGGTGATGAGCGGAGAAGGCCCTTTTGACCGCGCGTACGTCGCCATCGGCGGCGGCGGACTGGCCGCCTCCGTGGCGTGCTGGCTGAAAAAATTCTGGCCCCATATCAAGGTCATCGGTGTGGAAGGCATCGACCAGGCGTCCATGAAAACTTCCATTGAGCAGGGACGCCGGGTGAATCTGGATTACGTGGATGTCTTCTGCGACGGCACAGCCGTCCACATCCCCGGAGAATTAACCTATCCCCTTTGCCGGGAACTGGTTGACGAGTTCGTGACCGTGACCAATAATGAGGTCTGCCAGGCCATCCGGGCCATGTGGGAATCCTCCCGCGTCGTGCCGGAACCATCCGGAGCCATGAGCCTGGCAGGATTCCTGAAACAATGGAACCGGGGCGAAGTAAAGCCGGAGGAAAAGAGCTTCGTGGTCATTTCCGGAGCCAATATGGATTTCACCCACCTTACCCAGATTGCCCGGCAGGCGGGCATCGGCAACCATGAAACGCGCTATCTGCGCATTTCCATGGATTCCAAGCGCGGACAGGTGCTTAAATACCTGCGCCACATTCCGCAGGATACGACGCTGGTGGATGTGCAATACGGCAAAACGGAGGGAAATACCCAGCACCCCGTGTTCGGCATTGCCGCTTCCGATGAAGACCTGGATACCATCCGCACGACACTGAAAAAGAAAGGAATCGAATTCGAAGACATCAGCGAGGACGACGACGTGCGCTTCCGCATGATTCACTACCAGCCGGAACTGTGTCAACACCCCCTGTTCGTCCACATTGAATTTCCGGAACGCGCCGGCGCCTTCCTTGACTTCATGGAACGCATCGCGGATCTGGCTTCCCTCTGTTATTTCAACTATACCTACACCGGGGAACGCGTAGGCCGCGCCCTGGTGGGCATGGAATTTGATACAGCGGAAGACCGGGAAACCATCCGGAAACGCATGAGCGCCTTTTCCAAAAACATTATCAGGTCCATTCGGGAAATTTCCCCCGAGGCTTTCCAGAGGATTATGGGAAGCAGACAGTTGACAGGCAATCATTGACAGCCCATCATCCAGGGAGCTTGAGAAAGATTGGCTCCCTGTTTTTCATGACCGCTTTTTTCTCCCATGATTCCCCCCGTCATCCTGGCCTCCCAATCGCCCCGGCGGCGTGAATTGCTGGAGAAAACCGGCATTCCTTTTTCCATTATTGTCCGGGACACGGAAGAACTGAAAAAGGCTTCCATGCCCCCGCAGGAACTCTGCCTGCACAATGCCGCCGCCAAGGCGGAAGCCGTGTTCCGGGAACATCCGGATTCCACCGTCATCGGCGCGGATACGCTCGTTTTTCTGGAAGGCTTTCCTCTTGGCAAGCCGGAAGATGAAGAAGAAGCCCGGTCCATGCTCCGGAAGCTGTCCGGACGCACGCACCATGTCTGCACGGCGGTTGCCATCCGTTCCCCGCTGGGCATGAAAAACCTGGCCGTGCTGACGGAAGTAACGTTCCGGGAGCTGACGGAAAAAGACATCCGCCATTACATGGAACTGGTGGACGTGATGGACAAGGCCGGCTCTTACGCGTTCCAGGAACACGGGGAGATGATTATTTCCTCCGTGCGCGGGGATACGGACAACGTCATCGGACTGCCTGTCAGGGATGTGATGAAATGCCTGAACGGCCTGGGATACCGGGTTTGACCCGTCCAGGAATCCGGATACTGTCTCCGGAAGAAAAAACGCTTCCCGCCCCGGAACGGCCTTTGGAACGCAAGGCAAAGCCCCAGGCTTCAGGAACAGGGGATTACCTGTCTGCCAGGAACGATTCCAGTTTATTGTAAAAGGCCACAGGAAGCACGGCTTCCAGCAAGGTCCCTTCCTCTACATATTCCGTAGAGAAAACCTTGCCTTCACTATGCATGGCGGCCACCAGGTCGCTGCGGGTATAGGGAATCAGGAACCGGGCGCGCCGGACACGGCTTTCCAGCATTTCCACGCAGGCATTCAGCAGGTCTCCCTCACCATTCCCTTCTTTCACGGACATGGGAACCACCCTGCCGCTGAAATGAGGCGCCAGCAGCGTTTCCAGGGCCCCGCGCCGTTCTTCCGGCACCAGGTCCACCTTGTTTAGAACCACGATCATGGGCTTGTCACCCGCACCCAGTTCGTTGAGAACCTCCAGAGTCGTTTCATAATGGCGCACGGCTTCCGGATCGGAAGCGTCCACCACCTGAATCAGGAAATCCGCCAGAACGGCTTCCTCCAGCGTGGACTTGAACGCTTCCACCAGACGGTGCGGAAGGTTGCGGATGAAGCCCACGGTATCCGTCAGCAGCAGCGGCTGCCCATGGGGAAGCTCTATCTTCCGCGTTGTGGTGTCCAGCGTGGCAAAAAGCATATCCCTGGCCATGACTTCAGACCCGGACACCAGGGACAGGAGGGAGGATTTTCCGGCATTGGTATAACCTACAATGGCGGCCGTGGCGACGGCCTGGCGCTCCCGTTCCTTGCGCTGCGTGGCGCGCTGACGGGTCACCAGGACCAGTTCCCTTTGAATAGCCTCAATTCTGGCGCGCGCCAGGCGACGGTCCACTTCAATCTGCTTTTCACCTTCCCCCCTGGCGGCTCCGCCGCCTCCCTTGCCGCCGCCGGAGCCCCCGCCCTGGCGGTCCAGGTGGTTCCACATGCGGGCCATGCGCGGCAGGGAATACTGCATGCGGGCCAGTTCTACCTGCAGAGTGGCTTCCCGTGTCCGGGCGCGCCTGGCAAAGATGTCCAGAATGACCTCTTCACGGTCAATGACGCATTCGTCAACAAGCCGTTCCCATTCCCTCTGCTGGGAAGGGGAGAGCATATTGTCAAAAACAACGCAATCCGCCCGGCAATCCAGCGCCAGCTGCTTCACTTCCTGCGCCTTTCCGGTGCCGCACAGGAATTTGGCGTGCATGTCCCTGGACTTGATGAGGTGCTTCCCTGCGATGCCGATGCCGAGATTGGAGACAAGGTCTTCCAGCTCATCCAGCATGGCCTGTTTTTCCCCGGCCTCGGAGGGATCGAAGTAAATGGAAACGAGCATGGCCCGTTCCACCATTTCCGGTTTTTCGCGGATTTCAAACATACAGGGAAGTTAACGGAATTGCTTGCTGGAGGTAGGCTGGTAATCCTTCAGAGCGAAGTCCGCGGGCTTATGACAATCACAACTGCATGAAGAGAGGAAGCCGGCCACGCATGCCAGCGTCAGAAAGCTGATCAGTCTCATGCGGCTATGAGACCTGTACGAAGTACCCTAGGCAAGCAAATTTTACTTCATCACCATTACTTTTCTCCAAATCCGGAACAAAGGCATTTGCCCGGACGGTTTTCCTTTTTTCCGGCCCGGGGGCAGCCGGCAAAACACGCGGCGGGGACAGAAACCTGCCGACGGCAGCAATCCGCCGCCTTTCAAAGGACTTTATTCCCTTCCGGAATCAACTTGATTTTCCATCGTCTCCCGGCAGCCCTTCCTCCGCCTCCAGACTGTTCATCCATAAATTCCATTTTTCAATGAAAGAGCGGTCCATCTGAAGCAATGCTTTTTCCTGCTGTGCGGCGGAAATGGTTCCCGTCAGCCTGCCAAAAATAAGCAAAGGCTTGGAATACGTATCCGCCAGGGAAGAAAATTCCGCAGGCTGCTTCTGGCGGCATTCCCGCGCCAGAGCATGCAGGGAGTTGAACGGAAGCTCGTTCCAACTGACCTGGTACGCACCGCTTCCTTCCCGGCTGTCCTGAGGCTCCACGGTCAGCAGATGTCCCTTCATCCCTTTCAGGCGCACCCTGGAGCCATCTCTGAGCACCAGAGTTTTCCCCGGTTTCTTTTCCAACAGTACGGGCAAAAGTTTCTCCATGCGGGAGAACAACGGCAGCATCTGGTCCGTCATTTCCCGGCGCATGGCCAGACGGGCTTTCACCGCAGGAGAGGAAATGACTTTTTCAGCCTCTCCATAAACAGTGGAAACTTTCTCATAATCACCGGTTTCCTTCATGATGCCCTCCGCTTCCCGGCAAACGTCTTCATAACTTCTGGATTGGGCGGCCAGCAGGATTTCCCTCCTCTTTTTCTCCTCCAGTTTTTTTTGCATCTCTTCCGCCTTTTTCCTTTCAGACGCCTTCACGGCTTCCGCAGCCTCCCAGTCCCGCGCAGCCTGGTACTGCATCCTCAAATGATCCAGTATTCCTTCCAGCGCGGCATAAGCCGGAGACATGGAAGGAACTTCCCCAATGACCATCTGTTCCCGCAGGAAGTCCGCCGCGGACCGTTTGGCCTCTACTTCAGCCACCGTTTTTTCCGGCATGTCCTGAAGACGTTTCAAGCGCGCGTACTGGTCCGTATACTTCTCCAGGTTGCTGAGCCACGCGGAAGCCAGCTCACGGACGTTCCTGTCCCGGTCATCCGCCGCATCAGCGGCCACCCGATCCAGAAAGCCGCCGTATTCCGTCCATCTCCCGGCAAAGTACCAGGATTTCAGCGCCATGCCCACATAATAATGCACGGCCAGGTCAGAATTGGAGCGCAGCCCCGGCATCCGGGAAGACCAGTCTGCGGAGCTCAGGTACATGACCAGGTTGCCAATATCCCTGGAACGTTCCAGTTCCTCAGAGTCCCCGCAGGCTTCCATCTTTCTGCCCAGTTCTTCCAGACGCTCCACCCCTTCCGGGAACTGGCCGCGCACCCACATGCACAGAACCTGGTTCAAACCGGCCCAAAGGGATGTGGACAGGGGGCAGTCCGGCTGAACCGCCAAATCGCCGAACATGGCGGCGGCTTTCACCAGATCCCCACGGTTCAGGGATTCCTGGGCTTCGTTAAACAGTTTGCCGAAGCGGATGCTGCGCTCCAGCCGCGATTCCGCCGCCTCCCTGTCTTCCAGGGCTGCTTCCGCCGCAGGAGAAATGGGCGAAGGCGGAATTACGGGAGAAGAAGCTCCATCCTCCCGCCATTCCGTCCATCCCCAAACGCCCAACGCCAACGCCACTACGGAAACAATGGAGGAGGCAACGATGATGCGGCATTTCCTGCGCCGTGCGCGCCGGGCCTCCACCGCGCGCCGTTCCGCCCAGGTGAGACCGGATTCCTGCATGGCCCGGGCGTATTCCTCCTGCGCCTGTTCCACGGCATCCATCAATTCGGGATAGGAAGAAAACCTGTCTTCTTTATTAAAAGCCATCAGTCTGTCCACAATGAAACAGGTCATTGGAGAAATGTCGTTCACCACCTGCTCCAGAAGAGGGAGATTTTTCTTGTTCTCCAGAAGAATATCGGAAGACTGGGAAGCGTCCACACGGGGAGGCGCACCTGCCAGCAAATGGTACATGGTAGCACCCAAAGCGTACATGTCCGTACGGAAGTCCTCCTCTCCTCGCAGCAGCGTTTCCGGCGCGGCGTAATAAGGAGTAACCCATATTTCCCGCTCCATGTCGGATTCGCTATGAAGCAGGGACAGGCCGAAATCCACGATTTTGACGACTCCGTCGGGGGACAAAAGAACATTGGCGGGCTTGATATCCCTGTGCATAAGGCCCGCATTCCATGCGGCGTCCAGCCCGCGCACGATATCCAGCGTCAGGCGCAGCACCCTGTCTTCCGGCACACGTTCCTCCGCAGCAATCAGGGCATCCAGGCCATTGCCCTCCACCAGCTCCATGGCAATGTAAAAAAGGCCCTGGTCACGCCCAACGGCATAAAGCTGCACCAGATTTTCATGGGAAACCCGCGCCATGATCCGGGCCTCCCGTTCAAAACGTTCGCAGCGCAGGGCATCCCCGGCATAAGTATCATTCAGCACTTTCAGGGCCACTTCCCGCCCCAGAACGGCATCCTCCGCCCGGAACACCACACTCATGCCGCCTTTTCCCAGTTTTCCGGTAATACGATAAGGCCCCATGCGCGTTTTTACACGCGTCAGCGCCTGGCAGCCCGGGCAAATGGCGTTGGCGTACGGAGGCAGCAGGGAAACATCCATGGGCTGTCCGCACGCCGGGCAATTGACGATGTTTTCTTGCTGGGGAACCATGAACGCAGGGCGGCGGAACGGGAATCAGAAAAAAGGAAGGAGGAAAAATGGCGCGGATTGTCCGCCCCCCTCCGAATATGAGCAGGGAGGGACCCCAGCCAGGGCCCCTCCCGCAAATTTGATTAATCCCGTCAGGAGAGAGCCGGAAGGGAAGCGGCGGCTACGGCCTGTCCGTGGCGCTTGGTCTTTTCATCCGGCACGCGGAGCTGGATCTTCAGCTCGGGGAATTCGGTGCGCAGCACTTCTTCCGCCTTGTCAATGATGATCTGGCCGCCGTCTCCGGAAGCCACACGGCCCAGGAAGAGCAGGTTGCGGATATCATAGAACCTGGCGTAATGGGCAATGGCATAGCCGAAGTGCACGCCGATGGTTTCATAAATCTTGCGGGCGCGTTCGTCGCCTTCCGCCATGGCGGCCTGAACCTTTTTAAGCTGTTCCGGGAAGGGCATTCCTTCAAACTGGAAGCCGGCGCGGGGGGCCAGGCGGGCCACAGCCTGCTGAGAGAAATAAAGGGCGCCTACGCCCATATCCTTGGACCATTCGTCCACTCCGCCTTCCTCCGAGTAGTCCACAGGGGCGAAAGCCAGTTCATTCAGCCAGGGCTTGATGTGGCCTTCCGGATCCACGTAGCCGGCGGCCTCGGAGGTGCCCATGGCCACGCCGAGCACGGCGTTATCGTTCATGCCCATGGCCCCTGCGAGGGCGGTGACTTCACCGTCATTCACCACTTCAAAGGGAATGTTATTCCATTTTTCCTTCTGGAGGGTGCGGAATACCTTGCCGAGAGTCTTTTCAATGTCTTCCTGGCTGACGCCGCGGAACAGGGAGGAGGTGCGTACTTCACTGTTGATGATCACGCCGGCGGAGGATCCGCCGATGGCGTCCACCCGGGGGAGATGAGCGGCGGCGCGTTCCAGAGAATCCTGAATTCCGTCAATGTGATACTGGGGATCCTTCTGGAAGTAAGGGTCCCAGACCACTTCCTCGGAATAAACTACTTCCCCATTCACCACGGCGGCGCATTTGCGGTCGGAACCGCCCAGGTCAAAACCGATGCGGCATCCGTCCAGGTTGCGGCCCAGTGTCATGGAGCCGGAGTATTCCTCGGGAAGTTCTTCCACGGAAACCTTTTTCACTTCAATCGGGGAGCCGTAAATCTTCTTGCCGATGAAATCCCAGTCGAATTCGCGGATACCGCCCTTGCAATAGCGGGAGGCCAGCATGTCCGCAATAGCGTCATCCCCGGCGACGAGGATGATATTGCCGCCCTTCTGCCACAGCAGGAATTTCACAATGCGCTCCACATAGGTTTCATTCAGGGCAATGTTTTCTCCGGTATGGGGAAGAAGCTTGCCGGACCAGCGGAAACAGGTCCCGTCATTGCGGGTCAGAGCGATATCCACTTGATGAGAAGCAGGATCGGCGGCGGCTTTGGCCTCAAAAGCTTGATTCCAAAGAACGGCCGGCACGAAGCCGGGGTCCAGCACAGGCGTGATTTTGGGTTGAATATTCATGGCGATAATCCGTTGGGAACGTAGCATACCCGCTTTTCCTTGAAAAGTATTCATTCCCTTTCCTTATGATTTTTTTTGCGGAATGAGGGGAGATAGCTCATTTTCTGCTGGAAAATCACCGTGTTTCCACTAAAGAAACAGGAGCTTTTCTTCCGGCACGGCCCCCTGGAAGGGCGGCCCATTCCACACATGCCTATTCCATGAATGAATTAACGGACCAGCTCATTACCCTGTTTTCTTCCATCCTGATTACCGTCATGTTCCTCGCCGTGGCGGTAAACATATTCCGCCGGAATCATGCGCCTGATACCCGGCATCCGCTGAAATGGCGCATTCCCGTAGGCCATCTGGACATGCTGGACATCGCCATGTGCGGCATCATCGTGCTTTACTTCAGCCTGGGGGCCCTGTTGGCGGCAGCCACGCCTCCGGGGGCTTCCGCTCCGCCCAGCACAACCAACATGGAGCTGGACAGCTACAAGGTTTTCAACGGAACCTGCCTGAATCTCATTCTGGCCTTCGTCCTGCTGGTGCGCATGTTCCATACGGGCCGGATGGAGGCACTGGGATTGAAAAAACATTCCCTGAAAGTCCTCCTCTACGCTCCGGCGGCAGGTTATCTGCTTGTGCTGGCCATCCATTTCCTGCTGGACAAGGCGGGCCTGTTCCAGTGGATTAAACACGCCACCAACGCCCCGGCCGAACAATCCATTGTTTCCGTGCTGAGGCATTCCAGCGACATTCCCCTGATCACGGTTATCTGCTTCAGCGCCGCCATCGCCGCCCCTCTGGTGGAGGAACTTATTTTCCGCGGTTATCTGTACCCGATCATGAAAAAATACACGGGCGTCTGGTTTGCCCTGATCACCACCTCCCTCCTCTTCGGCATCATCCACGTCAGCCTGGTTCCGTTCATCCCCCTGGCAATCTTCGGAGCCGTACTGGTGCTGCTGTACGAATACACGGGCAGCATCTGGACGCCCATCATCGCCCATTGCATTTTCAACACCGCCACTCTCATCAACATTCTGTATCCCGGCATCCTTCTTCCGTATGGAACCTGAGCCCAGCATCCGGCAGACGGGAGAGGATGCGCTGGTAGCCCGCCTCCTGCCCCTGATGCCTTCCAATCCGTCCCTGGAAACGGGGCCGGGAGACGACTGCGCCATCATCCGGGGGTCTGGCAACCGCCAGCTGCTCCTGAAAACGGACTGCGTGGTGGAAGGCATGCATTTCCTGCCCGGAACGGACCCGGAGCTAATCGGGAGGAAGGCGCTGGCACGGGCCGTTTCAGACATAGGGGCCATGGGCGGCACGCCCCTTCACGCACTGGTGACCCTGTTCGTGCACGCAGACCGCCCTATCTCCCAGGTGGAAGGAATTTACCGCGGCATGGGGCGGCTGGCGCGGCAGTTCGGCATCAGCATCGCCGGGGGGGAAAGCTCCGGCCTGCCCGCGGACGGGCTTATCATCAACGTGGCGCTGACCGGAGAAGTGGAGGAAGGCAAAGCCGTACTGCGCAGCACGGCGCGGGCGGGGGATCTGATTGCCGTAACGGGAACGCTCGGCGGCAGCTTTCCCACCGGCCACCATCTTTCCTTCATGCCGCGTGTCAGGGAAGGAGGCATCCTGGCCGCCTCCGGCGTAGCCACCTCCATGATGGATCTTTCCGACGGGCTGGGCACCGACCTCCCCCGGCTGGCGGCCGCCTCCGGGCTTGGGTTCCGTATTCATGAAGAGCTTCTTCCCGTGCGCCCGGGGTTCACTGCGGCCCAGGCTGTAGGGGATGGGGAGGATTACGAATTGCTGGTGACCTTCCGTCCCGGCGACCGAGAACGGGCGGCACAACTGGCCGCGGAGCATTTTCCGAAAACGCCTCTCACCGTCATCGGGGAAATGACTGCGGAAACGGCCTCCGCCCTTCCCCCAGGTTACAGGCACTTCAGCTAGCCCGTTAAGAATCGGGGGCAGAGCCACGCAAAACGCCTGCGGAATTATTCCGCCGTCTTTTCCTCCTCTTTCTCCCGCTGCATGTAAGGCAGGAGCTGTTCATACGCGTCTTTGCCCAGATAACGCTTGATGGAACGCTCCGGCGTTTTGAAAATGTCCACCAGGATCAGGCAGTCCAATACGTCGCCAAAATGCTTGTCCACGCTGAAGGAAAGAATTTTGCCGTTCAATTTCAGATATTGGCGAAGCAATACGGGAATGCCCTTGCCATCCTCTTCTATATCAGCGACCAATTGGGACAGCCCCTGGGCATCTGCCAGCCCCAGAGGGAGGATGCATGATTCCGACCTCTTCAGATCCGCTTTACGGGGCGGATTGTAGGCCCTCACCTCATTCACCAGCACGGGCTCCATTTCATGCGCCTTCAGATAGGAGACGATGAGGGCGCGGGAAAGGTTGGTGTAATCCCGGGAAATGCTGACCGTGCCGAACAGGTAGCGGTAATGGTGGTTGCGGGCCATGAACTGGCCGATGCCCTCCCAAATGAAACCGAGAGCCAGCGGCCTCTTCTGGTATTCCGGAACAATGAAGGCGCGCCCCATTTCCAGAGAGCGGTCCAGCACCCGCAAAGCGGCAGGGGAAAAGGAAAAGTATTCCCCGTTGTACAGCCCTTTGACACCGTAGCGGGCAAGGATTTTGTCCGTTTCCCCCATGCGGTAGGCGCCCACAATTTTCTGGTGCGTTCTGTCCCACAGGAACAGGTGTTTGTAATGGTTGTCGTATGTATCCAGGTCGCAGGCGTTGCCGGAACCTTCCCCTACCTGGCGGAAAGTATATTCCCGCAAACGCCCTATTTCAATAAGGATATTGGGGATTTGCAGGGCATCCGCCACGTACACGTCCCAATCTCCATTTTCCTGACGGGCATGCAGACACTCCGGGGGCAGCGCGTCGATTTCCGCCTGCATATCCTGCACGGAAACGGGGGAGGTCAGCGCGGCCATCTTCGCCTTCCGGTCCTTTTTGTGCACATGGGGGCGGCGGCTTTTTTCATAACTTTTGCCCAGCAGATAGGTGCGCAGGCGCAGATGGGAGACGATGGCTTCATCGGAATCATACTGTCCAAGCTGGCTGAACGGAATGGGCTTGCCTACCACAATGCGGTGTGTCCGGCGGCCGTCCCGACCCACTTCACGGGGAAGGAACGCCACGCGCGCCTTGCGGTTGATCAGGGAAATGCCCTGGAACAGCAGACTGTTGCGCCCCGGGAAATATACGGGCACCACCGTCGCTTTCGTCATGCGGATAATGGCGGCGATATTCGCGTTCCAGGGGTCGTCCGTCACCCTTTTGTGAGCCAAGGAAAAACTGGAGACCGTGCCGGCGGGGAAAATGCCCAGAACCCCGCCCTGCCGCAGCCAGGAAATCATCTTGCGCATGCCGGAAAGGTTTTTGCGCCGGGCGTTCTCATCTTCATACACGTCCACCTTGATGAGCCAGGGATCCAGCTCCCCGCACAGGGAAAGCTGCTCGTTGACCAGGATGCGGACATCCTCCCTTACGCGGGTAAGCAGCTCCCCGAACATGATGCCGTCCGACAAGCCGTGCGGATGATTGGCAACGACGACGACAGGCCCTTTCTTAGGAATATTTTCCAGGTCCCCCGGGCGCAGCTGAAGCTTCAGGTTCAAATGCCTGGAGGCAAGCTGAAAGAAATTTTCCTGAGAACCGGATTCCTTGTCGCGCACGATCTTGTCGTACGCCTTGTTCAGGCGTTCCAGGCCCAGCAGCTTTTCGGCGGACGCGGCCACCAGAGCAGGCAGACGCGTATTCTCGTCCAAAATGTCTCTGATGTCCACCATCTTCGGGTGTTTGAGCTGGGCCATGCCCCGCTGTATAACGGATTTACGGGAAAAAGTGAAACTCTTTTTGCAACGCCCTTCGGAACGCAGTCTTGATTTCCACAGGGCTCAAAGCTACAATTCAAACGGCTTTAGCCCCCATTTCCAACTCAGAAGACACTCATGCATCCAGCCATCGCCATTGACGGCCCCGCCGCCTCCGGAAAATCCACCGTCGCCAAGCTCATCGCGGACCGCCTCGGCTATACGTTCATCAACACCGGGGCCATGTACCGGGCCGTTACCTGGTACATGCTGGAACAGGGCATCAACCCCGCGGATACAGCAGCCGTTCTGGAATCCCTGCCGTCCGTGCCCCTCTCCTTCGGCAAGGACGGCAGCCAATCCGTAGTTCTGTGCGGACAGCATGTGCTGGGCGAAGAACTCACGAGCCAGCAGGTCAACGACCATGTTTCCACCATTGCGGCCATCCCGGAAGTACGCGCCCTGCTGGTGGAACGGCAACGGGTATATAACCGCCGGGAACCCGTCGTGATGGAAGGAAGGGACATAGGCACCGTGGTTTTTCCGGATACGCCGTTCAAGTACTTCGTCACCGCCTCCGAGGAAGTGAGGGCCGCGCGCCGCGCTGCGGAGGGACTGACGGACTCCATCGCGGAGCGGGACCGCAAGGATTCTTCCCGCGCCACCGCCCCGCTGGCGCAGGCGCCTGACGCTCTTCTGGTGGATACGTCAGACATGACGATTGACCAGGTCGTCCGTTTCATCACCGACAACATCCAACAAAAACTCTCCTCCAGATGAACTCTTTCTACTGGGTTTTCTACACGCTCTTCAAAAGCATTTCCAAAGCCTTCTTCTCCTGGAAAGTCGTCAACCGGGAAAAACTCATCGAAGACGGCCCCGTGCTCATCGTCAGCAATCACCAGAGCTTTCTGGATCCGCCCATGCTGGGCATTTCTTATGAGGACGGCATCTATTTTTTCGCACGCAAGACGCTGTTCCAGGGCATTTTCAAATGGGCCCTGCCCCTCTGCCAGGCTATCCCCATTGACCAGGAAAACCCGGATGCCGCCAGCCTCAAGCACGTGATACGCCTGCTGAAATCCGGCAAGCGCGTACTCGTGTTTCCGGAAGGCTCCCGCACGCCGGATGGTAAAATCCATGACGGCATGGGCGGGATCGGCCTCATCCTGAGCAAAACGAAAGTTCCCGTGCAGCCCCTGCGCATCAGCGGTGCGTATGAAGCCTTTCCCATCGGCGCCCGGTTTCCCAGGCTCCGCCCCGTCACGGTCACGGTGGGAGACCCCATCCCCTTCACGCCGGCGGAACTCAACGCCAAAGGAAAAGATGCATACCAGCACCTGACGGACAAAATCATGGACGCCATCCGCTCCCTCCCTGCGGAATAACCCCTTTTCCCGGCCCCATGATCTCCAGGCTGAAATTAATGGACTTCCGTTGCTACGGAAGCTTCTCCTGGCAGATTCCGCAGCAGGGGGCCATCATCCTGGGAAACAACGCCCGGGGAAAAACCAGCCTGCTGGAGGCCGTTTGCTTCCTGCTGCGCCTGCAATCCCCGCGCACAGCCCGGACCGGGCCTCTGGTCTCCCACGGAAAACAATCCTTCGGCATCCGCGGAGAACTTCCGGGGCAAATCCGGCGCATCCTGTGGGCGCCGGACGCTCCGGACCTCCGCGTCAACGGAGAGCCCCGCAAAGACCAGCGCAGCTACCTGGCGGACAGCTATCCCGTGGTATGGATGGGGAATGACGACCTTTCCCTGGTGCAGGCCGGCGCGGACACCCGCCGGAAATATATGGACTTTCTGGGCAGCCAGTGGCATCCAGGCTACAGACTGGCCCTGTTCAGCTACCGCCGGGCGCTGAAAACGCGCAATTACCTGCTCAAGCACAGGCACCGGGACAAACTCCAGCTGGACGCCTACACGCGCCAGCTGGCCCTGCACGGCACGGAACTGAGAAACCTGCGCGCCCATCTGCTGGCGCTCCTGGCGCCCCATATCGCCCTGGCCTACCGCAATATCGGCGGAAGGCAGGAACAGGTCTCCATCGCTTACCGCGCCTCGGAGGAAGGAGACCTGTATGAACGGCTGTGCGCCTCCATGGACCGGGACATCCGGTACGGACAAACCCAGAACGGCCCCCACCGGGATGACCTGGACATCACGCTGAACGGCAGAAACGCCGCTCAATTCGCTTCCGAAGGGCAGCAGCGCACCACCGCCATCTCCATGAAGCTGGCACAGTCCTCCCTCCTGACGGAAGAAACGGGACATACACCCATCCACCTGATTGACGATGTCTTCGGGGAGCTGGATCCCACGCGCCGGATAGCCTTTCTGCAGTCGCTTCCAGCGGACGCGCAGAGCCTCATCACCACCACCCATCTGGACTGGCTGCACGATGCTCCGTGCCCCCTGCCAGCCTTCCGGCTGGAGGATGGAACCCTTGCCCCCCTCTGAAAAAGCGCGGACAGAAACAACGAACAGGCGTCCGCCTGCGGCATTTCCGGGACGCTATTCCTTCACCCATACGTTCAGGATTTCCACAATATACATTTTATGGAAATCCCCGGCGGCATACCACTCCGGCACAATAGATTTATCCAGAAAGGCTTCCGGGTTAAGAGGCTCCGCGTACAGCTTGCAGCACTCCAGCACCAGGCGCGCTTCCGTAAAACTTACATTGCCGTTCTCCGTCACGTATGGCGTCAGGCCGGAGGCGGCCACCTTGTCCGTATCCCGTCCGCTCGTTGTTCCGCACACGGTCAGAGCCTTATGGTACTCATGGCTGAAAAAGGAAAGCGTCAGCTCGTCCCCGGCCTCAATAAAACGGAAGGTATGGCGCTGGGGGCGGATAACGACAAACGCCACGGGCTTCTTCCACATGAACCCCAAACCGCCCCAACTGGCCGTCATCATGTTGAAATGCTCCGGAGAACCCGCCGTCACCAGCATCCAATCGTCCCCGATCAATTGTACGGCATTATCCTGAATCTCTTTTGGTTCAATCTTCTTCATCATCGTCTCCAACGTTCGTTCGCAAACTATTCTATACCCCTCCTCCCATATGTCAAAGCTGTGGAGCGGCCGGGATGACGCGGGAAAACAAATTCCGTCCCCGCCGGGAAGCTCTCTCCGTTTGGAGTTGCATTTCCGGAACGGCGGCCCTAGCATTTCCGGGATGAATCACACCGCGCTGGAAGACAAGCTGGGTTACCGTTTCAACAATCCGGATCTGCTCGTTCAGGCCCTTACCCACCCCAGCACGGACAGCAAGCCGGAAACGCGCCGGGCGTATGAACGGCTGGAATTCCTGGGAGACGCCATTCTTCAGCTGGCCGTCACACAGTACCTTTACCACCACATGCCCCAATCCCCGGAAGGGGAACTGACCCAGCTGCGCGCCCGAACCGTCAGCCGCGCCAATCTGGGCAAATACGGCTTTATCCTGGGGCTGGATAAACACATTGCCCTGGGAAAGGGGGAAGAACGGGCCGGCGGACGGAGCAAAAATTCCATCATCGCCAACACATTTGAATCCGTCTTCGGAGCCATGTCCCTGGATTCCAACTATGAAACGGCCAAGGCTGTGGCCCTGCGCGTCCTCCATGAAGCTCTGGATTCCGCGGCCAGCCATCCCAAGGAAATCAACCCCAAGGGGGAACTCCAGGCTATCCTTCAGGACATCCTGCCCGAAACTCCTTCCTATGAAACGGAAGAAAAAGGGCCGAGAGACGCCGAAAACCGTTTTGAATCCCGCGTTTTCTGGCATGGTCACGCCATTGGAGCCGGTTCCGGGGCCAGCAAGAGAAAGGCGGAAGTGGCCGCCGCCGCAGACGCCCTGGACGCCAGGGCATGGCTCCGCATGACCTTGTAACCGCCAAAGGGGGACGGGTGGCTATTTTGTCACCCTTAAGCCTTGGACACTCCTGTGGCTGGTTTGATAGACAGAAGCCGTCTCCGTGAGGAAGAACCTTCCCCGGAAGACCTTCTCACAGACAAACCAACCATAGAAAACAAATGAAGACCTATACTCTCCCCGTCATCGGCCTCATGACTCTCGGAGCCTCCGCCTTTGCCGCTGCCGCTCCCTCTACCGGAAACTCCCTGCCGGCCCGCGACAACTTTTCCGCCTGCAAATGGCTCGGCGACCGTTTCAAGTGGTTCAACTCGGAACGGGACCACAAGAATCCCTACGTCCAGGAATTCAACGTTTCCCTCCGCATGCAGTACGGACTGGACTGGATTGACCCGAACGGCGAAGGCCGCGTCATGGGAGAAAAGGAAGGCAACGGCCGCCGCTTCAACGATGAATGGCGCCGCTTCCGCGCCGGGTTCAACATGAAGTTTCTGAACAACTTCAAGCTCAACAACGTCTGGAACATCGGCGGCATGGACGGCCTGGAAAGCTACAATGCAAAAACCAACACATGGGACACCTCCGACCTGACCTACTCCCTTTACGAACTGAATCTGGAATACAAGGGAGGCCCCGTCACCTATGCCATCGGCAAAATAAAGCCGCGCATCACCGGGGAATACCGAACATCCTCCTCCGCCATTCTGACTATCGAACGCTCCATGCTGGTCAACCAGCTCCGCTCGGAAACCAATTACGGATTCCAGGTGAACAATTCCGACAAAAAGGATAAGCTCGGCTGGGCAGCAGGCGTCTGGCTGAACGGCAACGGGGGCACCGGAACCGGCACGTTCAACAACCGCATTGAACCCGCTTTCAATTCCCGGGACAACTGCTTCATCACCGGCACGCTGAGCTATGACACGTCCAACGACGTTTTCCTGAAGAAAAGCCGTCTGTGGCTGGATTACGCCCACAATTTCACCAAGTGGGGGGACGACGCCCAAAACAAGGCGTATGAAAAACTGACCGGTTACGGCTTTAAATCCAAATACCAGGGTACCGGAGCCAGGGACGTGGTAGCCCTGACCTGGGAAGGTTCCGAGGGGGACTTCTCCCTGATGACCGAAGTCATGGCCGGCTTCAACGTCATCGGCATGAAAGCGGGGGCTGAAAACGTCTTCGGCGTGACCGTCATGCCGTCCTACAAGTTCACCCCCCACTGGGAAGGAGTGGTCCGCTACCAGATGGCGGCGGGCAGCAACGCCGTAAAATGGGAAAAGCGCTATACGCAGAACTCCACTTATTCCGGCACTTCCGACTGCATGCAGGCCCTGTACCTGGGCGTCAACTACTACATTTTCGAATGCAGCCCAAACATGGCCAAGATCATGGCGGGCATCGAATACGCCCATTCCAACGGCACGGACGCCAGCCGGCAGAAAGGCTTTACCGGATGGAGCTACAATATCGCTTTCCGCACCAACTTCTAATTGCCGGACGGTATCATCCCGTCAACAGCTGGCCGCTTCTGTTCAGGGGCGGCCATTTTTAATGGCGTGGCGCCCTGCATGGCAGTTCCCCCAAAAAACGGCAGCCGTCATTTCCGTAATGCCTTCCATATTCAAATACCTGGTTCTTAGCAAATCGGAAGAAGCATGCCCCATTTCCATCTGCAATACATGCAAATTCTTGAAATGCCTGGCAAAATAACTGGCAAACGTATGCCTTAACATATCCGCAGGCCACTTCTTTTCCTTCCCGTCCCACCCGGCCAACCGTCTCAGCTCCCTCCACTTCGCCGGCCAGTTGCGCGGGTATACGCTTCCCGACACAGATCCCATAGCAACCGCTCTTTCCAGCAGATTTCCCAAAACCGGCTGGATCGTCACAATGCGGGCTCCTCCCGTCTTGCTGTGGCGCGCCCTCAGGGAAACCATTCCCTCCCTTAAATTAATCTGTGCCCAATCCAGCCTTCTCACTTCTTCCGGGCGGATGCCGGCATACAGCATCAGCCCAACCGCGGCCAGGCACGCCCCTCCGTCATACTCTTCCGCCGCCGCCAGCAACCGGCGCATTTCTTCCAGGGACAGCACGGGAATGGAATGCTCCTTCAGCCTCGGCAGGTCCACATGCGCCACCGGGTTTTCCGTGCACCAGCCGCGTTTCACGGCCGTTCCGAAAATACCACTGAGCACCAACCGGGCCTTATGCCTCTGCCTGAGGGTATCAAATGATTTTTCCAGGCAGGCGCGGCATTCCCGGGGCGTGATAAAGCGCACGGGCCTCCGGGCCATTTCCGGACAAAACCTCAACAAACGCCGGCTGATATAACGGAAATCATCCCTGGTTCTTTTCCTGCGATCTTGCCGGGCCTCCATAGCCTCCTGCACAGCTTTCCTGAACGCTACCGTTTTTCCTCTGGCAACCAGGGCTTCCTCTCCCAGCCGGATGCATTCCCTTGCCCTCTTCCATCGGCTGCCGCGCCCTTTGCTGGCCTGCAGCAATTCATGCGCCAGCTGGGCGGCTTCCACCACATCCAGCCCTGTCTTTTTTAAAATGGCCAGCGCCGCATGATCCGTTGCTGAAATTTTCTCTCTCATTTCATATATTTTGCAACGGTTTCGGAATCCGTAGTCAAGTAAAAATAGTCGTTTATTAATCAAAAGGTTCGCCAACTTCATTCATGCCGTTTCACCGCACCGTCATATCAGCAATTCTCTTCCAGACAGTTTGATGACAAAGAGGACACAGGAATTCCTATACGGATTCCGAATTCGCTATCCGTAAAAGCGGGTCTTCTTTTTTGGGCATCCACAGTTGCATGACGCTGCACGGAACCTCCCGTCAAAAGAAGGCCTGTCAAAACAATTAATTGAAATCCAATCATGAAAAAACTCCTCATTCTGCTCTCATCCTCCGCCCTTCTCTGCAGTTGCGGCGGCGGCCTTTCAGACCGGCCCATGGGAATGCTGTACGCCAACGTGTCAGACCCCGTCGCTGTCACCAGCTCCTCCGGTTCCCGCACCGGGGTGGCCACGGCTACTTCCTACCTCGGTCTGGTTGCCGTGGGCGATTCCTCCGTCTCCGCCGCCAAGGCCCAGGGAGGCATCAGCACGGTCTCCAGCGTGGACGTCAAACGTGAAAACATCCTTGGCGTCATCAGCAAGTACACCACCACCGTCAAAGGCAACTAATCCTCTTGCGGTGTCTTCATACAGCCGCGCGCCGAAAGGCGCGCGGCTCCCTCGCTCATCGTTTTCCCTTTCTATTACCTGTAACTTCCAATTTTCCAGAACGCCATGAAATTACATCTCCCTATCACTCTCCGCAGAACACTGCTCTCCCTGCTCCTTCCGGTTGCAGGCATATCCCCGTCCATGGGCACCGATCTTTTCGAGAACTCTGAAGAAACGCTGTCTTTCAGTAATAACAGCCGTCGCTTTTATTATGATTTAAATTCGTCCGATCCCCCTACATTACTTTTATCCTTTCAGAATAATCAGGCCATAGAATTCCTCAATAACAGCATTGAAAAGAGTAATGGAGCAGCAATTAGTGTAATTCCAATGGGCTATGGCAACTCCAAGGGACAGGTGGCATTTTCAGGTAACGCCGGCTCCATCAAATTCATCAACAACACAACAACCAATGACGGCGGAGCAATAGCTGGTGGATGGCTTAGGCTGACATTTGAAAACAATCTCGGAGAAATCCGTTTTGAATCAAATCATGCTGGCTCATATGGTGGAGCTATTTCCGGAAGAAGCGGGAATGTATTCACGTTTCAAAACAATAACAACATTATCTTCCTGAATAACTCGATAACCGCCCTTGATAGTCCTTCTAATAACTACACATCAGTCGGAGGAGCTATTCACACTTACGGAACTGTTCAATTTGACGGAAATAACCAGGTTGTCTTTACCGACAACAATGCTCAGTCCGCCGGCGCCATCTACGCCGCAAACCTAAGCATTACCAATACACAGGAGGAAGTCCGCTTCAACGGCAACAAAGCAACAGGAGAGCTTCATCAGCCGGAAAATGCTCACGGCGGCGCCATCTATACTCATTATAATAGTGAAGACTTCCAATTTGACATCAGCGACAATGCCAAGGTTACCTTTGAAAACAATACCGCGACAGGCAGCGGAGGGGCCATCGCCCTGCATGGGCTAGGCTACAGCAACCAAATACCTGTGTTCCAGAAAAACGGAGCACTATCTTTCATTAACAACTCCTCAGGAAATGACGGCGGCGCCATTAACAATGGTGGCAATGATCGCATCATCTTTCAAAAAAATGACACCATCTCCTTTGAAGACAACACGGCTAAAGGAAAGGGGGGAGCCATATGCGCCAACTCAAGCGTAGGCATCTCTTTCACAGAAAATAAACTGGTCTCCTTCACAGGCAACAGCTCAGGAAGCGCAGGTGGGGCCATCTGTGCCAGCAGAGGAACCGTCTCCATCGTCAACAATGAAACCGTTGAATTCCGGGGCAACTATGTAAAACAATACGACGGGGAAGGGAATCTCACCGGAGCCGTACTCAACAGCATCAATGGTACTCCTGAACTTTCCACCCAGGCGAACGGCGGGACCATCACCTTCTACGATCCCGTCGTCAACGCGAGTAGTGTCCACTTTGATCTGAACCGCTATGAAGACAGCGACGGCAATACCGTGACGGGAACCGGGGACATCATCTTTTCCGGCAAATATGCGGAAGAAGATTTAACGGCTATTTTCCAGACGCTGGGGCTGGACGCAACCGGAGCAACGTTCCGGAGCTGCCTGGAAGACTCCCTGACTTCTTCCTTCAAGGTCGGCGGCAAATTCACTCTTCATGGAGGTTCCCTGAAAGTCACGGATGGAGCCATTCTGAATATTTTAAACGGTGATTTCACAGGCGGCAACTATATTGCAAAAAACAATTCTCTCACAGAGCTATCCAATAACGGAACCCTGAATATTGACCGTGACGCCACGTTTGAAGGCGGCGCCAACCTGCGGATCAGCCAGGCAGCCATGACGGCGGGAGGGAACTTCACGTCATCCGGATATGCCCATCTCTACAAGGGAACGCTGAACATTGGAGGGGACGCCGTTCTGAACGGCGGAGGCTGGATTGAACTTCAGAACGGTTCCTCCGTCACAACGGGAGGCGGTTTCACCGTCCAGGAATCTTCCAACGTGACGTTCAACGGCGACGGCAATATCCTGAATGCCGCAGGCAATATCGTCTTCAACGAAGGTTCCTCTCTGGAGCATTACTACGGCACGGGGGCGACCCTGAAGGCTCCCTCCGTCTCCATGACGGGAGCGGATCTGCGGATACGCCCCCAGAATAAGGGTTACGCGTTAACCGTGGACGGAAATCTGACTTTGGAGAACGCCGCCATCTGGCTCTCCCCGGAAAACCATGGAGGAAATCCCACAGCCGTCTTCAACGGGATCGACATTGCCGGAACGCTTTCCGTCTCCGGTTCCACCACCATCAACCTCAGCAGCGAATATGCCGGCCTGATCGGGGAAGACGGAGCAACCCTGACGTTGTTCCGGCTCAATGGAGAAACAGGAGACAACTTCACCGGAAATATCTCTGACTGGACTCTCCAGAGCTGGACGGAAACTTATGACGCCGGCACGGGCGCCTGGGCAAATACCTTCAACCCGCTGGAAAATGCGGAATTGACAAAAACAATCCTGACTGACGGGAAATGGGGCGTCATCTTGAAACTGGCGGGAGGAGAAACGCCTCCCACGCCCGGTGAAGACGATATCTATGTACGTACCGGAGAAGAAAAATCCATCACAGATCTGAGCAAGCGCGTCCATCTGCTGGGCGGCACGCTGGACGTGACCGGCCTCCCCCAGGACACGCCGCTCACCAATCAGACGCTCGTGGAAGGTACAGACGGCCTGCTGGTCATGAATGAAGACCAGAGCCTGATCCTGACGGGCAATCTGACGGGAGACGCCAAGATCGGCTACGACATTGACGGAACCGGCGGCGGCAGCGCCGGAGGCGTCGCCATCGGCAGCGGCGGCGGCTCTCTGAACAGCGGCGCCGTTGACCTGGGCGGGGAAAGGTACAACATCGCCTCCCTGAATGTCCGCAGCGGCCTGGCCAGCGTTAAGGAAACAGCCACACTGGGGCACGAAAACACGAGCATCATCGTCGGTTCTTCCCTCAATAACGGAGAAACCAGCGCCGCCCTCATCAATGACGGCGCCATCCGGGGCAATTCCCTTACTGTGAACTCCGGCGGCTCCGTGACCAACAACAACATCCTGAATGTCGCGGAGATTACCCTGAACAGCCAGTCCGCTCTGGCGAACACAGGGAATCTGACGGCGGAGGAAATCACCGTGGCGGAAGGCGCCCTGTTACGCAATACCGGCTCCCTGGAAGGCAACGTCACCCTCCGGGGCAGCATGAGCAACAGCGGCCAGACCGCCGGCATGATTCTGGTGCAACATGGCGCGTCCCTTTCCGGCGGCGGCATTTTCGATTCAGTCACCGTCCAGCAGGGAGGCAGCCTGAACATTCATGGAGCAGCCAGCTTCAACGGCCTGACATTTGAAGAAGGCTCCGGGATGGCGTTTTCCGTCAACGGAACAACCCCCTTCAGCTCCGGGATGAGCATGGCGGAAACCTACTCCCATGCAACCGTGGGAACCCTGTCTTTCAATGGGACGCCAACCATTGAGGTGAACATCGGCTCCGGCCTGATCGCCTCGGGGTCCGAGTCCTTTGCGCTGAACCTGCTCCAGGCGGAGGAAATCACCGGAACTGCCGAGCTGGAACAACAGCTCCGTCTTACCGGAGAAACCGGCCTGCTGGAAAACGGCGGAGTTCTGGAATGGAACCCGGAAACAGGGGTTCTTACCTTCTCCGGCAAGCTGAATACTGCCGCCGCAGGCGGCCTGGCGGCCCAGGACGCCGCGCTGCTGGCGGACACCCTCTGGAGCAGCGTATCCTCCGTCGCCTCCTTTGCCCGTACGGCAAATGAACAGGGCAGAATGGCCGGGGTCAGATCCTCCCGCCTGTGGGGCGCCGGGTTGGGCTACTTCACCTCCATGGGTACGGAAAACTCTCTGAGCGGGTTCTCCTATCAGGGCGGCGGTTATGCCGTTGGGGCAGACACGGCCGTCACCGGGGATGTTGTGCTCGGCGCGGCCTTCGGGCAGATGTTCGGGACGCACAAGAGCGACAAATCCCTGCTCTCCGACAAACAGCGTTCCTTCATGTTCGCCCTGTACGGCAACATGCGCAAGGAACTTGCCAAAGGCAATACGCTGAACCTCTCAGGCTATTTCTCCTACGGCAGCGTAGACCATACCGCCAGAACGCACGTGGGCGGCTCCGGCCAGACGCCCGGACGCGCCAGCTGGGATGACAACGTTTACGCCTTCGGCCTGCTGGCTGACTGGAACATCAAGGCCAGCGACACCTTTACCGTGTCCCCCTACACCGGCATTACCTACATGTACGGAACCCAGGGCCCCATTGAAGAGACCTTTGACGGCGGCAGCCGCTCCTTCGGAAACGGCGGCCTGCAGTCATGGAGCGTCCCCGTGGGCGTCACCCTCAAATCCGTGTGCGCTCTGAGCAATGGCCAGGCCCTCCTGCCGGAACTGAGCGTGGCCTATGTAGGGGACATCGCCCGCAGGAACCCGTACACCCGCACCTGGGCTGCCGGGCAATCCGTAACCGGCCGGGGACACGCTCCCGGCAGACACGCCCTGATGACGCGCGCCGGCCTGGGCTGGCAAATCAACCGGAACTGGCAGGCAGGCGCCTGGTACACGCTGGAAGTCCGCAGCGGACAAACCAACCAGAGCGTCAACCTCAACGCCTCCTACAGCTTCTAAGCTGCTGCCCACCAGCCGTGGGCCGGGAATCCGGTCCGCGGCCTGTTCACCACAAACACTCCTGAGAATCCAAAAACAGCATAAAAAATAACCGCATACGCTCATGAAAAAATTATCTCCGGCATCTGCGTCGTACTCCTGCCCCTAACCGCCGTCTCCTGCAAGAAAAGCAGTAGGGAACAATACATGGACATGCAAGAAGAGATGATCGAATTTATCCTACAATGCATTTTAATTATAAAAAATAATATCCAGCAATATGGGACTATTTAATAGAAATTCAAAAGAAAAAAATTTCGCCGGAGGGAGCAAGAATGTCATGGAATCCATACAGCGAGATCATGATACAAACACTCTCATTTACCTTGATCCCCGTGAAGATTTCAACACAGAATCAATCATTACCGTGGCTCCTAACGAACAGGTTATTTTTATTAAAAATGGCGAATTGTTCGGAACACTGTCGTCCGGTCGTCATGAAATAAAAACAGAAAATTACCCGGTTTTCACTCGAATCAGAAACATGCTGACAGGCGGAATGAGTTCTTTTACTTGTCAGGCATATCACGTCAGCACTTCTGAACAAAATGTAAGTTGGGGCACATCTAGCGCCATTGAAATCCAAGATTTCTTCTTAGGGCGGGGCGAAATAGGAGTACCTACATTGATTCGAGGGGCAGGAGAATTCCGGGTTCGATTCAATATCCGTGAAGACGATAATGCTAGCATTCAAACATTTATGCGTCTAATGGGGGATAAAAGTATTTATACAGTAAATGACTTAAGCATGCTTTTCAGAGCTCAGATTTCTCAAGAAATCAGCGATGTTGTAGGAAGAACTCTGGAAAATATCTCAATGAATCGCTCTATCAATGCTATTTCAAGTCAATTGAAAAGTTTTTCAAAAGAATTGAAACCTTCCTTTGATGAATTGTTCCATGAATATGGTTTGGAACTAGTTAATTTTTCCTTCTATAATCTAACAATCGATGAAACAGAAGAACGGAAAAAATATATAGACAGGCGTGTTGCTGCAGCCAACGTGGCCGACGCTCGTTACAATCAAGCCGTTCAACAAGAACTTCTTAAAGATATTGCAGTCAATCCTGGAGCCGGTGGTCTCGCTGGAGCAGGGGCGGGGCTTGGCATTGGCTTAGCTGCAGGAAGCGCCTTTGCGTCAATGAGTTCTTCTACTTTTTCACAGCAACAAGTTCCTGTTACACCAGCACAGTCAGATCCTATGGAAGTATTAGGCAAACTAAAAAAACTACTTGATGCAGATCTTATTACTCAAGAAAAATACGACGCTAAAGTGGATGAAATTATGAGTAATTTATAAAATCAACAACCATGAAAAAAGCATTAATGAAAATCATCATACATTTGGTGTTTTTGGCTGTATTCAATATGATTTTCTTCTTTGAAGGAGTCGAACACACAAACGCATCTTGGTGCTCATATGGATTTGCAACTTTTGCATACCTCTGCCTATGTGCCACTCCGATATTTGCAAAAGGATCCTCCTCGGCAGTTCTAATAGGAAGTCTGTGGATTCAAAGTACAACATTTTTCTTTGTAGAACTTATTGCTGCTATTATTTGCATATTCATAAATCCGGAAAGCATTAAATGGCCGTTAATCATCCAAAGCATCTTGTTGGCACTTTTCATTGTTATACAGCTTATGACGGTACTTGCAAATGATTCAACTACTGCATCTTTGCAAAATCAAAAAAAATCTTCTTTTTTTAAACAAAATTTAATTAACAAGATCCAACAAAAAACACGCGAAATCAAAGATCCTGATATCAAAAAATTGTTAAATCGTTGCTTTGATGCATTAAACAACAGCCCTCTTCAAACCTATCCCGAGACACAAGATATAGATATTACTCTAAATAACACTATAGATAATCTTTGTGAAAAAATAATCGAAGGAAATAGGGAACAAATAGAAGCGCTTTCTAATCAAGTCATCTATACCATTCAAGAAAGAAATTTGATAATTAAAGTGGCAAGATTAAATAATTTCAAAAATTAACACAAAAAACATCATGTCAGAAACACTAGAACTGCAACAGGTTATTTGCCCAAGCTGTAAACAAGTAATTACGTCATTTAGTCCATTTCAGGCAGAAGTTGAATGTCCTTATTGCCATAACAAAGCATTCAATCCTCTTATTACTGCTAAGAAAGTTCCTATTCCAGAACGTTTGATCATATTTCGAACATCCGAAAAAGATTTCGAAAAATCAATGATTGATAACTTAGTAGATCATGATTATGTACCAACTGATATTTTCCAATGTATCAATCCCGGAAATGTCATTAAAGCATATCTTCCCATGTTCCTTTATGAAGGCACCTATCAGTCTTCATGGTCATGCGAAATGGCTATAGAAACTACAGAAGTCAGAGCCTCATTCTCAGGGAATAGTTTAAACAACGAAAAAGTAAAGAAATTTATTCCACAAACAGGAACATCTCAAGGTAATTTTGCTTTTCTCTGTTTAGCTTACGAGGGAAACGATATACCAAACGAATTGAAAGCATTTAGCCAACAATACAAATATAATGTGATGGCCTCCAAAGAGTATGATCCGGCTTTGCTTGGCTTGGAATCAGGGGAACGTCCTTTAACATTGGCATTGGACACTGAAACCGATTTGACTTGGAACAAGTATGGCGATGCTCTTGTAAACGATATCGCTACACAAAACGCTCAAAAACAGTTATCCGGAAATGAAATACAAAATTTCCGAGCAAGTAACAGCTATCACCTGAAGCATAATGGCCGTTACGTTCTGGCCCCGTTTTGGTTTGTATATTACACCTATAATAACACAAAACATTATTTCATCATGGATGGGCTGGGCGAAGGGACATCAATGACAACACCTATCGATCAAGAAGAAGTTAAGTTTGTCAAAGGAAGAAATCTAATTAAATCCATTTATAAATATTTATGGATTCCGACTTGGTTTGTATTCTGCTGGCTTGATTTAATTTACGCATTAATCTATCTTATGGTTTGGTTTATATCTAAGATCATACTTAATTATCTTATGGATAAACAAATAAAAGATCGTCTTAATGCTTCTCGAGAAGCACGTCGTTTAGCGGCACAAAATCTTGGATAAACTATAAAAACGTCGCTCAAACATACTAATTCTCGTTATCCCCTGATTGATAATTTTGTCAGTCGGAAACACTTTAAACCAATCATCCAATACATCCAAATTCACAGAAAATCGACTTCGACAAACTAAAATAATCCCAATCCCCATGACATTCCGATTCTGGCTGTGAATAAACTGTCATCATTCATGGTCATGGCATTTGCCTTGGCGGCGGTCAGTTTTTGGGCAGTCTGCGGCAGAGAAGAGGGGGAAGGCGGAAGGCGAGAGTCGGCGCTTTCCAGAGAATCAACGTAACCCCACCACGAACAACAGGCCAATCAAATCCGGGTAGAACTCTGGTTCTATTGGGAAAAACGGCTACAGCAAACATGCAGCCTTTTGCAGCAGCACTACGTAAGCCGACCGGAACTGGCAGAACCCTTAAACAATCACAACAAGCATGGCTGACGACCAGAGACGCCACCATGCAAGCCTACAAACTATGCCTAAAACAAGGTAATCCGCAACAAACGGAAGACGGATGGTTCAACGCCCATATGAACCTCATCATTATTGAAATGACGAAAACGCGCTGCCTCATTCTAGACTCAACACCATCCAAAGCTGCGATCTTTAACTCATTATCTCCCTCCACACACCATGAACATATTTCTTATTTCTGTGTCAGCCATAAGCACAACCCTCTGCGGAACCGAAACATGCGCAACAGATACCAAAGCGCCCGAATCTATCGCCGGGGCGGCAATCAAGCTGAATGAGGCCATATACAGTCCGAGCGATATCACGATTGAACGATATGAACCCGACAAAAACACCGCCCGGTTGATTATGCGCTACTCCAAGCAGTTAATGCCCAGAATCTCGGAGGCGGCGTCACTCACCGGCGCGGCCACGACAGAAGGGGTCCATGAAGAAAAAGTTAAACCGGCCCTCGTCACCTTTACCGGGCAAAAAGGCCGTGTTTATTCGGGAACCGTATCGGGTTCCTTTTATTGCTCCTCTTTTTACAGAGGCAAGGAAGACGAGAAAATCACCATTCTGAAGAATGAAAAAATTGAGTTTATTTTTCCTGACAACGGTCGCCCTGTGGCGGGCGTCATCAACGGCCCGGAAAAGCTGGGAAAAGGGGCCATCATCCAAATCAGGACAGATAAGAGAAGTTTCACCTTTACAATAGGGAATGGGTGCGAGGTATCAAAATACTTCCTGAAATATCCGGATGAAAAAACAGCCGTCCTTGAGCTGGAACCGCCCAAGGACCCGGAGAATCCGAACGTCTCTTTCTGGATGTCCGGAGAGGATAACCTCAAAGAAGTGATGACGGCGGACAACCCCGCGCCATACATCGCATTCACCAAAAAATTGTCCGATAAAATTTATGAAGGCGCCTTCTTCGGTTATTTATACGGATACACGGAAGCTCCGTCATCAAGTGGCGGCCTGTTCCAGGATTACGTCATCAAATTCAAGGAGCAGCTGCTCAGCATAACCATCACTCTGCCGTAAATGCTCTCCTGGTATATACTGAACAACAATTTTCACGAACCATATGACGAAGAGACATCCCCTCTCTGCTCTGCTGGCCGTTTCTGTAGCTCTTGCATGCGTCTGCCCCGCCCTGGCTCAGGAAAGGGCGCAGGCGCCCCAATCCCTGAACGGCGCTTCCATCAGAATCAAAACAGCTGAGGAAAAGGAAATACTCTGTAAAGCGAAAGATTTGCACATCATCCTGTACGAACCGCAGGGAAGCAGCGCCCGGCTCATCTTCACCCATGCCGAGGAAGTGAACGGCACGTTCCAAAAGATCCGATACAAAAAGCTTTCCGGAGATGAAGCCTACGACGCGAAAGAACACAAGGGAACTCCGGCTCTCCTTACTTTTAACGCCGTCAAAGGCTCCGTTTACCATGTTTCCGTGGAAGGCGGCTTCTGGACCAGCAGCTCTTCCGACCAGGTTGAACCCATACAGAGCATGGAAATCATTTTCCCCACGAACGTATCCATTCATGGGGATGAAGAATGCATCGAAATCCTTCCCGAGACGGAAGAATTCGAAGAACCGCAACAGTCCTGAACCCATTTCCAACTCAGAATAATCTGAAAGCCCCGCACTGCGCCTTACCCCAAGAGCCATTTTAACCCATTACATTCCGATGATTCCCTCATTTTTCAGCAAGCCGTTATCCGCCCTCCTCCTTTTCCTGTTTTTGCTTACTCCCCAGTCTTTCGGCCGGAATGACAGAGACAGGAAAAGCCCAGAGGATCCATTCGCATCCTTATTGAGCGATACTGTCAAAGATTATTTCCGCAATAAAGAAGCATCGCAACTATCAAACAAGGGCGGCAAGACATCTTCCCTTTCCGCCAACAAGCAGAACCAGAACCAGAAAAAACTGGAAAGACTGCTCGAAAAATCGGCCCGGGAGGCGGAAAGGCTGATTAAAAAATACAAGATTGACGTCAATCAGGAAGTATCGTTCGTCCCTTTTGGCAGTTCTCAGGCCATATCAACTTTTCCCACCGTCATTGCGGCAGAAACCGGCAATGTCCCCATGATGGAAATACTCATCAGGAACGGGGCAGACCTTAACCAGCGAATCAATCATAAGAAGCAGGCGCTCTGGTTTGACAGAGGGGCGTTCAATGCTTCCCACCCAAACTGTCTGGTCACCATCGCAGCAAAAACCGGCAATGTCCCCATGATGGAATTGCTCATCAACAACGGGGCAAGTCTCGACGTCAAAATGGAGAAGTCCTATGTGATGCCCAAGCACTATTCCGCCGTATTGGTTGCGGCGGCGGAATCCGGAAGCATTCCGATGGTCAAGCTGCTCCTGAAACATATACCGGATACCGACTACCAAAGATTAGGGGCTACATATATTGCCGCCCGGAATGGGGATCTGCCCATGCTCCGTTTCCTGAAAGAACAGGGCATCCCTTTTTATTCCGGCTGTTTGGAAGGAGTCAGCCATGAATGCAATGTTTCACAAGGCTGTCGCTCAAAACAGAAAAACGGCTGCATCCATTTGACTGTCATGAAGTATTTGCTGGAAAACGGCTGTGATATTAAAAAGGACAGAGCGGGATCTTTGGCCTGGGCCTGTTCGAAAGGCAATGAAGCCATGGTCCGCCTTCTGCTGGAACATGGCGCGGAATGCGACATCCACACAGCGGGCATTTGCCCCGCATCCGGCTCAGCCATTGTCAAAGCGGGAGCAGGAGGAACCGTCAATATCATTAAAATGCTCCTGGCCAAGGGCGCCAATATCCATGACACCAGAAAAGATGACGGCAAACACAATGCCCTTCATAACGCTTCTCTATATGGCAATGACTCCGTCATCCCATTCCTGATCCGGGCCGGCCTTGATGTCAATTCCCCCGATTCCGCAGGACGCACGCCATTAATGCTGGCCGCCCAAAGAGGAGAACTGAATGCTGTCAAAACATTGCTTGCGGAGGGGGCTGACGCCGCCATCACGGACCATAAAGGGAAAACAGCGGCAGACCATGCCCGGGAATCGTCAAACTATGCCGGAAGTACACAGAAGGGAAAGAACGGCAAGGAGTACTTTCTCCTGGACGGAAGCTACATCAATAAGACAGGCGCCGAAGAAATCTATCGGCTTTTGAGCAAAACCCGCTGATTTCCCTGATGGGTCTTGAATTGGCAGACCGTGTTTATAACAAGATCCCGGAGACCAAAGCCTCGCCCTGAATCAGGCTCCTTCCCCGCCCGCCGATGATTTCAAGGCCATCAGCTTGGGGAGGGCCGTGTATTCGCGGCCTTTTTTCATCAGGCCGCCGGCGCTCACCAGATTCTGGAGTTTCTCGTAAATCCTCAGCCTCAGGATTTCCTCTCCGCCCAGGGACATGTGCTTTGCCTTCATCACGACAACGGTACGCTGAAAAATGTCATTGAATTCCAGCATGCCCGCTTCATGAAGAATGAGAATAAGCTCATCAGTCACCAAATCCGGTGTCTTGCGCGAGGAACGTGATCTCCTATCCTCCAGCATGATGATAGGATATTATCATGACACACTTCCAGCCGTCAAGTTGATAAAATTTGCGTCATTTTCTGCCGGCATATGACTCAAAAAGCTTCAAAGGTGAAGGAGCCGACAGCGAATGAGGCCTGCTCCGGAAACCGGAAATGAGTTGCCGCCCTTTCTCTCCGGAGGACTTACTTATCCGGAAGAAGAAAAGATTCTCTGCAAGAAAAGGGAACAGGGAACACGTATTACCTGCAGCCCGGACAGCAATACGAAGCTTTTTACAGAGATGAAAGGAAATAAACGGTTCATTTTCAGGTTATGTGCAGCCGCAGCGCTTTTTCTGAACCTTTTTCCCCTGCAGGCCGGAGAATGCACGCTGATGAGCTATAACGTAAAGAACGGCACCGGCATGGACGGCAGGAGGGATTATGACCGCACGGCTCGGGTAATCGCGGAGGAAAAACCGGATGTCGTGGCCCTTCAGGAGCTGGACCAGGGGACAATCAGGAGCGGCGGCAGGGATACCCTGCAGGAATTGGCCGCAAGGACAACGTTGACGGGTACCTATGCCAAGGCCATTGATTATTCAGGCGGTTCCTATGGAGTAGGCATTTTATCCAGGGAAAAGCCTTTGAGCGTCAGACGGATTCCTTTGCCCGGCAGGGAGGAGGCCCGTGTGCTGTTGATGGCCGAGTTCAGGGATTACTGGTTTTGCGTCACGCATTTGTCCCTGACCAGGGAAGACAGCAGCGCTTCCATCGATATGATTGCCGCCTTGGCCGCAAAATGCAGCAAGCCCTTTTTTATTGCCGGGGATTTCAATTTAACGCCGGATTCGGAGCCGATAACCCGGATGAAGAAGCATTTCATCCTGCTGAGCGATCCGGCCCAAAAAACGTTTCCCGCCGGGCATCCGAAGGAATGCATTGATTACATCTGGGTGTACAGGGGAAAAAAGACAGAGGCGTTCCATGTGAAGGAACACAGGGTAATTGAAGCTCCCGCCGCCTCCGATCACCGCCCGATTAAAGTGACGGTCAGCTATTGACATGATGTTTTCGGTCCGTCAACGGGTAGCCCGCGGGGCATTGACGCCGCCCACCAGCAGCACGATTTCCCCCCTGGGGGGGCGTTCCGCAAATTCCGCCGCCAGCCGGGAAGCCGGACCGCGATGGTAAGTTTCAAAGGTTTTTGTCAGTTCCCTGGCTACGCAGACGGGAATGTCCGGATCCAGAGCCGCCAGCGCCTGCATGGTTTTAACGATGCGGTGGGGGGATTCATAAAAAATACTGGTATGGGACGCTTCCGCCGCCGTTTGGAGCACGGCGTTTTTTTTCCCGGATTTGACGGGCAGAAAGCCGCCGAAGAAGAAGGCGTCCGTAGGCAATCCGGACCCCACCAGAGCCGTCACCACGGCGGATGGTCCGGGAAGGACGGTGAAGCTTATTCCCTTTTCCTTGAGCGTCTGAATGAGACGGTAGCCCGGATCGCTCACGCCAGGCATGCCCGCATCACTGATCACGGCAAAGCTTTCCCCGCCGGCCGCGCGCGCCGCAATTTCCCCGGCGCGCGGCTGTTCATTGTGGTCATGCATGCTTATCAGCGGTTTGCGGATTTCATAATGGGAAAGCAGAAGGCCGGAATGGCGGGTGTCTTCACACGCAATGACATCCACCTTGCGCAGCACATCCAGCGCCCGCAGAGTGATGTCCGCCCGGTTGCCGATAGGCACCGGAACAAAATAAACGCTGTATTCCACTTCCTCCATAAGCACTGATCTTCCTGAACCGGGCGGGGTTAGCCATTGGTAAGGGTTTCCGCAATGGAAGTAGCCACCAGACGGGCCGCATAGGAAAGGGCATTCGTGCGGGCCGACTGAATGTTGCCCTGGTCAAAGAACTGACCTACTTCCTCCGCAGAACCGGCATACAGGATTTCCTGCGTTTTGGCGTCCACCACACGGTATTTGACAGCCAGGCGCAACCCAAGTTCCGTACTCTTGTAGGTGTCTTCCCGGCTGGAGCGCAACTGGTCGAAGGTGATGGAGTACACTTCCCCCTCCACCCGGATATCCGCATCCGCACCGGAGCTTAACCGGTAGGTGCCGTCCCGCTGCAGCTCATCCGCCAACGCGCCGGTCACCAGCGTGGCGGCGCGGGGTTCCAAAGAGTTGTTGGCGAAGAGGCATACCTTGACGGTCCGGGCCAGTTCCAGCTTGGGCGGCTTGGTGCCGCCGAGCTGGTAGCCGCAAGAACCGGCCAACAGGCAAAAAACGGGCAGAAAGAGTTTGAAAACGTTCCGGATACGGTTCATGAGGACGGAGAGTTCCTGTTATCTGCTGGTCACGCGCAGTTCTTTCAGGCGGGCCTTCGCCCTGGCGGCGGCGGCGGGATTGATGCTGCCCCTGGAGACTACTTCCTGGTAGCAGAAGATGGCCGCATCCGTATCTTTCATCTTGGTCAGGTAATATTCAGCCACTTCCAGCTGCTGGGCCACCAGCTCACGCTTCATGGCCGCCAGGTCGGCGCGGGCCGCTCCTGCCCGGGCGCTGTTGGGATAACGCTGAAGGTAGTCTTCATAAGCTTCCTGGGCGCGGGCCACATTGACGTGGTTGCGGTCACCGTCCGCAGCGGCCTGGCGATACAGGGTGGCAATCTGGAGCTGGGCCGTGGGGGCCAGCGGAGAGTTGGGGTAATTGTCCACCAGGTTTTGATATGCCTCTATGGCCTCCTTCATCCGGCCGCGGGCGGCCAGATAATTGCCCAGCACGTTCATGGCCTGCGGGGCGGTAGGGGCGTACGGAGCGTTGTCCCGCACATGCTTCAGCCATTCCGTGACGTTCGTGGGATCCATCCTGACGTCAAACATCCACAGCACGCGGTTGGTCAGCGCGCCGCTCGCAGCGCCGAAGGCCATTTCCTTCTGCCGGGCCATGGCCTGCCTGTACAGGGGGCTGTCCGGATGACGGTCTATGAGCTTCTGGTACTGGTCAAACGCATCCGCGGGTTCCTTGCGGGCCTCATGAAGCTCCGCCATTCTGAACCGGGCCTGGGGAGCTTCCCTGGAAAGGGGGTGCTTTTCCACCACGCGCCTGTATTTCTTAATGGCCCCGGAGAGATCATTCTTCGCTTCCTTTGCCCTGGCTTCCTGCATCAGGGCAATCGCCTGCTGATCCACCATGCGGACGGTTCCGGGGGGGGGAGGCGCCTCCGAAGAGCATTGGCACAAAGCCAGCGTCCCGGAAACGGCAGCCATCATGAGAAGCAGTTTTTTCACATTCATGATTTTACAGCAGAAAAAGAGGGCGCGTCAATCCGGCGAACGCAGATTGACGCGCAAAAGGAGTTAATGGCCCTTGCCGTACACGGCCTCGGCATCAAAAACGACGCCTCCGTCCGCTTCACGCAGCGTGACGGGTGCCCCCTGAGGCTGGGCTTTCAGTTCATCTCCGAACGGAACGGAACGGTAAAAGCAGGAGTGGTGCCCTGTGTGGCAGGCGCCGGCGCCGCACTGATCCACCAGCACAATCAGGGCATCCTGGTCGCAGTCAACCAGAATTTGCTTCACTTTTTGCACGTGACCGCTGGTCGCGCCCTTATGCCAGATTTCCTGACGGCTGCGGGAATAGTAAACGGCTTCCCCCAATTCCATGGTCATGCGCAGGGATTCCGCATTCATATAGGCCAGCATCAGCGGTTCATGGGTAATATGGTCCATGGCGAGGGCCGGAATCAGGCCGTTCTGGTCAAATTTGGGGGCGAATTCCACGCCTTTTTCCACATTCACCTTGCCGCGGTCGGCAAAGACAATCCGGGATGAGATGTCGTTTTGTTCCATAACCGGCCCCCTTAGTACATGAAATATCCGACATATACCAATCTTTTCTGTTGCCCTGACGCAACGAAATGTTTTCATAGGAGCATATGGCATTTACGGCATCCCAAGCGTTCGACCTGCTGCGCACCGCCTTCTCCCGCAACCGGCTTCCCCATGCCCTGCTCATCGTGGGAGACGAACACCAGGGAGCCTCCCGCCTGATCCTGCAACTGCTGGAGCTGATGAACGGCATCCGGGCAGACCACCTGGACAGTGTAAGGGACGAGTATTGCCGGCTGGTGCGCCCCAAGTCCAAGTCGCGCCGCATCCTGCGGGATGATATCCGGGCCGTGGAACCCTTTTTGCAACAGCGCGCGGCGGAGGGGAAATGGAAGATAGCCGTGTTCATGGATGCGGAGCGGATGAATGACGAGGCCGCCAACGCTTTCCTGAAAACCCTGGAGGAACCGCCCGGCCAGTGTCTGCTCATTTTGTCCACCTCCCAGCCGGACCAGCTTCTTCAAACGATTATTTCCCGCTGCGTGCGCGTCAATCTGCTGCAATCCGGGGAATTCAGGCTCACTCCTATTCAGGAAGCCCTGCTCCCGCACTGGCTGGAGACCTGCCGCAATCTGAATAATGACCTGGCCGCTCTGGCCTTCCGCAGCAGGTTCATGGACGTCATGGCGGAGGCCAAGGCCGCCATCACCAAAAACCTGAACCAGGCTCTGAAAGATGAAGCCAGGGAAGCGGCCCAGGGTACGGACGCCTCCGACTGGGAGGCCCGCAATAAGGACGCGAACACCGCCCAGATAGAGACGGAATACCTGGAACAGCGCAATCAGGCCCTGGAACTGCTCATCAGCTGGTTCGGACAGGCAGCCCTGATTGCCTCAGGAGCCCCGGAAGTCACTCCGATTCATCCGGAGGTGCGCACGCTGGCCGCCCAGATGCCCGTGAACGAATTGCTGAAGCGCATGGAGGCCCTCAACAGGCTCCGTGATGATTTGAATTTCAATATTCACGAAGCCCTGGCCCTGGATGTCCACCTGCTGGCTGCCGTCGGGTCCTGCTGACCGAACACCCCCGCCTGTTACCGTCGGGCCGCGCACGGCATTGGAAAAGGCGCAGAAGGTCTCTATTCTTCCCTTTCCTTCCGGAGCAGGGGCGCCATGATTTCCTCATAGGCGCGGAATTTCTGCTCATACGTCAGCCGCGCCGCCGCCGGACTGGTGGAAGGCATTTGAATGACGGAAAGCGTTTCCCGAAGGAACAGTTCGGGAAAATACCGTTTAAGGTATTTATGGGAAGCGGTGCCGTTGCAGCAGACCACGCCGATGCTCGGGAAGCTATCCAGCAGGGCCGCAATGTCATTGGGCTGTTCCTGGGAGATGTGCTGGTCCAGGCTGCCAGGCCTGACGCCAGAGGCCACCACATCCCACAGCCCCACCCCGCCCCGGTTGAGCAGAGACAGGCGTTCCCCATATGGCAGGGAGGGATCGAACCCCAGAAGGGACCCCATGATTTTCCAGAACGCGTTGCGGGGATGGGCGTAATACTGGGCCTGACGCAGGGATTCGTCCCCCGGCAGGGAACCGAGCACCAGCACGGAACAATCCGGGGTGACGGAAGGAGGGAAGGAGCATTTTTTCACGGCTGGAAACGGTCAGGGGTTCTGCATACCGGAATGCCGGCGCACTTCCTTCATACTCACTTCCTGCCGGAGCAGGGAGGACAGCCACGGGTGGCTTCCCACGGAGGGGGCCAGGTTGAACCGTTCCGGCCTGGTGATGCGCGTGAAAATGACGCGCCTGATCCGGGATTTGGGCACCGTCCTAACTCCGTAACCGTCCGGAATATTGGAAGACCAGAACGTTACCTGGTCCCCTCCGTCCTTCACCAGGACGGTCAGATGGCCGTATTCCCGGCGCCCGATGCGGTCCGTCCAGAAAATTTTCATAAAGTCTCCGGGGCGGGCCTTTCTCCAGTCCTCAAAGTTGATGCCGGCCCCCAGTCTGTGCACCAGGACGGCCAGGCCGGGGCCATTGGCGTTCGCCCATCCCCACGGCCCTTCCCCGTCATGCTGTCCGAGGCGGGGGATGAGGGCCAGCCACGCGCGTTCGGAGATAACGGGCCGCGGCTGTGCAGAGTCCCATATCTCCAAAGATTTCAAAAGGAGCAGATAGCAGGCGGAGGAACAGAAGGAGGGCGCGGCGTTACGGAGAAGAAAAACGGGACGGCGCGCGCGGGGGTCCCAGCGGCAGGTTTTTTCCGCCAGGGCCTGCATGGCTTCCCTGCTGGTTTCGTAGCCGCCGCCGTTCCGGAATTGAGAAAGCCCGGTCCGCAGGGCCTGGTACCAGGAAGCCGCCCCTGAAGACGCGGCGCTCCCCCGCCCCGTGGAAGAAAGATCTGCAGCCACGGCCGCGGAACACAGCAATCCGAGACAGCAAATCAATGTCAGGGCATTCCTCATTCTTGCCCCGCAGGGTATACGGACAGCGGAAAATATCAAGGGCGGATTGCGTATGGAGCTGTACGAAAAGGAAAGAAGGCCATAGCCTTTTCCCCGGAATTCCTGTTGTTTTGTCTGGACTTATCTTCCGGCGTCCCGTACTGTGCGTCAGGTCACGCGCCGGGTATGCGGAGCGGAGAGGCAACGCACCTTGGGCGGACCTTGTTTCCGGCATTTATTTTTAACCACCACGGACCACATAGAGGCATCATACCATGGCAAAACGCGAAGATATCCGCAAAATCCTCATTATCGGCTCAGGCCCCATCATCATCGGCCAGGCCTGCGAGTTCGACTACTCCGGCACCCAGGCCTGCAAGGCCCTCCGCGCCGAAGGTTACGACGTCGTTCTGGTGAATTCCAACCCCGCCACCATCATGACGGACCCCGGCATGGCGGACCACACCTACATTGAGCCTCTGACCGTGGACCGCATCACGGCCGTGATTGAGAAGGAACGCCCGGATGCCCTGTTGCCCAACCTAGGCGGCCAGACGGCCCTGAACCTGGCTTCCAAGCTGCATGAGGAAGGCATCCTGAAACAGTACGGCGTGGAAGTCATCGGCGTGGACCTGGAAGCCATCGCCCGCGGCGAAGACCGCATCATCTTCAAGGAAACCATGGACAGGATCGGCGTGCCGGTCGCCAAGTCCGAACCCGTCTATTCCGTGGAGGAAGCTGAAAAGGTGGCCGCTGAACTGGGCTACCCCGTCGTGCTGCGCCCCGCCTACACCATGGGCGGCACGGGCGGCGGCATCGTTTACAACGTGGAGGAACTGCGCCAGGTAGTCCCCCGCGGCCTGGCCGCCTCCCTTATCAACCAGGTGCTGGTGGAAGAATGCGTGCTGGGATGGGAGGAACTGGAACTGGAAGTCGTCCGCGACGCCAAGGGACAAAAGATTACTGTTTGCTTTATTGAGAACGTGGATCCCATGGGCGTGCACACCGGAGACAGCTTCTGCGTGGCTCCCATGCTGACCGTTCCGCAGGAAGTGCAGGATAAACTTCAGGATTATTCCTACCGCATTCTGGACGCCATCGGCGTTACGGGAGGCACAAACGTGCAGTTCGCCCACAACCGGGAGGACAACCGCATCATCGTTATTGAAATCAACCCCCGTACATCCCGTTCCTCCGCCCTGGCTTCCAAGGCCACCGGCTTCCCTATCGCCTCCGTCTCCACCAAGCTGGCCTCCGGCGTCACGATGGACGAACTTCCCTACTGGCGCAAAGGCTCCCTGGAAAAATACGAACCTTACGGCGACTATGTGGTCGTGAAGTTCGCACGCTGGGCCTTTGAAAAATTCCCCAAGGCAGCCGACAAGCTGGGCACCCAGATGAAAGCCGTGGGAGAAGTAATGAGCATCGGGCAGAATTTCAAGGAAGCTTTCCAGAAGGCCGTGCGCTCTCTGGAAATCGGACGTGCCGGCCTGGGCCGTGTGAAAAAGCTGGAAGCCCTCTCCACCCCGGAATTGCGTGAAAAAATCACGTACGGCAACAGCGAACGCTTCTTCCAGATTTACGAACTCCTGCGCCGCGGCGTAGCCGTGGAGGAAATCGTGAAGCTGACCCGCATCACTCCGTATTTCATTGAACAGATGAAGGAACTGGCGGACTTTGACTTTTCCCTGGATGGGCAGGACTGGGATTCCCTTTCCGCGGAAACCCTGCGCCAGGCCAAGGAAATGGGCTTTTCCGACAAATACCTGGCCCAGATTTTCGGGGTGCCGGAAAAGGCCGTCCGCGCCCGCCGGCAGAAAGACGGCATCACGGCCACCTTCCGAATCGTGCCCGTCAGCGGCGTGGAACACGCGGAATACTACTACTCCACTTACAGCGGCGCGGCGGACGAAGTTCCCGTGAACGACAAGAAGAAAATCATGATTCTGGGCGGCGGTCCCAACCGCATCGGCCAGGGCATCGAATTCGACTATACCTGCGTGCATGCCGCCTTCACCCTGCGCGACCACGGGTATGAATCCATCATGGTGAACTGCAACCCGGAAACGGTTTCTACGGACTTTGACACGGCCAACAAGCTGTACTTTGAACCCGTGACCGTGGAAGACGTGCTGGCTATTTACGAGAAAGAAAAGCCGGAAGGCGTCATCGTCCAGTTCGGAGGCCAGACCCCGCTTAACATCGCCCAGGCCCTCAAAGACGCCGGCGTAAAAATCATGGGAACCCAACCGGAAGGCATCCGTCTGGCGGAAGACCGCGAATATTTCCGTGAACGCATGATCGCCCTGAATATCCGCCAGCCGGAAAGCGGCACGGCCCGTTCCCTGGAGGAGGCCGTGGAACTGGGGCGCCGCATCGGCTACCCGGTCATGGTGCGCCCCTCCTTTGTGCTGGGCGGCCGCGGCATGGAAGTCATTTACGATGAAGAAAACCTGAAGCGCTACGGCGTGGAGGCCATCCAGGTCAGCCCGGAATATCCCATGCTGATCGATCGTTTTCTGGACAATGCCATTGAGGCGGAAGTGGATGCTCTGGCCGACGGCACGGATACTTTTGTAGCCACGGTCATGGAACACATTGAACTGGCCGGCATCCATTCCGGCGACTCCGCCTGCGCCATCCCCCCCGTGACAATCGCTCCCAAGCACATCCGCACCATTGAGGAACATGCCGCCAAAATTGCCCAGGACTTCCAGGTAAAGGGCATTCTGAACGTGCAGTTCGCCATCTGCAACGATGAGGTTTACATCATTGAGGCCAATCCCCGCGCCTCCCGCACGGTGCCGATCGTCTCCAAGGTAACGGGCATCTCCCTGGCGCGCTACGCCACGGAAATCATGCTGGGCAAGAAACTCAAGGAGCTGGGCCTGAAGTCGCGCGCCTGCCGTTTCATCGGCGTGAAGGAAGCTGTCTTCCCCTTCAACATGTTCCCGGAAGTGGACCCCGTACTGGGGCCGGAAATGCGCGCCACGGGTGAAGTCATGGGCATTGCGGACAACTTCGGCATGGCCTACTACAAGGCCCAGGAAGCTGCGGGCTGCATTCTGCCTACCTCCGGCAAGGTGCTCGTCACGGTTTCCGACCGGGATAAGAAGTTCATCGAACCCATCGCCCGGGACCTGATTTCCCTGGGCTTTACGATTATCTCCACCGGCGGCACCGCAGAATACCTGCGCGGCCAGGGCGTGGAAACGGAAGTAGTCAACAAGCTGCATGAAGGCCGCCCGAACCTGGGCGACATGATCACCAACAAGCAGATCGACCTGATTATCAACACTCCGGTGGACCGCACCAGTATGATTGACGACTCCTTCATCCGCATGCAGTCCATCCAGAAGAAAATTCCGTACATGACTACCATCGCAGCCGCCAGGGCCACGGTGGAGGGCATCCGCTCCGCCCAGCACGTGAAGGTATCACCCCGTTCCCTCCAGGAATACCATTCCTGAACGGGAAATACTCCGGCTATTTCAATAAAACCCCGCATGCCTGAAACGCATGCGGGGTTTTATTCATCATCCGGCAGACGGAGGATGTGAATCTCAAAAATCGCCCGTCCGCAGATTACCTACTTGCCGCACTAATGCAGATCAAGCCCTTGCTATCTCTGCGCAAATCAATGTGGCATTATCCTGGTTGGGCGCGCCGTCGCGGTTAATGCCGTCCAGCACGGAACGCACCAGTTCCTCCGCGGAAAGCATGGACAAATACCGCATCCCTGCCGGCCCCAGGGAATCCAGATAAGGCCCCACTCCGTCACTGGCGACCAAAACACGGTCCCCCGGAAATAAGGGAAAGCATTCCTCCCGCAAATCCACCAAAGGAACTTCCTTCCCCATCAGGGCAGAAGTCAAGGAATGGCGGGCAGGATGGCTCAAAGCCTCCTCCCGGCTGATGATCCCTTCATCCGCCATGCGCTCCAATTCCGCGGAATACTGGTGCAGCTCATTAAGCAGAAACATTTTCTCTTCCCGGATAAGCAGCAGAAGGGAGTCCCCCACGCTGACCCACCTCAGCCCATCCGCCCCTATCCAGGCTGCTACCAGCGTCGTCCCCATCTCGTCATCCTCCCCTCTTTTCTTCCGGGCGGACCATACCTGTTCATTTGCGGCGGTCACTGCAGCTTTCATTCTCTCTCCGGGCAAACCGGATTTCTGCTCAAAAGCCCGCGAACAGCCTTCCACCGCCGCGCGGCTGGCCAACTCTCCGCCGGTATACCCACCCATGCCGTCCGCCAGCACCAGTACCAATGCGTCCTCTCCAGCCAGAATGGAGAAAGAATCCTGTTGGTTACTGCGGGCGCCCAGAATCTGGTCCCCATGCAATCCGGAAACCAGAAAAGGCTCTTGGGAAAAAGTCTGATGCATCATGGCAGTAAATAATCGTAACATGGATGGCCTGCCTTAATAAAGCAAGAATAGCGAGAGAAAATAGCCATGCCTGAAGCCGCGGAATGATTATTTCCAGAGGAATGGAAACGTCAGCCTGCATGGCTGGAAAAACGCGAAGGGAACGCCCCGGCAGAAAGAACCCATGCAAAACCGGAATGATAAGCGGAAAAACAGCCATTGAATGCCCCAACCCTCAAGCGCTCCCAGCGCTCTCCGGAGTGTTGCGCCAGGGAACACTTTCCGCCCAGGAAGAAGAAAGGAAAGTTTTTACTGGCGGCAGGAAAAATAATTCTCTACTATATTTTCTGATTTTTTATTCCATGAGCCTTCATTCCGCCCCCTCCATCGTTTGGGAACTTTCCGGAGAGCCCTGTGAAACGCGGGATCAAGCCCTGTCCGGCATTAAAAATAACACGGAAGCTTTCATTATCTGCAGCCGCGGTGACGAATTCCTCCAGGCCACCTGCAATAGTCCGGAAAATTACCATTGCGAAATTTCGTTTGCCAGCGGAAAGGACAGTGAGCTTTACATGACGCCCAAAGACCTGGACTACTCTCGGCTCCATGACCTTTTTTCACGCTATGCGGCAGGGGAGGATCTTTCCCATCTCAAAAAGGAGTGGACTCTTGATGCCCACAAACCCGGCTATATTACCGCCATCGTTGTCGTTCTGGCAATCATTGCCGTCCTTGCCGTCATCATCTTCAGTTCCTGAACCGAAAAGAGGCCTTTCCTTTTCCGGAGGCCATGCATGAACACCGCATCCTCAGCACTTCCCTAGATACACCACAGTTTCATTCGGAACCGTAACGCGTCCTTCCGTTTCAAACCGGTCAAACAGCTTTTCCAGGGCGTCCAGCCAGGAGGACCGCTCTTCTCCGCCCTCCGTCAAGGCATAGGAGGTGGACATCATGCGGCGGAGATACTGCTCCCGCGTGTAGGACAAATCATTTGGAAAGCGGAATATCTGGAAACGGTGGTTGAAAAACGCTCCAATGCTGTCCGTCAACTTCGCCAGCCCTCCGCTGAATCCATAAAAACACGGACAGTAAAGACGGTGGATATTTCCTTCCTCCCGGGCAATGGGACTGTCTTCCACCCTGGAGTTCCAAATCAGGGCAACCTTGCCTCCTCCGGACAGAATACGGCGGCATTCCCTCTTGAACGCGGCGGCGTCAAACCAGTGGAATGACTGCGCCGCCGTCACCAGATCCACCGAAGCTCCGGGAAGCCCGGTCCGCTCCGCCGTTCCCGCCACGGAATGAAAACGGGGAAAAGCGGACAGCCGTTTCTCCGCTTCCTTCCGCATGTCATCATTGGGCTCCACGCCATACACGGTCCAGCCGCGCTCCAGCATGGCGCGGGAAAGAATGCCCGTTCCGGAACCTATATCCGCCAGACGGGGATTCTCCCGGCGGCTCTCCCGCGTCAGAAGCCCAACAACGGAGGCGGGATAATCGGGTCTGCCCTGGGCATAAGCCCGGGCTTTTCCAGTAAATCGGTCAGTATTATTCATTAGTTTTCAGGGTATGGTTTACTCCTTTTCTCCCGCTGTTCCAGCCTCAATGCCGTACCCGGCTCAAGAAAAGCCGCCATGCTGCGGGAGCCCGGGAAAAAACGGATTTGCCCGGTGGCCGTCATGCAGAAAGGCAGGCGGGAAAGATTGCGTTCCCTGCTCATTCCCCGGTGACATGGGCAGAGAAGCCCCTACAGATGGCTTTACAAGTCCTTCATGAACTTTTAGTATCCGGCTCAGGCCCGCCTTTCCCGGATTGCGTCCTGACTACGGGAAAAACGAACATCTGCGGGTTTCATTTTTCAGACTGCGCCGCCCATGTTCGGATATTACAGACTTGCCTCCGCCGTCCCCCAGCTCCGCGTGGCTGAAGTGGACTACAATGTCGACCAACTTACGGAGGGATTCCGGAAAGCCGCAGAACAGCAGGCGGCGGCCGTCGTTTTCCCGGAACTGTGCATTACGGGCTATTCCTGCGGAGACCTTTTCTTCCAGCCGAACTTGAGGAAAGCAGCCCTGAACGGCCTGCTCCGCTTTACAGAAGCCACGGAAGGCTCCGGCACGATTGCCGTGATGGGCCTGCCCTTCCTTCATGAAGACGCTCTGTATAATACGGCGGCGGTAGTGCAGTCCGGCCGCATTCTGGCTCTGGTGCCCAAAACCGTGCTCCCCAACTACCGGGAATTCTACGAAAAGCGGCAATTCACCTCCGGCAGGGAATTGGGTACAGGAGTGAAGGAAGTCACAATCAATGGGGTGCATATCCCGTTCGGGGAGGAAATCGTTTTTCATGAAGAATCGTCTCCCTTCAGTTTTGGCGTGGAAATATGCGAAGACCTGTGGAGCGTCATTCCTCCCAGTTCCAAACTGGCTCTTCTGGGTGCCAGAGCCATTCTCAACCCTTCCGCAGGAACGGAACTCACCGGTAAGGCCGCATACAGGAGGGAACTGGTCAGACAGCAGAGCGGCAGATGCCTCTGCGCCTATGTCCTTTCCTCCGCAGGTGTGCATGAATCCACCACAGACACCGTATTCGGCGGCCAGTCCCTCATTGCGGACAACGGCAGGCCAGCAGCGGAGGGGGAACGGTTCTGCAGGGAAAGCACCCTCATCTTTGCGGACGTGGATTTTGAACGGCTGGAGGCGGCGCGCCTCTCTGAAAGCTCCTTCAATGATAGCAAATCCTTTTTCCCTGCCGGGAATGCCCTGCATCTGGCCCTGCCGGAACAGGTTCCCGGAGCGCCCGGCCTGGAATACGCATTCAACCCGGCACGGCCCTTTCTGCCTTCTCCGTCCCGCCGCCGGGAACGGTGTGAGGAAATCATCTCCATCCAAACGGCAGGTCTGGCCAAAAGAATGGAACATACCCGCGCGCAACGGCTCGTCATCGGCATCTCCGGCGGGCTGGACTCCACGCTGGCTCTGCTCATCTGCTCCCGCGCCTGCCGTGCGCTGAAGCGCCCGGCCTCGGACATTCTGGCCGTGACAATGCCCGGTTTCGGCACCACGGACAGAACCCATGACAATGCCGTAACCATGTGCCGCCTTCTGGGCGTGGAACTTCGGGAGATCCCCATCTCGGAATGCTGCCTCCGGCACTTCGCCGACATCGGGCACGATCCTGCCGAACGAACCACCACTTATGAAAACGTCCAGGCCCGCGAACGCACGCAAATTCTGATGGATTTGGCCAATAAAACCGGGGGGCTGGTCGTGGGAACAGGGGACTTGTCGGAAATTGCCTTGGGATGGAGCACCTACAATGGGGACCACATGTCCATGTACGCGGTCAACTGCTCCATTCCGAAAACGCTGATACGCTGCCTCATTGAACACATCGCGGAAGAATCATCCCCGGAACTGGCAGCCACCCTCACGGACATCAACAACACTCCCGTCAGCCCGGAACTCCTGCCGCCGTCGGACGACGGCACCATTGAACAGAAAACGGAAGATGTGCTTGGGCCTTACGACCTGCACGACTTTTTCCTCTTCCACTTCATTAAATACGGTGCGGAACCGGATAAAATCCTGCACCTGGCGGAACATGCCTTCCGCGGCGAATTTCAGCCGGACTTCATCCGCCGCTGCCTCGGCATCTTCATCCGCCGTTTCTTCCGTCAGCAATTCAAGCGCAGCTGCATGCCGGACGGCCCCAAGGTGGGCACCATTTCCCTTTCCCCGCGCGGGGACTGGCGCATGCCTTCCGACGCCTGCGGGACCGTGTGGGAAAAAGCCGTCCCCCACTACTGAGACCTCCTATCCGGAAAGTTACGGAGACGGCTTTTCCCGGAACCCGGCAAGGATGCCGAAGACCGCATCAATGCCCAGGGGCCAACTTCAGCCCGATAATGCCTATCAGCAGGAAGGATGCCGCCAGCATGCGCCAGATATTGGAAGAATCCCCGAACCACAGAATACCAACCAGGAACGTGCCCAACGCGCCAATGCCGGTCCATACCGCATAAGCGGTGCCGATGGGGATGTTCCGCTGGGCAAGCCACAAAAGAAAACCGCTCAGAACCATGCTGAAAACGGAGCAGGCGATACAGGCGGCGAATTTGCCGGGCCCAGTGCCGGGCGTTTGAGAAAGTTTGAAACCCAGAGGCCATCCGATCTCGCAGAGACCGGCCAACACCAGATAAATCCAGGACATATATTGAAACGGGGAATCACCTTCCGCTCACCGGCCTTCCCAAATGGGAAAAGCTCCAAGGGCAACGGATGCCTTGCAGAATACCCGCAAGCGTCCTGGAATCAAGAAGGCAACTCTTCCACACCCTGTCATACAGAACAACACGGGCATCCGGGTCGGAATCCCGCCTCTGTCCTGTACAAGTTCCATCGTGGTACCTGTTACAGGCAATCTGACAAACGGAAAACCGCTACTTCATGAAGAAAGCTCTTCTAATGACAAAATAATATTGTTTGACGCTTCTGTTTACATGCTCCCCGCCATCTGCCTTTACCCCGGCATGCCGGCCCGGCATCCCCGTATTCAGGGATAATCACGGACCGGCATCAAAACCGGAACCGTTACGACAACGGCGCTTATCACAAACAAAAAAGGATCGGGAAAAGCTGTTTCCCAAAGTCCCTTCCTATTTAAGTTTCCTGCCGGGAGCCAGCCCTGTGTCTTCTCCGTCCGTCAGCCATTCAATGGTAATGGGAACAAACTTCAGCTTTTTAATATGCTCCTGGTTCTCCTCATAAAGCACCCCGACGATGCCGGGTTCCACCATGGCAAGGCTGGAATAGGCAAAACCGCCCTCGCCCAGCAATTTCTTCACCGGCCAGGTTTTGCCGTTGTCATAGCTCATGGCCACCTGTCCCTTAATGCGCCGGCCCGCGCTGGGCCCGGAAAACAGGATGCGGCTTTTACCGCCGTAGGCAGGCTGGTCGCTCAGGGAATACGTCATCAGGGAATTCTGGGTACTGTCGCAAAACAGCTCAGGAGCGTCCTCCACCTGTCCCCAGGTCTCCCCGCCATCCCGGGACCACGCGATGCGGCGGCAATTGCCTGCGCCCCAATGGCGCGCAACCATCACCACGCCGCCGTTATCCGTTTCCGCAATGGACGTCTCATTCACCATGCCCTTCATATTGGCAGTCGGCTGACTCAGCTTCCAGCTCTTGCCGCCGTCATCGCTGTAAATGCAGGAAATCACCCATTTGCCGAACGGCCCTTCATTCATCGGAATCACCAGACGGCCCTTGTGGGCGCCGCTCTTCAGCTGGGTTCCCGCATTCGGGCCGGACGCCATAATATCCACTCCGGAAGGACGCTTGGTCGTCTTCGTGATCTCCTGCGGCTTCGTCCAGGAAGAACCTCCGTTCCTGCTCTGAATCATGAAATTGCGGATGCACTTTTCATCATCCCATCCGTCCGGGATATTGGGCTGCCGCTCCTTGACCCCGGCAGGGTAACGCTGGAACACGACAGTCACGGTCCTGGTTTTGGCGTCATAAACGGGGCACGGATTATTGAACGTGGCGCCATGGGCCTTGGCAATCGCCCGGGGACGGGACCAGGTCTTCCCGCCATTCTTGCTGACGCTCATGATAATATCGTTCTCCCCCTGGTCGGTATTTTTATACCGCCCTTCGGCGAATGCCAGGAGCTGGCCCTTGCCGATACTGAGCAGGGCGGGAATGCGGATGGACGCATAGGGATTACCCTCCCCGGCGCTGAATACGGTCACAGCCCTGTCCGTAGGGAAACCGGTTTTCTCTTCCTGCCCGAACGCCGGCAATGCCACGGCGCATACGGCACTCATCAAACACTTGAATACGGAATTCATCATCCTCTTCACCTTATTCCATTTTCCCCCTCCGTACAACAACCATGTCATGCATGTGCGCCAAGACCAGAGAAAAAGGGACATAAAGAGAAACACGCGGCAGAAACGCGATACCGCCGCCGGGAAACGCCGGAAGGCTTCGGCCCCAAGCTCAAGCACGGCAGCAGAGCATCCGGATACGGCAATCCGGAAAAGCGCCCGCCGGAACCGGGAAATATCCGGAAACGTGAATCGGCTGAAAAAAATCCCTGCCTCAATGCCAACGCCATTCCACACATCAACCGCCCGTCCTTTTTCCGGACAAACTGCCTGCCTATTTATTCATCAAAAGAAAAATGGTGAAAGAAGAAGAAAACGGAACCTGTATCTTGTAACATCACGGAACCACCTGCTTCCCGTACTGTCATGAACCGAATCCTTCCATTACTATCCCTGCCCCTGCTGTCGCTCGCAGCGGCATTTGCCGCCAACACGCCGGAACACATCGGCAACGACCTCAAACTGTTCAAAGACTCCTCCTGCACCTCCCTGAAGCCGGATGTCAAAGACACCTCCGCCTTCCAGTCTGACGCGATGAAGGAACTCGCGGCCAAAATCCTGGCGGGCCATTACAAGCCGGACTACCTGTATGCCGAATACCGGGCCCTCCCCTCACCGCGCCAGACGGGGAAAAATCTCAGAATCGGCGACGGATTCAGCAAGTACGACAACATGACGGGCGTCTATCTGGAAAAAGGGCGGCATGTCGTCCTGGTCGGCAAGACGGAGGGGCAGGAAATCAGCCTCCTGCTGCCGAACCTGATGCGCAAGCCGGCCGAAGGAGTGCAGCCCACAAAAGACCCCAACGGCTGGGGATTGCACAAAAAGCAGATTCCGCTCAGGGAAGGAATCAACATCATTGACGTGGAAACGCCCGCCAACGCCTATATCAGCTACTTCACCGAAGACGCCGGCAAGGCACCGAAAATCCCCGTCCACTTCGTGACCGGCAAAGTCAACGGCTACTTTGACACCACCCGGGACGACACCAACAAGGACTGGGTTCGCCTGCTTGACCAGGCTGTCTCTCCGATCATGGATGCCCGGGGAAAATACATCCAGGTTGCCTACCCCGTAGAATTCCTGAAAAAATTCACCAAAGACCGCGGAACCGAACTCATCAACGCCTACGACAAGCTCATCGGCATCCAATACCAGCTGATGGGCCTGGATAAATACGGCAAAATCCCGGAAAACCGCGTCCTGGCCCGCGTGAACTTCAACTACTACATGTTCCGCGACGGAGACGGAGTCGCCTACCTCGGAAACGACGGGACAATGCGCATGGTCACCGACCCTGAAAACGTTCTCAAGGGCGATGCCTGCTGGGGATTCTCCCACGAAGTAGGACACGTCATGCAAATGCGCCCGATGACCTGGGGCGGCATGACGGAAGTCAGCAACAACATCTTTTCCCTGCAGGCCGCAGCCAAAACAGGCAATGAAAGCCGCCTGAAGCGCCAGGGCAGCTACGACAAGGCGCGTAAGGAAATCATCGAAGGGGAAATCGCCTACCTGCAATCCAAGGACGTCTTCAACAAGCTGGTTCCCCTGTGGCAGCTCCATCTTTACTTTACCAAAAACGGACACCCCGACTTCTATCCTGACGTCATGGAGTACCTGCGCAACAACGCGGGAAACTACGGAGGAAACGAAACCGTCAAATACCAGTTCGAATTCGTCAAGGCATGCTGTGACGTCACAAAAACCGACCTGACGGACTTCTTTGAGAAATGGGGATTTTTCAAGCCCGGAAAATTCCACATCGGCGACTATGCCCAATACGACTTTAACGTCACCCCCGAAATGGCGGCGGAAACGAAAAAATGGATTGCCGACAAAGGCTACCCGAAACCTGAAACCGACATCACCGAACTAAGCGAGTAACGAAATTCGACAATTCCGACAATTCCTTTCCATCATCAAATATGCTGCGAACGGGTAAGAAAAACAGGAGCCCAAGTTCAATTCTTTTGAAAGCATTTTTGATAACGGAAGATTATTAAGAGGTTAAACTCTCTCACCAAAGGGTGGAATCAGTAATGGTTCCATCCTTTTTCATTTCTACACCCATCCCCCTATTCCCAGCCATACTGGGTACGGCAAACGGCATGGTACCCCCACCAAATCAAACACACTCCCCCAATTGGTAGCCTATCCCTGTTTGATCTCAACATACACGGAGAAGCTTCTGTATGAAGGGGGTACTTTCCCAAATGCTTCAAAATTGTTTTTTCAAAAAATGGAGACTTTTTCTCCATTAGGAAATGGATGAATCAGAAAAAGAGGAAAGTCCATTTAGGCCAATGTAAGACAAATTTATTTTTTGCGGTAATTCTCAGATTTTCATGCTGCAACGCCAATTCCTTACCTGAAATCTTTACAAGTCATCCTGGTACTATTCAGGATAAATTAACTCATCACATCGAAATCAACCGCTAACATCTGTCTGAAATCACGGCATTATTCCTCCATGAAGATTCTCTACGAAGCAGTTTTCAAAAAAATATTTTCCCTTGATCCCATGCATCTTGCTCCCTCACATGAAATCCAAGGAGCATAAGGGTTATAGGTAAATTAATTCTAAATTGATTTCTACGGTAATTATTTTGGAAACAAGGTAATTGGCAAGGAAAGTTGCCTGCAAATCCTCACAAATGATTCTGGAGATAGTCAGAATAAAATAACCGGATTATCATCGTCACCCAATGGCATTTGATGCCATCAATGGTCCTGTACATTGGATGGAGCAGGAAGAAAAATCAAAATATATTAAAATGAGTGAGTTATGAATATTCTGGTCTTACTCTATGGATATAGAATATATGGAGGATACTGAAATGTATACCGCAGTATACCTGGAATTTATTGTCGGGAAAATGGATATAAAATTATAAATTTATGTAAATAAGTATATTATGAGAAAAACAGTCTTATTCAATGGAAGAAAAGGAATATAGAGAGATTTGCCCCAGTATACCTGCAATTTGGTTCCTTGAAAGCATTTCCAAGGTCAATTGGTTTTGTACGAAGCTGTTTTCAAAAAATCATACGGTTAGTTGCGTATTATCTCCTTGTCTTTTAATGAGATCATTATATATCTTAGCTGCATTCTCTTGAAGCTTTTCTAATATTTGTTCTTGAAGACGCTGAGGCATGGAAAATTTATGGAGTTTATCATCATCTTCTTCATAACGATAAGCGTTGATAATACTTATTTTTAAGTCGCCTTGTTTGAAACTTAATCCTATTTCAATTTCAGTGGCATCTTCGTCTGATTCAAATTTATAAAGCATGCTATCAAAATAGAAATTTTGACCTGTGAATTCCTTTACTAATTGGTTATCTCTAATTTTTTCACCTGAAAGAATCGCATTTGAAATTCCTGAGATGAGGCCTTTTCCTGCTTGATCATCAATAATGTCTTCTTGGTCTTCATCTTCTTTAGTAGATGACTTAGAAACAGAAACATTAGTCACTGATAAGTATTTCCATCCATTAATAGTTGTATTAGGAAAAATATCAAAAAAATCTATTTTATTATTCACTGATAATTTGCCAAGAGTTAATCTGCTAATTGTCGGAACAAAATTATCTTCCTCATCAATTAATTTTTTTTGAAGGAATGTTATAAATTCTTTAGCATCAGATGCTCCATCGTGAATAATATTTACTCTATATTTTTTCTCAGATATCTTTGATATTTTTATAGAAAGTGTAATATCCTGTTTATCAATAAAATCTACACGTCCTCGTCTCAATTTATGGTATTTAAATTTGAAGTTTAGATTTTTTTTATCTTCTGATTTTACAATAGAATTAATTTCATATCCATCTTCATTGGAAACGGCTCTTTGAAGCATACCTATTTTGTCACATAGAATATCGATATCTAATTCGTCATCATTATTAATTTCTATTACAGTTGTTTTTAAATTTTTACTTTCAACTGAGAGAATTTCATGAATATTCCCCATAAATTCAGAACCAAAAAAGAATGGCATCATTAACCGTGATAATTCTTTTCCAGAACTACAAATTGGTATGATTCCATTCTTTCTTAATAATTTTCTAATATCTGAACCTCTAATAATATTTTCAGATATTAATTTTGCGAAATTTTCATTTTGAACAAAGAAATTTATTTTCATGGTTAAATCAAAATTTTAAGAGAATCAAAACTTATGGGGTCAATACTCGTTAGCACATTATCATTATAATGATAATCACTAAATGGGGCAGAAGAAGAATCTTTGCCTTTTTCTCCACAATACAACAATGGAATTAAATTAATATCTAGTTTCCCTTTACATGATGTATATTGTAACTGTAATTTGGATATCATAGATTTTACATAATCTATCATTTCTAAAGAAATAGAGTCGCTTGAGTATATATTTTTTGTCTCTCCTATTAGTAGATTATTATCATTATCTTCTTTATGATGAGTATAAACAGAAATAATGAAATCTGAAAATATATACTGAAGAGTTAAGCTGTTACTTGTTTCTAATTTTGAGTTATTTATGGAAGGGTATAGGTATTTAACGCCATCAAATTTTGAAGATTTAGCTCCAATATTATGATGATGAGTTATCGATTCATAAAATGCTTTCCATTTACCTAATTGGTAGTCTGTAGCTATAGTCACTAACAGGGAGCTTTTCCTAAGTAATGATTGTGTGTTCCCAATTTGCGCAATTGCTTTATTATGTTCATATAAGTTATCTGTGCTTTTATATACAATTAATCCTCCTATTAATATATAATCATCAAGATGGGAATGTAGATCTTCGTTATTACTGGCACAGTCGATTGTGTTATTTAATTCTAATATCCACTGATTCAGATTATTAGTTGTAAAAGAACTCCATTGCCTATGCTTACACTCTATTATAATAGCTTCTTTTCGTTGAGCCATTGGGTTGAAATATCCAAAAAGAAGATCAATTCCGTGAGTTTGCTTAGGACTATTTCTATCGTTTTTATGAGATGTTTTGCGATTACATTTTATCTCTAAATTAGAACCCAATAATTTCCAACCAAAATAGTTAGGAAAATTTTTACAGCAATATTCTTCTAATTTTGCGCCAATTTGAGGTGAACTTTCACTCATAATTCAATTTTCTAAGATATTTTTAGTAAAACTTATAATGTATTCCCAATCAAATTCCTTATTTTGAACAAAAGATAATGTTCCTGCTTTTGTTGCTATCAATTTTGTCGGTAAATTACCTTGAGTTTCTATTTCAAAAGTTATCTTTTGAATTTTAGAACTGAAATCTTTTATTATAGTCTTAGATTGTGTATTATCATCCAATTTTCCATAGAATTTACCAATGATATTTTCTAATAAAATGACATCATTCAAGCAAAAACTTAATATTGTTGCTCTTTTAGTATTTATAGTCTTTAAAATTTTTTCAAAAGAGAATCCTATATATTCAACATTCAGATCTTTATTGTTTTTAATTAATTTGTTGATAAATCTATTGATTGATTCTTTTGTACCAGAAAAAAGAAGGTTATTATTTTCTGCGTAAAAGTTCATTAAAAAACTTTTTTTAACTACCTGTTCTTCAAAATCCCCTGTTACATCATTATAAACATTTATTATACTGTTTTTAGTATAAAAATATTTACCAACTAAACTATCTTCGGAATTTTCAGTGATTATGTAGAGATCAGTACTCTTACTATCTACATCTATAATATTTTCCAAAGAATTGTAAAATGAATGTACGTTAGGGCTAACTCTGTATAAATACACGCTGATCATTTTCTTAGTTTAAGAATAGGGGAAAGAAATTATTGGTCAATACAAAATAGTCAAATCTTGATGCTTTGGGATCATGCGTTATGGAATCATTTCTCCATTTCTCCCCCATATCCCTACAAACAAAAACCGCAATATACTCATCACGAATATATTGCGGTGGAAAATTGATGGCGGACAGGGAGGGATTCGAACCCTCGGTACCGGTTTGCGGTACACACACTTTCCAGGCGTGCTCATTCGACCACTCTGACACCTGCCCGTTGGAGATTGTGCTAGATAGGAAAGCAGGAGCAGAATAATGGCAGAAGAGAGGTTTGGCAATCTTTTTTTCATCCGGAAGAAATTTTCCCGTCTTCCCCGAGTTTTTTCACGTTTCCGGTTGTTGCTCGAAAAGGGTGAAAAGCGCTCCGACAACACGAGGAAGTCTTCAACAGGAATAAGCAGAAACGAAGCGTATTTTGAAAAGTTTTGAAAGGACAGGTTTCCGTGGTTCACAAAAATCATCCATGAGGGCATGGCAGATTTCCTCCCTCCCTGCCCTGTTTTTCCCGCAGAGCAAATAAGAATTTTTCTCTTTCTCCACCTTTACGGCTTCCGGGCAATCGGGCAAGGTTCAGGTAAGAACCTCTATTGATAAGCTTGCTTCCGTCCGGAATCAAGAATTGATCATAAGACGTTTAGGAAGTTTCAAAAGCGAGACGGAAAGAGAAGACTGAAAGATTCCGGAAGCACAGGGTTCCGAGAGTTCCGGGAAAACGCGACAGGCATGGGAACCCACGCTGTAAGGAGAGAAGGCAGAACATGCCGTTTCACCGCATATCATCATTTCCGCGGCTCCGCATTCCTCCCGTCCTCAAAAAAAAGCCAAAGGCTTCCGGCATGTCCCGGAAAAGGCGTTTCCCGACCGCACTTCCCCCTTGACGGATGCCCCAAAGACGGGTTTGCTAGTCCTGCGCATGGGAGAGTCCTTTTACACACGCACCACGGAGGCCCCCTCCTCCGCTTTTGATTTGTCCCTCAGACCACCCGCTTTCAGCGAGTTCTGCGGGCAGGAGAAGATTAAGGACCGCCTGATGCTGATGGTGGAAGCCGCCAGACAGCGCGACGACGTGCTGGATCACATCCTGTTGAGCGGTCCCCCGGGCCTGGGGAAGACGACGCTTGCCAATATTATCGCGAATGCCGTCGGCTGCCGCATTCATACGACTTCCGGCCCCCAGATTGAAAAGGCGGGAGACCTGGCCGGCGTGCTGACCAATCTGGAAAAGGGGGATATTCTGTTTATTGACGAGATCCACCGCCTGCACCCGGCCATTGAGGAGTATCTGTACCCGGCCATGGAGGATTTCCGGCTGGATATTATCATCGACCAGGGGCCGAACGCCCGCTCCATCCAGCTCAACCTGCCCAAGTTCACCCTGGTGGGGGCCACTACCCGCGCCGGGATGCTGACCAGCCCGCTGCGTTCCCGCTTCGGCCTGGTGAACCGGCTGGATTATTATACGCGGGAGGAGCTGTGCGCCATTATCGAACGGTCCGCGGGGCTGCTGAACGTGCCCGTGGACCCGGAGGGAGCCCTGCAGATCGCGCTGCGCTCCCGCGGCACGCCCCGCGTGGCCAATTCCCTGCTGCGCTGGGTGCGGGATTACGCCCAGGTGCGCGGCGACGGCGTGATTACGGAGCAGTTGGCGCATGACGCCCTGACCATGATTGAGATTGACGACGACGGCCTGGACGAGATGGACAAGCGCCTGCTGGAAGCGATGATTTACAAGTTCAACGGCGGCCCGGTGGGCCTTTCCTCCCTGGCGGTGGCCGTAGGGGAGGACGCTTCCACGCTGGAGGACGTGCACGAGCCTTTCCTGATTATGCAGGGGTATATCAGCCGCACCCCCAGGGGGCGCGTGGCGATGCCCTCCGCCTATCTCAAGATGGGAGCCGCGCCGCCCGCCAACGGCCAGGGGTGGCTGTTGTAAGCCATTCATTTACGACATGAAAGGAGTCCTGCGTTTTATGCTGGTCATCAGGCCCTCTTTCTTTTAGACTGTTTCCACATAAAACGTCAGGACGTTTTCTGTTCATCATACGCCCAAAGCTATGGCCGCACATTCTGATATTTCCTTTAAAAGACTGCCCGTCAAGATTATCGGTACGGGTTCCTATGTTCCGGAACGCCGCCTGACCAATGCGGATCTGGAGAAGATGGTGGACACTTCCCACGAATGGATTATTGAACGCACGGGCATTGTGGAACGCCGCATCGCCGCCCCTGACGAGTACACTTCCCATATGGGGACGAAGGCCGCCCAGCGCGCTCTGGAATCCTGCGGGCTGAAGCCGGAGGATATTGACCTGATTATCGTCGCCACCATCACGCCGGATACGTTCACCCCTTCCACTTCCTGCTATATCCAGGATGCCCTTGGCGCCAAGAATGCCGCCGCCTTTGACATTTCCGCCGCCTGCTCCGGCTTCCTGTTCGCCATGAAGACCGCCGTCCAGTACATCGGCACCGGCCAGATGAAAACGGCGCTCATCATCGCCGCTGAAAAACTTTCCACCGTCGTCAACTGGGAGGACCGCAGCACCTGCGTCCTGTTCGGGGACGGCGCCGGAGCAGCCGTGCTCCAGGCCTCCACAGGGGAAGAGGGAGAAGGTTCCGTCCTTGCCACGGATATCGGTTCGGACGGCTCCCTGCATGACCTGCTCCAGATTCCGGGCGGCGGCTCCCGCTGCCCCACCACAGCGGAAAACGCCCATGAACGCCTGGCTACCCTGGCCATGCGCGGCAATGAGACCTTCCGCCATGCCGTCACGCGCATGAAGGCTTCCGCCGCCAGCGTCATTGAACGCGCCGGCCTCACGGCGGACGATATCCAGCTGATTATTCCCCACCAGGCCAATCTCCGCATCATTAACGCCGTAGCGCAGCGCCTTTCCATTCCTGAAGATAAGGTGTTCGTGAACATTGAGAAGTACGGCAACACGTCCGCGGCCGCCGTCGCCATCGCCTTTGACGAAGCGCGCCGTTCCGGCAGATTCGGCAAGGGAGACAACGTTGTCCTGGTCACATTCGGCGCCGGGCTTACCTGGTCCGCCGCCGTTATCCGCTGGTAATATTCTTTTTCACCCCCCCTCCATCATCATGACCACTGAACCATACGGCAAAAAAAATCCGTTTCCCGCTCCCGTCCTCTCCGTCAGGCACATCACCGGGGAAGGCAGCCCCAAGGAAACCATCCACATTGAATACAGCCTGGACGGTTCCGGGATGAATTACATTGCCGGGGACGCCCTGGCCGTTATTCCCGCCAATGATCCGGCCCTGGCGGACGCTCTGATTGACAAGCTCGGCCTCAGCCCGGATTCCCAGGTTCCCACGCCCGAAGGGGAAACCGCAAGCCTGGAAGACGCCCTGGTTCACTGCTATGACATTACCAATGTCAACAAAGCCCTGCTGACCAAGTGGGCCGCCGCCTCCGGCAGCCAGGAGCTGGACGCGCTTCTGGCCGGGGATAAAGACGCCCTCAACGATTTCCTGTGGGGCCGGGACGTGCTGGATCTGGCCACGGAATACCCCGCTTCCTTCGAATCCGCGGAGGCTTTCGTCGGCATCCTGAAAAAGATCATGCCGCGCCTTTATTCCATCGCCTCCAGCCCGAACGCCCATCCCGAACAGGTTCACCTGTGCGTGGGCGCGGTGCGCTATACGGCCCGTGACCGCAAGCGCGGCGGCGTTTGCTCCACCTATATGGCGGACCGCCTCCAGCCGGGCCATACGGCCAGGGTATTCGTACATACCAACAAGAATTTCCGCCTTCCGGAAGACGGGGACACCCCCATCATCATGGTGGGCCCCGGCACCGGCATCGCCCCTTTCCGGGCATTCTGGGAGGAACGCGCCGCTTCCGGCGCCAAGGGCGGCAACTGGCTGTTCTTCGGCAATCCGTACAGGGCCACCGACTTCTGTTATGAAGACGAGCTGAACCAGTTGACCGGCACCGGCAAACTGAAGTTGTCCGTGGCCTGGTCCCGCGACCAGGAAAAGAAGGTGTATGTGCAGCACCTCATGGTCCAGGAAGGCGAAGAGCTCTGGAAATGGCTGGAAGCCGGCGCCTGCTTCTACGTCTGCGGGGACGCCTCCCGCATGGCGAAGGACGTGGACAACGCCCTTCATGAAGTCATCCAGACCTGGGGCCATAAAACTCCGGAGGAAGCCGCGGCATATGTGGCGGACATGAAACAGCACCGCCGTTACCAGCGGGACGTGTACTAATTCGGGATCTCCCCCTTGAGCCTGTCACCGCGCCTTTCCATCTTTTCTGGAAAGGCGCTTTTTCTTTTTCCGGAGAAAAACCGCCACGTATCAATCCAGCTTCTTTCGAGCCGGAGAAGCCATCTTCCGCCCCCCTCTCCATCAAAAACAACGCCGGACCGGAGAGAACCCGTCCGAGCAAAAGTTCCCCTCCTTCTTCAAGCGTTTCCTTACCCTTATTCCAAATCCTGCCGGGCGCCGCAAACGGCCCTTTTTACTTTCCTGAGCTTGAAAAAGAAGACCATGCAGAACAAATACAGCTTCTGCGGCAGGCAGTGGACGATCCCCATCCATCCCGGCCGCCTTAAGGCCCATCTCCGCCCAAAGGAATAACTCCACCAATCCTGCTGCCGGTCAATGCTGTTGATTATTTTTCTCCTCTCCTCCATTTCAGCAAGCAGTTCTTCCCGCGAACGAAAAACCGGAGCAAGGCCCTCCAGTAATTCCCCGCACAGTTCCAGTCCCGCCTCCTTGCTTTTTTTCAACTGGCTTTTCATTTCCAGCTCCCTTTTTTCAAAGGCCGCCGCCGTCCGCATGTCGGCAAACCGGAACGCGCTGTTGACGGCGCAAATATTTTTAAGGGCAAACCGGTAATAATATAAGGATGTACCCAGCATTTCATAAATATTGCCCTGAAGCCATGCGTGAAAACCCATCAAATCGTCCTCAAAACTGGCCGTCATCCGCAGGGAGTTGCCCCATTCGCAGGCACTCTTCCTGATCATCATGCTTCCGCCGTAATGGGCGGCAGAAGAAAAGGCCCCCTCCTGAAGCGCAAGAGCCGGCATTTCCCGCGGAACAGCAGGGAAGGCCGGGAATTCAAACGCAACGCCCGGTTCCTCATAGACGCTGGTCATCTGGCTGACCACAGCCACGGCATCCGGGCGTTCCATCACCGCCCAGGCAAAAAGCCTGCATCTCCAGGGGAAGGAACAATCGTCCCCATCCTGACGGAGAATCCATTCATGGGAAGCCAGACCAATCGCCTGCCGGATATGAGGCCCGAGCCCCAGCGGCGTTTCATTCCGGTTCAAGATTACCCGGTACGGCCCCCTGTATTGAGCCGCCATTTCCTGCATGACGGCGAAGGTCCCGTCGGAAGAGCCGTCATCCGAAAGGATGATTTCAACCGGCCCTTCATAATCCTGCCCGAATACGCTCCGGATGGCATCCCTGATGCAGCTCTCCTCATTATGCCCGGTCAGGATAATGCTGATGGAAGGGAGTCGCGAAGAATTCATGAAAAAAAGTGCAGAAAAGGAAGTGAAAAAAACGAAAGGAATATTGCTCTTCCCCGTTTACATATAAGACATCATGTTCATACCGGATTCCAAATCCGATTGGGAAATTCCGGGTTCAGCATGAATGAACAGAGAATTATCCCAAGACCTCATGGAACCGGTGGGGTGTGGAGGTATTCCGGCTGGGTCTGGTTCTAAGAGTTCTATGATTCTAAAAAATAATTGCTTATGAAAAAATGTGTGTGTTGGGAGCAGTAAGGGAAAGCAGAATCTTTCGTCCTGTTTTACCGGCTTCGGGTTCCCGCCCGCAAGGGGGGAGATTCTTGATGACAAAACGTCCGCGCAACATAAGTTCCTTGGTGTAAAAATCAACCCTTGACCCCGGATTTGGAATTCGCTATGACAGGTTCATTCGCGCGCTGATGAATCATGGGAGGAACGATGGATTCGTCCCCCGCCATTCACCGGTTGCGATAGTTACAACCCCATCAGAATCATGTTCTCCATATCCTGGTTCCCGTTCCACTCACGAAGCAGTTCATCATTCCCCTTACATGCAGAAACCGTTCTTCAGCATTATTATCCCGGCTTATAATCTGGAGAATTATATTGCTGCCGCCCTTCAGTCAGTACTGGTTCAAACATTTCAGGATTTTGAGATCATCATCGTGGATGACGGTTCTTCCGATGAGACCGTTTCCATCATTCAATCTTTTCATGACCCCAGAATTCGCCTGGTTTCCCAAGTTAACGGCGGCGTGTCGCGGGCGCGAAACGCAGGGATGAAGAAGGCCGTGGGGGCTTACATCGCTTTCCTGGACGGAGACGATTACTGGTATCCCGAGCATCTGGAGCTGGCAGCCGATTTTTTCAACCGTCATCCGGAGATATTGGCCTATGCCAACCGCTACATGAGGGATGAACTGGAGGCCATCCCGCCGCGCCCTCCATCTTATCCCGAATCTATCCGGAGGCTGGGGATACGGGGAGTGCTTTTCATGAATTCCAGCAGTGTAATCCTGAATTCGTTTCTTGCGTCCCGGCTTCCCCCCTGGGAAGAAGCGATGCCCTATGGGGAAGACGGCCTGTACTGGACACGGTGCATGCGGGGGACAGGCCTGATCGGGCTGGGAGGCTCCGTCACCTCCATTTACAGGCAGAGAGCTTCTTCCGCCATGCATGATGAACATTACCAGCATGTCTCCCTCCACTCGCTCATTGCGCCTCTGCTGAATGAGCTTGAAGCCATGAAAAATCCCAAATGGCAATTTGCCGTTCATTATCTGGTCATCAGGGAATTGCATCCCAAAAGACTGTTATCGCTCAACATAGAGGAGAGGATTTCCCTGACGGGCAGGATCAGGAAAATCATGCACCCATGCCTGAACCGGCCGTTTTTGGACTCCTATATGAAAGCGTGTTCCGCAAGGGCAGGCATGGAACAGTCATTTTCCGCGCTCATGGACAGAACCATGTTCTCCTGCAAATGGCTGGACCGCCTGGAAAGGATGGGCCGCTCCCTGTTTTTCCGGCTGCAAACCAATAACGGAATGGAGAGCAAACACCAAGATCCAGTCCGTTCACGCTCATGAATATCGTATACGCTACAGACGATAACGGCGCGCTGGGAACGGGCGTGAGCATTGTGTCCCTCATGGAGAATTTGCCGCCCGGCGTTCATGCCGATATTTACATCATGACTGGCGGGTTAAGCGGGGATAATACGGCCCGTTTCCATTCCCTGCAACAGGGCTACAATCTCCATTTGCACTTCATTGACATGAAGGATAAATATACGGATTTCCCCGTCGGTTCCAAATGGTCGGCAGCGACGTATTACCGTCTTGGCCTCGCAGGAGAACTTCCCGCCACGGTAGAACGCGCCCTTTACGTGGATATTGATACCATTTTCAACAGGGACATAAGCCCCATGTATGAATCCGAATTCGGAGATTGCCTCATTGCCGGCGTTTTCACCACGGAAGATTTATCCGAGGAGTCTTTTTCACGCTGGAAGAGAGAAATGAATCTGGACCGGGACTCCATTTACATCAATGCCGGCGTCATTCTTTACCATATCGGAAGAATACGCGAAGAACGTTTTGAATCCCAGGTTTTCTCCTGGGCGAAAAACAATATTCACCGCCTTTCCTGGCAGGATCAGGATATTTTGAATGTATGCTATCAGCAGCGTATCTTGTTGCTTCACCCCATGTGGAACATTTGCGACGGGGCTATCTGGTCCATTCGCTGGGAAGGCGTGAAAAGCTTCAGAAATAATCCCCTAAAGCCGGCAGACCTGCTGGAAGCCGCCAGGCGGCCGGGCATTATCCACTACTGGGGCCATCCCAAACCCTGGCATCCCAACAGTATTCGCCAGGATTACGGATTGTTCTACAAGTATTGGAAGAAATCTCCGTGGAAAGATGACATCAGGGATTTCCGGAAGCAAAACGATCCCGGCCGGATGTTCATCTCCAAAATGAGATGCCTCCTGGGAAAGGGAAAACGGCTTTTACAGGGCAAGCATCAATAGAAATACGGAGGGAGGGCTTTATATTTTCCTGATGCCCAGCCTATTTACTGCGCCGCCTTTTATGGGGAAATGCCAGAGCCGGCTATTTTTTAACAAGCCGACTTAACTCCCCTCCGGAATTTTCCCGAATCCGGGAGAAACCGTCCGCATATGCCTTCAGGAACGCCTCAACGTTTTATGCCTGATGATTTTTCCGGAGTTTTATCAATAGTAAAAAATCATTCATTTATGAAAGTTGATACTATTAAGGGAAGTTCCTATGTCATGACCTGTACAAAAGCTTGTACTGTAAGCGCCATTTTCAATTCCGGAGAGACGTCCATGCTTATTCTGGAAGCAGAGAAAAAAGGGCAATACGGTTTTGCGGCCCCGACGGACGCCATAGAAGTATCCGACGAAGACGCTTTGATCACCCAGGTTTTCAAAACAGCCGTTCCAGGGCTGCCGGGCCAGAACGGCATCAGGCAAGGAGAAAATGCCGAATTAAAAAATCTGACGGCTGAGTCCGGGACTTTTGCAGGGGCCGTCAACGCCAACGGAGGCATCAATATCCCGCTGACCGTGGGGGCGGCAACGGATACGTCAGCGGTCAACCGCCTGTACGCCGCCGGGCTGGCCGCCGTGACGGACGCTTTTTCCCTCAGGTGCTATCCGCTCCCGGCGAATTGCTCGTCTTCCAACAGGACGGTTTTCAAAACAGACAAGGAACCCAATTCCCTTTATTTCAATGTCCCTCCCAATTCCTCTTTTACCGTGAAATGCGGCCTCGCGACCAACGCGAGGCCCATGCACAATTATTCCAGCATCCGGGGGTGGGTGGCCCCGCTGCGCCTGCCGGCTGTCAGCACGAAATTCACGGCCAGGTTCGGACAGATGACAACGGTCGCGCGCATGGGAAGGGACAGGGACGCGTTTACGCTGGTGCCGGATCAGGCGGCGGGCGGCTACAGGATTGGGGAGATTATCGATATTACGTTTGATCATGTCCGGGACGCGGACGCGGGAGGGTATCATATTCGTGTCCGGGAGATTTATTATTCCAATGCCGAGCAGAAATGGAAGATGAAGACGACGCAGGCCCTCGCGCCGGAGACGTCTTCCAATAACGGTTATCCCGTCTGCGTGTACGCGGTGGTTTACGAGCAATACCAGGACGGAGGATACGACACCGAAGACAGGGGAGCGCTGTGGCTGCTGCATGGCGGGAATTCCACCCGCGGCTGCGTCAAGATTGCCACGGTGAGAGGAGTCCATTGCTTTGAGAGCATTTATCCCTTTTCCGGATATTATCTTGATATGGAGAATGCCAACAGCTGGGCGCTGGCCGGAGCGTTCCTTCCGGCGACGATGCACTTGCATTGCAATAACGTCAATCCGGCGTATTACGGGTTTTCCTCCATGGAGAGCAATATCATTGTCTCCGAGGCGGTGGAGGATTTTGTTGACCCGGAAGCCGAAACGACTACTGAAGATTGAGCATAAATGACGCAGCGTCCCCATTCCCGATGCCCGGCAACACCTCTGCGTCCCTATTCAGTTTTTTTCCGCCACGGCAACCGGGTTCCCACCATCTCCAGCGCGCGGCGCACCATTCCGCGCATGCCCTGCGTACCGCAATACATTAAAAGAACCGTCACTCCGCCATAAGAAACGGCCATGAGGAAGGCGCATAAAAACCAGGAAAAGAAAGACGCGGAAGGCTGCAGGGGAACGAATTTCCAGATCCAGCCCATGAACACGGCCGAAATCGAAACCAGCGCCAGCTGGTAACCGAACTGGAACCAGTAACTCATCACATTTTTCCTGAATCCCCAGTTATACAGCATGAAAGGCTTCCAGATGCCCACAATAAGTATCAGGCTGGAGATGCCCCCCAGCAAAACGCCGGGCAATCCCCATAAGTAACCTCCGATGATCGCCACGGAAATGTTGATCACGCTTTCCGCAAGAGGAGCCCATACATCCCAGAACAAACCGTAACCGTATAAAAACTGATCCACAACCCCCCGCGTAATGGTGATGAACAGCCTGATAACGAGCAGCAGCATGATTTCCCGGGGAAGGATATATTCCGCCCCCAGCCAAAGCGTGATGAATGGCTCCAGAAGCTGGTAAAAGGGGAAACATACCGTCCCGGCAATCAGCATGCGCAGGGAAAACAATTCACTGAACACCTTGCGGATTTTTCCCGCATTTCCCTCCGCAATCAAGTTGCCCACACTGGCTTCCGTACTGCCGAGCATATTATTGACCAGAAGGTGCAGTTTCTCCACAACGGTGGAATAGTTGCCGAAATAGGCCGCCATCTGGAGGGAAACAAAGGCATATACCAGGAACGGCGTCACCTGGAACTGGAAAAAGCTTCCCAGCCGATGCATAAACAACTGCTTGGTGTATTTAGTGACTTCAGGATATTTTTTGAACAGCTCCTTCCCCAGGGCCACATCGCTCTTCAGCCAGGGATAGACCTGATTGATCTTCCAATTCAGGATGAAGGAATAAATAATGCCGAAGAACAGTTCTATCCCTATCCATAAATAATAACTTCCCGTATACCATGCAGACAGCATCTGGCATATGATTTTGATGATGGATGCCGTCTGGAAATAAAACGCCACTACGTAATTCCTCTGGTCCGCTCCCAAAAGGGTCTGCCTGTAGTTGGCGAAATACCCGATCAGGGAAGATGCCAGAAAGGAATAATAAGCAAAATAGATGATTCCATAGGAAAAGCCCGTGGAAGGGAAAATAACCGGCAGGAAACAGGAAAGCGCTACTCCAGCCGCGATGATTATCCGCCCTATCCACCGGTACATGTATCCCAGCACGGAGATAATTTCGTTAATCCTGGTTTCATCATGTTCAAAAATCGGCTTGTAAAGCACATACCCGATAGCCGTGCTTATGCCAAGTTCCGCCAAATTGAGGAAATTCAGCAGACTCATTAACGTTCCCGTCAAACCGACAAAATCGGCACCCAGGCAATTCAAGAATATCTTCCTTGAAAAAAAGGAAATGAGAAGAATCAAAACATAAAAAATGAGATTGACCCTGGCGTTCAACAGGCTTTTCTTTACGCGGGATTCTTCCATGTTATTTATTCCATCAACCTTATCCTTTCCCGGGAGAAGTTAAAAATATCTGTTTTATTAATAACCGGATTATTTATTCAACCGGCAATACGCCAACGGCATATTGCGGCCATACGGGTACGGAAAGCGGCGCCAATCTAGCACAACATCCTGCCGCATCAATATCTTTTTACGAATCCTCAGCCAACAGGCCCTCACAGGGGATAGAAACCGGGCAGAATCGCCTGTTCCCATGACGCCTCCTTATCCGCTCATCGGTTAAAAAACAAATTCCTCATTTTTACAGGTTCCATGGACCGGAACAGTTCCATAAAGTGTCCTTGTTTTATTTCTTCTTTTCATCTACATTACCGCCCGTGAGCAAGGGCAGGATTCTCATCGTTACATATGTTTTTCCTCCGGAGGAAGGAGGCGTAGGCATGGCTGCCTATGAAATGGCCTGCAGCCTGAGCTCTCTGGACTGGGATATCCACGTCCTCACCCGCCCGCTGGATTCACCGGAGGAGCCTTTCCGCTCCCGCCCATACAGCCCTCTCACAACCCTGCCGGACACCCTGACGAAGGACAGCGCCCGTTTAAGAGAATACCTGAACGGGTTTTTGAAAGATTTCCGGCCGGATGTTATCATTTACCACTCCTGGGCGGACTGGTGCCGGGAAGAATTGCTGAACGCGGCGCGGGATTCAGGCATTCCGTTTTTCCTCCGCTCCCATGGTGCAGCTACCAATTTCCGCTCTTTTTTCCGCCTCAATTACCCTCCTTTCTTCGGCCTGAAAAAATGGCTCCGCTCCTTTTTTCAAGTACGCAGGGATATCCTCAACGTATGCCGGAAATCACCGTTAAACCGTCTCGTTTTTCTCGACCCTTACGGAACACTGTTCAAGAGCTTTGATTATTACTGCGCATCCAGAAGCAAACTTGCCCATTACTCCTGCATTCCCAACACATTCCCGGCTCTGAAAAGAACCGCTCCTTTTTTCCGGGAAAAATACGGACTTTCCTCCGCCCCCGTTTTCACTTGCCCTGCCGGCGCCAGCATGAGGAAACGGCAGCTTCTCTTCATCCGCCATGTGAAACGCTCCCGTCTGCGGCATATCATTTTTCTTTTTCTCATTCCCCAGCGCAATGCCTACGCGGAACAAATGGAACAGGCCATCGGGGATGACCCCAGATTCAGGATTCTCTACAGGCTCCCCCGTTTGGAAGTAGAAGCCGCCATTACGGAAAGCAATGCCGTTTTCCTTTACTCTTATCAGGAACAGCAGCCCCTCTCCATTCTGGAGGCGATGTCGTGCGGCGTTCCCTGGTTCGCTCCGGACGCAGGAGCTCTTTCCACCTTGGAGGGGGGAATTGTCCTGAAAAACACCTCCCCCTCCGTGCTGGAAAAAGCCGTGGAATCGTTGACGGACGAAAAAACACGCAAACTACTGGGGAGTAAAGGCCGCCGGCAATGGGAAGCCTGTTTCGCCCCCGACGCAGTAAACCAGGAATGGGAGCAACTGCTTTTTTCCTCCATCCGCCCGGAAGGAAAGCTTCCGTTCGCGTCTTCCATCGTCCGGGAGCATTTACCCACCTGCTAACCTTGCCTCCTCTTTCCAATCCATGCCGATCAAACGCCTCCGTCCCGTATTAGCCATAGCAGCGGACCTCCCTCTGGGCCGGCTGCTGACGTCTTTCCGTAACAAGGACCGGCGTACGATTCCTTGGATTTTTTCCCTTTTTCATGCTCTGGAATCTCAGGAAGATTTTGACATCCACTGGATTACCCTCAGCAAAGCCGTTTCCGCCGCGGAAACTATCCGGATGCGCAACCAGACCATCCATATTCTTCCCCTGGGCAGCATGGGCAAAAATATCCTGACGGCCCATTTCCTGACCGTCCGGAGAATACGCAAGACCCTGAACGATATCCAGCCGGACCTCCTGCACGTATGGGGCGTGGAGCAGGCTTACGCTCTGGCGGGGGTTGCTTTCCGGGGAAAGAAGCTCCTTTCCTACCAGGGAGCCCTCTCCGCCTACTGCCAGCGCGCTCCGCAGGCCTTCCTCCTCCATATGCAGGCCCTCTGGGAACGGATGGCCGTCAAACATTATGATTTTATCACGTGCGAATCCCCCTGGGCGTGCGACCGCGTTGCGGAAATTGCCCCCCATGCCCGCCTGTCCTGCATGGAATACGGCGTGGAACCTTCCTTTTACCATCTTGCCAGAAAACCTTCCCCGGAACCTTCCTGCCTCTTTGCCGGAACCATTTACGAGTTGAAGGGCATTTCCTACCTGGTGGAGGCCTTTACGCATCCGTCCCTTTCCCATGTCCAGCTGTTCATTGCGGGCAACGGAGCCCTCAGGGAAAGGCTGGAAGCCCTGTCCACTCCCAATATCCACTGGCTGGGCAGCATTTCCCGCGCAGAACTTCAGCAGCGCCTCTCCACGGCGTGGTTCCTGGTGCATCCCACCCTGGGGGATTGCTGCCCCAACATCGTGAAGGAGGCAAGAGTCATGGGCCTTCCGGTAATCACCACGGAAGAAGGCGGACAGACTCAATATGTTCAGGACGGCGTATCCGGCTATATTGTCCCTGTCCGCAACAGCGCCGCCGTCAGGGAAGCCGCGCAGAAACTTTCCGTCAGCCTGGATAAGGCCATGTCCATGGGAATGGAGCGGCATCAGGAATGCCGCCGCCTGCTGGACGTAAAGCAGACAGTAACCGGGTGCCTGTCACGTTATCATACCATGCTGTATCCACGCTGATGAAATTATTCCTTATCCATCTGCTTTCCGGGATAGGCCGCCTGCTGCTCAGGCTCAGGGGAGTGCGCACCGGAACAGGCATCATTCTTTCCGGATTTCCCCTCATTAAAAAATTCCCGGGAGCGTCCATCACCATCGGCAACGGAGTCACCATCCACTCCCTGACCCGGATGAATCCGGTACTTTCCCATCACACCTGCCTGGCCGCCCTTTCCAATCAGGCAAGCATCATTCTGGAGGACGGCTGCGGCATCAGCGGAGCCACCCTGGTCTGCGTCAATGGCATCCGCATCGGCCGCCACACGCTGATAGGAGCAGACGCGCTGATTCTGGACAACGACATGCACTATCCCCGGAGCGGCGCCAGGTGGGGATCAACCCTGGGACAGCCCGAACAGGGACAACCCATTTCCATCGGGGAAGGATGCTTCATCGGCGCCAGGGCCACCATCTTGAAAGGAGTCACCATCGGCTCCGGTTCCGTAGTCGCCGCAGGAGCCGTCGTCACCCGGGATGTGCCTCCCGGCTGCCTGGCCATCGGAAATCCCGCAGTAAATAAACCGCTCCCCGAACGTCTCAAACATCCCCGGGAAACACAACAAGCCATCTGCCCTTGAGCATTTCCCCTGCCTGCCTCAGGGGGCTCCAAAGGCAGACTCTTTCATGACACCGCAAAATCCTACAATTTTATTACCCTCATCCCGGGAACATTGGATTGACATATCCCGATTCCTCGCGGCATGCCTGATTGTATGCGTCCACGCGCCGGCCTTCTCTTTCGCCAGCCTGTTCCAGCTTCCGGTTTTCAACGGCCGCGTGGCATTTTTCCTGATTCTGGCAGGCTATTTCATGGGCCGGAATAATTCCTGGAACAAAGCGTTCAAACGGGGTTATACGCTTCTCATTCCCTTTCTGTTCTGGAATATAGTCATCTCTTTCCTCCATCCGGGAATCATGAATATGGGACTGCCGGAATACTTATGCAACCTTGCAGGCTTCCGCTCCCTTTTCACTCCCGATTTTATTCCTCTTTCCATCAATGGATTGACGGGAGAACCCTTTTCCCCTCCCACATGGTTTTTGAGGGATATCATTCTCTGTTCCCTCATTTCCCCCATCCTGCTGAAATTGAAATATCCGGTTTTTGTCCTAATCCTGATCTGCTTCAGCACGGACTGGCTCCAATACCCCGTGCCGGCCAACAAGATTACCCTTGCTCCATCCACCGTCTCCCTGTTCAGTCTGGGCCTTTTCCTGTCTTCCATCAAACTGGCTGAAGTAAAACACGTTTACAAAAATTCCTTTACTCCCTTCGTCCTGCTCGCCGTAGGCGCCGGGTTTCTGCTCAGCATCACCAACTATTTAAGCGTCTGCCAGAATAACCCGGAATGGAACATGCACAAAATACTGGCATCTTATGGAGTATGGAATATCTCCTGGCCGGCTGTCCATTTGAATTCCCTCTGCCCTGTCTTCGGAGCGCTTCTTCTCATGGCCCTTGGAATCTGGCTGGAAAAGAAAATTCCCGTCGCCAGAAAGCTGTCCAACTATGCTCCCGCCTGTTTCCTGATATTCGTTCTTCATTACCCTTTAATCATGTTGATCCCCACCCATATTTGGAAACAATCCTTTTTCGCTCCCTTTGTATTAATCCCCGCCATCATTTTCCTTGTTGTCGCATTCTACCTTTTCCTGAGAAAACTCTTCCCGGCCTGCCTGCCCTATGTCGCCAACGACCGCATCACCCATGTTCCCAAAAAAAATTAAGGCCTGTATTCTCTTTTTTCTTTTAACCGTTCCGGCCGCATTAGGCGCCGTCTGGTGCGCCAAACACGCCTACCGTTACCATTTGGCTGTTCATCCCCTGCCCTATTCCCCGGAAAAGGGCGCCCTGCTGGAAAAACACCGGCAGGACAAACGCAACGCCCGGCTGAATCCCCATGCCCCCGTGTTGTTCCTGGGCTCCTCCACCATGGAATTCTGGCTGAGAGAAGGGAAACGTTCCTGGGAAACCTGGTTTTCCCCTCTGGGATGCCTCAACCTGGGAACCAGAAGCGAGACCACGGGCAACCTGCTCTGGCGCATCAATGACGGCCTGACAAGCCCGCTGACTCCCAAAATAATCGTCCTGTATTCGGGAGTCAACAATCTGGGAGTACAAAAAAGCCTGGGATGGACGGCTTTTCAGGGAAACGTGGCCATCGTCAAAAAAATCAGGGAGATTTACAGCCCGGAAACGACCGCCATCATTGTCATCCCCCCGCTTATCGCGCAAAAAGGGTCACGTATGGAAACCTTCAGGAATTGTCTGCTGCAACACGACTTTGGAGAAAATGTCCATGTCCTCCCCCTCCATTTCTTCCTTCCGGGAAAGGATGCCAGCCTTTATACTTGGGACGGCCTTCATCTCAACGCCCTGGGATATGAAGCCATTTCGCCTCCGCTTTTCTGCTTCCTCCAACAGCTTTTAAGCAGGAGCAGCTTTTAGGGCTTCACAGAAACAACAAACTTTATCCGCCATTACTCCACGTGATGATTGAACCTTTTCCACCCCATCAGGCAACACTTCCCATGACCCTGTTCCTGGCAGGTCCCACCGGATCGGGCAAATCCGCGGTAGCCGTGGAACTGGCGGAGATGCTGGACGCAGAAATCGTCAGTTCCGACGCTTACCAGGTGTACCGGGAGCTGCCCATCCTGACGGCGGCGCCTTCCCCGGCGGACCGGGAACGGGTTCCCCACCACATGGTTTCCATCATTCCGGTCCAAAGGAACTGGAATGCCACGGAACACTACCACCGCGCCATGCGCTGCATGGAAGAAATCCGCGCACGCGGGAAAATAGCCATCGTCACGGGAGGTTCCGGCCTGTACTTCAAATTCCTCTCCCACGGCCTGTCGGAAGCGCCGCCGGGGGATGCTGCTCTCCGCGCCGCTTTTGCGAACTGTTCCACGGAAGCGCTATACGCCAGGCTCTCTTCCCTGGACCCGGAAGGAGCGGCCTCGACGGATGCCGCCAACCGGCGTTATGTGGAACGCAATCTGGAAATCGTCCTTGCCGGAGGGAAACCGCTTTCCTTCTGGAAGAGGAACTGGCTGGCCCCGCCACGCGGGCCCGGCTGGGTCATCAGCAGGGATGTACCTGAACTGGACGGAAGAATCGCCCGCCGTGCCGCACGCATGATGCAGGAGGGTGCGGTGGAGGAAGCGGCTTCCCTCGGCCCATGCTCCGCCACAGCGGAACGCACCCTGGGCCTGGCATTGATACGAAGCATGCTGCGCGGGGAAATCTCCCGTGAAAACTGCCAGATCCAGCTGGCCCTCGCCACCCGGCAATACGCCAAACGGCAGCGCACCTGGCTGAAACGCGAACAATGGCTCCGAAAACTTCCGGCTTCCCCTTCCGACTCTCCCCGGGCTCTTGCAAAACGCATCATGGAAGAACTGGAACGTCCACCCTTGTCCATACAGCGGTAAATATCCGGAACCGTCCCACAGTGGGAAAAATGCCAGACGCCATCCATGATGCATGCCGCAACGAACCTTGGACACAGGATGCGCATGGCAAATTGAGCTTACGCCACCCGCTTAAAAGCCAGAGATCTGTCGAAAGTTCCGCCAAATAACCGGATCAGGATGCCTGTCTTCCACGCTTTTTGTCTTGGCTTACGGAAACATCTTTGGTTTACAGGGGCAGGCGGCAAAGCCTTTCTCAAAGCGGGCCGCCTTATCACCCCCATATCTTTTCCAGCATCGTGGCACGCATCCTTGTAGGCTTATCAGGCGGAGTGGACAGCTCCGTGGCAGCGGCCCTGCTCGTGGAGCAGGGCCATGACGTAGTGGGGGCCTACATGAAAAACTGGGTGAATGACGAAGGCATTCCCGGCGAATGCCCGTGGGAACAGGACATTCAGGACGCGCTGGCCGTCGCCAAAACAACAGGTATTGAATTCCGGGTCATTGACCTGGTGGACGAATACCGCGCCCGCATCGTGAATTATCTGATTGAAGGCTACCGCGCCGGATATACGCCCAACCCGGACGTATTGTGCAACCGGGAAATGAAATTCGGCGTCTTTCTGGATTATGCCCTGGAACAGGGGTTCGACTACGTCGCCACCGGCCATTACGCCCGCAGGATGGACACGCCGCAAGGGGCTTTCATCCTGCGCGGGCGGGACCCGAACAAGGACCAATCCTACTTCCTGTCCCTGATGCGCCCGGACCAGATAGCCCGCGCCGTCTTTCCCCTTGGGGATCTGCTGAAACCGGAAGTGCGCGTTCTTGCGGAAAAATACGGCCTCCCCACGGCACGCAAGAAAGACAGCCAGGGCATCTGCTTCATCGGCCAGGTAAAAATGAGCGATTTCCTGCGCCACTACCTGCCGGACAAGCCCGGCAAAATCGTGGACACGGAAGGCAGGACGCTCGGCACGCACAACGGCCTGCATCTGTTCACCATAGGCCAGAGGAAAGGGCACGGAGTCGCCTCCCCGCGGGAGGGAGTCGCCTATGTGGTGGTGGGAAAGGATGTCCAGCGCAACCGCCTGATTCTGGGATACGAAGACGCGTCCACGCGGGGATTGTACGCGTCCCGCGCCGTGGTCGGCGGCATTTCCAACACGCTCTCCCCCCTGCCGGCCCGCGTCATGGCCCAGCCCCGCTACCGGGCCAAGGCGGAATGGGCCTCCTGCGAATATCTGGAAGAAGGAAAGGTGCGCCTGGGCTTTGACACGCCCCTCCGGGCCCTGGCCGTGGGACAGGTCTGCGCCTTTTACGACGGAGGCAAGTTGCTCGGGGGCGGCTTTTTTGAATCCATAGAACCATGACTGACCCGGAACGCACCATAGCCGCACAGGCCACCGCCGCAGGACAGGGGGCTATCGCCGTCATCCGCATGAGCGGCCCCGGCTGCATGGACATCCTGAAACAATGCACCCCCGCGGCTTTCACGGAACGCCTCCGGCCGCGCAGGGCGACGCTGGTCTGCATCCGGGATGCGGAAGGAGCCGCCATTGACCAGGCGCTTGTCACCTGGTTCCCCGCCCCGGCCAGCTATACGGGGGAAGATACCGCGGAAATCTCCTGCCATGGCGGCATGCTGGTGACGGACCGCCTGCTGAAACGCCTTTACCAATGCGGGGCCTTCCCTGCGGAACCGGGAGAGTTCACAAAAAGGGCCTTCCTGAACGGGCGCATGGACCTGACCCAGGCGGAAGCCGTGATGGATGTGATTTCCGCCGGAAGCGACCTGGCCCTGAAAGCCGCGCAAACCCAGCTGGACGGAGGCGTCGGCGCCCAGGTGGACGAACTGAAAGACAATCTGGTTCATGTGCTGGCCCACATTGAGGCCTATATTGATTTTCCGGATGAAGACATTTCCCCGGACACCGCCTCCGATCTTCTGGCGCGCCTCCGGAGCATGGAGGAAAAACTGGCCTCCCTCCTCAGAACTGCCGAAGGCGGACGCCTGCTGCGGGAAGGCATCCGCACGGCGATCGCCGGACCGCCCAATGTGGGAAAATCCAGCCTGCTGAATACCCTGCTGGGATATGACCGGGCCATTGTCAGCAATATTGCCGGAACCACGCGGGACACGGTGGAGGAATCCATCCAGATGGCCGGACTGGCTCTGAGGCTGATTGATACGGCAGGCATGCGAGAATCTTCCGACGTCATTGAACAGGCTGGCATTACCCGCACCAACAGGGCGCTTGAAACCGCGGATCTGGTTCTGGAAGTGGCAGATGCCTCCATACCCCGGGTAAAAGACCACACCGCCCCTGCCCTCACCGCGCCCCGGCTGCTTATTCTGAACAAGTGCGACCTGAGAATCCATCCGGACTGGAAGGACGTGCCCGGCATCCGGTTTTCCTGCGCCACCGGGGAAGGAAGAAAGGAATTGGAGGAAGCCATTATCCAGGCCTTTTCCTCCTCCCTGCCCGGTGAAACGGGCAGCTCCCTGGTAGCCATCAATGCCCGGCACCAGCATGAACTGGGCCTCTGCCGGGAGCATGTCCGGCTGGCTTCGGAATCCATCTCCCGCCAGGAAAGTCCGGAATTCACGGCCCTGGAACTGAGAGAGGCCCTGACGCACCTGGGAGAAATCACCGGAGCCGTGGATACGGAGGACGTGCTGGGCGCCATTTTTTCCTCCTTCTGCCTGGGGAAATAAGAAGAAGCTTTCATCAACAGGTTTTTCTGACTCCAGATTCTTCTTTCCTCTCCATTCTGTGGAAGGATGGCAATCATCCGAAAATTTATTTGCGGATATTTTCATTGATTCCGGCTTGTTAATTCGCTATCGATATCATGTTTTATGTTGCGCACCCTTTCTCTCTTTTTCCTTTTCGCTCTGGTTCCTGTTCAAGCCGCCATTTATTTTGCCCATAATGTTTCCGAAGATTCGGGGTTCATAAATACCAAAAAATACTGGAACGGAGATTCCGATTTATGCTGGGCGGCCACAGCCAGCAATATGCTGCAATGGTGGCAGAATAATTCCTCCGGCATTCCGGCTTTCGTTCCCAACGGCCAGAATGAAAGCGGAAGAACGGAAATTTACGATGTGTTTTGCAATAATTGGGCCAATACCGGGAAAGGCATAGAAATAGGCCTGCGGTGGTACCTGGGAGGGAAACCTCTCAATCCCAACAATTATTTATACGATTTTAAGGAAACCATCACTGAACCGCAGAATACTGGCCGATACTGGGAGGGATACATTACATCTCTGGGATTGTCCTCTTCCACCTGGGAAGGCGACTGCCCTTTCATCAGCAGCAAATACTTCACGCAAAGCGACTTTCCCCTCCAGTTCGGTACAGACCTCGTCTCATTTTTCCAGAATGGCGGCGTAGTGGGACTTTCCATTGCTCCTGCATCAGGTCCGGGTCATGCCATTACCTGCTGGGGAATTGAGGTTGACGACACTACCGGCATGGCCAAATCCCTGTACGTCACAGACTCCGACAACGGACAAGGTCTGGAAAAACGGGACGTTTATTATCATGAAACGGATGGAACCCTGCACTTGGGGAGCGAGAACGGCCCTCGAATCAACGCATACGACGCCCTGATGCTGCCCTTTTATAATGTTCCGGAACCTTCCACGGCAGTTCTCACCACCCTCGCGGCGGGAACTGCCTTTTGCCGCCGCAGGCGCCGACGCTCTTAAGGCTTCACGAAAACATTCCCTCCTGTCAAGTTTCCGGTTCTTCAGGAGGCGAATCGGTATCCGAGGTGAATAACGGAATGTAGGAAGGCAGGTTCCAGTTCCAGCGGATGGCCGCCAGGCGTACGGAAAGCGTGACCATGAAGCCCGTCACGAAGCAGGTGGAAGAATCAATTCCGGCATAGTAAAGCACCGCGTACGCCACGCCTCCCAGCAGGGCCGCGGTGGCGTATAGTTCTCCGGGACGGAACACGTAGGGAACGTTGCCGGTAAGCACGTCGCGCAGCAGGCCGCCCGCCACGCCGGTACAAATGCCCATCATCACGGAAACAGTGGGCGTATAGCCGTGGAGATAGGATTTTTCCGTGCCGATCATGCCGAAAAGGGCCAGAACGATAGCATCCGCCACGCGGATAGTGCCCATGGGAGGCGGATATTTCTGGGCCACATAAAAGGTTGCCAGGCTGGTGACGACGGAGGCCAGAACAAAAATTTCCCCGGAGGGGAGCGTCCAGTACACCGGTATGTCCAGCAGGATGTCGCGCACGGTTCCGCCGCCCAACGCAGCCAGGGTGCCGCAGACAATCACGCCGAACAAATCCATTTTCACCCGCGAGGAAGCGATGGAACCCGCCAGGGCTCCAATAATCGTGCTCATGATTTCACAGGTGGAGAGGAACATGGCGGGAGGAACAGGAAAAAAGGCATATTCAGCAGACCCGTATCCACGGCAGGCAGGAGTCCTGGCTGGCGCAGAACAGGGAGGTGGAAGCCAGCCCCATGTCATGCAGGGTATCACGCATCAGGCTTTCTGCCAATGCCGGAGAATTGCTTTCTGCGCTCAGATGGGCCAGCACCACGTTTTTCAAGGCTCCATGAGCAATCCGCCTCAGCAGGTCGCACGCCTGCCCATTGGAGAGATGACCGTGCGCAGAGGCGATGCGCTGCTTCAGCGGCCAGGGTCTCCTGGGAGTGGCCGCCAGCATGTCCGGATCATAGTTTGATTCCACCACCAGGCTGTCCACCATGGCAAGGTATTCCGCTATGCAGCCGGGAGCCTGCCCCGTATCGGAAATGAAACCCAGGCTGGACCGCTCCGTTTCAAATTTGAATCCCACCGGGTCCACGGCGTCATGGTAAGTGGGGAAGGGAGTAATGACGATATCCCCTATTCTGAAAGACTGCCCCTTTTCAAAATAGGCCCAGGGAGCCTCCGGCGCTTTTTCCTGGACGCACATGGCCGTATGGCGGGTGGCGTAAACACGCACGGCATGCTTTCTGGTGAACTGGTGCACGCCTTTCATGTGATCCGCGTGTTCGTGGGTAAGCAGAATGGCGTCCAGCTCATCCGGCTCCACTCCGGCGAACTTCATCTTATCCCGCAGCCTGGCGGCGCTGAACCCGGCATCCACCAGCAGGACGGTTTCCCCCGCCCTGACAATGGTGGCATTTCCCCCGCTGCCGCTGCCCAACACGCAAAACTGCATCATGCGCGGAATATAATACCGCCCCCGGAAGGGAGCAAGAACGTATCCATGCTTTTTTTATGACATGGGCACATGAAAAAATACTTTTTTCCAGTACGGGGTTGACATTTCAGGTGCATTAAAGTGTATTGAAGTCACTACGTAGTGTACTTGCATGCGATGAGCAGTGTATCAGACAACCTTTTTGGTGCATACACGCACAAGCTGGACCCCAAAAACCGGATTGCCATTCCGGCCGAATGGAGGCCCTCCGAAGGTTGCGCCCTGCTCCTGTTATCCGGCCGGCGTCTTGATTTGCCGACCGTCAAAGCCTATACGCGGGAAAAATTCCAGCAACTCATTGACAAAATAGAAACAACGCCCGGCTACACGGAAGCGCAAATCGACCTTTTCATCGGCAAATTATACGCCAACTGTGTGGAGGCTGTCATCAACGCCCAAGGCAAGCTGCTGATACCCAAACAAATGTGCGAACACGCACAACTCAGTTCCTCCGTCCGGCTCGCCGCACGGAGAGGATATTTCGAATTGTGGGAGCCCTCTCTCTATGAAGAAGTTTCCCGGCGTGAAAACGCCAGCATCTCCGACATCAACCAATCCTACGGCATTCTCTAGCTTTCCTTCATGCCCCCAGACTCTTCCATTCTGCCCAATCCCCAGGCACGCCCCTGCGCAACGCTTGCATTGCGCCCGGGCTGGCTTGCTTCCGGCCTGGGCGTCGGCGCCAGAACCGGGCTGCATGCGGAACTCACGGCTTATTCCATCGTTTTCTGGGGGCACGATGCCCTTCCGGCGCAGGATATGGTTGCCTGGCAGCAGGAAAAGGCACGCCTCATGGCGGAGATGTCCCTGGCCGGGCAAAAGGGCGCCTATGGCAAGCTGGGCGCATTGTCTTCCGGCCTGAACCGGGCTTTTGACGACCATATTGAGCTTTCTTTACGCGCGGGCGCGGGTACGCACGTCCGCACGGAGGAGGTGCAGGCCCTGGCAAACGGGCTCGCGGAAGAAACATCCTGCCGTGTGCTGGCGTGGAGCGTCTGCCGCAACCATGTGCATGTGATTGCAGAGCTGACGGAGGAAAAGGGAGTGGATGAACTGGTCTGCTCATGGAAAGCCCTGGCCCCCTCCATGAACTGGGAAGACGCGTACCACACGGAAGCCCTGAAAGCCCGGGAATCCGCGGCCAGGGCGGATGCCCTGATTTCCGAACTGGGGGATGACGCCGTTGCCGCTGTTGACGCGGAAGCGGACGGCACCGTCTCCGGAAACGGCTTCCGTCACATTACCGTTCTGCTGCATGAGACGGTGGACATGCTGAAAGCGGGCCCCGGCAAATTCATCGTGGACTGCACGCTTGGCGGCGGCGGCCATACGGAACTTCTGCTGGAACAGGGCGCCACCGTCTGGGGCATTGACCGCGATGCGGACGCCCGCCGCGCCGCCATGCTCAGGCTGGCGCGCTTCGGTTCCCGTTTCAAAGTGCTCGCCGGCAACTTCCAGGACGTGGAAAGCATTCTTTCCCAGCAGGGGGTTTCCCGGGTGGACGGGCTGCTGGCGGACCTGGGCGTTTCCTCCCACCAGCTTGACACCGCCTCCCGCGGCTTTTCCTTTAGGGAAGACGGCCCTCTGGACATGCGGATGGATACCCGCGCCGCTCTCTCCGCCCGGAACCTGGTGAATGAGGCCCCGGAAGAAGAAATCGCAAATATCCTCTGGCAATTCGGCGAGGAACGCGCTTCCCGCGCCATTGCCCGCGCCATAGTGAAAGCCCGTGCCCAGGCACCCATCACCACTACCGCACAGCTTGCCCGCATCGTGGAATCCGTTCTGCCGCGCAAAGGAAGGCAGCACCCCGGCACCCGCACGTTCCAGGCCCTGAGAATAGCCGTCAACGGCGAGCTGGATGCCCTGGACGCTCTGCTGGATTCCTCCGTGCGTCTGCTCGGGCAGGGGGGGCGCATGGCCGTCATCACCTTCCACAGCCTGGAAGACCGCAGGGTCAAGCAGTTCTTCGACCTCCGGAGCCGTCCGGAAATAGACCGCCCGGAATGGCCGGCACCCCGTCCCAACCCGGATTACTGCTTCCGCCCGCTTTCCCGCAAACCCGTCACTGCGGGAGAAGAAGAACTTTCAACCAACCCCCGTTCCCGCAGCGCCAAGTTGCGCGGCGTGGAAAAAATCATCTGACCATCTCTCTTCCGCCACCGCCATGAAAAGATTCAAACAGCGTTTCACCGGCCACCAGATCAGCGTGAGCATGATCATGTGGCTCATTGCCTTCGCCGCCCTCACCTGCGGAGCGGGCATCACTTATGCCGTGCTGAAAAACGACCAGATCCAGGTCGCGCGCGACATCAAGCAAATGAACGAAGAAATCGCCTCCTGCGAACTCACAAAGGAATATTACCGTTCCAAGACTTCCTCCCTGACCAGCCGCTGGGCCATCCGCGACAGGCTGGCCCAGGACAAGTCCAACCTGCAGCCTATCGAGCCCTCAGCCGTAGAATACATTTCTTCCGAAAACGCCTCCCGCATCGCTGCGGCAGGCCATTAAACGCGTTGAGCCGTTCATGATCACGATCACGAAGTCCAGATTTGCCAGAAGAAGCCTCGTCCTGTGCGGCCTGGCGGGCGCGGCGGTCATCTGGCTGATGTTGTCGCTGGTCAATCTTCAGCTGGTTTCCCCCCGGAAAACGAGCGGCGTTTCCAGCGGCGGCATTATTGAACGGGAGGTTCTTTTGCCCCAGCGCGGCCGCATCATGGACGCCAATGAGGAAATCCTCACCAGCAACATGCAGAGTTCCGAGCTGATTGCGGACGGCTATCATCTGAACGACCCCAAGACCATCAGCTGGGCTCTGGCCTATTCCAAGGCCGTTCATTCCCCGTTCTGGGAGAAAGCCGCAACGGATAAGGAAAAGGAAAAGCTTGTTTCCGGCTTCCGCAGCAAGATTCTGGGCCAAGCCGCCAGCAAAAAGGACGGCAGCAAGGAACATAATCTGGCGAAAATCCTGCTGGAAGAGCCTGAAGACGGACCGGAAGGGGTGGATATGGCCAGGAAAAAGCTGGAAGAGCTTTATGAGCCGGAGATGGTGAAAGAATACGTGCAGGCGCACCTGGAATACGCCGCCAAAGTGATTGCCCCTTTCCTGCCGGACATGAGCGTGCAGGACATCATCAACACGGTGGAAAAAGACGGGGCGATTCCCAAGAAGCGCATCGTCATTGCCAAAAACCTGTCTGAGGAAAAAGCGGAACTGCTGCGGCAGGCTATCCAAAACGCCCGAGTCCAGGGGTTCCGTTTTGAGACCTCCTCCAAACGCGTCTATTCCGTGCCGGAATGCATGGTGCATATTCTGGGCTACATCGCCCAGACGAAGGACAGCGGCCCCCGGCCCGTAGCCCTTTCCGGCCTGGAAAAACAGCTGGACGACCAGCTGCTGGGCCACAACGGCATCAGGGAGTACCGGAAAGACAGCCGCGGACGCATCATTCCCTCCGCGGATTCCCGCTTCAAGGATGCCGTTGACGGGCTGAACGTGCGCCTGACGGTAAACATGGAGTACCAGACGATCGTGGAGGAGGAACTGGACGCCGCCATCTCTTTTTACACGGACCAGACCCACAAACCCCGCGGCTGCATTATTGTGGTGGAACCCAAGACCGGAAGCATTCTGGCGATGGCCAGCCGGCCCCACTATAATTTAAATACGCGCGAGGGCCTTCAGGAAGGCGCCTACCATTTCGCCGTGCAGTCCCTGTACGAACCCGGCTCCACTTTTAAAATCGTTTCCGTCACATCCGCCGTGGACAGCGGAAAGGCCACGTTCGACACCATGATCAACTGCACCCCCTATCCGGTGCCCGGTTCCCGTCCTGTCACGGACGCCCCCCGTTCCTATGGCGGTCTGACCGTAGCGGGCGTGCTGAAAAAATCCAGCAACCCGGGAGCCTTCCGCATTGCGCTGAAATCGGGCTGGCCCACGTATAAAAAATACTTTGACCTGTACGGATTTTCCTCCAAAACGGGTATCGACCTGCCGGGGGAAACCAACAGCCAATGCCAGGACGGCAGCAATTTTGTCAACTTTTCCCGCATCAGCTTCGGCTACTCCCTGATGGTGTCCCCCCTGCAGGTCGCCATGGCTTATGCCGCCATAGCCAATGACGGCGTGCGCATGCGCCCCCGGCTGGTTGACGGCATTTATGTGGATGACAAGAACTTCCAGCCTTCCCCCCCCGTGGAGGTATGCCGGGTCATGAGCGTCAAGACGGCCCGGGACCTTCGGAACGCCCTGTTCCACGTTACGGATCTGGACGGGACCGCCAAAAGAGCTCGGATTGAAGGCTATAACGTGGGAGGCAAAACCGGAACCGCCCACAAGGTGAAGCCTACAGGCGGCTATTTTGAAAACCGCTACACCGTCTCCTTTGTAGGAATGCTCCCGGTGGAGGACCCGGCCTTCGTCTGCCTTGTCGTCATTGACGACCCCACTTCCAAGCATTGCCATCCCGGAGGCGGAACCGTATGCGCCCCGGTTTTCCAGAAGCTGGCCACCCGTCTGGCGGCCGCCATGAACATCCCCAAGAATGCCCCTTCCGCGGAGGCAAATAAAAAAGCCTCCCGTGCCCAGGCCTCTTCCACCCCATCCAAACCGCCGCGCAGATAATCCCGTCATGAAGCTACTTACCTTACTCAAAGACCTTCCCTCCCATACGCTCACCGGCTCCCCCCAGGTGAAAATTTCACATCTGGAGTGCGACAGCCGGCGCATTCTGCCCGGTTCCTGCTACATTGCCCTGAAGGGGACCCGGGCGGACGGCCATGAATTCATCCCGGAGGCCATTCGCCGCGGAGCATGCGCCGTCGTCGCGGAAATGCCCTGCACGCAGGAAGCCAGGGAGGCCGGAGTCAGCTGGGTGGAGGTGAACGATTCCCGCCTGGCCGTCAGCCTGATGGGCGCGGCCTGGAACGGACGCCCTTCCCGCCACATGACCATGATCGGCGTGACGGGGACGAACGGAAAAACTACGACGGCCTACATCGCCCATTCCCTGCTCAAGCAGTCCTGGCTGCGCGCCGGATTGATCGGCACCATCGCCTATGACAACGGAGAGGAAATCACTCCTTCCACCCATACCACGCCCGGACCGCTGGAACTGGAACACCTGCTGAAGGAAATGTATGAAAACGGCTGCCGCGGCGTCTCCATGGAGGTCTCTTCCCACGCGCTGGACCAGGAACGCGTGGCCGGCATCAATTTCAACGTGGGCATTTTCACCAATCTGACCCAGGACCACCTGGACTACCACCACACTATGGAGAATTATTTCCAGGCCAAGGCGAAATTGTTCGAACAGATGGCGCAGGACACCAGATCCCGGCGAAAACCCGTGGCCGTCATCAATATCGACGACGCTTACGGCCGCCGGCTGGCGGAAATGTTCTCCGGCCGCATGACCGTAAAGACCTACGGGTCCGCCCTGGGGGCGGATTTCCGCATGCTGGTGCACCACGCCACCGCCAAAGGCAGCGAGTACGAATTGGAATACAAGGGGAAAAGCTACCTGGTCCGTGTCCCCCTGATCGGCAAGTTCAACATGTACAACAGCCTGGCCGCGCTGGCCGCCGTCATTTGCGCCGGCATCCCCGTGCGGGACGCCATTGCGAACCTTCAGAATATTCCGCAGGTCCCCGGCAGGCTGGAACTATTCACCCACCCCGGAGGCGCCCAGATCTTCATTGACTATGCCCACACGCCGGACGCCCTGGAAAACGTCTGCAAGACGCTCAAGGAACTGTGCTCCCGCCGCCTGATTACCGTGTTCGGCTGCGGCGGGGACCGGGACAGGGGAAAACGTCCCCTGATGGGAGCCGCAGCCGCACGCCTGTCAGACGCCTGCATCGTCACCTCCGACAATCCCAGAAGCGAGGAACCCCTCTCCATCATCAGCCAGATTGCGGCGGGAATGCCGGAAGGCAGATACGCCATCATTCCGGACCGGGCCAGAGCCATTGCCACGGCCATCGACCAGGCCCGTCTGGGGGACATCGTCCTCATTGCGGGCAAGGGCCATGAAAATTACCAGGAACTTTCCACCGGCCGCATTGATTTCAGCGACGCCAAGGAAGTGCGCCGCAACATGTTCATCAAGGAACGGGAAGAATTCCCCCAGGCATAACACGTTATTCCATCTTTCTTTCATGATTTCCCTCACGGCGCACGGCATCTGCAACATCATCGGCGGAAAACTGGTCAGCGGCCCCTTTGACAGGGTCGCTTCCGGCGGCGTGTGCACGGACAGCCGCCATTTGCCGCCCCATGCCGTTTTCTTCGCGCTGGGGGGAGAAAAATTTGACGGCAACCTGTTTGCCCCGGAGGCATCCCGTACCGCGGCCGCCGCCGTCGTCAGCCGTGTGGAGGAAGGCATGGCCCCCTCATGCGCCGTCATTCTGGTGGAAGACACGCTGGAAGCCCTTCAGAGGCTGGCCGCCTGGTGGCGTTCAGAGCTTACCCTCACCGTCATCGGCCTGACCGGCTCCAACGGAAAAACCTCTACCAAGGATCTGACGGCCTCCGTTCTTTCACAGGGGCTCCGCACCATCGCCACGCAGGGCAACCTGAACAACCACATCGGCGTCCCCCTCAGCATCCTCCGGGCCGCCCCGTCCGACGAAGCCGCCGTATGGGAAATGGGCATGAACCACTCCGGGGAACTGGCTCCCCTGTGTGAAATGACGCGCCCGAAAATCGGCATCATCACCAGCATCGGCACCTCCCATATGGAATACCTGGGCTCCCGGGAAAACATCGCCCGGGAAAAATGCACGTTGGCACACTGCCTGCCGGAAGACGGCTTCATGATTTTTCCGGCGGACTGCGATTATGCGGATATGATCCGTCAATCCACCCGCGCCGCCTGTATTGACTGCGGCATTGGCGCCGGAACCGTTCGCGCGGAAAATCCCGTCTCTACCGAGAACGGAACACGCTTCATCCTTTCCATCCCGGATTTCTGCCGGGAAGAGGTGGAATTGCCCGTCCACGGCCGGCACATGGTAACCAACGCGCTTCTGGCCGCCGCCGCCGGCTGGGTGGCAGGTCTTGCGAAAGAGCAAATCGCCTCCGGTCTCACCCAGGCGCGGCTTACGGGCGGAAGGCTTCACTGCTCCCGGATCAACGGCATTCTGGTAGTGGATGACACCTACAACGCCAACCCGGATTCCATGCAGGCCGCCCTGCGCACCTTAGCAGAGCTTTCCTGCGCCGGCAGACGCTTTGCGGTGCTGGGCAGAATGGGGGAACTGGGCGTGTTTTCCGAGGAAGGGCATGTTCTGGTGGGCCGCACGGCGGAAGAACTCCGTCTTGACTGCGTCGTCAGCGTGGGAACGGACGCCGCCCGGATTACGGACGCTATTTCTCCCAATTCATTCACTCAACGCCTGAACTTCAGCTCCGCGGAAGAAGCGGCCGAATGGCTCCGCAGCCATACGGCGCCGGGAGACATCGTCCTCTTCAAAGGCAGCCGTCTTGCCCGGATGGAGCAAGTCATGAACCTTACCTTTCCGCCACAGTAAATTGTATGCATTCCCTCATTGAACAGTTCAGCCCCTCAGGGGCATTTGCAGGACCGGCAGGGAGAGCCCTCCTGGCCTGCCTGGTTTCCTTTGCCCTGACGATGAGCTTCGCCCCGCGGGTCATCCGGGAGCTGATTTCCCTGAAAATCGGCCAGCCCATCAGGACGGCGGAGGAAGTGCACAAGCTGGCGGAACTCCACGGAGCCAAGGCGGGAACGCCCACCATGGGCGGCGTGCTGATCGTGGGTTCCATGACGGCGGCTACCCTGTTGTGCGCCAGAATGGGCAATCCCTTTATCATTTCCTGCCTGATCGTCACCCTGGCGCTGGGCCTGCTGGGATTCCGGGACGATTACCTGAAGGTGGCGAAAAAAACCTCGGACGGCATTTCCGCACGTAAAAAACTCCTCGTCCAGTTCCTGGCCGGCCTGGCCGGCGTCACCTTCCTGTACCTGTACCCGGAAGGCAGTCCCCGCGTGGAACTTCACGACTACATATCCTCCCTGTTCATTCCATTCTATGGCCAGGTGAACCTGCCATGGTTCGTTTACATTCCTTTCGGCGTCGTGGTGGTCATGTCCGCCTCCAATGCGGTGAACCTGACGGACGGCCTGGACGGCCTTGCCTCCGGCTGCTCTGTCGCCACGGGCATCACTTACGCCATCATTGCCGTCCTTTGCGGAAGCTGGCTGACGGCTGATTCCCTGGATATTCCCTTCCACCCCGGCGCGGGAGAAATCAGCGTCTTCATGATGGCCCTGGTTGGGGCCTGCCTGGGCTTCCTGTGGCACAACTGCTACCCGGCCAGGGTATTTATGGGAGACACCGGTTCCCTGGCCCTGGGCGGCGCGTTCGGCATGGCTGCCGTCTGCACGGCGCAGGAGCTTCTCTTTATCGTCATCGGGGGCGTCTTCGTCATGGAAGCCGTGTCCGTCGTCCTGCAGGTGGGCAGCTACAAGCTGCGCCACGGCAAACGCATCTTCGCCATGGCCCCCATCCACCACCATTTTGAACTCAAGGGCTGGAAGGAAACACAGGTGATTGCCCGCTTCTGGATGATCAGCCTCCTGCTGGCTTTCCTGGGCCTTTTCCTGATAACCACCGCCTGACAAACCACGAACATGCAGCTCAATAACCTTAACATCGCCGTTCTGGGAGCGGGAAGAAGCGGACGCGCCGCGGCGCGCCTCGCCATGAAGCATGGCGCACGGGTATGCGTGTTTGACGCTTCCGCCTCCATTGGCGGATGGCCGGAAGACATTCCCCTGCATACCGCCGCCACGGAAGAAGACGGGCGCGCCTTCCACGCGGATCTGGTGGTCATCTCCCCCGGCATTGAGACGGACAGCCCCTTTGTCAAATCCTTTGGACGGGAAGGCGTGGAAACCATCGGTGAAATGGAGCTGGCATGCCGCTTTTACCATGGCCGCATCATCGCCATCACCGGAACCAACGGCAAAACCACCACCACATCCCTGGTGGAAAAGATTTTGCTGCGCGCCGGAAAGACCGCCGTTGCCTGCGGCAATTACGGCGTGCCGATGGCGGAAATCCTGCTCCGGGATTCCGTGCCGGACGTGCTGGCGCTGGAGGTCAGCTCCTTCCAGCTGGAAACCACCCGCGACTTTCATCCGGATGTGGCCGTATGGCTCAATTTTGCGCCGGACCACATGGACCGCTACAAATCCGTGGAGGATTACCACCGCGCCAAACTACATATCTTCGACAACCAGACGCAACAAGACCTGGCCGTCGTTCGCTCCGGAGAACAGCTTCCACAGTTGAAAGCCTCCGTGCTCACCTTCAGTCCGGAAAATCCGGCGGCTGACCTTTATTACCGCGAACCGTTGATCATGGAGGGCGGCTCCCCCCTGCTGAACCTGGAAGGGACCGCCCTGAACCAGCGCCATAATGCGGAAAACGCCATGGCCGCCGTCCTGGCATGCCGCCACCTGGGCATTCCCGCAGAAACAGCCGCAGAAGTATTGAAGGAGTTCACGCCCCCCGGCCACCGCTGCGAAACCGTCCGTACACTGGACGGCGTGCTGTGGCTGAACGATTCCAAAGCCACGAATCTGCATGCGCTGGAAGCGGCTCTGAAATCACAGCATTCCCCCGTCATCCTGATTTCCGGAGGCAAGGACAAGGGACTGGATTACGTGCCCCTGCAGCCCATGCTGAAAGAAAAAGTGCGCGCCTGCGTGGTATTCGGCCAGATTGCGGACCAGCTCCAGCATGCTTTTTCCCCCGCAGTCCCCACGGAAAAAGCCGCAGATGTAGAGGCCTGCGTGGCAAAGGCCCGCTCTCTCGCCCGGCCGGGAGACACCGTCCTATTCTCCCCCGGCACTTCTTCTTTTGACATGTTCACCGGGTATGTCCAGCGCGGCCAGGCCTTCCGGGACGCGGTGAACGCCCTCTCCCCTCTTTCCTGACAATTCACCAGAAAACGACCATCATGAAAACGACCAAGACACCTGATCACAATCCGACCGGACGCACCCGTCCGAAACGCAAAATGGGCACCGTACTCCGGGCCAAACTCAGCAAATACCGCGCCCGCGTCTCCGAATTTGAAGACGATGCACCCAGCAGCACTGTCGTGCGCTGGCTCGTCGTCCTTCTCCTTCTTCACCTTCTCGTCATCGGCGGCGTTTACGTCCGCAGCACCTGGTTCAGAAACACGACGGAAACCGTAGAAATGGCGGCCGCCCTGCCCGCGCCGCCCACCGTCCCGCAGCGCCCCGCTCCCGCAGCGCCTCCGGCAGCCCTGCCCCAGGTTCCCCAGGCCCAACCCGCGGCCCCGGTCACCATCACGCAGCCGGAACAGGTAGTGGACGCGCGCCCCAACAGGCAGCCGGCCCCCGTGGCGGAGGAACACATTCCGGATGCGGCTCCGGTGGCAGGTCCTGCGCGCCACATCGTGCGCACGGGGGATACCTGGGAACGCGTCGCGCGTGACAACCAGGTGGCCGTCAATGACCTGAAAGCCGTCAATCCCAAAGTTCAGCGCCTTGTCAGCGGAAGCACGCTCGTCATCCCGGCCCGGCCCGGAGACAAATTCGAACCGGAAAAATCCGCCGCGGAGGAAATGGAGCCGGAAGGCGTGCCCCACATCGTGAAGAAAGGGGAAACCCTCTCCGTAATCGCCCGCAAATACAAAATGAACTGGCGCGCCCTCCAGAAATTCAACAAGATGAATGACCGGGACGTAGCGCGTCTCAAAATCGGGCAAAAAATCATGATCCCCAAAAAGTAGGCATCTTCCTGCCCTTCCGCCGCCATGTCTTCCAAAGTCTGCATGATTCTGGTCTGGTTCTTCGTCATCTGCCTTCTGGTCGTAGGCCTGGTGATGGTATCCAGCACGGCGGCGTGGGCGGAGGAAACCAAGCACCCGTACGAACCCCTGTTCAAGCAGACCGCCTTTGCCTGCGCCGGTCTGGTGGGGGCCATGATTCTCTCCCGGATAGACTACCGGATATGGAGGAAGTATATCTGGTGGATCCTTGGGGGGGCCTGTTTTCTGCTGGTACTGTGCTATGTGCCCGGCATCGGAAAGGAAATCAACGGGGAACGCCGCTGGATCACCATCGGCATGCAGTTCCAGCCCAGCGAATGCGCCAAGCTCTGCATGATGATGGCCCTGGCCAACTGGCTGGCCCTGTACCGGGACCGCACCACCTCTTTCTGGTGGGGTTTTGTGATGCCCGGCCTTATCTTCGGCATTCCTCTTGCCCTGATTCTTTTTGAAAAGGACATGGGCACCTCCGTAGCCCTGGCCCTGGCCGCGTTCTGCGTCATGTTTGTGGCCGGAACGCGCAAAATCTACCTGGGCGGGGCTTTCGCCCTGGCCGGAACGGCCCTGTACGTTCTGGTGCAGAGCAACGCCAACCGCCTGGAACGTTTCCTGGCCTGGAAAGACCTGGACGCCCACCGCCTGGGCGCCGGCCTCCAGCAATACCGTGCTTCCATCGCCCTGTCCCGAGGGGGGCTGGACGGGGTGGGCCTGGGAAACAGCGCGGAAAAACACGGCACGCTTCCCTTTGCCCACACGGACTTTATTTTCGCGCCGTTGGGAGAGGAATTCGGCTTTTACGGGACCATGTTCGTCCTGCTCTGCTATTTCCTGATGACGTATGCCGGCATCGGCGTGGCCATGCAGTGCCGGGACACCTACGGACGGTTTCTGGCCGTGGGGATTGTCGCCATCATTTTCTGTCCCGCCATCCTGAACATCGCCGTGGTAACCAACGCCGTGCCCAATTCCGGCCTGCCGCTGCCCTTCATCAGCTTCGGGGGCACCAACCTGGTCTTTACGCTGGCCGCCCTGGGCATGCTCACCAGTATCCAGAGGTTTTCCACCGGCGCCCAGCCCAATTGTGAAATCACCCGCAAAGACGAACGCTCCATTGACGTAAGATTATGACTGAACCCTCTCTCAAACATCCCTCCCTGAACATCGTGATCGCCTGCGGCGGCACGGGGGGGCACCTTTTTCCCGGCATAGCCGTAGCCCAGGAACTTAAAAAACGCGGCCACCGCGTCACGCTCCTCATCTCCCAGAAGAAAGTGGACGCCCAGGCCAGCAAAAATTACGGGGATCTTGACTTCCGCACCATTGAGGCCATCGCGATGCCCAAAATCCCATCCCTGTCCCTGCTGGGGTTCGGCGTCAGGCTGTACAAAGCCATCCGTTTCAGCCGCAATCTTCTGGACGAAGTGGAAGCGGACGTCGTCATCGGCATGGGAGGATTCACCTCATTCCCTCCCGTTTACGCCGCCCACCGCAAGGGAATCCGCACCTACGTGCACGATTCCAACGCGCTGCCCGGAAAGGCCAACCGCATGACCGCCAAATGCTGCACGAACGTGCTGCTGGGCATTGAGGAAGCCAGGCACTACTTCAATCCCGCCAAATGCATTGTCACCGGCACTCCGGTACGCCAGGAAATGGTGGCCCGGAAAGACAAAAACGAAGCCAGGGCGGAGCTCAACCTGCCCCGGGACCGCCGCGTGGCCCTGGTAATGGGCGGTTCCCAGGGGGCCAGGAATCTGAATTCCCTGGTCATTGAAGCCGCCCGGCAATGCGCAGACCTGTGCGACTTTCTCATCATCACCGGCTCCGGGGACTTTGCGCGCGTCAGCCAGCTGACGGCGGACATGCCCCATGTGCACGTCATTGAATTCTGTTCCGCCATGGCTGCGGCGTACGCGGCAGCGGATGTGGTCATTTCCCGTTCCGGGGCGTCCAGCCTTACGGAACTGGCCCATATGGGGAAGGCAGCCCTGCTGGTTCCCTACCCCTTCGCCGCAGACGATCATCAGGCACACAACGCACGCGTTTTCGCGGCCCACGGCGCGGCGCGCATGATGCGTGAAAACACCCTCACGCCGGACGATATTGCGGCTTTCCTGAATGAAGTACTCAAGGATTCCTCCCTGCTGGCCTCCATGAATGAATGTGCTTTACGTCTGGACATGCCTGATGCAGTATCCCGCATCGCCAATGTCATTGAACATACGGACCATGCAGCCTCCCATGATTGAAACCTTACGCAAAAGACTGACAGACAGGGAACACCCGGCACGCCTACATCTCATCGGGGTAGCCGGGTCAGGCATGTCCGGCCTGGCGCTCATGCTGATGGAAATGGGGCACCGGGTGAGCGGCTGCGACCGGGTGACCAGCGCAGAGACCGAACGGCTTCAAAGCCTGGGGCTGTCTTTCTCCTGCCCGCATTCCGCAGACGCCGTTTCCGATGCGGAAATTGTCATTTATTCCAGTGCCATCCGGGCGGACAATCCGGCCCTGGCGGCAGCGCGCAAGCTGAATATTCCCTGCATGCGCCGCGCGGAATGCCTGGCAGCCATCCTGAACGGGAAGAAAGGGGTCGTGGTCTCCGGTACGCATGGAAAAACCACTACTTCAGCCCTCTGCGCGCACCTGATGAGGGAAGGCCGCATGCGTCCGTGCCACTACGTGGGGGCGGAAATCCCCGTGCTGGGAACCAACGCCCACTGGAATGAAGACAGCGAATACCTGGTGGCGGAAGGGGATGAAAGCGACGGCACGCTGGTAAATTACATTCCGGAGCACAGCATCGTCCTCAACATTGAACCGGAACACCTGGACCACTACAAGGATCTGGATGAAATCAAGGCCGTGTTCGACCGGCTTTGCTCCCAGACGCGCGGCAAGATTATTTATTGCCGCGCGCATCCCGGCGCTGAGGATGTCTGCGCCAAGTACCCCAATTCCGTTTCCTACGGCTGGTCCGATGCGGACTACACCGCTACGGACGTGCTGGAACGCCGCGGACGCACCCTGTTCACCGTGTTGAAGGGGAAAGAGGAACTGGGCCGCGTGGAGCTGGGCATACCCGGACGCCACAATGTCCTGAATTCCCTGGCCGCGATTGCTCTGGCAACGGAACTGGGCGTGGATTTCCCGGCGGTGACGCGGGGCCTGGCCTCCTTTGCGGGAGCCAAACGGCGCTTTGAAACCAAATACCTTTCCTCCTCCATCCGGATTGTGGACGACTACGGCCACCACCCAACGGAAATAGCCGCCACGCTCCAAACTGCCCGTTCCCTCCAGCCGAACCGCCTGGTAGTTTACTTCCAGCCGCACCGCTACACGCGCACGCAGCTTCTGGCGGATGACTTCGGCAAGGTGCTCCAGGAGGCGGACCTCGTTTTCGTAGCGGACGTGTATCCCGCCAGCGAACTGCCTATTGAAGGGGTAAGCGGGCAGACGATCATCAACGCCATGCACAGGCACGGCCCCGTGGAAACCCGTTACCTTCCCGACCTGGGCATAGCCCACCACACCATCGGCAACGCGCTGAAACCCGGAGACCTGTTCCTGACGCTGGGAGCCGGGAACGTCCATGAATGCGGCATGCGCATCGCGCGCGACCTGGCCCTGCTGGAGGATCTGGAACGCACTGCGGGCGGTTCTCTGGAAGGCAAGCTGTACGAACCCATGTCACGCCATACCACCATGGGAGTAGGCGGATGCGCCCAGTACTGGCTGGAGCCTTCCACCTTTTCCGGAATGCAGGCGGCCGTCAACTATTGCCGGGACAGGAATATCCCCGTACACGTCATTGGCCGCGGTTCCAACATCATTGTCAGGGACGGCGGACTGCGCGGCGCCGTCATCCACCCCTCCGGGGGAGAATTCGATGTGCTGGAAATCCAGGGGAACCACCTCACCGCCGGAGCGGGCGTGCGGTTGAAAAAACTGGTTTCCACCGCCGTCCAGAACGGCCTTGGCGGCCTGGAATGGATGGACGGCATTCCCGGCAATGTGGGAGGAAGCCTCCGCATGAACGCCGGAGCCATGGGCATGGATATGGTCAAAAACCTCGTTTCCGTCACCTGTCTGGATGAAGACGGGGAAATCCGCAGCCATACAAGGGAAGAATTGAACGCCCAGTACCGTTCCATTCCGGACCTGGTCCACAATTTTGTGCTTCAGGCCGTGTTTGAGGCGCAGCCCGCCCCTGCGGAAGAAATGGAGCGTCTTCTGGAGGCGGCACGGGCCAGGCGGAAGCTTTCCCAGCCCGTCGGAGCCAGCGCCGGCTGCATCTTCAAAAACCCGCCGGAAATCCCGGCAGGCAGGCTCATTGATGAACTGGGGCTGAAAGGCGCCTGCGTGGGAGACGCCTGCGTATCAGACGTGCACGCCAATTTTATCATCAACCGGGGTCATGCCAGAGCGAGGGACATCACCATCCTGATCGACATGATCCGCAAGGAGGCCAAGGAAAACCGCGGCATCGACCTGAAATCGGAAGCCCAGGTCATCGGAGACCGGGACCCCCAGTTTTAACCCATTCATTATTTATTCCAATATGAACACTCTCAAGCGCGACCTCAAAATCGCCCTCCTGCTCGGAGGTCCCGGGTCAGAACGGGAAGTATCCCTTGTTTCCGGCAACTCCGTTTACGACGCCCTGTGCCGGGCCGGATTCACCGATGTAACGAAGGTGGACGTGCACGGCCCGGATTTCCGGCTGCCGGAAGGCACGGAGCTGGCCTACAACATTATCCACGGCACTTTCGGTGAGGATGGAACCCTCCAGGCCATTCTGGAAGAACGCGGCGTTCCGTACACAGGGGCCGGCTCCCGTTCCAGCGCCCTGTGCTTCAACAAGTCAGAATCCAAAAAAGTTTTTCTGGAAGCCGGAGTTCCTACGCCGCATGCGGAAATTCTGGACTGTTCCAATGGCATCGTGATGCCGTCCCTCCCCCTGCCCTTCGTCATCAAGCCTCCCTGCGAGGGTTCCAGCGTGGGCGTCCACATCGTCCGCAGGCAGGAGGATGTGCTCCCCGCCATGGAGGAAGCCGTAACCCACGGCACCACCGTATTGGTGGAAGAGTTCATTCAAGGCAAGGAACTGACGGTCGGCATTCTGGACGGGAAAGCCCTTCCCGTTATTCATATCTGCCCCCGTTCCGGCTTCTATGACCTGAGCAACAAATACCCGTGGATGAATATGGGCGGCGGCACGGATTATATTTGCCCGGCGGATCTTCCGGAAGAAACCGCCGCCAACGTGCAGGAGGCGGCCCTGAAAGCCTACAAGGCCGCCGGAGTGGAAGTGTACGGCCGCGTGGACGTACTGCTGCGCGAGGAAGACGGCGCCCCCTTCGTGCTGGAAATCAACACCATTCCCGGCATGACCCCTTCCAGCCTGCTTCCCAAGGCGGCGGCGGCCTCCGGATGGCCCTATGAAGACCTCTGCGAAAAAATAGCGGAATTATCGCTAGTCACCCCCCGTAAATAACGTAATATTTGACAGAGGGCGGGGAGTCGCCCCTCCCGCACCCCCCGATGTCGCACAAAGCCACAACGCCAGTCCCCCGTTCCGCCAAAAGGCCGGAAATGCTTCTTCTGGAACGGGAGGCCAGAAAAGAGACCATCGAACGCAAGGGCAAAAACTACCGTTTTTGGCTCTTCCGGCGCAAGCTGTACCACATTGTCACCGTTTACGCGCTTATTTTCGGCTTAATCGGGGCTATCGTTTTTCTCTGGAAAGATTACATCCTCAAATACGACTGGCTTTCCATCGACACCGTCACCCTGAAAAGCAACGGCATTTTCAACTCTGAGCAGGCCTTTTCCGTTATGGGCATAGGGCCGCAGGACAACATTTTTTCCATAGACGCCGCGGAGCTGGAGCAGCGCCTGAAAAAATGTCCCGCCATCCGCCGGGCTTCCGTCAAACGCCAGATATCCTCCAACCCCACGCTGCTGGTGGACATTGACGCGCGCATACCCGTGGCCTGGATTGACTGCCCGGAACTGGGAATTCACCCGGGAGATGCCACGTACGGCGCTTTGGCAGACAAGGAAGGCGTCATCTTCCCCTGCATGGCGCAGGTCCACATGCCTTATATCCGGGAAAAGCGCATGCCCTCCGTCACGCTCAGGCCGCCCAGTTCCGGCAAACTCAGCTACGGCGTCAGCATCCGGGAACTGGAAGCGCCCATGAAACTGATTGAACTGCTTTCCGGCACGGTAACGGAATACCTTCCCAGCATCGTCTCCATAACGACGCCCAACGACTGGTCTTTCTGTGTGCGTTTTACCAATGACTGCCAGGCTACTTTCAGCCATTACGGCCTGGAACACCAGGTGGAAAAACTGTCCCGCGCCCTCCGGCATGCACGCCAGACGCACCGCAAAATCAGTTCCATCAACCTGATTCCGGAGCACAACATTCCCGTCATCTTTGACGATTCCTACGAGGATATTCCTCTTGCGGAGCCGATTGAAGAATAACGCCCCCAGACGTTCTCCGGAAAAACCGTGTTCTTCTCCGGCTCCAAACTTCTTTTCCGGTTCCGTTCCCCCTGTTTCCCCTAATTTCCCGCCGAACGGAACACCCGGTTTTCACAAGATTCTTCCCATGTCAGAATTCTGTTCTTTCTCAATGAGGAATGAATCTGCGAAGACCCACAGAACACTTGCCAATAAGGCTGTCCCGGTTATACTGCGCTACGATATATGAGCAACGAAACACCTTTATCCCCCGAAGCGGAAAAACTGGCGGCAGCCCGCAAGCGCAATCTTGACCTGGCCCTCTCCCAAATCCAGAAAGACTTCGGAGAAAACGCCATTATGCGCCTTGGAGACAACGTCAAAATGGAAGTGGACGTCATTCCCACGGGCAACCTTCTGATTGACCGCGCTCTGGGTGTGGGCGGCTTTGCCCGCGGCCGCATTGTGGAAATCTACGGACCGGAATCCTCCGGTAAAACCACCCTGACCCTGACGGCCATCGCCCAGGCCCAGAAATCCGGAGGCCTGGCTGCATTCATTGACGTGGAACACGCACTGGACCCTCAGTATGCCGCCCGCCTGGGCGTGAATCTGGACGACCTGCTGATTTCCCAGCCAAGTTCCGGTGAAGAAGCCCTGCAAATCTGCGAGGCTCTTGTCCGCTCCAACGCCATTGACGTCATTGTGGTGGACTCCGTGGCCGCACTGGTCACCAAGCAGGAGCTGGAAGGAGAAATCGGGGATTCCACGGTAGGAGCCCAGGCCCGTTTGATGTCCGCCGCCCTCCGCAAGCTCACCAGCTTCATTTCCAAGGCCCGTACCGTCTGCATCTTCACCAACCAGATCCGTGAAAAAATCGGCGTCATGTTCGGCAATCCGGAAACTACCCCCGGCGGCCGCGCCCTGAAATTCTACGCCTCCGTTCGTGTGGACATCCGCCGCATCGGCCAGATCAAGGGCAGCGACGGCGTCATAGCCGGGAACCGCACCAAAATCAAGGTAGTCAAAAACAAGGTGGCCCCTCCCTTCACGGAATGCGAATTCGACATCATGTACAATGAAGGCATCTCCTCCGTAGGCAGCCTGCTGGACCTGGCAACGGAATATGACATCATCCAGAAGCGCGGCTCCTGGATCAGCTATAACGGCAGCCAGATCGCCCAGGGCCGCGACGCCGCCAAGGAAGCTCTCAAATCCAACCCGGAGCTGTACGCGGAAATTGAAGAACAGGTCAAGGCCAAAATGGACGAAAAGACCGCCAAATAATCCCGCCTGTTCCCGTTCCTTTACTGCCATTTCAGGGCGGCTCCCCTTCCCGGGAGCCGCTTTTTTCTCTCCGGAAACAGAAGCGCAAAAGAATCTTTCACGGAAACTTTTCCCTTGTGCGTCATGAAAAATCCGTTAGTCTGGATGCGATATCGTTCTATGTATCCGACCTCTCGCACATCATTTGCAGCCGTGCTCGGCATTGTGGGCATGTTTCTGCTGACGTTGTCCACGGCCTTCGGATGGAATCCGGAAATCATTAATGGAGTGCAGTATATTCCGATGTCAGAAGTGCGCACCCATTACAAACTGACCAGGGAACGCACGGAAGGGCGGCAGAAAGTTTACGAGGTGCCGGAAAAGATTCAAATCCGTATCCAGGCGCGCAGCCAGGAGATGTTCATGAACAACATGAAGTTCGTGCTATCCTATCCTGTGGCTGACCATCCCTCCAAGGGGCTGATGGTTTCCAATATGGACCTGCACAAAATCATTGACCCGGTTCTGCGCCCCACTTACATCGCCAACCGCCGCAGTTTCAACACAGTAGTCATTGATCCCGGCCACGGCGGCCATGACAGCGGCACGCGCAACCGCATCAGCAGGGAAGCGGACATCAACCTTTCCGTGGGCAAAAAGCTGCGCGACCGCCTCAAGGCCATGGGCTACCAGGTGGTCATGACCCGTGATACGGACAACTTCATTGCCCTTCAGGACCGCGTCCGCATTGCCAACAGGCACAATAATGCCATCTTCATCAGCATCCACTTCAATGACGGAGGCTCTTCTGCCCGCGGGGTAGAAACCTTCACGCTGGCGCCCGCGGGCACTTCCTCCTCCATGTCCCGCAATATCCGCCACGACGCCCTGCAGGGCAACGCCCAGGACAGCATGAACATTGCCCTGGCTACAGCCGTCCAGGGGCACATGCTGAAAGGACCGCTTGCCATCAAGGAGGGCATTTCCATGGTTGACCGCGGCATCAAGCGCGCGCGCTATTCCGTGCTGTGCACCATCAAGCATCCCGCCATTCTGGTGGAAGGAGGGTTCATGTCCAACCCGCAGGAGGCCCTGCTCATCGCCACGGAGCGTTATCAGAATTTCATGGCCTCTTCCCTGGCCGCCGCCGTGCACCAGTACCGCACCGCCCTGGGCCGGCAAGTGCGCAGAACGCGCTGAGTTCCCTAACTGTCCCGGGGCCTCCCTTCAGCAGCATGAACATCATCCGCATTCCCGGCCTGGCAGATTATCAGGAAACCTTGAGGCTCCAGGAACAACTGGTCCGGGCCCATCAGGAAGACCCGGACAGGGAAAACGAACTGTTGCTGCTGGAACATGCCGGAGTTTATACCATCGGGCGTACACGGAACCACGCCAGCCTGCACCCCGGTTCCGTACTTCCCTTTCCCGTTCATGAAATCAACCGCGGCGGCCAGGCTACCTACCACGGCCCCGGCCAGCTGGTCGGATACCCCATTACGGACCTGAACCGCTGCGGCAGGGATCTGCACCGTTACGTCACCACCCTGGAAAACACCCTGATTGAAACCTGTGCCCGGTTCGGCGTGCAGGCCCGCATCCGGGAAGGGCTGGTAGGGGTCTGGGTGGAAAACCGTAAAATAGCCTCCATCGGCGTCGGGGTGAAAAAATGGATTGCCATGCACGGCTTCGCCCTCAATATAACCCGGAAATCCCTGCCTCCCTTCCTTGCTATTACCCCCTGCGGCATCCAGGGCGTGCAAATGACCTGCCTGGAGGATGAAATGTCCTACCCACTGCCGGAAGGAAACCTGTTGAAATGTTTCGGAGACGTTTTTGCAGCACTATGGGAAGAAAAATTTAACCGGTATTAAAGGAATTCGGAACGTGCGGAGGGCATGAAAACCATCCTTTCCTTGAAGGCGGAAAGGCCCCAAAGGCTGGAAAGAGGCCCATTCAGACCATGAATGCAGAGGAAATGTTCAAAAAAACGCCTTATGTAAGACACAGACCGTGTCAGCAATACGTCCTTGCATCTTGACGCGGTTCCCGAACGGACGGATGCTTATGTCAGTTATGGGGAAAACGCTTTTCCAAAAAATCTGGGACGCTCATACCGTCGGCATCCTGCCGGATGGGAGAACGCAAATGTTCATCGCTACGCACCTGCTGCATGAAGTCACCTCTCCACAGGCTTTCGGAATGGTCCGGGACCTGGGCCTGACCGTGCGCCACCCGGAACGCACCTTTGCCACTGTGGACCACATCATTCCCACAGACAACCAGGCGGAACCGTTCGCGGACGCCACGGCTGACGCCATGATCAGGGAACTGCGCCGGAACTGCGCTGAAAACGGCATCCGCTTTTTCGACCTCCCTACCGGGCTCCAGGGCATCGTGCATATGGTAGGGCCGGAACTCGGCATCACTCAGCCGGGCATGACTATCGTATGCGGAGACTCCCATACGGCCACCCACGGAGCCTTCGGCTCCATTGCCATGGGCATCGGCACCACGCAGGTGCGCGATGTGCTGGCTACGCAGACCCTGGCCCTCAGCCCGCTCAAGGTGCGCCGCATCAATGTGAACGGAAAGCTGGCCCCCGGCGTGCGCGCCAAGGATGTAGCCCTGCACATCATCGGCCTTCTGGGAGCCAAGGGCGGCCTGGGCTTCGCCTACGAATACGGAGGCGAGGTCATTGACGCCATGAGCATGGACGAACGCATGACCCTCTGCAACATGTCCATTGAAGGCGCGGCGCGCTGCGGTTACGTGAACCCTGACCGGACCACGGTGGAATACATCAAAGGACGCCTGTTCGCCCCCACCGGCGCGGACTGGGACAAGGCCGTGGAACGCTGGCTGGGCTTTGCTTCCGACGCAGATGCGGAATATGATGAAATCGTGGAAATTGACGGAGCTTCCATTGAGCCTACATTGACATGGGGCATTTCTCCGGACCAGAATACGGGCATCAGCGGCAGCACGCCCAACCCATCCGACGCAGCGGACGACGATGAACGGAAGATGATCAATGAAGCGCTGGAATACATGAAATTCCCCGCGGACATGCCTCTTAAGGGGCTGCCGGTTCAAGTGTGCTTCGTAGGTTCCTGCACCAATGGGCGCATTTCAGACTTCCGGGAAGTGGCCGCCCTCATCAAGGGTCGCCATGTGGCCCCCGGCATCAGGGCACTGGCCGTTCCCGGCTCCCAGATGACTGCCCGGCAGTGTGAAGAGGAAGGCATCGCGGACATTTTCCGTGAAGCCGGCTTTGAATGGCGCCTGGCGGGTTGCTCCATGTGCCTGGCCATGAATCCGGACAAGCTCCAGGGTGACCAGCTCTGCGCCAGTTCCTCCAACCGGAACTTCAAAGGCCGGCAGGGAAGCCCCACCGGGCGCACCCTGCTGATGAGTCCGGCCATGGTGGCCGCCGCTGCTCTGACCGGGAAAGTCTCCGATGCCCGCGAAGTGTTCTCCCTGAATTAACTTTCCAATTTTTTCCTTTATGTCTCTGACCCAATTCACCTCCATCACCGGCACCTGCGTTCCCGTTCCGGGACCGGACATGGACACGGACCGCATCATCCCTGCCCGCTTCCTTAAATGCATCACGTTTGACGAACTGGCGGGAGTCATGTTCTGGGACGAACGCTTCGATGAAAACGGACAATCCAAATCCCACCCGGTGGACGATCCTCGCTTCAAAGGGGCTTCCATCATTTTGGGCGGCTCCAACTTCGGCTGCGGTTCCTCCCGTGAGCATGCCCCGCAGACGATCAGGCGCTCCGGCATCAAAGCCGTCATTGCGGAATCTTTCGCGGAAATCTTTTTCGGCAACAGCACCGGTATCGGTTTGCCCTGCGTGTGCGCGTCTGCCGCCGACATTGCCGCTCTGGCCCGGCACATTTCCGATCACCCGGAAACGGAAGTGACGATTGACCTCCTGAACATGACAGTTTCCTGGAAAGAAGGGTCCTTCCCCATCCGGATGCCGGCGGAAGCCCGCGAAGCCCTGACCCGGGGCCGCTGGGATTCCATTGCGGAACTGCTTGTCAACATGGACGCCGTAGAAAAGAAAAACAAGGAACTGCCCCAGGTCGCAGCCTCCTGCTGATTCAGCATTCACCTCTTTCCTCCCCTTCTATCCCCCTTCCCCATATGATTTTCAGAATTACAGACTACGTCCACTACGGCACGCTGGACAACCGTGAACGCGGAACCGTCCGCCTTACGCTGCAGCTCATGGGGATGCCCCATCCGGTAAATATCACCCTGCAGGGGGACTGCCTCCAGGATCTGGCCGGTTGCGTGGTTGATTTCAGGAATCCCTCTCCCCAGACCCTTCCCGCGGAACTTACCCAGATCCCGGAACATATCCAGGGTGTGGCGGGAGACATGACGGCCAGCCGCCGCATGCCTGTCAAAGGCAGGAAAACCATGGAAAACGCCCTGTACCTGGAATGGTTCACCAGCCACCATGACATGGTGCTGCTGGAAAGTACGGTCTTCTCCATCAAAGTCTCCCTCCCCGAATGGATGATGGATTCCTGCGAAGAGCAGGCCCAGATCATGGCGAACCAGCAGATGCTGCGGACCCAGGTAAAGGAATGGTCCAGGGCCTATTCCAACCACCAGGAAGACGGAAGCCTGCCCGACCACCACTGGGACAAACGCCTGCGGGAGGCGGAAGCCATCGCCATCGCCTACCAGGAGGTATTCCAGAAATACAGGCTGAACCCCAGCGGAGACATCCGTGTGGCCTTTGTCATGGGCTGGGATGAAGTGCTGGACAACATCGCCCAGTCGGAAGAAACGGGGACGCCCTGTTCCTGCAAAAGCACCGGCATGCTCAGCCTGTTTGACATTCTCAACGAACAGGAGGCCCGGGAAGTGCAGTCCTGCATGTTTCATCCCCTCTTCCAGCAGGTGATGGAGCTGACGGATCTGTGCCAGCACCGGTTCAGCCGGGAAATCAACAAAGCCCAGAGGAACAGGACGGGGCCGCCGGAACCCCTGAACCAGATTTTTTACTGCATCCGCTACATCACCCCGCGCATTCTTTCCTGCCTCCTTCAGGAGAAGGAAGACGCGGCGGACTACTGCACCATGGCCGCCCGCATGGCCCTGTGCGTGGAACAAACGCGCCAGACGGTAGCTGCGCTGGACAGCCGCGGCTACCAGATGGACGGCGAAATAGCGGAACGTTTCTCATCCCTGCTGGAGGAAGTCAATTCCTTCCAGGAAAGCCTGGCAACACAAAGCCGCAAAAGCAACCTGTAACAACAAAACCTTCCCTGGCAACACAATCTTCATCTTTGCGTATGATACATTCCCACACCTGTTTTCAAGGGCTGTGCGCAGTCCTGGCCGGCACCGCTCTTTCCCACGCGGACGAGCCGGCTGTTTCCATTTCGGACTTCGGGGTGGACAAGGTCATGTCCGGCCCTGTCGTTTCCATCAATGACCAGTACAAGGGCGTCGTGAAAATTGAGATGGATTCCCTGACTCCGGATTACGCTACTCCGTGGAATACCGGCCGCTACCAGGGGGGCATCGGCACCGGCTTTCTGATCGGGGAAAACGCCTTCATGACGAACGCCCATGTAGTCAGCAACGCGGAACGCATTTATATCTCCATGTACGGAGATTCCCGTAAAATTCCCGCCAGGGTCAAATTCATCGCCCATGACGCGGATCTTGCTCTGCTGGAGGCGGACGATCCCAGGCCCTTCAAAGGAATACGGCCTTTTGAATTCAGCAAAAACCTGCCTCATCTGGAAGACGAAGTAAGGGTGATCGGCTACCCCATCGGCGGCAACAGGCTTTCCGTCACGCGCGGCGTGGTCTCCCGCATTGATTTCACCACGTACGCCCACCCCCGCAACACGGAACACCTGACCATCCAGGTGGACGCCGCCATTAACCCGGGCAACAGCGGCGGCCCCGTCCTGATGGGGAATAAAGTCATCGGCGTGGCATTCCAGGGCCTGAACAACGCCAATAACACGGGGTACGTGATTCCAACCCCCGTCATCCGCCACTTTCTGGAAGACATCAAGGACGGTGTCTATGACGGTTACGTGGACATGGGCATTCAGGCTGCGCCCATCCTGAACCCGGCCATGCGCAAAGCGTTCGGTCTGCCGGACGACGAAAAAGGCGTCCTGATCGGCAAGGTGCTCAAGGGGTCCTCCGCCGACGGCGTGCTCCGCAACGGGGACCTGCTGATGAAAGTGGACGGCTATGATGTGGACAGTTCCGCCATGATTGAACTGGACGGCCAGAAAATCAGCATGAAAGAACTCATTGAGCGCTGTTTTAAAGACGACCGGCTCCCGCTGGATATCATTCGCGACGGCAAGCCCATGAAGGTGGAAATGGTGATGAAGCCATCCCCCTCCAGAGACCTTCTGATGGCGGAATACGATAAAATGCCCCGCTACGTCGTCTTTGGAGGCCTGGTGTTCCAGCCCATCCAGCGCAACGTGCTCGCGGCGGCGGACATCTCCATGCTGGACGTTGCACTGGACATCCGAAATTACCAAGAAGACGGCGGCTGCGTGGACCATGAAGACATGGTCATCATCACCAAAGTGCTGGATGATGAGGTAAACGCGCGTCTGTCCGGCTCCATTTCCAATTCCATTGTGGAAAAAATCAACGGCGTAAAGGTTAAAGGCCTTACCCACGCCTACGAACTCCTTTACCCGGAGAACATGCCGGAATACGTCGTCATCGAACTGAAAAACGGAGAGCGCCCCCTCGTCTTTGAAGGCAAGGCCATGGAGACGGCCAACAAGCGTATCTCCAAAACCTACAATATCCCGAAAAACGCCCGCCTGGACAGCGCCATTCCCGGCCGCCAGCCTGGCCGCAACACCACTCCCGCCCGTTAACCGCCATGAAAATTCTTTCCACTCTTTTCCTCGGTTCCCTGATGTTGCTCGGCGGCTGCCAGCCGCGCGAAGCCGGACGAACCGCTCCCGAACCCCAGCCTGAACAACAGACGGAAACGCCTGCGGAACAGGTGGAGGAAACGCCCGCGCCGGCCCCGCTTCCCTCCCCCACCGGCTCCATGGTCGGCATTAACGCCACCAATCAGGGCTATGCCATGATTCAGCCGTGGAGCAAGGAAAACCCGGCGTACAGCCAGGGCTTCGGCATTTATCTGGGAGACGGCAATATCCTGACGGCAGCCAACATCGTTTATTCCGCCAGCTTCGTGGAAGTGACCTCCGCGGACGGCTCCCAGACGGTTCCCGTGACCGTAACCGCCTTTGACCCGGAAGCCAATCTTGCCCTTCTGCGCCTGAAAAACGGAAAAGATGCCGCTTTTCTGGACAAACTAGTTCCCGTTGCATTGGGGAAGGCTCCCCGCCTGGGCGACAAGGTAACCTTCTGGCAATTCAATGGCGACGGCCTTCCCATCACTACCTCCGGAACCCTTCTGGCGACGGAAAGCGCCTGCCCGTTCACGAACGGGGAACCGTTCGTCCTGTATAACGTCAAATCCTCCGTCACTCCCCTGAAAGGCGGCGCAGGCAACCCCGTCATGAGGGGCAATGAACTTGTGGGCCTCAGCGCCAGCTGCGATCCCTCCGCACAGAAAGTGCTGGCCGTAACCCATACCATGATTTCCCGGTTCCTGGAACAGGCCCGGGCCGGCAATTACACCGGTTTCCCGGCGGACGGCACCCAGGTCACGGAACTGACCGACCCCGTCTTCCGCAAATTCCTGGGCCTGCCTGAAACTGGCGGCGGCTTTTACGTGGTGAAACTGCCTGTTTACGGCTCCTTCTACAAAGCTGGAGTACGTCCCGGAGACGTGGTGGAAAGCGTCAACGGCATCCCTCTGGACAGCAAAGGTTTAATTAAGGATCCCGCCCTGGGCCCCGTTTCCGCCAACTTTCTGTTCCGAGACTCCGCCAAGCCGGGGGATACCATTACGCTGGGCATCCGCCGCAAGGGAAAGGACGGCTCCAGCCAGCCCATGACGCTGGACGTCAAACTGGACAGGAGCGCCCTTGAAGGGGACCTGGTCAATCCGGCCCCCTTCATCTCCAATCCGCCCTACCGCATTTACGGAGGGCTGGTATTTGTCCCGCTGACGGGAGCCCTGATGGGAGAAATCAACAAGCTCAGCAAGAACCACCCCCCCCTCAACCTGGTGGAAGCCACTCAAAAGAAAGAGGACATACGGAAAAAAGGCGTGGATGAAATCGTGGTCTTCCTGATGGCCCTGCCCACCCAGGCTACACTGGGATACGCCCAGATGAGCCCCTCCATTGTGGAAAAAGTCAACGGCGTGCAGGTGAAAAGCTTCAAGCACCTCAACCAGCTTCTGGACCTTCCCGCTCCCGGCGGCACGCACCGCATCGAAGTGACCCAGCAGCCGTACACCATGTACATGTCCCAGAAGGAAGCTGCCAAAGCGGACCGATTCATCCAGATGAGGGCCGTTCCCGTGCTCCGCAGGGACTAGGAATCCGCGAGCCATGTTCATTTGCAGCCCTCCTGGCATGTCTCTTCACACGCTGAATATCCGGCTTGATTTTCCCTACAGGACAGGCTTTACCCATGGAGCCTTCCGCCCGGAAAATGATGCTCTGGCCAGCCTGATGGAACAGAGGCCCGGAAGCCGCGTTCTCGTTCTCCTGGAAAAAGGGCTGGAACAGTTTTATCCTCAGCTTCCGGCAGACATTGACCGCTATTTTGAAAAAAATGCCGGGGTGCTGGCCTATGCCGGCTGCCGTTCCGTTCCGGGCGGGGAGGAAGCCAAAACAGGTTTTTCCGCATGGGAAACGGCCCTGCGCCACATTGTGGAAGCAGGCATTGACCGCCATTCCTATATCATAGCCGTGGGCGGCGGAGCGTTTCTTGACGTAGCAGGCTTTGCCGCCGCCACCGCCCATCGCGGCATCCGGCTGTTGCGCATCCCCACCACCACCCTCTCCCAGGCAGACTCCGGAGTAGGTGTCAAAAACGGGATCAATTTCATGGGCCGGAAAAACTATCTGGGCACCTTCGCCGTCGCGTGGGCCACGCTTGACGACTTCCTGTTCCTCCATTCCCAGCCCCTCCCCCTGAAAAGAGCCGGGCTGGCGGAAGTAGTGAAAGTGGCGGTGGTGAAAGACGCCTCTTTCTTCAACTGGCTGGAAACGAACGCCTCCGCGCTGGCTGTATGCGAACGGGATGCTCTGGAATATGCCGTGGAGCATTCCGCTCTGCTGCACGCCTCGCACATTGCATGCGGAGGAGACGCCTTTGAACTGGGTTCCAGCCGTCCCCTGGACTTCGGACATTGGGCCGCCCATTACATGGAAACCATGTCCGGTTACATACTGGGGCACGCGGAGGCCGTTTCCGTGGGCATGTGCCTGGATATCCTTTATTCCGTCCGGAAAGGATGGCTGCCTGCCGCGGAGGCGGAAAGAATCATCTCCGTGCTGAAAACCCTGGAACTGCCCGTATTCCACCCCCTGCTTTCCCGCAGGACAGAAAACGGCGCCTGCGAAGTGCTGAAAGGTCTGGAGGCCTTCCGCGAACACCTCGGCGGTCACCTGACGGTACTGATGCTTACCGGAATAGGCCGGGGAAAAGACGTCCATGAGATAGACGCCGCTCTGATGGAGGAATGCATCCGGGAAATGCAGGAAGCCGCTGGATATTCCGTTCAGGAATAACAGCCCTTTCCTTGCCGCCTCCCCGTCAGAAAACAAGCAGAAGCCATCTGGCGTATCACAGAGAAATACCAGCCGGACGGCAGTATGAAAAAAACAACGATGTTTTTCCTTCCCACAATCTCCATATCCTCCTGTTCCGGCAGTTCCCGCAGGGCGGCATTATTATGTGCTGCCGGGCAGCCCATGATGCAAGCCATTTTGCGACTCCCCCTTTTTTCATAACGCGCCGGATTTACTTCTCCTTTTTCAAAAAGAAGATGAAGGAAAAAGCATGAACAGCCTGCCGGATACCTCAAAGAGAAGATCATCCGTCAACCATGCGGAGGCAGTGGACACGATGCCTCCCTGGGAACAAATCCATTCATCGTCTTTGCAAGGCACTGGAAAACCAAACTGCCGGAAACCGCGTTCCGCTGAAAATTCAGGGATGGATCTTCCGGAAAACCGTCCCTCTTAAACCTGTGCGGATAACTCCGCAGGAAACGGAACTTTCCCGTATTCGTCCAAACTGACGCCGGGCCATCCCCATTTACAGACGCGGTACGGCGGCGAGAAGCGCCTGCGTATATTCGTGGGAAGGGGAAGAAAATACTTTGTCCGCCTCCCCGTATTCCACAATGCGGCCTTTGCGCATCACGGCAATGCGGTCCGCGATGTAATGGACCACGGACAAATCATGGGAAATGAATATCATGGTCAGGCTCAAGTCGCGGGCCAGGGCAATAAGAAGGTTCAGAATCTGGGACTGGATGGAAACGTCCAGCGCGGAAACGGGTTCATCCGCGATAACCAGCCTGGGTTCCGGCGCCAATGCGCGCGCAATGGCGACGCGCTGGCGCTGGCCTCCGGAAAATTCATGGGGATACTTGCGCATCAGGGAGGGGCTCAGCCCTACCTTTTCCATCAGTTCCGCCACATCATCCCTCGTCTGGGCAAAAGTTCTTTTACGGCGGCTCTGCAACGCCTCCTTTAATGTTGCATATACCGTAAAACGGGGGTTCAGGGAAGCATAAGGGTCCTGGAAAACCATCTGGAAATCCGGACGGCGCTTCCTGACTTCGGATGCGGAAAGAGCCGTCAACTCTTCCCCTTCCAGAAAAATGCGGCCCTCCGTAGGCTTCTGGAGCAGCATCACCGTGCGGGACAGCGTGGATTTGCCGCAACCGGATTCACCCACCAGCCCCAGGATTTCTCCCTTTTCCACGGACAGCGACACCCCGTCCACCGCCACTACGGGGGCAGATTTGCGGGCAGAGAGCAGCCCCTGCACCGCAGGAAAGACAACGCTCACATGATCCAGTTCCAGAAAAGCCATGCCGCCACCCTAACAAGCCTTCCGATGCAAGACAAGACCCCAGCCGCGCCAGTTCCTCCAATATCAGGACATCCATGCGCACCTCCCATGCCGTTTCCCCCACAGAAAAACCAGGACCGGCAATGAACGCCAGCCCCGGCTGGGCATTTCGCATGTCTTCCGGAGCCACCCGGAACCAGAAGGGTTCATCATCACACACGAGGCTGATAACAGCAAAAGAGGCTGTTCCCCCATTTCCACCATCCATTGGCCTTTTTGAAGAACTATAATACCGCCAAGAAATATCAGGGACCGCACACAAGGAAAAAACACGCTCCAGCCCAAAAGCGCTCCAAAAACGGCTGCCAGGATGAAGGCCGCAACCAGCAGCAGGGCCGGAGCTTTTCTATCCCGCATATTTTGATGATCCCCTATCCGGATTTCCGGATCCTCCCTGAATCAAATTTATGGATAAATCCCCCCATGGAGCCATATCAAACAAAAGAACCGTTCCCCGCAAAGGGAACGGTTCCAGAGATACTCTGACTCAGAGCTTACGCACCGAGCTGGTAGCGGACGAAGGAGGCGACGGAGATATCGTCGCCGAGTTCCTTGCCGGCCTGGTTGAGGAGGGCCTCCACCGTCATCTTTCCGGCAGGGTCCTTCACAAATACCTGGTTCAGCAGGCAGGACTGGGCGTACAGAGCCTTCAGCTTGCCGGGAAGAATCTTTTCCAGCAGGTGTTCGGGCTTGCCTTCCTGAATGAGCTGCTGCTTGGCGATTTCCTGTTCCTCGGCCACGAAGGCGGGATCCAGGCTATCGGAGCTGACGCTCTTGGGAGCGGCGGCGGCGATGTGCAAGGTCAAATCCTTGGCGAGGGCTTTGAACGCATCAGACTTGACGGTTTCTTCCTTGCCGGCCTTGATGGACAGCAGAACGCCCACTTTGCCGCCCATGTGGATGTAGGAGACCACGGCGCCGATGCCGTCCGCCGTCAGGCGGGCGAATTTGCGCAGAGCCATGTTTTCGCCAATGGAGCTGCACATGGCCTTGATATATTCTTCCGTGGAGCCTTCCGCCATGGGGACCTGGAGAGCCTCCTCCAGCGTGGAGGCCTTGGAATCCATGAGAGCGTTGGCAACGTCATTCACCAGACCCTGGAACTTGTCCCCCTTGGCGCAGAAGTCCGTTTCACAGTTGAGTTCAAGGATGATGCCGGAGCAGCCGCAGGGAGCCACAGCGGCGCGGATCACGCCTTCCTTGGCGTCACGGTCGGCCTTGGCCGCAGCCTTGGCAATTCCCTTCTCACGAAGATACTTTACGGCGGCATCCATGTCGCCGTTGCATTCGTTGAGGGCTTTCTTGCAATCCATCATGCCGGCGTCCGTTTTGTCACGGAGGGCCTTGACGAGAGCTGCAGTAATTTCTGCCATAGTGTTTCTGTTCTTTCTAAATGGTTGGTTTAGGCTTCGGCGGATGCGCCCTTGCCTTCGTTGATGGCCTTGACAATGCAGTCAAGAATCAGGCGGATGGAACGGACGGCGTCGTCGTTGCCGGGAATCGGGAAGTCGATTTCCTTCGGGTCGGCGTTGGTATCAACCAGAACGCAGACGGGAATGTTCAGGCGGTGGGCCTCGCGGATGGCGATGTCTTCATGGTCGGCGCCGATGGCCACCATGGCGTCCGGAGCGCCGCCCATGTTGCGGATGCCCTGAAGGTTGCGTTCCAGCTTCTGGCGTTCGCGGTCCAGAGCGGCCAGTTCCTTCTTGGACATGCTCTTAAATTCCGGGCTCTTTTCAATCCCTTCCAGATAGACAAGGCGTTCAATGCTCTTGCGGATTGTGCTCATGTTGGTGAGCATGCCGCCCAGCCAGCGGTGGTTGACATAGTACTGACCAGTGGCTTCCGCAGCTTCGCGGACGGCTTCCTGAGCCTGGCGCTTGCAGCCGACGAAGAGGATTTTCTTATTGCGGCGGGCCAGATCAGCCAGGAAGGAGCAGGCCTTGTCCAGGCATTTTTCCGTTTCCTCAAGGTTGATGATATGGATACCGGCCTTGTCCTTGAGAAGGTACTTTTTCATGCTGGGGTGCCATTTGCGGGTCTGGTGGCCCAAATGAACACCGGCTTCAACCATCTGGTTAATCAGATCATTAATCATATATGTATGTAGGTGGCTTTCCTTGCGGCAGGAAAAGCAGTTTTTGGGGACTTCGACGCTTTTTACCCCTCCGATCCCCGTTGTTTAGTTGCGCCGAATCACGCGAGGGGCGGGCAATATACTTCCCGCCCCCTCTCTTGTCAAAGCATAAATCATTGATTTACGAAACTATTCCGCCGTTCGCGGAACCTTGTCGCAAGCAAGCTCATGGAGAACTTTGCCATTTCAGCAAAATATCTTACCGCGCAGGCCCGTCAAAACCGTTCCCGGCAGACTCTCCCATGCCCGTTTTCCAGTATTCCCGTTCCGCTTGCAAATAAAACGCACCGAACGGAGGGAGGATTTTTAACGTTTTCCCATGCCGTGCGGCCAGTTCCGAAGAGGGCATGTCCTCCCGCATATGCTTCCCTTTTCCAATCAGGAACGGCAGCACTACCACCTTTTGCCCCTTTAATCCGGGTAATACCTTTTCCACAGAAGGAAATGCGCCAAAGTATGCAAGCGCCATGTCCGTTCCTTCCGGAAGCCGGAATTTCAACTGCTGGAGGAATTGCGCCGGCTCAGGGGCAGCCTCCCTTCCCGTTACCCCGTGGGCTACCACCAGCAGGGAAGCCTCCCCCTCCAATTCCTTTTGCAAGGCGGCGGCCCTAAAACCAACACCGCCGCATCCCGCTCCCCATACGGGTTTAAAAACAAGTTCCGGATGCTGCCCGCTCCCGGCATACAGCGCACGAAGCAATTCCGGCAATGTCTCCGTCACCGTCACGCCGCTCTGCATGAAGACAGGGTAAACCCAGACTACACCATCGCCCGGAGGCAAATCCGCCGCCGTCAGGCTGCGGAAAGACGCCTGCCAGACACAATCGCTTGAATATTGAAACTGCTCCGCCACATGCTGCCGCAATTCAGCCCCTGCTTCATCATAGGAAATAAAGAGTTTGTAAATCTTCCTGGGCATTTCGGTAAGACCACTGCGGGGGAACGACGTTCGGAACATCCTGTCATTTATTCATGCGGAAGTAACGCATGATGGCCGTTTGTAACAAAAAGTCCGGAGGGCGGCAACTCCATACGCTTTTTTCCAATCCATGCTCCCCTCCATTTACACGCACCTATCTAAAAAATATTTACCATATTTATAACAAAATCATTATATCGAATATAAAAAGATACTTCCGGAAAAATAAACCTTCGCCTCCGAATCTCCGCGCGGAGGCAGGATAGCGGCTTGACCGAAAGGCCTGAAACCGTCATGATACAAGGACATACAGGTTTTGTTTTATGTCGTTTTACATTCAATCCGTTGAAATCGGCGGCCCGCGGCCGTTCTACCTTCTGGGCCCCTGCTCTCTGGAATGCGAATCCTTTGTATGGGAGATGGCCCGCTCCATCAAGGCCATCGCGGAAAACCTGGATGTCCCGCTGATTTTCAAAGCTTCCTACGACAAGGCGAACCGCACTTCCGTCACCTCTTTTCGCGGTCCCGGCGTGCGGGAAGGCTGCCGCATTCTGTCGGAAATCGGCAGGGAGCTGAAACTGCCCGTCGTTACGGATGTGCATACGGCCCAGGAAGCGGAAATTGCCGCCGAATACGTGGATCTGCTCCAGGTTCCCGCTTTTTTGTGCCGCCAGACGGATCTTCTGGAAGCCTGCGCCAAGAGCGGCCGGCCCGTGAATATCAAAAAAGGGCAGTTCCTGGCTCCGTGGGATACCGTGAACATCGGGGAAAAAATGCGCGCCTTCGGCTGTGACGAATTCATGATGTGCGAACGCGGCACCACCTTTGGTTATAACAATCTGGTGGTGGACATGCGCTCCCTGTACTGGATGAAACAGGAAGGCTTTCCCGTCATATTCGACGCCACTCACGCAGTTCAGAAACCCGGGGGATTGGGAGGAACCACGGGAGGAGACAGCGAGCTGGCCCCCGTGCTGGCATCCGCCGCCATGGCGACGGGCAGCATTGACGGCGTGTTCATGGAGGTGCACAAAGACCCGTCCAAAGCGCTTTCCGACGGCCCCAACCAAATTCCTCTCCACCTGCTTGAAGGAGTGCTGAAACGCCTTCAGTCCATCCACCAGGCGGTTCAGTCATGATGAAATTATTGTCCACATGCTTTTTGACGGCCGCCCTGTACGGCACGGAGGCGCAAGCGGACACCAGTCTGCCCGCAGCCACGCCTTTTGCCGGCGTAGATAAAAAATTACCTATGCTGGAGCTTCTGCCCGTAGGCCAGGTGCTCCCAAAAGTCAGCCTGTCACGATATGAAGGGCCGCGCCTTTCCATGCTGCTGACGGCTTCAAGCGTGACCGTGGCCGCCCCGCAGGAAATTGCCGCGAATATCCTGAACGTGTACTTGTACGGAAAAAACAACCAGACCTCCCACCTTTTCACGCAGGCCGCCTCTTATTTTCTGGATAAAAAACTGGCCGTCTCCCATACGGAAACCACCCTCAGGGAAGAGAATCTTTCCGCCAAAGGGACTGGCCTTTACCTGGACACCAATATCAAGAGGGGCATCATTCTGGGTCCCGTTCAAATCACCATCCGCATGGCTCAACGCAACAAGTAACCATTCCTTTTTATGAAAAAACTTTCCTCCCTGCTGCTGGCCCTGGCCGGAAGCCTTGCCTGCAGCGGCGCCAACGGCGTTCCCTCCCACATTGTCCAGCCCCTGCCCAGGGAACTGGATCCCCGCCTGGAACAACCCCTCACCCCGCCTCCCCATATTGTACGCCCCCTGACGGCGGAAGAGACAGCCCGGAGGGAACGGGAACTGGCCCCTGTTCCGACCGCAGGCTTGAAGGAAGACGGGGAAAAAGCGATTCAAACATACAGCGCGCAGGAAAAAACCGTGGACGGGCGGATTCAGGAATTCCGCCAGCAGCACCAGGTTGCCGGAAATACCCCCGCCCCGGCTGCGGAAACTACTCCCTCTTCCGCAGCATCCGGCCCGGAGGAAGGCTTCCTGCAGGCCAATTCCCCAAAAGACCTGTACACCGTAGAGTGTGACGGAGACTTGTACTTCGATATGGAAGAAGGCGTTCTGGTGTTCATGAAAAATGTCCGGGTGCGCAACCCCGGCCTTTCCATGGATTGTGCGGATCATCTGAAAATTTATGCGGAATTCGTGCCGAAGAAACCGGGCGACAAAAAACCCTCCGACGTCAAGAAGGAAAAGGGGAAAGAAGAAAATCAGACTCAGGTGGCTCTTCCCAACGGAGGCAATTTCGACTACAATTCCATTAAAACGGTTGCGGCTTCCGGAAATGTGAAAGCCAGTTACACCAACAAACAGGGAGAAACAAGCAACGCCCAGGCTGAAAAAATCACCTACAACGCCAAAACCGGAGAAATCATCCTGACGGGTGCCCCGGTCATCGTCACTCCGGACGTCATCGTGAAAAATCCGAACAAGGATGCTTTCATTCGAGTGTACTCCAACGGAAACATGTACGGCAGCCGCGGAACCAAGACTACGTTCCGCCACGTAGACAAAAAACTTTCCGACCGGGAAAACCAGAAAACCAGCCGCAAACCGTGAGTTCGTTCCACTCTTCTCCTTTGCTAAGCGCCGAAGGCATCTGCAAAACCTACAAAACGCGGACCGTTGTGGACCAGGTCAGCCTGAAGGTAGGGCATGGCGAAATTGTGGGCCTGCTGGGACCGAACGGTGCCGGAAAAACCACTTCCTTTTACATGGTAGCGGGTCTCGTACGCCCGGATGAAGGCCGCGTGATTTTTGCGGACGAAGATATTACGGAATTGCCGATGAACCTGCGAGCCAGGCGCGGCATGGGTTATCTGCCGCAGGAAGAATCTATTTTCCGCAAGCTTTCTGTGGAGGATAATCTTCTGGCCATTCTTCAGACCCGCAAAGACATGACTTCCCGCCAGCAAAAGGACCGCGCCGTAGAGCTGATGGACCGCTTCGGCATCACCAAGCTGCGCCGCTCCATGGCCATCCAGCTTTCCGGCGGCGAAAAGAGAAGGCTGACCATCGCCCGCGCCCTGGCTACCAGCCCCAAACTGCTGATGCTGGACGAACCGTTCAGCGGCGTGGATCCCATCGCCGTTTCAGACATTCAGAAAATCGTTATGGAACTGCGCGATACGGACGGCCTTTCCATCCTGATTACGGACCATAATGTGCGGGAAACCCTCCACATCGTGGACCGCGCCTACATTTTGTTTGAAGGGAAGGTGATCAAGCACGGTACTTCCGAGGAAATCGCCAACGACCCCATCGCCCGCAAGCAGTATCTGGGCGACCAGTTCCGCATGTAACTTTATTTTCCGTCTTTCCCATGTCCTCTCCGCAGAATACGATCGCCCTGGTTTTCGACTACGACCAGACCCTGAGTCCCTTCTACATGCAGGATCAGGCCATTTTCCCGGAATTCGGCATTTCTCCGCAGGAATTCTGGACCAGGTGCAACACCACCGGAGAAAGAGAAGGCTGGGACGGGGAACTGATTTACATGAAAAGCCTGCTGGACGCCCTTTCCCTGGACCGCGTCAGCAACGCCCGGCTCACCCAGCTTGGAGAACGCCTCACCTTTTACCCCGGCCTGCCGAACTTTTTTGACGCGTTCCCGTCCATGACCCTCTCCTCCCTTCATACGGATCTGGGCATCAGCATTGAATACTATATCATCTCCTCCGGTTTGAAAGCCCTGATTGACGGTTCCGCCCTGCGCCCTTATTTCAAGGCCGTATTCGGATGCGAATTCAGCGAGGAGAACGGCTACATCAATTTTCCCAAGAGAGTCATCTCCCATACCACAAAAACCCAGTACCTTTTCCGCATCAACAAGGGAATGCTGGATTACGACCAGGACGTAAACGACCACATGCCGGAAGACATGCGCCCCATTCCTTTCGCCAATATGATTTACATCGGCGACGGCCCTACGGACGTTCCCTGCTTCACCGTCATGCGCCGGAACGGAGGCCACGCCGTAGCCGTATATAATCCGGAGGATGAAACCGGGCGCAGTTTCCGCAAATGCTATAACCTGGCCTCCAATTCCGACCGCGTGAACTTCATCGCCCCGGCGGACTATACGCCCGGCAGCCATCTCACCCGCCTGCTGTCCGGCATGGTCACGGATATCGCCAACGGCATTGTGCGCCGCCGGGACCGGGCTCTGGCGGATTCCTGTATTGCGGCTCCTTCCTTTTCCAAATAAAACCCGCTCCATTCCTCTCCCCGTCATGAACAGCCATTTCCACTTTCTCGGCATCTGCGGCACCGCCATGGGCGCGGTAGCCGCCGCCATGGTCCGCCGCGGCTTTACCGTTACCGGTTCCGACGCCAACGTCTATCCCCCCATGTCCACTTTTCTGGAGGAGGAAGGCATCACCCTGTTTGAAGGCTACAAGGCTTCCAACATCCCGCCGGATGCGGACGTCATCGTCATCGGCAATGCCATGAGCCGCGGCAATGAGGAAGTGGAAGCCGTGCTTCAACGACGCCTGCGTTACCTTTCCCTCCCGGAGACGATGAAGGAATACTTCCTGCGCGGCAAGCGCAACTATGTGGTAACAGGCACCCACGGAAAAACCACCACCACATCCATGCTGGCATGGCTGATGGAGGATTCCGGGCTGAACCCCAGCTTCATGATCGGCGGCATTGCCCGCAATCTTGGCCGCGGCGGCCGTTTCACGGATTCCGATTTTTCCGTGCTGGAGGGAGACGAGTACGACACGGCGTTTTTCGACAAACGCTCCAAATTCCTGCACTACCTCCCGGAACTGGTGGTTATCAACAACATCGAATTCGACCACGCGGACATTTACCATTCCCTGGAGGAAATCAAGCTGAGCTTCCGCCGGCTGACCCAGATCATCCCCCGCAACGGCCTGGCTCTGGTCAACGCGGACGATCCCAACTGCCTGGACGTGGTTAAAGGAGCCCCGTGCCCCGTCAAGACGGTGGGTTTTTCCGACTCTTCCAACATCCGCATTCTGGATGTGGAGACCTCCACGGACGGCAGCCATTTCACGCTGGAAGGAACCAGGTACTATGTACCGATGATTGGGGAGTTCAACATCCGCAACGCCGCCATGGCGATTGCCGCCGCACAATTCGCGGGGCTGAACGTCAAGCAGCTGGCGGATTCCATGAGTCGCTTTGAAGGCGTGGCCCGCCGCCAGGAAGTCAAGGGCGTGGTCAACGGCATTTCCGTAGTGGACGACTTCGCCCACCATCCGACGGCCATCAAACAGGCCATCCTGGGCCTGCGCCAGCGCTATCCGGAATCACGCATCTGGGCCATTTTCGAACCGCGCTCCAACACCACACGCAGAAATATTTTCCAGAATGAACTGGCGTTGTCCCTCGCTACGGCGGATTTCCCCGTGGTAGCCGCCGTGGATCATCCGGACAAGGTGGCTCTGGAGGAACGCCTGGATCTCACCAAACTTTCCAGCGACCTTTCCGCTCTGGGCAAGGACGCTCTGATCGGCGGGCATGCCCAGGAAATCGTCTCTGCCGTCTGCAAGAAAGCCCAGCCGGGAGACGTTATTCTGGTAATGAGCAACGGCGGTTTTGAAGGCATTCACGCCAAATTGCTGGAAGCACTGAACGCCTGACCCTTCTTCATACACCCACTTTCAATGAAAAACGCATCCACCATCACCGCCTTCATCATCAGCTTCCTGGTCGTAGGCAGCCTGGCCCTGGTTTTCCTGTTCCTTGACAATAAGGAAGAGGAACCCGCCGCCGCTGAACCGGCGGCGCAAACGGAAGTGCCGGCACGCCAGACGGTAACGCCCCAGCCCACCGTCGCCCCGCTTACCAAGGAGGATATCAGCCGGCAGACGGCTACGCCGCCCTCCCTGATCAATCTCAGCTCCCCCCAGACACTGGCGCAGGCAATTGCCAAAGTCATTCAGGACCGGGATGAGGACATCCTGAAATCCCTGGAAATCCAGCAGGCCGTGACGGAGAACCAGAGCCGCCTCATCCGGGAACTCATGGAAGCCCGTCATATACGCCTTTCCTCTCCCGGCATCACCAGCATCGGCGCGAACAACCAGGGAGCCAATCCCACAGCCAGATACACGCTCAATTTCAGCAGCGGCGCGCGCGGCTATCTGGATATGAAGCGCAATGACAAGCAACAGTGGACGCTGGATACCCTCACTCTGCCCAGCAAGCAGGATCTGGCCAAGGACAAAGTCGCCCCCATGGCGATGAATGACCCCATGGGCATCGTCAGTTCCTTCATGGATGCCGTCGCCAAGGCGGATTTCCGTGGGGCGAGGAAGTTCGTGGACGGCACTAAAGTGCAGGATGCCACAGTAGCCGGTTTGTGCATTCTGTTTGAGGAGGGGGCTTTCCGGCTCCGGGAGGACGCTCCCATTAAAACCGCCTACGAAGCGCCCACCAATGCGGGGTTTTTCGTCCATCTTCAGGACGCCCAGGGCAGGAAGGCCGGCAATGTAGGCCTGACCGTAGCCAAAACGGACGGACAATGGCTGGTTGCGGAAGCTTCCCTGGACAGCATGCTGGAAGCCTATACGAAACGGCAGGGGGCCGGAGACGACATCTTTATCCCCATTGTAAAAAATCCCCAGGGCGGCGATTCCCTGGCCCTGTTCTTCGGCTTTAATGAAGATACCCTTTCCAAGCGTTCCGAACGCCAACTGCAAATCGTAGCGGAAGCTATCAAGATGGACAGTGGCAAGAAGCTGGAAATCAGCGGCCATACGGATGACGTGGGAAGCGAACGCTACAACCAGGGGCTCTCCGAACGCCGTGCGGCCGCCGTGAAAGCCCAGCTCGTCCAGTTCGGCGTTCCTGCGGAAAGAATCGTTACCAAGGGATTCGGAAAATCTCAGCCGCGCCGGACCTACTCTCCCACGGCAGACGAAGAAACAAGGGATGAAGCCCGCAAGGAAAACCGCCGCGCGGAAATGTACCTGGATTTTTAAAAGAGTAATCAGAGAGCAGAGAAGGGGCAAGCCTTTCCAACTTCTCCATTCACTGTTGCCTGTCAATTATTAACCATATTCCATGGCTCGCCGATACGTCATCAGGCAGGATGCCGCGCCGGTCGCCCCCATCTCCGGGATCGACTATCGTACGGCCCTCAATGAAGAACAGTACGCCGCCGTTTCTTCAGAACCGGGGCCGGCTCTTGTCATCGCAGGAGCCGGATCGGGAAAAACGCGCACGCTGACTTATCGCGTGGCCTGGCTTCTGGATCACGGTACGGACCCATGGAACATTCTGCTGCTTACCTTCACCAATAAGGCGGCGCGGGAAATGACGGAACGGGTGCGGTCCCTGATTCCCCTGGACTTGTCCCGCCTGTGGAGCGGCACGTTCCATTCCATTGCCAACCGCATCCTGCGCCAGCATGCGGAATACCTGGGATATACGCCGGCTTTCACAATCATGGACTCCGACGACCGCAAATCCATGATTAAAAGCGTGGTCAAATCCCTCAAACTGGATGAGAAATCCACCCGCTTCCCCAAGCCGGAAGTTCTTTCCTCCCTGTTCAGTCTGGCAGACAACGAGGGAGCCAATATCCGGGAAACGCTGGAAAACGCCTATCCCTACCTTTCCAACCACCTGGACGCCATCCTGGAGGTGCATGACCAATACGTAGCCCGCAAGCAGGAAACCAACAGCATGGACTTTGACGACCTGCTTCTCAACGTCGTGAGGCTTTTTCAGGAACAGGAGCACCTGCGTGCCCTGTACGGTTCCCGCTTCCAGCATATTCTGGTGGATGAGTACCAGGACACCAATTACCTCCAGAGCCGCCTCATTGACATGCTGGCCCGGGAACACGGCCAGCTGATGGTGGTGGGGGACGATGCCCAAAGCATCTACTCCTGGCGTGGAGCGGACATGGAAAATATTCTCAGCTTTACTACCCGCTATCCGGCGGCAAAGACTTTCAAGATAGAAACCAATTACCGCAGTGTGCCGGAAATTCTGGAGCTTTCCAACGCGGCTATCGCCGCCAACGAAGTTCAAATTGAAAAACAGCTCCGCTCCGTGCGGCCCACCGGGGAAATGCCCCCCGCCCTCGTCCCGCTCAACGACGACCGGATACAGGCCAAATTTGTCGTCCAGCGTATCAGGGATCTCATTGAAGAAGGCACGGACCCCAGTGAAATAGCCGTGCTTTACCGCGCCCACTTCCACAGCATGGAATTGCAAATGGAACTGACCCGCGGAGAAATACCTTTCCGCATCACCAGCGGCATCAGGTTTTTCGAGCAGGCCCATATTAAGGACGTGGTGGCATTTATGCGTTTTGTGGTCAATCCCAAGGATGAACTTTCCTTCCGCCGCATGGTAATGCTGCTGCCCGGCATCGGCCCCGGAATGGCCCAAAAACTCTGGATACGCTGGACCGCCTGCCCGGAAAGCCGGCAGGAAACCCCTCCGGAATCCTTTTCCGCCCTGATGTTGGATTTCCCGGTTCCTGCCAAATCCAGAACGGCCTGGACGCAGCTTTGCTACACACTGGATGAACTGGCCCCCGCCGGAAAGCTGGCCGGTCCGGCCTCCATGCTCCTTTCCATCAATGAGGCCGTGTACGACGAGTACATGCAGGCCGCATTCGAAAATTACGACCAGCGCAGGCAGGATCTTCTGCATCTGGCCGGATTTTCCGAACGCTTTGAATCCACGGAGGATTTTCTTTCCCAGCTTTCCCTTTTGGGCAACACGGATGATGAAAGCGCCGCGGCGGACTTCTCCGGCGGCTCCGTCACTCTGTCCACTATCCACCAGGCCAAGGGACTGGAATGGTCTGTCGTCTTCCTGATCGGCCTGTGCGACGGCATGTTTCCGCACCAGCGGGTAATTGACGACGGAGACCTGGCCGGGCTGGAAGAAGAACGCCGCCTCTTTTATGTAGGCATTACCCGCGCCAAGGACCAGCTTTACCTGACCTACCCCCGCTGGAACTGCCGCGCCCAGGGAGGAACCTTCATGCAAATGCCCTCCCGCTTTCTGGATGAATTCCCAGCCGGCCTGGTGGAAGAGTGGGAGGTGGAATAATCCAGCTCTCCTCTCCCGGGTTGTATCCGGGAAACGCCGGTTCTCAATCTTCTCCCGCCGGACAGGGAAAACGCGGCGCGGAGTTTCCGAAGGGTTCTTTTCCCACCCATTTGCATTCCTGCTTCCAACCCTTATCCGGAGATATTTCCGTCTTTCCCGGAAAAGGGAATTCCCTGATAACCCCGGCCACATTCCAAAAACCGTGACACCGCGGCTCTTACCGCATCCTTCCGTTTCTACCGCTGCGGTTCATCACCGCCATATCCAGCAAAACCAATAAGGGAAGGTCCTCTCCTAGGGAAGCTCCATCTGCATATGCGGGCCGCGTCAAAAAATACCCCGACCAGACTTTCATTCGCAGAGGTTTATGAGTCGCCCGCATTTATTCAGGCCATTCCTCCCGGCCTTCAATCTCGCCAAACTTCTAAATTAATCATGAAACCTATTAACAAACAATATATTCATCTATCCGGACAACGTTGAATATATCTCTCCATATGGAACCATTACCTCAGTTCCTGTTTCAGCTGGGAAACTCAGTAATCAGGATACACTAAAAATAACATAATACATTTGTTATTATTAAAATAGTCAATCTTTTACATCATAACAAACCTGCCGTAAAATTTATAAAAATTTTAACTTTTAATATTCAGAAAATGATTCAGACAAAAAACGGATAATCTCAACAAAAAAATACTAAATTAAATAATTTCTAAATAATTTAATTTTTCCAATAAAATATGAATTATTCTCAATTTTATTAAAATTCTTTTCCGGCTCAAGACTGAAAAAAACTGTCATGATTAAATTATTTGAAGAAGAAGTATAACCAATTCATTATGAACAATTTTAATTATTATTTTCATTAATTTCTCTCATGTCATTCCGGTGAACGAACCGGAATGAGAATCATCTAAAATCTCGGGCGCCGTGATTGTCACGAACGCATAACCATCTAATCATTAAACAAATAAAAAAGCATGAAATTAAGACTCCCACATATGCTGCTGGCGGCTGTTATCGCCTGCCTTGGCAGTTTCTCCGTTGCTACGGCAGCTGACTATACAGTCAACAGTGCCGATGAATTCGTTACGGCCTGGAACCAGGCTGCCGCTTCCAATGAAGCTTCAACCATCACGATTACCGTACCTTCCGGCTCCGACAATATCACGCTGACCCAGGAACAACGAGCCCAGTTGAACGCCATCTCCGGGACGGGCAATGTTACCGTCCAAATGGCGGACGCCAGCAACCAACTGATTAATTTCAATTATGATCTGGTTAATAACCAGGTCAGCTTTAACGACATCACCCTAAAAGAACTCCCGGGAAGCGACAATGACATTGTGGTGGCGAATGCTTCAACTACCACCACTATTGACGGCAGGAATATTGCCATCAAGGGTGCGAATGATGCCGCCAATCCCAGGACAGTGGGAGCCACCGTCACCTCCACGAACGGACAGGTAGGCATCGGCGACAATGTTTCCATGGAAAAAGCCGTTACCGTCACCGGCCAGGCAACTCAAACCGTAGATCCGGCAACGCCGCCGACAGGACAAGCCTATACCAGGACGACGTACAATACTTACAATAATTCCAACGAACAGGCCGTGGTCCTGGGCAACAACGTCACGATGCAGGATACCGTAACGGCGACTGGTCAAATCGTCAGCGATCCGGCGTCCAAAGTTACGCTGAACGGAGATGTGACCTCCACGGCGGGAATCGGCACCGTAACTACGGAACAGTTTGACGCCTCCAACACCCAGACCGGCAAAACCGTCATCGACTCTATGGATGACAGTGTCTCCGGCGGCATCATTCTTGGAGAAACCACAGCCGGGGCCGTCACCCTCAAAACTGAGGGCGGCAATATTTCCCTGGGAGACAATTCCATCCTGGATGGCACTACTGTTTCCGCAGAATCCGCCGACCTGAACAAAACCGTTTACAGCAATGACGGAGGCAGCTGGAATACCGTCGCAAGTACGGAAAAGCTGGGCACCATCGAAGGCAGCGTCACGCTGGGTGAAAATACTACCGTCAAGGGAAATTCCACCCTGACAGCGGATGACAATATCGCCATCGGCAACAACAGCGTCATCACCGGCAATACCGCCGCTGACGGCGTGATCTCCGCAGGTGGCCAGATTTCCATCGGGGACGGTACCCAGGTCTTGGATAACACCGCCACCAGCGACGGCAAAGCCGCCATCAACCTGGCGGACGGGCAAACCCTGTACATCGGCTCCGGAGCAATCCTTTCCGGCAATACGTCCAACGGCGTTTCCGGTTCCGTGCAAGCTGGCCAGAACACCCGGCTCAACGTTTATACGGACGCCACCGCCTATACCTTCATCAATGACGGCATCTCCACCACGGCCGCCGCTTCCACGGCTGACGCCGCTCCGCTGGCTGCTGACCAGACCGTCATGACGAAGACCGGAGCGGGAACTCTCGTTTACGGCGGCACAGGAACCACCGATACGTTCGGAGGAACCTACCAGCAGCTTGAAGGCAACCTGATCATCGGCCATGCCACCTTCGGCGCCGTTGACTCCGCCACCGGAAAAGTCGGTCCGCTCCAGTCCATTGACGGCGCCGTAATGGGGACGGACGATACTGTTTACGACATTCGGACGGGACAGGTGACCCTGGCGAAGAATTCCACCATGAAGGGAGCTTCCGCCACTTTCGGAGGCGATTCTACCTTGCTGCTGAGCGACGGGTCCGTACTGGACTTCGGCACTCCCGCCACGTTCCAGGATAATTCCCGCGTAGGCATCCAGGTATCCGACGCCAGCGGCAATCCCGTTCCGCTCGCCCAACTCCGCAAGGGGACGGAAAGCGTGACGGTCACGCTGAACGGCACGGACATTTCCGGACGCCTGCTGAACAACGTATTTCTGAGCACCACCATGGCTCCGGGAACGGCGGAAGGCACCACCACCATCACCCAGGATATGAAGGGCATTGACGGCCCCATGTCCGGCTACAACGGCAACGTTTACACCGTAGCGGCCGCTCTGGAAAACAACCGTCTGAATGTGGCCGCCGGTTCTCCCGCCGCCCAGTTCTATGAAAACCTGTTCCGGGCCACGAGCGCGGATGAAGCGGCCCGCATCATCCAGTCCGTCAGCGGTGAACACGTGGTGAACTTCACCTGGGCAGCCAGCCGCACCGTGCGGAACTTCGCCGACCTGGGGCGCATTCAATCCGCCGCCTCCATGGCACGCCAGACGGAAGACACCGTTGAAGTAGTGGACGCCAAGGGTTCTCCGATCGCCCGCAAGACAATCGCCAGAGGCAACGGCAATATCTGGGTGGGCGGCATGGGAATCTGGGATGACCAGGATGCCCGCGACGGTGTTTCCGGGTATAAGTATAATGCCGGCGGTTATGCCGTAGGCATTGACTACAAAGCCGCTCAAGGTTCCCTGATCGGCATCGCCGCCGGTCAAAGCTTCGGCAGCTTCAAGGATAAGACAGGCATCGGCGCCGACTACGACGTCGATTCCTTCCTGGCCATGATTTATGGACGCATGCATCCCTTCAGGGACAGCAAGTTCACTCTGGACGGCTACGGCGCCTACGGACGTTCCCGTTTCAAAGGTGATTCCTACATCATGGGGTCCGCCGCCAACGGCAGAGCAGATACGGACACCTTCAGCGGCGCCCTTTACGGCACCTGGACGGAACGTTTCGCACTCGGCAGGGCCTTTATAACACCTTACACGGGTATTGAGTTCATGACTTCCGAACTCAAGGGATTCTCTGAAAGCGGACCTTATGGGCGCACCTTCGGCCACGCCCGGGCCCAGAACTGGACCATTCCTGTCGGCATTACGATCGCCCGCGCCTACCAGACGGACGGAGGCACCACCATCACCCCGGCCTTGACGGTAGCCGTATCCCAGGATGTGAGCCGCATGAATCCGAAATCCAATGTCGCCGGCCCCCTCGGAACCTGGAACGCCCGCGGCGTCAATGTTGGCCGCACCGCATTCCGTTTGAATGCCGGCATTGATGTGCTCTTCTCCAACCAGTGGGGAGCACGCGTCTGCTACCAGTTCGAGACCCGCAACAAGCTGACCGCCCACGGTATCAACGGCGCCCTCAGCTATACGTTCTAAGTAGGAGAGCGCTCCAGCGCATGCTTTTACTTGGTTATGGTAGGCCCTTTCCCGACCCGCGCGGGAAAGGGTTTTCCGTATGTTTCCGCGTCCGTTCTTTTAATTCCTCTGCGGATTCCTAATCCGTTGTCAATGTAAATATCTGAAAAGGGAACCTATCGGGCAGAAATATTTTTATTACTACTCAAATGAAAAGAAGAATATGAGAATGAATTTAATCATAACATTTTTATTATTAAATATTTGTTGTTGAATAAAAAGATATCGGATTAGGAATCCGTTACCTGTGCTTTTTTGAAGTACCTGATACACATGAAATTATCTACATTCTGCATCTTATGCTGCCTTTCCACGAGTCTTTCCCAGGCTGCCACCTACATCTGGAGCGGAGCGGCAGGAAACGGAATTTACGGAGACGCCAACAACTGGACGGTAAATGGCACGCCGAACGGCTATTATCCGCAAAGCAACAGCGATAATGCCATCATCGGAAAAAATGCCGGAACGGTCACCTAGTCCACCTCCCAATCCTATTTCGGAGCCACCAGACAAGTCATCATAGAATCTGGAAGCACCCTGCTTTGCACAACGACTGCAGGAGACCTCAACGTCAATTCTTTCACGCTGGAAGGCAATTCCCAATTGATATTTGAATCCAGCAATGCCCTTGGGCTGGGACGTAACTTCACATTGAATTTCGGCACGTTTACGGCGGAAGAACACGGCACCCTGACCGCTACGGATATCTCCGGCTTCTGGACCAACGAAAAAACAGTCGTCTTCGCCGGCATACTGGATACGAGCAGCCTTTCCGGAAGCGGAACTATTGAACTGGCTTCCATCAAATCCGATCAACTGGGAGGAAATCTCTATCTGGATCTGTTCGGCCTGGATATTTCCACCAGCGACCCCAAAATTCAAACGAGCGTGGCACAGGTCACGGAAAACGGCGTCACCAAGGTGTTGATTAACTACGAAACCGTTCCGGAACCCGCAACGGCCACGCTGGGCCTCCTGGGACTGGGCGGACTGCTGCTGAGAAGAAAGAGACAATAACCTCTTCCGCACGACTGACTTCACCCCGGCTTATTCCTAAAGGAAAGCCGGGGTTTTCTTTTGCCGCCGGCCCGGTTTGCGCACGTCTCCCCTTATACCGCAACATTTATCCTGCGGAACCATACGACATCCTTCCAGACGGGAAAAACCGTTTCCCGCGGCAGGTCAGAACTCGCAATTCCGCGGAGTACGGGCAAAAGGCAGCACGTCGCGGATGTTGGTCACCCCGGTCACGAACATCAACAGGCGTTCAAACCCGGCCCCGAATCCGGCGTGCGGCACCGTGCCGTAGCGGCGCAGATCCGCATACCACCGGTACGCTTCCGCATTCATGCCCATGCTGCGCATGTTTTCCTCCAGAATGTCCAGCCGCTCCTCACGCTGGCTGCCACCCACGATTTCACCGATGCCGGGCACCAGCACATCCATGGCGGTAACGGTCTTTCCGTCTTCATTCAGGCGCATGTAGAAGGGTTTAATCTCCTTCGGGTAGTTGTATACGATGACGGGGCATTTAAAATGCTCCTCCGTCAGGAAGCGTTCGTGTTCGCTTTGCAGATTGATGCCCCAGGAAACGGGGTAATCAAATGTTTTGCCGCTCTTGAGCAGGATATCCACGGCTTCCGTATAGGAACAGCGCACAAACGGCGTTTCCTTCACATGTTCCAGGCGTTCCCGCAGCCCCTTGTCTACAAAACGGGTCAGGAATTCCACTTCTTCCGCGCTGTTTGCCAAGGCATCGCCGACGAGAAAACGGACAAACTCTTCCGCCATGTCCATGTCTCCATACAGATCGCAGAATGCCATTTCAGGCTCCACCATCCAGAATTCCGCCGCATGGCGCGTAGTATTGGAGTTCTCTGCCCGGAACGTGGGGCCAAAGGTATAAATGTTGCTCAGGGCGCACGCGAACGCTTCCCCTTCCAGCTGGCCGCTTACCGTGAGGTAGGCCGCCTTGCCGAAGAAATCCCGGGAGGCGTCACGGGAAGCAGCGTCTCCCACATCCAAAGTCGTCACGCGGAACATTTCTCCGGCCCCTTCGCAGTCACTGGCGGTAATAATGGGAGTGCTGACCCAGGAAAAATCCCTTTCCTGGAAAAAGCGGTGGATGGCGAAGGCCAGCCTACTGCGCATACGGAACACGGCTCCAAACAGGTTGGTGCGGGGGCGCAAATGGGCGATGGAACGCAGAAACTCCGGCGTATGCCCCTTTTTCTGCAAGGGATAGGAATCCGGAACAGCCCCCACCAACTCCAGGGAAGCGGCGCGCAATTCCCATCGCTGCCTTCCCTGCCCGGCAACCAGAGCGCCGCGGATGCTCACGGCAGACCCCGTAGCCATTTCTCCAATCCGTTCATAGCCGGGGATACCCTCATCCGCCACGACCTGCAGGGAGGCGACGGAGGAACCGTCATTCACCTCCAGAAAGGAAAAAGCCTTGGAATCACGGCGCGTACGCACCCATCCCTGAATCAGTACGTCCGGCATTTCCTCCTCACTGTCCAGGACATGTTTCACCAATGTTCTGTTCATCATGGCGCAAGTATAATACAGCGCCTTGCCCATGCCAGCAGAATTGCTTCACCACGGAGAGAATATTCCGGATTTTCCGGCAGAGAAGGAGGGGATATGCCGCACCTGTTATTTGGAAGGCTGCATGACCTGCCGCCCCGTCGTAATGGCGATGGCATCTGCCAGCGGCATTTCCTTCTCCGTATGGGCGGCCCCCCAGGAATCTGAAAAGATAAGCGTTTTCTTTTCCTCGTCAAAACCGGTAATCAGCCTCAAATGGCCTCCGCGCGTCTGGGACAAACGCAGCGGTTCCGGAACAATGCCAAGCTGCACGGACCAGAACACGGGGATGCCCGCCATGATATAGGGCTTGATGGCATTGAGCCACCTGTCCACCTGGGACGGTGATCCGGCACGCGCCAGCTTCAGGACTTCTCCGTCCGCATTGTCCCAGAAACCGGACCAGTCATGTTCATTTTCCACCTTCTCTTTTTTCAGCTTGGAGGCGGCGCGGTTATAGACTTTCAGCAGATTCCTGAAATCACGGGAATTCGCCAGGGAATCCAGCACTTTGATCCGTATCTGGAAGCGCGTCCCGATTTTTTTCAGGTTTTCCGCCATTGCCGCCGTATTAGTGCCTCCGTCCGCAGAGGTATTGGCCAGGGAAGCCAGTTCATGCTGATCCACATAATCCATTCCATAATAGGCAAAAATACGGGCGGCGGTAGCCACCACGCAATAACCTTTCTGGCCCTGGTCCACCATGGGAATATCCTGAATCACCACCCGCTTTCCTTCTTTCCTGACGTGCTGCTTGATATCCGCCTTTCTGGCCCGGGAAGAAGCATCTCCTCTCGCGATGGAATCTTCCGTGGGACCGGCCTTCATCCGGATAAATTCCGCTTCAAACTCCCTGCCCTCCCGCGATGTATTGATCTCCAAGGTAATCGCCCCGTTCTCCCAAATCCAGGACCAGCCGTTGACTTTGACTACCGCCTCCTTACGGGAGGCCCGGTACTCCTTGGGCTGAATCCCGGTAAGAGCGGTCAGGGATTCCTTGATGAGCTCCAGGCGCTTGTCAAATTCATCCTTGCCAATGGCCCCGTTATCCCCCTTGTTGTACATCATGACAGTCATTGACTGGGGGGCTCCGTCCTTCCAGTTCACCAGCATTTCCCCCAGGGACATGTCCCCTATCTTGATGGAGGGCTTCGCAATCCGGAGCTGGGTCTTGCCTTTATCCACCCAGCCGCCGGGCTCTCCGTTAAAATACTTTCCGAACAAATCCGGCTGAGGCAACTTCCAGAACGCACCAGACTTTAAATCCGGCGCCATGTCGCCCGCTCCCCAGGCGGAGGGAAGAAGGCAGCAGACTGAAAGGAAAGGCAGAATGGCAGAGATAAATCGCATAACGAAAAAGGGGCGGGGAATAGCCCCGCTGCTCGGAATCTACGCTGGTAATGTATTCTCCCACGACGGTTCTGCCAAGAAAAAATGAATCTTCCTCCAGCGAACCATTCCTTCTTTATCCTCTCCCATCCGTCCTTTTCTAATAATGCTGCCCGGTAAAAAAACCGGCCTGCCGCAGTAAATCCGCAGCAGGCCGGCTTGAATGAATAAACCAGTCCGATGATTTACATGAACGGACGCAAACGCTGCATGATAGCGTCCTTGGAAGAAGCTCCCACCATCGTATCCATGATTTCCCCGTCCTTGATAATCAGAAGAGTGGGGATAGTGCGCACACCATAGGTGGCGGCCAGTCCGTTATTGGCGTCCACATCCACTTTGCCCACTTTGATCTTACCGGCCAATTCCGTAGAAAGCTGGTCAATAATCGGGGCGATCATGCGGCAGGGCCCGCACCATGTAGCCCAGAAATCGACAAGCACAGGAATGTCGGACTTCAGAACTTCATCCTCAAAATTTGCTTCAGAAAATACGTTTGCCATAGTACCGCTTAGAGTATTTCAATAATCATTACGTTCACTTATTCTTCCGCATCGGCGCCATCATCGGAAGGCTCTTCGGCAGAAGTTTCGGAAGAAACGTCATCGGCCGTTTCTTCATCGGCGGCGGGAGCAGCGGGGGCAGGCTTGGAGTCTCCGCCCAGCCAGCCAACCATGCTGCGGGCTTCCAAGGTGTCCGTAGCGTATTGATAACCGATGAAAATAAGCGCAAAGGCAAGGGCCACAAAGGAGAGAACATTCAACAGCGTACTGGGAGCCGCATCCGTATCTTCTTGAAACTTCCTGGCCGTAAAGGAGGCGGAAGAAACCGGAGAGGCCGCGGGTGCGGTATTCAGCCCGATGGTGGCCTGCGGAAGCTGTGCTGTCGCCATGCCTGCTCCGGGAGGAGTCAGAGGAACAGTAGGAGCGGCAGCGGCAGGCGCCGCGCCAGCAGGAGGAACCACGGGGGCCACAGGCGTAGTGGCGGAGCCGAGGGCAACCGTCTTTAATCCTCCGCCAAGCTTGATGCCTCCGCCAAGACCGGCGGGACGAAGGGGAATAGTGGGCGCAGCGGCGGCAGGCGGAGCAGCAGGTGCCGCAGGCGCGGCGGCTACCGGAGGAACGGCCGGAGCGGCAGGTGCCTTGGGCACGGAAGGAGCAGCCGGCGGAGTCGGAATGCTGGGCGGAGGCGGAGTACCGCCCGGAATGGAGGGGGGAGGTGGATTACTCATATCGGAAAAATAACTGTGCTGAACGATAGCTCTCGCTTATTTCAGCCCGTAAATCAAGAAAAAGAATGCGCAAAACCTGAATTCCGTGCAATTTTTTTTAATTTGAAGCGTATTCCATCTCAAACACACTGTCCGGACTTGCCCTGAAAAGCGTTCTTTCCTACGCTGTGTATCCGGCATTATTTCATATGAAACCCATTACCAAACTAGCTTCCTCCACCCTGCCCGACGGCTCCGTTCTCGACCTATGGGAACGGGACGGTTTCCACTTTCTTTTGCGCGACGGCGTACAGACAGCGACCAGCTTTTCCCATGGAAGCAATGAAGCGGCGGCAGCCATGGCGGCGGCTCCGGTTAAAAGAGCCAACCAACCCTCCTTCCTTCTCGACGGCCTCGGCCTGGGATTCACCCTGTTCGCCCTGATGGATCAAATTCGCAGGGAAAAGGCCCGCTTCATCGTGGCGGAACCCTGCAAACCGCTCATCGACTGGCACAAGGAACTGATAAACCAGGAACGGCCCGGATTCCTGCACGATCCCCGCGTCAGCGTGGAATTTACCCCGGCGCTTCAAATCGCCCGCAAGAATCCGAAAAGCTTCCACGCCATTCTGTCCCATTCCACGCACGAACGCATGAACCTGAGCGTAGCCGAAGCTTCCGACTATTTTGCCGCACTCAAGCAGGGCGGTCTGCTGGTCATTACGGTAGCCCGCCCGGACACCCGACTTTCCCGGACACTGCAAAAAGCGGGGTTCGAAGTAAGCACGGAAGCCGTTCCGGCCTCACATAAAGGAAAGAAAACCGCTTTTCACACCGTTATTCTTGGAAAGAAGGGACGTTTCGTCCCCTTCTCCGCTCACCAGTCCTGATCCCATCCTATTATTATGAACTGCACATCCCTTACCATGGCCGGACTTCTGGCCGCCCTGTCCCTGGGAATTCCCTCCCTAGCGGATTCCATTGCCCCGGGCATTCTTCTTCCCAAAAAAAATACCAAATCCATTTCCTTCTCCCCCAAGGGGACCTCGGACATTTTCCTGCTCGGCATCATGCCGCAGGGAAGTTCCGTCAAGAAAGGGGAATCCGTAGCTCAGGCGGACTTCCGCATACTGGACAATAGTATCGAAGATTATGAACGCGCCATCAAGAGCAAGAACCTGGAGGTGCTGAAACTCCGGTACGCCCTGGACCAGCAGAAGGAACGTTCCGCCCTGGCCCTGCAAAAATATCAGACGGCCCTGACACGGACGGAAGAGGATCAAAAGGATTTTCTGGAAAAGCGGAAGGCCCGCATGCTGGCGGAAGAAGAGGAACGCGTCAACAAAGCCCTGCGCCACATGTCCTACAAACAGGAAGAGCTGAACCAGCTTACCAAGATGTACAAGGATGACCAGGTGGCGGAAGAAACGGAAGAGATCATTTTGAAACGCCTGAAAAATGAACTTGGGGAAAGCGAATTTGCCGTTCAGGGAGCCAAACTCGTTGCGGAACTGGCCAAGCTGCGCAATATTCATCGCCTGGGGGAAGACTATGCTACGGCAGTCAAGGAAAAGCAGATGGATCTGGAACAGGCAAGGAAGCAGGCGGATTTTGACCTGGAACAGAAAAAGATAGCCCTGACGGAGGCGGAAGTCTCCCTGAGACGCCTTCAGAATAAGTACAATGAACTGAAAGCAGACCGGGAAATGGCCTCTTTCAAGGCCCCGGAAAACGGCATCCTGCTGTACGGCGGATATGTGGCGGACAAGTGGGTGGCCATTCCGGTGGCGGAAAAGCTGAAACCCGGCGGCAAACTGGGAGCTTTTGACAAAATCGCCACCATCGTTCCACCAGACTCGGAACTGATTGTCCAGGCTACTCTTCCGGACTCCACCGCTACGCCCAAGGTGGGGGAAACCGTCGTCATCAAAATAACGAACATGCAGATTCCCGGTGTTATTACGGAAGCCAGCCCCATTCCGGGAGCAGACGGCAAGCGCCGCATTATCATCACGCCCAAGGTTCCCGCCAGCCAGATTTTCGCCCCCGGCCTTCCCGTCCAGGTGACCATCAAGGACCAACAGGCCTGATTTCCCTTAACGGATCCCCATGAATAAAGCCGTCCTTTTCCTTGCCGCCCTTGGAGCCAGTACGGCGCTCTGCGCTCCTGTTCCGGCGGAAAAAGCGGAAAAAAGGGATACCATTCCCATTGCCAGGGTTCCGGATGTTCCGCCTCCCTCCCGGGAAACTCTGGACGCTTCTATCCGGAAGGCGGCTGACTTTCTGTTGAAAGAACAGAACAGGGACGGTTCCTGGGGAAACCATACGCGCACCAAGGGTCTGAATGTTCTCTGCCCTTATCCGGAAGGCCCCAGATCATTCAGGACAGCCTCCACCTCTTTGTGCGTGATCGGCCTCCTGACCAGCCCCCTGAAAGAAGACCCTGCCGTCAAGGCATCCCTGGACAAGGCGCTGCAGTACCTGCTAACCACGCTGCCCACCCTGAAACGGGGAGACACCCGTACCGTGCTTGGCGTATGGGGCCATGCCTACGGCCTCTCCGCCCTGAGCCGGGCGGCGCGGAACCTTCCTGCGGATGCCCCTTTGCGCGAAGAACTCAAAAAGGTGGCCTCCCTCCAAGTCAAAGCGCTGGACCAGATGGCGGACGTCCAAGGCGGCTGGGGCTATTACACATTTGAAACTTTTTCCAAGCGTCCCATTGGAGAACCCACTTCCTTCCTGACGGCTACAGTCCTTCTTGCCTACAAGGACGCGGAACAGGCCTTTGGCCTCAAAGCGGAACCCCGCATCGTCAAACGCGCCGTCGCCTGCCTGGAAAAACTGAGGACGCCCGCCGGCAGCTACGTCTATTCCCTTTCCCATTCCTTTTATCCCGGCAGGCCCATCAACCGCCACACCGGCAGCCTGGCCCGCACTCCCGCCGGGGATCTGGCTCTGATGCGGTATGACCCGTCCTTTATTTCCAGGAGTCAGCTGGAAGACGGCCTGGAACGCATCTGGAGCCGCGGCGGCTGGCTTTCGCTGGCTGTAAAGAAGCCCATTCCCCATGAAAGCTTTGCCCAGAACGCGGGCTATTTTTTCTATTACGGGTATTATTACGCCGCCCGCTGCCTGGAGGAAGTGGCGCCGGAACACCTGGCGCGCCATGCGGCCCATCTGGCAAGCGACCTCCTGCCCATGCAGGAAGAAGACGGGTCCTGGTGGGATTACCCCCTGTACAATTACCACAAATTCTACGGCACCGGATATGCCTTATATGCCGTCTCCCGCGTCAGAGAATCCCTGTATCCCTCTGATGCGGCAACAACTTCATGACCCATGTTCCGCCCGCTGACGACCATTTTTCTCGCCACCTTGTGCCTGCATCTTCCCGCAGCGCAGGGGGAATCCGTGCCAGAGGAAAAAACGGATGTTATTCCAATCGCCAAAATCCCGGATATTTCCCCTGCAAAACCCGGACAATTTGACAGGGCATTCCGCCGCGGCGTGGATTTCCTGCTGAAAACGCAAAATAAGGACGGCTCCTGGGGCGACCACCGGGTAATCGGCACCTGGAACATCCTCTGCCCCTACCCGGACGGGCCCCTCACCTTCAAAACAGCCAGTACCGCCCTGTGCATTGCAGGGCTCAACGCCAGCCCCCTGCATCATGAACCCGCCGTGCAGGAAGCCATGACCCGTGCTGAAGACTATCTAATCCGTACGATGCACCATCTGAAACGCGGCGACGCTCTGTGCGTTTACAACACCTGGGCGCATACTTACGTGCTGGATGCCATGAGCATGAGGGCTGCAAGACTGGCCCCGGACAGCCTTCGCTACAGGGAACTGAAGGAATGCGCCCGCTCCCAGGTAAAAAAACTTAATGAACTGGCTTCCGCCATGGGGGGCTGGGGCTACCTCACTTATTCCGGCTTCAGCAAACGCCCTGCGGCACAGCCCACCTCTTTCCTGACGGGAACCGTCCTTATCTCCGCCTGGATGGCAGGAAAATCATTCGGCCTTTCCCTTGATGATAAAATATTCACCCGCGCGCTGAAATTCCTCAAATCCCAGAGGACGCCTGCGGGAACCTATGTTTATTCCCTTTCCCATTCCTTCTATCCCGGCAGGCCCATCAACCGCCATACCGGCAGCCTGGCCCGGACTCCCGCCTGTGATTACGCCATCAGGCTCTGGGAACCGGAGGACATCTCCCTGCGCCAGCTTGTGGACGGCCTGGACCGCCTGTGGAGCCGCAGGGGATGGCTGACGATGGCCCTGCATAAACCAACTCCCCACGAGAGTTTCGCCCAGAATTCCGGCTATTTTTTCTATTACGGATACTATTATTCAGGAATGTGCCTGGACATGCTGGCGCCAAACCAGGTAAAGCGTCATGCATCCCTGTTGGCGGACGATATTCTCACCCGCCAGGGAACAGACGGGGCCTGGTGGGACTACCCCCTGTATAATTACCACAAATTCTACGGCACCGGATATGCCCTGTACGCTCTTTCCCGCGCCTGGGACAAGCTGTACGGCCAACCGGAACCTTCTCCATCCTCTATTTCCACACTATCCCGGCCATGATAAATACCATGAAATCGCTTTTGGCGCTCTGCCTGTTTTACAGTGCGGCTTCCGTCTCCACCGCAGAAACCCCAATTAAACATACTTCCTTCAGACCCGGAGAAATCTGGACGGACAACAACGGCGCGCACATCAACGCCCACGGCGGCGGCATCCTGTACGACAAGGGAACCTATTACTGGTACGGAGAACACAAGGTGGAGGGGGACGCAGGAAACTATGCCCAGGTAGGGGTTCACTGCTATTCCTCCAAAGACCTCTATAACTGGAAGGACGAAGGAATCGCCCTGAAGGTGGTGGAGGGGGACCATTCCCACCCCATCGCCAAGGGCTGCATCCTGGAACGCCCCAAAGTGGTTTACAACAAAAAGACCGGAAAGTACGTGATGTGGTTTCACCTGGAACTCAAGGGGAAAGGATATGGATCCGCTTACGCGGGGGTGGCAACGGCAACAAAACCCACAGGGCCATTCAAGTTCCTGAAAGCCGGGCGAGTCAATCCGGGCAAATGGCCCCTGAACATGGATAAAAAGGATCAGACGGCCGAATTCACCAAGGAAATGCCCGACTACGTCCGCATCATCCGCAGGGACTATCCCGGCGGGCAGATGAGCCGGGACATGACCATTTTTGTGGACGACAATGGAAAAGCCTACCACATCTATTCCTCGGAAGGCAATATCACCCTTCACATCGCGGAGCTGACGCCGGATTACACGGGGCATACGGGAAAATATGTCCGGGCGTTCATCAACCGCTACATGGAAGCTCCTGCTATTTGCAAACACAAGGGCAAATACTATCTTATCGCTTCCGGATGCACGGGCTGGGCTCCCAACGCCGCCCGCAGCGCCGTGGCCAAAAACATCGCCGGCCCATGGATGGAATTGAAAAATCCCTGCGTGGGGCCCAAGGCAGGCATCACGTTCGGCGGCCAGAGCACTTTCATCCTGCCTGTACAGGGCAAACCCGGAAAATTCATCTTCATGGCGGACATCTGGCGGCCCAAAAACGCCATTGACGGCCGTTACCTGTGGCTGCCCATGAAATGGGAGGGTGACCAGATTATCCTGGAATGGAAGGATGAATGGACGCTGGATGACCTGTAAATTCATCTCCTTCCTTTTTATGCAGGATACGGTTTATTGCTTCCATCTCCTTGCCGGAAGGCAGAAGCGGAGCCTTCTGTATGCCTTGTGCTCCGCTCTCCTTGTTGCAGCAGTCTGGCTGCTTCATCCGGAATAGCCTTTCTGGGCGGGCTACATTGCCTGGGCACTCGCTTACGCGGCAACGCTGATTGTTCAACACACCATTCCCCTTTCCATCCGCTGCCCGCACTGCGGAAACGCCGGGCTTTATTCTGCTCCGCAAACTCCGGAAGAACAAAGAAGGCCGAATACAGGCATCATGCTGGAATGCCGGGGTTGCGGTTCCACCTTTTACACGGACGCCTATTTGCCCTGGCCGGGAAAAATTATCCGCCGACGCCCCACTTGCCCGGAAGAATGGGAAGAAAAATCTGCCCGTAAACAAGCCGGGCCCGCTTCCTCCGGAGAGGAACGCAGGCCGGAAAGGTCTTTCGTCAACGGAGGAAAAATCTAACGGGCTTTTTTGGAAGCCATCACGTAATTCCTCATGCGCTGGTCTGCGGGGGTGGTGGGGCGCACGCTGGTAACCCAATTGCCGTCCTTATCCTTCTTTTTGATTTCCGTTCTGTCGCGGTACAATTTCGCGGAGAAATCGCTGGAATCAAGAACAACCGGCCCCGAACCTGTCGTGACAATGGGAGTGGGAGGAACCTCCGCAACCACCGTCATTGGAGCGGCAAGGGAATTATACCAGTACACCAGTTCCTGCTGGCCGACAGGATCGTCCGGATAAGGAGCATAAGCTCCGTTATTGGTGGAAACCTTTACATAGGCCGGTTCCGGAAATGTGGTCTGATAGGAAGAGGGGGAACAGGCCCCCAACAACAAAAGGCCGGCTCCGCCGGCAATAATCATGGAATGCAGTTTCATATAGGCATTGGACTCTCTTCCGCCACCTGCCGTTCAGAGGATGTACGGTTCCGGAATATTACGGGCACCCGCGCGTCTTGCGCTTGAGCGCCATTCCCAGCGCCGTACGCCATCATGCGGAGGAAAGGAGCTTGCCGTCCCCCCGGCGGCATGGTTGAATATTATTTCCTCTCCATGATTACGGATTTCCGGCTGAAAGTGTTTGAAACCGTCGCACGGCGCCTGAATTTTACGCGCGCGGCGGAAGAACTGTTCATCACGCAGCCGGCCGTCACCCGGCATATCAAGGAACTGGAACGTCTGCTGGATGCCCGTCTGTTCAAAAGGGAGGGACGAGGGATTGCCCTGACGGCGGAAGGCGTGCGCCTGCTGGCCCATTCCCGCCGCATCCTCAAGGAATACGAAACGCTGGCTGAAGAAATATCCTTTGGCCGCAATTCCCCTGTTTCCGGCGAATTGAGCCTGGGAGCCAGCTCCACCATGTCCCAGTATGTGCTGCCTCCGCTGCTGGCCCTGTTCAACCGCCATTACCCGGAAATACGCATATGGCTGAAAAGCGGCAATACGGAGGAAATAGAACAGGCCGTCCAGGATGAATCCGTGCAGCTTGGCATCGTGGAAGGCACGGCAACGCGCGCGGACCTGCATTACCAGCCATTTATGGAGGACGAAATTATTCTGGCAGGAGGCATGCAGGCCGCCGTGCCCAGTGAAGGGCTTTCCCTCCCGCAACTCTCCCATGTGCCCCTGATCATGCGTGAACCGGGGTCCGGCACGCGTCGGGTGGTGGAGGAAGCGCTGAAAAAACACGGGATCTCCGTTTCCGGCCTCCATGTTCTGATGATGCTGGGCAATACGGAAAGCATCAAGATGTATCTGGAGCATTCTCCGGCGTGCTCTTTTCTCTCCTCCCTTGCTGTCCGGGGAGAATTCAAACGCGGAAGTTTGAAGAAAATACATCTCCGCCACCTGGAAATTCGCCGCACCTTCCACTTCGTCTCAGGACATGGAGACCACAGCAGAATCAATGAACTGTTCATCAAGTTCTGCCGATATTATTATAACAAAATTTAATTGGCTATAACAATTTTTAATTAGATTTTATAATGGCTGCATCGTATATTATTCCGCAGCCAATCCGGTACGCTCCCGGCCAGATACAACGGGCAGCCGCAACCATCATTTACCGACCATGTCTCCCAAACATCTAGCCAATCCCCTCCACGGCATCCTGCTTATTGTTCTGTTTTCCTTTTCCGCTTTTTACATTGCTGATTTTGAATGGGTGAAACATCTTTCCCTCAGCCCGCTGATCGTCGGCATCGTGCTGGGAATGCTTTACGCCAACAGCCTGCGCAACCACCTTCCGGAAACATGGGTTCCCGGCATTCAGTTCTGCACCAAGCAGGTTTTGAGAACAGGCATTGTCCTGTACGGATTCAAACTGACTTTTCAAAGTGTCATCGACATCGGCGGCTCCGCCCTGGCGCTCGACCTTATTGTGGTCACTCTCACCATTCTTCTGGGAGCCGGGCTGGGGCGCCTGCTGAAAATGGACAGGGACACGGCCCTGCTGACCTCCATCGGCAGTTCCATTTGCGGGGCAGCAGCCGTTCTGGGGGCGGAACCCGTCGTCAAAAGCAAACCTTACAAAGCCGCTGTGGCCGTTTCCACCGTGGTCATCTTCGGCACGCTCTCCATGTTTCTGTATCCAGCCCTGCACCGGGCCGGAATACTGGATCTGACGCCGGAACAAATGGGGCTTTTTACCGGAGCCACCCTTCATGAAGTGGCGCATGTGGTGGGCGCCGGCAACGCCATGGGGCAAGCTATTTCCGATCCGGCCATTATCGTCAAAATGATCCGGGTAATGATGCTGGCCCCGGTGCTGGTCGTCCTGAGCATTGTCCTGGCCCGGAGGGATCCCTCTTCCGGCGCAAACGGGGAAAAACGGAAAATTACCATTCCCTGGTTCGCCTTCCTGTTCCTTGCCGTCATTGGCTTTAATTCCCTGCACCTGCTGCCTGCCGGACTTGTGGACGCCATAAACACCCTGGATACATTCCTGCTGACCATGGCGATGACGGCCCTGGGCGCGGAATCCAGCTTTGAGAAGTTTAAGAAAGCCGGAGCGCGGCCTTTCCTGCTTGCAGGCTTCCTGTATATCTGGCTTTTCTTCGGAGGTTACTGGCTCGTCAAGCTGATCAGCCTCTAAATTTCAAAAACATTCCTCCTGCGGAAAGAGGGCAAGTCCTGCGCCCTGCCTTTCCGAACAGGAGAAAAAAGCCGTTTCACCGGCAGAACGTGAGAACCGTTTCAGCACAGGTTCACCGCCTCGTTCCATCCTGATTTCCTGCCAGAAAATCCGGTTGAAAAGGATCACCGGAGGAACCATGCCGGCATGGGATGACGGAACATGCGGAGCGCCGCATCCTGCCCGCATTACTCCCAACTGGCCACCTGTGCCGCCCAATACAGACATCCTCTCTTTGCTTTCTCCGCTGCTGCGGCAGGTTTTCCCGGTAAGGCTCAACAAAAATTCATAGTCAAACCGTTTGGAGACGCTATAGTATGCGTACCCAGTTCTTAAAAACAAATGGCAACCAAATTATTCATTCCCGGACCCACTGAAGTAGCACCTGAAGTACTTGCCGCCATGAGCGGCCCAATGATGGGACACCGATCCAAAGCGGCCTCCGCCCTGCAGCGCCGCATTTCCAACAATCTGCGCCGCATCCTGCTGACGGAACAGGAAATTCTGCTTTCCACTTCCTCCGGTACGGGCCTGATGGAAGGCGCCGTGCGTTCCTGCACCGCCAAACGCGCCGCCATTTTTTCCGTGGGCGCCTTCGGCGACAAATGGTACAAGATCGCTACGGGCAACGGCGTGCCCTCCGATATTTTCAAGAGCGAACTGGGGCAGCCCACTACCCCGGAAATGGTGGACGCCGCCCTCTCCACCGGCAAATACGACACCATTTGCATCACGCACAATGAGACGTCCACCGGCATCCAGAACCCGGTGGAGGAAATTGCGGAAGTGCTTAAAAAATACCCGGATGTCGTGTGGTGCATGGACGCCGTGAGTTCCGCCGCCGGCTCCCGGATTGAAACGGACAAGCTGGGCGTGGACGTACTGGTGACCTCCACCCAGAAGGCGCTTGCCCTTCCCCCCGGCATGGCTGTCTGCACGCTATCCCAAAAAGCGTACGAACGCACCGCCTCCGTTCCCAACCGCGGCTGCTACTTTGACCTGCGTTCCATTTACGACACTATTCAGAAGAAGGACTACCAGTACACGAACACTCCCTGTGTCTCCATCATGTACGCCATGGACCTCCAGCTCCAGCGCATCATGCAGGAAGGTGTGGAAAACCGCTTTGCGCGTCATGAAGCCATGGCCGAATTCGTGCGTTCCTGGGCAGATGAATATTTCAGCGTCTTTGCCAACCGGGATCACCTTTCCCGCACCCTGACGGTGATCAGCAACACGAGGGACATTGACATCGCCGCCCTGAACAACTCCCTGATTGAACGCGGCATGCAGCTCGGCAACGGTTACGGGGACTTGAAGAACAAAACGTTCCGCATTGCCCACATGGGCGAGCTGACAATGGATGACATGCGCTCCATCACGTCCAGCATCGTGGATATCCTGAAGCTCAAATAAGCCAGGCCCCTGCCCTCTTTTCCGGCTCCGTCCGGAAAAGAGGGCGGAACGCCTCCGCCGGAACATGAACGGAACAATCGCCGGGAACAGGATACATCGCGGATATCCCGGAACTTGTTCATCTTTGATCTTTTCCGCATCCCGGCGGCATTCGTCATCGTCCAAACTTTCAATCAGGCACGGTCTTTCCGGGACAACCCGTTCTTTCAGGACTCCATTTCACGTTATTTGCTGCTGTTCATTGCGGCATGCATTTTGGCCGGGCTTGTTTCCAGCATTCGTGCGCTATATCATCCTTCCCATTACTGACTTTCCGAACTCTTCCTTCCATGTCCACTCTCCATCCCTTCCCCGCCCTGCGCCCTCCTCGGGAACTGGCCGCGCGGGTCTCCTCCCTCCCCTATGATGTCATGAACCACCGGGAAGCCAAGGAAATGGCCGCCGGAAATGACGCCTCTTTCCTCCATATCTGCCGTTCCGACATCGACACGAGCGAAGCCGCCATCCATGCCCCGGAAACCTACGCCAAGGCCCGGGAAAACCTGGAAAGGTTTGTCCGCGAAGGTTACCTCTTCCGGGATGAACGGCCGTCTTTCTACATCTACCGACAAATCATGTGGGGGCGCGTACAGACGGGCATCGTCGGCTGCGCCTCCGTGGATGAATATGCCAGCGGCGCCATTAAAAAACACGAACTGACCCGCAGGGAAAAGGAACTTGACCGGATTGAGCATTTTGACGCCTGCTCCGCTCAGACGGAACCGGTATTCCTGGCCTACCGCAAACATGAAGGTCTTTCCGCCATCATCCGGGAATGGATTAAATTCCACAAACCCGAATATGATTTTACCACGGAGGACGGCGTCACCCATATCCTGTGGCCCGTTTCCGAGCCCGGCACGGTGGAAGACATCCGCAAAAGCTTTGAGGAAGTGGACGCCCTTTACATTGCGGACGGGCACCACCGCACGGCTTCCAGCGCCGCCGTTTCCGCCAGGCGCCGCCAGAGACACCCGGACTACACGGGACAGGAAGAATTCAACTACCTGATGGCTGTCGTCTTTTGTGATGAAGACCTTTTCATCATGGACTACAACCGCGTCATACGCGACCTGAACGGCCTGACTGAAGAGGAATTCATGAAAAAACTCCGTACCTCCTTTGACATAAATCCTGTGGATACCATTCCCGGAGAAGGCTACGCCCCCCGCGCCAAGCATGAGTTCGGCATGTATCTGAATGGACGCTGGTATTCCGCCACGGCCAAACCGGGAACCTTCCCGGCCGGCCATCCCATCGAAAGCCTGGACTGCGCCATCCTCCAGGCGAATGTGCTGGCTCCCATTCTGGGCATTGACGATCCACGCACGAGCGACCGCATCGACTTCGTAGGAGGAATCCGCGGTCTGGGAGAACTGGAACGCCGCTGTTCCGGGGAAATGGCGCTGGCTTTCTCCCTGTATCCCGTCACCATGGCCGACCTTTTCCGCGTAGCGGACGCCGGAGAAATCATGCCTCCCAAATCCACCTGGTTTGAACCCAAGCTGCGCAGCGGGCTTTTTATCCATACCATTGAACAATAATCTTTTCCACCGTACCAACATGAACAAGGTCCTTATTCCTACCAAACTCTCCGACGTAGCGGCCAACACGCTTAAAACGGCCGGCTATGAAGTCATCCAGGACGCTGATACGCCTCTGGAAAAACAGGTAGCCGCCCATCCGGATGCCGTGGCTCTGATCGTCCGCAGCGAAAAAGTCACTCCGGAAATCATGGACGCCCTTCCTTCCCTGAAGCTGGTCGTCCGCGCCGGAGCCGGTTACGACAACATTGACATTGTGTACGCCCGCAAAAAAAACGTGGACGTCATGAATACCCCCGGGGCCAACTCCAATGCTGTGGCGGAAGAAGTCATGGCCATGATTCTGGCCTACTACCGCCACATCGTCCAGGCGGACGCCACCACCCGGGAAGGCCTGTGGGAAAAGAAAAAATACATGGGCAGCGAGCTGACCAAAAAGACGGTGGGCATCATCGGCCTGGGCAACATCGGCCGCAACCTCGTCAAGCGCCTTCAGGGATTTGAACCCATTCTGCTGGGCTACGACCACTTTCTGGCACGCCAGCGCGCCCTGAACATCGGCGTCACCCCTACCAGCATTGAAGATATTTTCTCCCAGTGCGACATTATTACCCTGCACGTTCCGGGCGGCCCCTCCACCCACCACATGGTGAACGCGGAGCTCATTGGAAAAATGAAAGACGGAGCAGTGCTCATCAACTGCTCCCGCTACGGCGTGGTGGATGAAGAAGCGCTGGCCGCCGCCAAGGCCGCAGGCAAAAACATCGGCTACCTGACGGACGTACATCCCAAGGACGCGCCCGGAGAGAAGCCTTCCGCCCCCATTGCGGATTTGATTCTTCCCCACCTGGGAGCCAACACCCGGGAGGCCAATACGAAAGCGGCCAAACGCGCCGCAGAACAGATGATCGCCTACTTTTCCGACGGCGACACCTCCTGCGTGGTGAACGGGGAATCCCCCAGCGGCCTCAATCCGGCCCATCTTCAACTGGCGTTTCTGCTCGCCTCCCTGGCGCGCAAGGCCGGCGGCAACAAGCCCATCCGCCGCGTGGAATGCACTTTTTACGGCAACCTGCGCATTTTCCGCAAATGGTTTACGGCCCCCATTCTGGAAGGCCTTCTGCCGCATGCGGAAAAAGGGCTCATGCCTGCCGCCGCGGAAGAATCCCTGCGGGAGCACGGCATCGTTTTCAAAGCGAGGGAACCCAAAGACGACAAACCTTATGAAGATTCCATCACGCTGGACGTGGCCATGGAAGAGGAAGAGGAATATTTCCACACCAGCGTGCGCGGCGTGGTGACGGAAGGCATCCCCATGGTCTCCCGCCTGAACAATTTCAACGGATTGTACGCGGACCTGCGCGGCACGACATTATGCCTGCGCTACAAGGACCGCCCGGGTATTATCGCCCTCATCGGCTCCGCCCTGTCTTCCAATGGAATCAACATTGACAACATCGCCGCCCCGGCCGACCACGCCACCAGGGAGGCCCTGACCGTGATTAAGACCAACCAGCCGGTTTCCGATGAGCTGCTGGATAAAATCGCGAAAGAGATAGATGCCATCTCCGCATTCTCCCTGAATCTTTAACAGGGAAAGACGCGTTTCCGGAAACCTGCTTTCCAGACCGCCCGCTTCCTTCATCTCCGGAGGGAAGCGGGCGGTTCTTATTGATGCCATGTTGACAGGGCTTATCCATTTTTATACCATTGACCGAATCGTCGGAACATATCCATGCGTTACGTACTGCTTCTCCTGACCCTGTTAACCGCCGGATTTTCCGTCTGGTACTATCAAAATCGCATTTCCCCGGAAGGAAAGGAACTGGCCGCCCAAAAAACAACATTGGAACAGGAGGCCGCAATATTGGAAAAAGCCGTTATCCAATCCCGAAAGAAACTGGATGATGCCCTGGATGCCACCCGGGCGGCGGAAGAAGACATAGAGAGATTCCAGCAAGCTTATCTCGAACAAAAAAGGCAACAGCATCAGGAAATCCAGGATGCCGCCTACCAAAAAAGCGTGGCGGACCAGCAGGAAGAAATGAAGGAACACGACCAGAAGATTGACCGGCTGCGCCGCCGCATGAAAAGGCAAAGGGAAAACTCCAAATCCGCCAGGGAGGAACTGCTCCGGAAAAAGGAGGGAATGAGAACCCAGCTTGACAGGCTGACCGATCAGCAGAGGAGCATTCAGGCGGAACTGGAACAGGCGGAACGCGAACTGGCCCAAAAACGGGAAGAGGCCAAAAGCAGGAAGAAATTGTCCGGGATTGCTCCCCAGAAGGGAAATATTTCCGAACTTCAGACACAGATGAACCTTATCCGCCAAAAAACCGCAGCTGCTAAGGAAAAAATGAAAGTCGTAGATGCGGCGCTGGAAACTCTGGAAGAAAAGTCTGGCAAACAGGAACGCCTGATGCAGAAGGCGGAGGAGAAACTCACCGAACAGAAAAACAAGGTTCTGGCCGACGATGACCGGGACGAATCCGCTGTCCCGGAACCGGGCGATGAAGATTTGCTGGCGGCGGCCGAATACAGGGAGCTGTCCAGAGATGTACGGAAAACTCTGGGACAGGCCCGTAAAAAAGAAGAACAGGCATCCCGGGCCTATGACGAAGCCCGCGCGGCCATGCGGAAAGCTTCCAGGGAAGAAGTGAAAAAGCTGGCAAAGAAGGAAAAAGACCATGCCTCCTTTCAGAAGCTGTTCACGGGTGCAGCCTCCGTCGCGGGATTTATCCTGCTCCTGTTCACGGGTGCGGCCTTCCGCAGCAGCAACAGTTGAACATCTGCCGGAAAATGAAATGCACGGAGAACAAGGAAGCACCCGCCTTCCCTCAGGGAGTCGTTGACGGACGGCAGGGATATGATAGTCTCAGGCCAGCCTGATCATGCTCACACTGGCCCAGATTCACGGACAACCGGAAATTTTCCATTCCATTCAGGGGGAAGGAGTCTCCCAGGGAACACCCTGCGTTTTCCTGCGTCTGGCAGGCTGCAATCTGGCCTGTTCCTGGTGTGATACGGCGTATTCCTGGAACGGAACGGTTCCCGGAATGCGCCTCGCGCCTGAAAAGGCGGCTGAACTGGTGCTCCATTATCCATGCCGCCGCCTGGTCCTGACCGGAGGGGAGCCGCTCATTCAGCAAAAGGCGCTTCCCGCCCTGCTGCGCCTGTTGCCGGATCATGCCGTGGAAATGGAAACCAACGGCACCATCATGCCGGATACGGAACTGCTGAAACGCGTCACGCAATTCAACGTATCTCCCAAACTCCCCCATTCAGGCAATAACGACGTTAAGACCTGGAAACCGGATACCCTGCGCTGTCTGGCGGGTACGGAGAAAGCCTGGTTCAAATTCGTCGTGGCGTGCGAGGACGATGTCAGGGCCGTTCTGCGGCGGGCTTCCGAAGCGGACATCCCTCCGGAACGAATTCTGATCATGCCCCTGGCCTCCACACAGGATGAGTTGAACGCCATGCGTGCGCAGACGGTAGAATGGTGTCTCCGCTACGGTCTTCGTTTTTCAGACCGTCTGCACATCGCCATCTGGGACAGCAAAAAGGGCGTTTGAACACGCGCCTGATTCAATCAGGAAAGACCATGCTTTCCGCTTTTCCGAACGGAATTCCGCAAGCCTCCCAAAGCTCTGCGTCATTTGGGAAGCTTACGCTTTCTGTTTCAAATCCAGCAGCATCTGGGCATTGCTGGGGTACTTGTTCAGAAAGAACAGGAAACGCTCCATGGCTTCTACAGGTTTATGCCCGGCTAAAGCGCGGCGGATCAGGTTCATCTTGTACAACCATGCTTCCGGCATAATCAGCTCTTCCCTCCGCGTCCCCGATTTCAGAATATCCACGGCCGGGAAGATATATTGCTCCGCAATGCGGCGGTTCAGCACCAGTTCCATATTGCCCGTCCCCTTGAATTCCTGGAAAATCAGGTCATCCATGCGGCTGTTGGTTTCCACCAGGGCGGTGGCAATGATAGTCAGGGAACCGGCCTGGCGCGTATTGCGGGCGGCGGCAAAAAGGCGGCGGGGCATTTCCAGAGCGCGGGCGTCAATGCCGCCGGACATCGTACGGCCGCTTCCCTTGTCAGCGTTATTGTAGGCGCGGGCCAGGCGAGTAATGGAATCCATCAGCAGGAAAACATGCTGCCCCGCCTCTACAAGCCGTTTGGCGCGTTCAATGCAAAGTTCCGCCATGCGGCAATGATCGCGCACCCTTCCATCATTGGAAGAGGCGTATACTTCAGCTCCGGGGAGGGAACGTTTAAACTCCGTCACTTCTTCCGGACGCTCGTCTACCAGAAGCACCATCAGGTGAATGGAATCCCTGTAATTCTCCAGAATGGCTTCCGCCATATGCTGAAGCAGCGTCGTCTTCCCTGCGCGGGGCGGAGAGACAATCAGGCCGCGCTGGCCGCGCCCGATTGGAGCAATCAGATCCAATGTGCGGGTGGTGTAACGCTCCGGCCGGGTTTCAAAGGAAATGCGCTTATTAGGATTGACCGCCTTGAGCTCTTCAAAGTGCGGGTTCTTGCGCGCTTTCTCCGGAGCAACCCCGTTAACGGAGGCAATCTCCGTCAGAAGAATGCCGCGGTCATGACGGCAGGCCTGCCCATGCACCCACACGGCAGGACGCAAACCGAACTTGCGGATCATATCCTGCGGCACATAAACGGCTTCCGCAAAAGCGTCAAAATCATTATCCGGCTTCCTTAAAAAGCCGAACCCCTTATTCGTAATTTCCAGCAGCCCGTCCACCGGCTCCGGCGGAGCCAGCTCACGGGGGGCGCTATTCTGAGGGGTTCCGCCCTCCTGATTATTATTCCAGCGGTTTTTAACCCGGTCATTGCCGTTTCTGCCATTGCGGCCATCCTGGCGGTTATTCCGGTTTTTATTGAAACGGTCGTTGTTATTCCGGCGATTCTGCCTGTCAAAACGCTGCCTTTGCGGCTCATTCGTCCGACGCGGCTCCCGGGCGGCATCTTCGGAAAAATCCGCCGCACCTTCCTGCACCACCTTGATGGACGGAGCGGACGCATCCGCCTCCGGCTCCTGTTCCCTCGGTTTCCTCACAAATCTCTGGCGAATAACCTTCGGCCTGCCTTCTGCGGGCTGTTCCGGAACAGAATCGGAAGCCGGCTCGGCAGGCGCCGCATGAACGGCAATTTCCGCCTCGGGGCCGGCTGAATCACCGTTCTCCGGAGCAACAGCTTTGGCAGCACGCCTGCGCACCGGCTTGACGGCGGCCTCCGTTCCGGAGACGACCGCAGAGCCGTCAGTTTCCGGAACCTCTTCCACAGGCTTCTTGCGCGGGCGTCCGCGCCGGGGCCTGGCAGGAACCTCCTGCGCTTCTTCCACCGGGATTTCAGCACCGCTTTTACGGGAAGTCTTCTTCCCCGGCACATCAACACTTTCCATCCCATCATCCGCCAATTCAACAGCCTTCTTCCTTATCGTCCGCTTGCGGGGCGCCGGGGAAGAATCCTGTTCCGTCCCGGATACTTCCGCAGCAGTCTGGGGCTTTACCGGAGCTTCCGCCGCAGACTTGGTTTTGCGGATAATACGTTTTTTGGGAGCCGGCTCCGGAGAAACCTGTTCCGGAGTCAAATCTGGGGGGGTATCAGACATGGAAAAGAAAATTGAACTGCAACAACAGGCGTCTCCTGAAGGACAACAGCGTCAACCAAGCTGCTCAAGGATTTCTTCCGCCACATCGAAATTGGAGAAGACGTTCAGCGCGTCATCATAGTCGTCCAGCGCTTCATACAGGCGCAGGGCGGCCTTCGCCGTTTCCAGATCATTAATCACGGAAGCATTCTGCGCCACGGAAATCAGTTTCATGGAAATTACCGTATGTCCGGCTTCACGCAGGGCGGCGCACACGTTGTTCAACTCCGTTGGGCTCGTAACAAACACCCATTCATTATCGGAATCCCCCTGTTCCACATCGTCCGCGCCGCATTCCAGCGCCAGATCCATTGCGGAATCCTCCGTAAGACCTTCCGCCATGATGCGGGCCTCTCCCTTGCGTTCAAACTGGTAAGCCACGGAACCGGGCGTACCGATGCTGCCTCCGTTTTTGGTGAACAGGGTACGCAGCTCGGAAGCGGAACGGTTCGTGTTGTCCGTTGCCACTTCAATCAGGAAAGCCGTGCCTGAGGGGCCGTAGCCTTCATAGGTAATCTCCTGGATGGTAGCTCCTCCCAGTTCCCCGGTGCCTTTTTTGATGGCGCGTTCAATATTTTCCTTGGGGGTGGACACGGCCTTGGCTCCGTCAATGGCGGCGCGCAGGCGCGGATTCAGATCAGGATCTCCGCCGCCGCTTTTGGCGGCCAGCATGATTTCATGGGCAAAGCGGGCAAAAACCTTACCCTTCTTGGCATCTTCCTTAGCCTTAACGTACTTGATCTTAGACCATTTATTATGTCCTGACATAGAATTGGGAATAATAGTAAGTGTAGGTGAAAAGAGACAAACTAACAAGTGGAACTGTTCTGCAACCCGGGGAACACATTGTCATTTGCAAATACCACGCAGGAAGGGAATCAGGGTGCGGCCATCCGTAAATACGACAGGTACCGGATACTCTGCCGGGGAACACGCCGCGCACCTTCAGGAGCTCCGGCTACCTCTTGGCAGTCACTCTCAACACACGCAAAATAACGTATTCCCCAGCATTGGCAATACTTTTTTAGGTCACGGCAACCGGTTGCTTTCAGAGCTATCTTCTAGCGCCTTCAATTAATTTTTAATATATTTTGATTATTTAAAATAATAACTACTGTTTCTTTAATAGTGAAAATAAAAAAATATATCCGCACAGCAGGCTCCTGTTACGCATCCAGCCCTGATGGTGCAGGGGGTGATTCCGTCATGGGCCAAAGCCTGAGTCCTAACATCGCCTCTGTTATCATTGACTAAGAAAGGGAGGCGGGCTTAGATATGCCCTTCTTTCTTTTTCCCTGTCTTATGGAACAAGCAGCGCACCAGGAAAAATCACATGCGGCCCTTTCCTCCGTCCTGTGGTCCGCCTTTTTAACGCTCATCAAGCTCTGGGCCGGCATTGTAACCGGCAGTCTCGGCATCATTTCCGAAGCCCTGCACAGCGGACTGGACCTGATGGCTGCGGCCATGACGTTTTACGCCGTAAAAGTGGCGTCCCGCCCTGCGGACGAAAGCCACCCCTATGGGCACGAAAAGGTGGAGAATCTTTCCGCCCTGGCGGAAACAGCCCTCCTTTTAGTTACCTGCGCCTGGATTGTCTGGGAGGCTGTGGACCGTCTGTTCTACAATGAGGCGGAGATTACCCTCACCTGGTGGGCTTTTGCCGTAGTGGCCGTCTCCCTGCTGGTAGATGTGAACCGTTCCGCCATGCTCCGCCGGGTAGCCAAAAAGCACAAAAGCCAGGCCCTGGAAGCGGATGCACTTCACTTTACCACGGATATCTGGTCTTCCGCAGTCGTGCTCCTGGGTCTTTTCTGCATCTGGCTGGCCCATCTGGTCCCCGCGGAATCAGCCTGGCACGGCCTGCTGGAGAAGGCGGACGCCATTGCGGCCCTGTTTGTGGCGGCTCTGGTTTGTTCCGTGGCTTTCGGCCTTGCCAAACGCTCCATCCACGCCCTGATGGACGGCGGTTCTTCCTCCCTGACGCGGCAGGTGCTGGACGCCATGAAAAAGAATGCCCCGGATTATCCGGTCAAACGCATCCGTCTGCGCGACGGCGGCGCGCGCATCTTCGTAGAGCTGGATGTGGAAGCGCCTGCGGAACTGCATGTGGATGACGCCCATGACGTGGCGGAATCCATTGAAGGCATTGTAAAACATGAATTGCCGGAAGCGGACGTCATCGTCCATATCGAACCGGCGCGGGAGAATCTTTCCCATATGGAGCCGGATATGATTATCCACCGGCTGGCCTTGCGTCACCATGTCCGCATTCACGGCTTTTATGCAGGCCACGGCAAACATGCCCCCTGTTATTTCATGGATGTGGAAATTCCTGCGGATTGGCCCCTGGAACGCGGCTACCATGTGGTGGAGGCTTTCAGGGATTCCATTCTGCATGAGCTCAAGCCGGAAAAGGTAATTTGCCGCATTGAACCGGATTGCCGCGACATGGAAACAAGCGCCATTGCGGAACAGGTTTCTCCGGAAGAAGTGCGCCTGAAGGTAAATCTCATTCTCCAGCAGCACAGAAACATCCGCAAGATCCTCAAGCTGGACCTGACCAGGGAGGACAATTTCCCAACCTTGACCTGCGTGTGTTCCGTGGACGCCTCCCTGACTATCCGGGAATGCCACCAGATCGCCTCGCAGCTGGAAAACCAGATAGAAAACGCACTGCACCACCTGGGGCGCGTTACCGTCATTCTTAAACCGTCCAAGTAGAACAGAAGTTGAATGACTGTTGCCGGATTCCCGTAAAAACATGTTCCGAATCCGGGAAGGGGAAGCAGTTTCCATTCCGGGCATGGGAACCTCCGCCCGAACAAAGCGGAGCCAACGATTATGAATGGCCCGCAACGGAAACTCCGGGCATTTCCCTGTCCAGCTCCGCGCGAATGCGCTGACGCTCGGAAACAATCTGTTCGTCGTCCGCGCCGCCTTCCCGCAGGAAATATTCCGCCATGGACAGGGCAACTTCCGATTCCGAGGAAAAAACCTGGGAAGCGCCGGCTTCCTTCAGAATATCCACGTCCCTCATGTACTTGGTGTGAATCATCACGTCAATATGAGGGTTAAGCTCCAGAGCCACGCCTACTATCTCCTTGGCGTCCGGAATGGAAGCGGAGAGAATCAGGCTTTCCGCATATTCAATGCCCGCATGGCGCAGAATTTCCCGCTGGCTGGCATCCCCGTAAACAATGTCCCCTCCCTGCTCCCGTATAGCGGTAACCGTGTCTATGTTCATTTCCACGATGATGACTTCCACCCCGTTGTCATTCAATATCCTCTTAAGAATGCGCCCCGTGGGGCCAAACCCTACCAATACCACGCGCCGCGCATCCGGAGCGGGTAAGGCCATGCTGTTCACGCCCCCCGGGTCTGCAAGCCCTATGCCGCGTTTTTGCAGCCATTTGACTGCAGGTCCAATCTGTCGGTACAGGATGGGATTTAAGGAAATGGAAACGACAGCCGCCAGAATGATGGCCTGATTGGCATCCGGAGGCAGGATGTTGTACATGAGGCCTATTCCGGCGAGAATGAAAGAAAATTCACCCACTTGAGCCAGGGCCACGGATACGCTCAGCGCCAGCGGCACCGGCCGTCTCAGGCAACGAACAACCACATAAGCCGCCAGCGGCTTGCCGATCATCACCACCCCCAGCGTTGCCAGGGCCAGAGGCCAGCAATCCTCCACGGACATCGGGTCAAACATCATCCCCACGGAAACAAAGAAGAGAACCGCAAAAGCATCCCTCATCAACATGGCTTCCGCCGCCGCGCGCGCGCAGAAGTCCGACTGGCCTACAACCATCCCCGCCAAAAACGCCCCCAAAACCATGGAAGCGCCAAAGAATTCCGCGGAGCACACCGCCACGCCCAGCGCAATGACCAGCACAGCCAGCGTAAACAAGTCACGCGCGCCCGTTCGGGCCACGTACCGCAGCACCAGCGGAATGACTTTTTTCCCGGCAAACAGCGTCAGGGCCACCAGCAGGGCCAGCTTGACGAACATCCAGCCAAGCTCGGAAAGAATGCCGCCCCAGTCTCCGGCGCCGCTCTGGCGCGCTTCCATCACGGCGGGAATGAGAACCAGCAGCAGAATGGTAAACAGGTCTTCCACTACCAGCCATCCCAGGGCCACATGGCCGCCGGGCGTATGGAGGTTCTGGTTGTCTTCCAGCACCCGCGTCAGCACTACGGTACTCGCCACGGAAATCGCCATGCCAAAAACCAGTCCGGAAATCGCGGACCATCCGAACATCCACCCGACCAGCACTCCCAGCACGGTAGCCACGGATATCTGCACAACGGCTCCCGGGACGGCCACTTTTTGCACGGCAATCAAATCCTTCAAATGGAAATGGAGCCCCACCCCAAACATCAGCAGGATAACGCCCAGCTCCGCAAATTGTTCCACCGTATGGGAATCCGCAACAAATCCCGGCGAGTACGGCCCTACCACCACCCCGGCCAGCAGGTAGCCCACCAGCGGGGATAAATGCAGTTTTCTGGCAATAAGGCCGAAAAGAAGGGCAGCGGCCAATCCGCCGACAAAAGTGAGAATAAGGCTGAAATCGTGATCCATACGCGCGTGACAGGGATAAGGGGTATTCTTGACCGCCAAGTCGTTTTTACGCTATCGCGTTTTATTTTCCCTCACAAGAACGCATTGCGCCGCATGGAAATGCAGTCGCACTTTTTGCATGAAAATGACCCCGGCAAATTTTCATCATACCCTATTTGCGACCGCTTCTAATTAAATTTTCCCATACGGGATTCCTATCAAACGCGTTAGTAAGATTCGTCCTGTTCATTCCCGGGAAGCTGCCGGGTCATTGTCCCGCACTGGCGGTCAGAAAAATGCCCATACATCACCATCGGCAATTTTTACATCCTGCTGCCGGACAACGGAAATAATCCGTCGATCCGGAAAAATCCAAAGCAGGAACGCCCGCCGGGCAGACTCTTTCGTTCTTAGGCTCTTCCATGCTCCACGTCCATACTCCTGAACTTGGAAAAATTGATAAAATGCCCCCAATTCCATTTGAATTTCCCTAAAATTAATTTATTTTATATTGGAAATAATTGATTTTTTCAAATCTATGACCGAAGATGCCATATTCAAGGAACAGTGGAGCCTTCTTAAGAAGGAAATGGCAATGGGAGACGCCCATCTCCAGCAAAGGCTGGAACAGTTCATTTTCCGCCAATACGGCCGGGCGGTCCTGGCGCATTATATCAAAGCCCTTTCAGCCCTGGAACTCAGCCGCCATTTCTACCTGCGGTTCCGCAGGAGGAGCCGTTCCGTCACGGAGCCCATTCTCTACTGGACCGTGCTTGCGGAAACAACCATCCACATGATGCTGGAAGGGGTAAAAGACATGCACCCCTTCATCTCCCTTCCGGCATGTGCCGGCGCAACCTTCCAGCTCGACATGTTGAAAGACTGCTACCTTCTTTATTTGAGGGACCGGGAATATCCCTGCTGGCCGCGGGCCTCCCGCAGAAGACGCATCATCCGGAATAAATGGAACGCTCCGGAGCTGGAAGCCTCCTATTTCCCCCGGTTGTGCCGGAACAGCACGGACCGCCATTATGCCAACATGATGCATATTCTGCTGGAAGAAATACTGCATGCCTTGATTACCCTCCGCCAACTCAGGAACCACGGAAGGAGCCTGCTGGAATTCAGAAGAAGACAGCACCCCCATTCTTCTCCGGGCGGCGTTCCGCCGCCATCCCTCCGTCCGCAGCCCCCTTCGTAAAACAGGCTTTAAAACATCCGCGCTTTTTCCAAAAGATATTTGAAAAACCGCCGGGATGTTACAGAATCAGCATGCAGTCTCCGTAGGAAAAAAATCTGTACCGTTCCCGGATAGCTTCCAGATAGGCTTTCATGATCAGTTCCTTGCCCGCGAAAGCGCTGACAAGCATCAGCAGCGTGCTCTGCGGCAAATGGAAATTCGTGATCAGGGCGTCCACCACCTTGTAGTTATAGGGAGGATAGATGAAGATGTTCGTTGAACCGGCGCACTCCCTCAACGGCAGACCCTCCGCCGTCGCCACATGTTCCAGCACCCGCACGCTGGTGGTGCCTACGGCAATGACCCTTCTGGCGTTATTGACCGCCCGGGCGGCGGCTTCAGGAAGAAAAAAATGCTCCGTGTGCATCTGATGGTCTTCAATCCTGTCCGCCTTGACGGGACGGAATGTTCCCACGCCCACGTGCAGGGTCAAAAAATCATGAGGTACGGACGCCAGCAGCTCCGGCGTGAAATGCAGCCCGGCCGTAGGGGCGGCAATGGCCCCTTCATGCCTGGCGTAAACGGTCTGATAACGCTCCTTGTCGGAAGGGTCGCTTTCCCGGTTCATGTAATGGGGAAGAGCCAGGCGGCCGTATTTTTCCTCATCCACTTCCCGGTCAAACCGGATGAGGCGGTATCCCTCCCCATCAATGTCTTCCACGATGCCTACCGCCTCCCCGATGGCAACCGTACGCCCAAGCTTCATTTTGCGGCCGGGGCGCACCATGCACTTCCACAACAGGGGATTAAGAACCTCCGCGCGCACTATTTCAATGGAACCGTCGTTGGAAAAATATCTTGCCGGAACCACCCTGGTATCATTCAGGATAAAATGATCCCCTTCCCGCACATATTCCGGCAAATCGCAAAAATGCCTGTGCTCAATCATGCCCGTATCCCGGTGAATGACCATCATCCGGGACGCGGAGCGGTCCGGAAGGGGACGGTCCGCTATCAGTTCTTCCGGCAGCGGATAATCAAAATCAATGGTGCGCACGGCCAAGTGCATTGCCACGAATCCTCCGAAAGGTCAATACCTTTAAACCGCAGGTAACACAATTATATCTTTACCCTGCTTCGGTTCATATGGTATGGAAGGACACATGAACAACCTGCTGTCAGCAAACATTTCCAACGCAACCGCCTGGGGGACCATTCTGGTCGTCGTCCTCGTCATCTTTCTGGTCATCTTTTTCGCCATCATCGCCAAATTCTTCAAGACATGGCTGCGCGCCCGTCTGGCGAAAGCGCCCGTCTCCATGAGCAACATGCTGGGGATGTGGCTCCGGAAAGTGCCCTATCCCCTAGTGGTAGACACCCGCATTACGGCCGCCAAGGCGGGCCTGGACATTAGCACGGATGAGCTGGAGGCCCACTTCCTGGCCGGCGGCGACATCGTGGACTGCGTGCTTGCCCTGATTGCGGCAGAAAAAGCCGGCATTCCGCTGAGCTACGACCGCGCCTGCGCCATTGACTTGGCCGTGAAAGGCACTTCCAAGACCGTGCTGGAAGCCGTGCGCACCTCCATCAATCCCCGAGTCATCGACTGCCCGAACCCCAGTTCCGGCCAAACGCGCCTGACGGCGGTGGCCCGTGACGGCATTGCAGTGGCGGTGCGCGCCCGCGTAACGGTGCGCACCAACTTGGATCTCTTCGTAGGGGGCGCCACGGAAGAAACGGTAGTCGCCCGCGTCGGGGAAGGCATCGTTTCCGCCGTAGGTTCCGCCCCCTCCTACAAGGATGTTCTGGAAAAGCCGGAAGTGATCTCCCGCACCGTAAGCGACAAGGGGGTAGATGCCGCCACGGCGTTTGAAGTGCTTTCCATTGACATTGCGGATGTGGATGTAGCCGGCAACGTGGGCGCCCGCCTCCAGGCCGAGCAGGCGGAAGCGGACAAACAAATCGCCCAGGCCAAAGCGGAAGTCCGCCGCGCCGCCGCCGTAGCCACGGAACAGGAAATGGCTGCAAAAACGCAGGAAATGCGCGCCAAGGTGGTGGAAGCGGAAGCACAGATTCCCATGGCCATGGCGGAAGCTTTCCGCAACGGCAATCTGGGAGTGCTGGACTACGCCCGTTACCAAAATGTGGTGGCTGATACTAAAATGAGAGATTCCATCGCCCAACCGGATACTTCCCCCTCTTCCATCAAATAAATTCCCCGGCTTCCGGAAAGGCAGGTTCTTTTTCGGAAGCCTTTATTCTTTATGGATTTACCGGCATACATGCTCGCCTCCGGAGGTGACGACAATAGCTTGAAACTCTGGTTCTGGCTGATTGTCGGGGTGATTTTTCTCATCAAAAAAGTAATCGAATTGTTGAAACCGGATGAAAAGGATGAGGAACCGCCTGTTCCGAATACGGAGGACCATCATGAAAAACGCGTCAAGGAAGTTATTGCGGAAATGCGCCGGACCAAGCCGCAGCCGCGGCAAATCCAGCCGAATCAATCTGCTGCACCTTCCCGCGCACCACGCCCCTCAGCCCCTTCTGTAGAGCTTCCCTCCCCCGCTGTGACCCGCAAAACACGGCAGACCCCGACGCCAGAAGCCGCGCAACCTGTGGGAGCTGTCCGGCAGACGGAGCAAAATGTACTGGAACGCTATGTGAAAGCTACGGAAGAAGCCCGACAGTCCATCCACTCCCTTTCCGATGCGGAACAGGAAGCTCTGCAACGTTTGCAAAAGAGCGGGATGAAGGAACCTCAGCCTGGTTTTCTTCCGTCATCAGCCACAGTGGAATCTCTTTCCCTGAAAAATTCCCTGCACCACCCCAACTCCCTGAAAGCGGCTGTTCTTTATCAGGAAATCCTTGGGAAACCCAGAGCCTTACGAAGCGCTTTCTTCAGCGGCGAATAAAGCATGGCCTTTCTTCCCGGATTATGTTCCTTCAGCCGTCATGCTGCCCCCTCTTATTCATTCTCCCTTGCCTGAAAAGGTAAGCGGAGGTACCCTTCATCCCGCAATGACAGACACACCTTTGCAGATAGCTGGACGCCAGTTCACCTCCCGCCTGATGGTGGGAACGGGAAAATTTCCTTCCAATGAGAGCATGAAAAAAGCTCTGGAAGCCTCCGGCGCTCAAATTGTGACGGTGGCTCTGCGCCGGGCGGATCTGACGGGTTCCCACGATCCCGCCGCCAATATTCTGGATTTCATTGATCCGGAAAAATACCTCCTTCTCCCCAACACCAGCGGAGCGACTACGGCAGAAGAAGCCGTACGCCTGGCGCGCCTGGCGGCAGCAGCCGGGTTACCCAACTGGATCAAGCTGGAGATTCACCCGGACGCCCAGTACCTGATGCCGGACCCCATTGAAACACTGAAAGCGGCGGAAATCCTGGTCAGGGAAGGCTTCACCGTGCTTCCCTACATTAACGCGGATCCCGTGCTCGCCAAACGCCTTCAGGAAGCCGGAGCGGCGGCCGTCATGCCTCTTGGCGCCCCCATCGGCACCAATAAGGGAGTGCTGACCCGGGAGTTGATTAACATCATCATTGAACAGGCTATTGTCCCCGTGGTGGTGGACGCGGGGCTGGGAGCACCCAGCCACGCGGCGGAGGCTCTGGAAATGGGAGCGGATGCCGTGCTCGTCAATACGGCTATCGCCGCCTCCGGCTCTCCCTCCGCCATGGCGGAGGCGTTCGCCCTGGCATGCCGTGCCGGACGCATGGCTTATCTGTCCGGCCTTCCCGCCGTTTCCTCTCAAGCTACAGCCACCAGCCCCCTGACTTCCTTTCTGCATTAAAAGGCCGGGAAAAAGCCCCGGTTTTCTCCCGCACCCATGGGTCAAGAAACTCTGGGAACATTTTTCGCAATCTTTCTGCGTATCAGGAATTCCAGGATGAAGCAGGCGGCTACAAACAGCACAATCAACGGAATCAGGTAAGGCTGGCTGAAGAACATCTGGTAAAAGAACGCCCCCAGAATAAACAGCATCAGAAGAAAGCCCAGGATGATAAGCAGCACATTTCCCTGAGTCTCTTTCCGGAGCCGCCAATGGGCGACGAACACCGCCAGGTAGCTGATCAGAAAACAGGCCCCCGCCAGATTGGCGATGGCTACCAGGTTAAAGGCATTCGTCATCACCAGAATCCCCAGCAAAAGATAGAAAAAACCCTCCGTTCCGTGGCCCCAGAAAGGCTGTTTAAAAATAGCTCCCAGCTGGCCGTTGTGCGCCAGAGCCCGGGAAATGTCCAGCATGCTGAACATGGTGGCATTAATGGCTGATGCCGTGGCAATGAGAGCCGCTACGGATACGGCCATGAAGCCCCACATGCCCAAAACCGGATAGGCGGCCTGCGCTACGGCCGTTTCCGTATGGCTTTCCAGGGAAGTAGCGGGAACGTTGGACAGTACTACGTAGGAGAGTATCAGGTACAAGGCCAGCACAAGGCCAATAGCCATAAAAATGGCTCTTGGCAGCGTCCTGGAAGGATTTTTCAGATTGCCCGCCGTATTGGCCATCATTCCATAGCCGGCAAATGCGAAAAATGTCAATCCCACGCTGCCCAGCAAACCGTCCAGCCCTTTCACCGGAATGGGATCCGCGCCTACTGGCACGGAAGAACCGAAGCTGGCAAGCATTAAAACTGTCAAAATCAATAATTTGAATGCCACCATGATTACTTCCGATTTTCCAACGGCCCTGGCTCCCCCCATATTCAATGCCCCCAGCAGCAAAATAGCCACGCTGGCAAAAAGGGCCGTGGAATAAATGGTGACTGCCCTGTCCGGTAAAAACAGGCGGGACGCGTAGGCTCCAAAGGATTTGGCCACCAGGGCCACGGTAATGACCAGCGTTCCCAGGTAAATAAGGGTCAGTGCGCCGGACAGGGTCTTATGGGAAAACGCTTCATTGAAATAATCCATAATTCCTCCAGAACCGGGATAACGGGAACCCAGTTTGGCGTAGGTGTACCCGGAAAGCAGGGCAGCAACTCCTCCCAGAATAAAGGACCAATATACGTTTTTTCCCGCCATCAGGGTAGCCTGCCCCATAAGGGCGAAAATTCCCGCTCCCACCATGGACCCTATTCCTAATGCAATGACGCTCCACAGGGACAGATATTCTTTTGGGGCCTTCCCGTACATAAGGGATTTAGAGATACTACAGGAATGAAACGTTGACCTTTCCGCACGGGATGACACGTCCTGCTTATTCACCCCCTCCTGCAGCTCCATCATGACTATTCCGGCACGGCTTTCCCCTTGAACCGTCCGTTGTCGGCATGTAGGGTACGGCTGATGATCAAAACCGCCATTTTTGATTTTGACGGAACTCTTGCCGACACCATACCCCTGTGCCGGGAGGCTTTTCGCCGCGCTATCCGGAAGCTGGACGGCAGAATATTGACGGATGAAGAAATCGAACGCCAATTCGGCCCGGACGATCTGGGGGTTATCCAGAAATTGATTCCCGGGAAACCGGAACTGCATGAACGCGGCAGGGAACTATTTATCCACTACTACCGCAAGCTGCACGCAGACCTGGCTCCCGCCCCCTTTCCCGGAACAGCCGAATTGCTGAGCACTCTCCGCAACCTCGGCATTCGGCTGGCCATGGTTACAGGCAAACGCCTGGAAAGCGCAGAGATATCTCTCCAGTTTTTTCATCTGTCCGAATTTTTTCCTATTCTGGAAACAGGCTCCCCGGAGGGAGGCGTAAAACCAGACCGCATCAAACGGGCTCTGTCCCGTCTGAATGCCGTCGCCTCAGAAGCCATCTATATTGGAGACGCCCCCACAGACGTGGACGCATGCCGATCTGTCCCTATCCGCATTCTCTCCGCAGGATGGGCCGCGGAGGCGGACATCAACGGCCTCAGGGAAAAAAAGCCGGACTTTCTCCTGACCCGTTTTGAAGACCTGGAACGTTTCTTCCGGGAACATCATGAAAATGAAGGCCTTTAAGATTGCAATCCTGCAAAAAACAGGCTATCATTACCCACCCCGTTAATATCAATCCTTCCATGACTTTTCAGAAAGAATCCGGAAAAGAGGGCCTGAAAATTCTGCTCATGCTCGCCAGCGTCATTATCATCACGGCCGGGCTGCAGGCGGGAAAACCGGTGCTCCTGCCCATCGTTTTATCCGGCTTTCTGGCAATCGTCAGTTATCCGCTGACGACTTTTTTCAAGAGCCGTCTTTGCTTCCCGCACTGGCTGGCAGTGACTTTCACGGTCATCATGGACTTTGGCATTCTGGTGGGCCTGGGCTATCTGGCCCAATACCTGGGGCAGGATCTGGCCAAAACAGTCACGGTCAAATACCAGCCCCTTATGATGGAAAAAATCCATGAACTCCGCGCTTTCCTGATTGAACAGGATTGGAACAACCTGGCTGACCAGATGCTTCAGGAACTTCCGGACCTGCTCAACGGCCAGCGCATCGTGGCGTTTTCCACAGGGGTGATGGGGCAGTTAGCTTCCATGCTGACCTTCACCACCCTGATTCTGATCCTGATGACTTTCTTCCTGGGGGAAGCCCCCCGCTTCCGGGCGAACATCAATAAACTGGGGCATAACAGCGACACAGGCATCCGCAAATTCTCCAAGGCCCTGGCCGGAGTCCAGAAATATCTCATTATTAAAACCTTCATCAGCGCAGTTACAGGGCTTCTGGCTTTCCTGCTTTGCTATTACATGAACGTGGACTTTCCGCTGTTGTGGGGCATCGTGGCTTTCGCCCTCAACTTCATTCCCACCTTCGGCTCCATCATCGCGGCTATTCCCCCCACGCTTCTCGCCATGCTTCTGATCAGCCCTACCGCGGGCATCATTGTTGCCGGCGGCTACCTGGTGATCAACACAGCTCTGGGAAACTGTTTGGAACCCATGCTGCTGGGACGGCAATTCGGCATTGTGACCAGTATGGTTCTGCTCTCCGTCATCTTCTGGGGCTGGGTATGGGGCCCCATCGGCATGCTGCTGGCCGTACCCATTACCATGTTGATTAAACTCGGGCTGGAAAGCTCCAAGGATCTCGCCTGGATCGCCCAGCTCATTGACAACCCTCCCACTCCCAGATTCCCTCTCCCCCCTCTCCATTCCGGGAAAACCAACGAAAGCACAACCAAGGAATAATCCATGCATTCATTCGCTTACAAAAACGGCACGCTCTACTGTGAAAACGTCAACCTTCAGGAACTGGCGGACAAGGAAAGCACACCTCTGTACGTTTATAGCAAACAAACCATTTTAAACCACTTTCACCGCCTCAGGGAAGCTCTGGCACCGCTTAACGCGGAAGTGGCCTACGCCGTTAAGGCCTGCTCCAACATCGCCATCCTGAACCTCATGGCCCGCAACGGGGCGGGATTCGACATCGTCTCCGGCGGAGAACTCTTCCGCGTCCTCAAAGCCGGGGGCGATCCGTCCAAATGCACTTATGCCGGCGTAGGAAAAACCGAGCAGGAAATCCGTTATGCCCTGGCCCAGGGCATTTATTGCTTCAATGTGGAATCCGAAGCGGAACTGCGGGCCATTAACGCCATTGCCGCCTCCATGGGAGTCAAGGCTCCGGTGGCCGTGCGCGTCAATCCCAATGTAGAGGCGGGAACGCACAAATACATTACTACCGGCAAGGCTGAAAATAAATTCGGCGTGGACTTCGAACGCATTGAATCTCTTTATGAGATGGCGGCCCGCGAACTTCTGAACCTTCATCTGAAAGGGTTGCAAATGCATATCGGCTCCCAGCTTACCCAGGCGAAACCCTTCCTGGAAGCCGTCAGGAAAGTTGCCCCCCTGGCTGCTTCCCTGAAAGAAAAACACGGCATTGAATTTTTCTCCATCGGAGGAGGCATTGGCATCGTTTATCAGGGCACGCTGGATTCCGGCGTTCAGGAATGGTGGAATGAGGACTGCGCCCAGCTCACGCTGAGCACTTACGCCCAGGCCGTCGTCCCCACCCTGCAACCTCTGGGATTACACATCATTGTGGAACCGGGCCGTCTTATCGTAGGAAATGCGGGAGCACTCATCACGCGTTGCCTGTATGAAAAAAACGGGAAAGCCAAAACCTTTAAAATTGTGGATGCAGGGATGAACGACCTCATCCGCCCCGCCCTCTACCAGGGCTATCATGAAATTATCCCGGTCAGAGAATACCCCTCCGAATCCTGCGTCACAGCGGATGTCGTGGGTCCCATCTGTGAATCCGGAGACTTCCTCGCCCAAAACAGGGACATGCCGGACGTGCGCCAGGGAGAACTCCTGGCCGTACTGTCCGCCGGAGCCTATGGTTTTTCCATGTCTTCCAACTACAATTCACGGCCTATGGCGGAAGAAGTCCTGGTGGACGGGGACCAATGGAACGTCATTCGCAGCCGTCAAAGCTGGGAAGACCTCATCCGGGGAGAATCCATTCCGGAATAACACCCCCATCCCGCCCATCTTTAGAATGCCCTTCCAACGATAAAACGAAGGAGGGGCATTTCCTTTCAACCGTACTGAATGGAAAACAAGGCAGAATTTTCAAGTCCGCCGAGCCACGCGGAGCTTCTTTCCGGAGACGCCGCACGCTACTGCCGTACGGACTCCGGTGGACCGGTCCGGCCGCAAGTCACAATGAGCCGAACATGAACATGTCCCGCAAGAACGTTGCAACCCCGGCGTGCGCCTGAGTTCAGCCTTGCCCTCCTGAAAAAAAACACCTATCATATCCCCGTTATGCCAATAGCCACACCAGAACAATACATTACCATGCTTGAAACGGCCAAAAAGGAAGGCTACGCCTATCCGGCCGTTAACGTGACCACGATCGAAGTCATCAACGGCGCTCTCCGCGCTTTTTCCGAAGCCAAAAGCGACGGTATCATTCAGGTTTCCATCGGTGGCGGCAAATTCGCCTCCGGCAGCTCCGTAGGCAATTCCGCCCTTGGCGCCATTGTTCTGGCGGAAGCAACGCGCCGTCTGGCTGAAAAGCACAACGTTCTCGTAGCCCTTCACACGGACCACTGCCAGCCCGAACACGTGGATACTTTCCTGCGTCCTCTGATTGCCGAATCCCGCCGCCGCGTGGAACGCGGTGAAGCCCCCCTCTTCAATTCCCACATGCTGGACGCCTCCACGCTTCCCATGGCGGAAAACCTCAAGCTTTCCCGGGAACTGCTGAAGGAATGCGCCGAACTGGGCATCGTTCTTGAAATCGAAATCGGCGTTGTGGGCGGAGAAGAAGACGGAGTGGACAACTCCGGCCATCCCGCCGACAAGCTTTACACTTCTCCGGAAGATATGCTGATGACGTATGAAGCCCTCGCGCCCCTCGGCAAATTCATGCTGGCCGCCACTTTCGGCAACGTGCACGGCGTGTACAAGCCCGGCCACGTCAAACTGAAACCCAGCATCCTGCGGGACGGTCAGGAAGCCGTGGTTGCCAAACACGGTGAAGCGGCTCGCATGCCCCTCGTCTTCCATGGCGGTTCCGGTTCCGAACTTTCCGATATCCGCGAAGCCGTTTCCTACGGCGTCGTCAAGATGAACATCGACACCGACACGCAATACGCCTTCACCCGCCCGATCGTCTCCCACATGTGCGAACACATCAACGGAGTGCTCAAGATTGATGGCGAAGTGGGCAACAAGAAGGATTACGATCCCCGTTCCTATCTTGCCAAGGGTGAAAAGGGAGTCGCCGCCCGCCTTCAGGAAGCCGCCGACAATCTTATGTCCGCCGGCAAGACCCTCTTTGGCAAAATCTAAAAAGAGTTCCCTCAACGAATTTGATGCCATGCCCGGTTTCTTAAAAGAAACCGGGCATTTTTTCTGGAAAAACCCGCCAACAGGGTAAGGCGGGAAACGCTTTCACCGAGTATTTATCCCTCTGAGACGACGGGAAAACGAACCGTTCCCCGTCTTCTTCTTTTCTGTCCCCTGGGCTTCTCCGATTACGGGACCATTAACCCGCATTCTTCCGCAAGGAAACCGCTGCGGACAAATAAAACGATAGCCGCACAGGAAAAACCGGAATTATTCATAACAGAACAAGGCCATTCCTCCGCTCAGCGGACCGCAGGGAACCCGGCAGCGCGGCCCTACCCCGGCGCCGCTTTGAACACAGGAGCCTTTCCCCAGCGCTCCAGGAACCTTAATTTCCTGCTTTGCGGGATTCCCTTACGCGGTCATTGGCGTTCAGGATGCGCTTGCGCAGACGGATAAAATGAGGCGTAGCCTCCACCAGTTCATCAGGTTCAATGTACTCAATGGCACGTTCCAGAGAAAAAATGACGGGAGGGGAAAGCTGGATGCCGTCTCCCTTCGTGGCTGAGCGGATATTGTTCAAATGCTTTTCCTTGCACGGGTTGACCGGCATATCCATCTGCCGCGGGTTTTCGCCTACAATCTGGCCTTCGTAAATATCTTCCTGCGGCCCCACAAACAGACGCCCGCGTTCTTCCAGCGCTACCAGCGCGAACGGAGTGGAAACGCCCGTCTCCATGGAAACCAGGGTGCCGGTGGTACGCGTGGTGATGTCCCCGGCATAAGGCCCGTAATCCCGGAACAGGTGGGAGAAAATACCGTGGCCGGACGTCAGATTGACCAGCTCAAATTCAAAACCGATAATACCGCGGGTGGGAATATAAGCCTGAATAAAAGTATGGCCCGTGCCTTCCCTGCATACCATGTCTTCCATCTGTCCCTTGCGGGCGTGAAGAAGCTTCATGACGCCGTTGGCATGTTCGTCCGGAACTTCTACGTACATCGTTTCATACGGTTCCGTAAGGCGGTCGTTTTCATCCCTCTTCATGATCACGGTGGGACGGGAAACGCACAGTTCATAATTTTCACGGCGCATAGTCTCCACCAGCACGGCGATCTGCATGGCGCCGCGGGCGGAAACGGAGAAAACGCCGGCCTTGTCCGTATCCTCCACCTGGATGGAAATATTCGTCCGCATTTCCCTCATCAGGCGGTCGCGTATCACGCGGGAAGTCACATTCTTGCCGTCGCGCCCTCCGAAAGGCCCGTTGTTGATGGAAAATTCCATGGAAATGGTAGGAGGATCAATCGCCACGAATGGAAGGGGCTCCGTATCCGCGGAACCGCCCAAGGTTTCCCCGATATTGACGTTTTCAAACCCCGCCACCCCTACGATGTTGCCTGCCACGCCGATGGCCGAATCCGTAGTGCTCAGGCCGGAATATTCAAACATGCGGGTCACTTTTCCGGAAATGCAGGAGCCGTCGCTCTGATGGAGCCACACGGTGTCCCCTTTCTTCACAGTGCCGGAGGTAATGCGGCCGATAGCCACACGGCCCACATAATCGTCCCAGTCAATATTGGAAACCAGCATCTTGAATTCACCCTCCGGATCGGCATCCTTCGGAGCGGGGATATGTTCCACAATCTTGAATAAAAGAGGAGTGCAGTCCACAGGAGGTTCCCCCTCCATGGAATTCATGAAGTAACCGTCGCGGGCGGAACCGTACACGAAAGGGGCTTCAAATTGTTCATCCGTGGCGCCCAGCTCCAGAAAAAGCTCCAGCACCTGGTCATGCACGGCGGCGGGATCGGCATGCGGACGGTCGATCTTGTTAATGACGACAATGGGCATCAGCCCTTCCTGAAGGGCCTTGCGGAGCACAAAACGCGTCTGGGCCTGCGGCCCTTCAAAAGCGTCCACCACCAGAAGCACGCCATCCACCATTTTCATCACGCGCTCCACTTCCCCGCCGAAATCCGCGTGTCCGGGAGTATCCACAATGTTGATCGTGTATCCATTCCAGAGGATGGATGTATTCTTGGCCTTGATCGTGATGCCTTTTTCACGTTCCAGATCCATGGAATCCATGGCGCGTTCCTGCACGGCCTGGTTGGCCCGGTAGGCGCCTCCCGCCTGCAAAAGTTGGTCAACCAGGGTCGTCTTCCCATGGTCAACGTGAGCGATGATGGCGAGATTGCGGAACTTGGAAGGATCTGACATTGCGCGCGAGAGCTAAAAACACCGGAAAATAAATGTCAAGTCTGCTCCATGAATACCGACTATATTTTCAGCGTTTGCAAGCCTCCCTGCCGCCATTGCCGCAAGCGATGGAACTTTTATTTTCCTCCGGTGAATTTATAGCTTCCCCCCCTCCTCAAATAGGAGTATTCTGCTCCGGCATAAGTAATTTCTCAATTCTAGATAACAATGAAGATTTGGTTAGATGGAAAGCTGGTGGAACAGGAGGAAGCAAAAACCTCGGTTTTCGACCACGGCACACTCTATGGAGACGGCATTTTTGAAGGTATCCGGTTCTATAACAAGCGCGTTTTCCGCCTGGAAGACCACATGGACCGCCTGTACAACTGCGCCCATTATCTGTTGCTGGATATTCCTTACACTCAGGAAGAACTCTCCAACGCCGTATGCGAAACGGTCGCGGCCTCCGGCCTGAACGACGGCTATATCCGTCTGGTGGTTACCCGCGGCGTCGGCAATCTGGGGCTCAACCCATTCAACTGCAAACGGTCCTGCGTCTTCATCATTGCGGATAAAATCTCCCTGTACGATCCGGACGTATATGAAAACGGGCTGGCCCTGATTACCAGCTCCGTGCGCCGCAACCGTCCGGACACCGTTTGTCCGCAGGTCAAGTCGCTCAATTATCTCAACAACATCCTGGCCAAAATGGAAGCTGTGCGCCAGGGTGCGGCGGAAGCCCTGATGCTGAACGACCTGGGTAATGTGGCCGAATGCACGGGCGACAACATTTTCATCGTGAAGGACGGTACCGTGTTCACACCGCCAGTTACGGACGGCTGCCTGGACGGCATCACGCGCCGGGTAGTGCTGGAAATCTGCCGGGAGCTGCAAATCCCGGCTCAGGAAAAGACCATGAACCGCTTTACCATCACCTGTGCGGACGAATGCTTCCTGACCGGCACTGCCGCGGAATGCGTTCCCGTGACCAAATTGGACGGCTATCAGCTGGGCTCTGGAAAAATCGGTCCTGTCACAGCTCGAATCCTGGCCCGTTTCCAGGAACTGGCCCAGACCACGGGAACATCCTGTTAGAACCAGCCAACCCTTTTTTGGACCAACGAAAACGGCTCCGCCAGATGACGGAGCCGTTTTTTTGTGCTATTCCGTTAAATATAAAAAAGAAAACACAGGTAAGCACATTCCCGCAGGGCTATACGGCAGTCTCCTCTGGAAATGAAGGCTTGTGACCTTCACGGCCTCCCGTTCCGAAACGCTGCAGAAGAATCCAATATGAAAAGCCGCGCCGCTTGTGAAATGACAAGGCAAGCGACATCTTGCATGTCCGGCCGCCACGCCGGACATGCCTCAACCTGAAAAAAGGCTATTTCTTCTTGGGCAGGCCGGTTTCCGGGTCAAACTGCTTAGCCTGCTGGGCATGTTCTTTCGTCTGATAGAACCGAACGTAATCAATCAGGAATTTTACAGGATACCCTTGCCCGTCTTTAGGAGCTTTCTCGCACCAGGTGCCGCCCACGGCGGAATTGAGAATGAGATAGAACGGCGTACGGAACGGATTCCCCGCCCCATTGGCATAATTAGTGGTATTAAGGTCAATGGACTTCACCAGCTTGTCATCCACCATCAACTTGATGGAATCCTTGTCCCATTCCATGACATAGGTATGAAAATCATCGGAAAGATTCTCTATCTTCACAGTCCCTCCGCGGGAAGCGTCCCTTTTGGACACGCCGTCCGGACTCAAGTGGAAAGTGGAATAAACCACATCCGGCTGTTGGGAAATATTCTCCAGCATATCAATCTCCCCGTTGACGGGCCAGCCCCATTTATTCTTGCCAAGCAACCAGATGGCAGGCCAGATGCCCTTGGTTTTGGGAACCTTGGCACGCACTTCCAGTCTGCCGAACATGAAATTTTTTGTCTTGATCGTCGTAACGGAACCGGAGGTATAGGGCATGAACTTGGTATTCTTGATCCAATCCGCGGAACTTTTCTTATAATTGACATTGGCGAACTTTTCAAAATGGGTTTCCAAAACCAGGCAGCCATCCTCCAATCTCATATTCTTGGGTCGGCCTGTATAAGTCTGCTGGGAGCCCTGGTTACGGATTACTCCCAACTCCGGTTTCCACTTTTTGGCGTCTATCCTGGAACCGTTGAACTCGTCACCCCAGACATAAACCCACCCGCCGGGGAGGGTCCTCGGAGGTTTGGAATCTTCTCCCTTTACAGACATGCAAAGGCATGCAGTCAACAACACGGCAAATAGGCTCTTCATACGGAGCAATACTGCACCTAGTTCCGCAGCCTTTCAAACAAAATACATCATTCGGGACCACATACCTCCTTTCCCCTGTCAAATGGCGAAATATCCTGCAAAATGAATAGAACTTTTAACCCGGCGCATGCTATGGTCATGATATGAAAACCACTTTCCCTCCCCATGGCCGGGCGCTCCTCCACCAGACGCCTGCAGGTGCTGTCGTGATTGTGGAAAACGGCACAGCCGTCACCCATCTTTTCTTCAGCCGCATGGCACAGCCGGAGCATTTGGAATGGGAGGAAACACCTCTGCTGCGTCAAACGGCTGACCAGCTGGATGAATATTTTCAAGGTTCCCGCCGCGTATTTGACGTGCCGCTTTCTCCCCAAGGAACCGAATTTGAACGAACGGTCTGGAAAGCCCTTCAAGCCATCCCCTATGGAGAAACCAGAAGTTACGGAGACATTGCCCGGCGAATAGGACGCCCATCAGCATGCCGGGCAGTAGGACAAGCCAACAACCGGAACCCTGTCGGCATCATCATCCCCTGCCACCGAGTCATCGGAGCCGACGGCAAACTGACCGGCTATGCAAGCGGCCTGACCATTAAACAATACCTGTTGGAATTGGAACAGGGCTCCGCCACTCCTTTCACATTATTCACGGATGTGGAACGCATGCCCGGAAATACTCCGGCCAGTCCATAAAACGGCAGGACTGGAAAATTCCGGTCAGAGCTGCATACCGTTTTCCGTCTGAGGAAGAGGCATGGATTTCAAGGCGGCCTTGGGGGATTCAATACCCAGCCATTGAAGAGGCAGCAATTCACCCGTTACCCTGTAATGTTTGTAGGTTAATCCGGCAAACACAGCCAGAAAAAATATCAGGACGGCATAAAGGGCCATCCATAAATAATGATTCCGGGTCGTGCGGGCGGCTTCATCCGCCAACTGCTGTAAGTTCCGCATAGCGATCGAAGGAGCGGCCTCTTCTTCTCTCCCGGATAATTCGGCAGAAAATCCCGGAGATGGCTCTTCCGCAAACCGGAGCCTGGCATCCCCCAAAGCGATTTCATCGCCATCGTAAAGGGTTGCGGCGCCCATCGGCGTCAGGCCGTTGATTTTAGTTCCATTAGTAGAACCAAGGTCCTCCAGGACATATCCCCCTTCCTTAAACTGAAGCAAGGCATGCTCTCCGGAAACCGACTGAAAGGGAAGCACAATCTCGCAATGCTCGTCACGTCCGATGCGTGCGAAATATTCACCGTTCTTCGGAAGAACTATGGTTTTTTCAGAACCGTCGGGAAGGTGGATGGAAAGGCGTGGCATGATTCCTGGAAATCATGCCACGCCCATATTCATTTTCAATCCAAAAGACCGTTTGCCCATCACGTATAAGAAAAATGGCGATATCCGCCTTTCCCCAGAAAGACAGAATTCCATGCAGATTCATGATATGGGTTCATCCTCCTCAATTTTTATTTTTCCCGCATACTTTCAAAAAATATTTTAAGCAATTATAGTGGCCTCCGGGGAAGTTTTCCATAAGTAATCCACTCATTTTAAAACATTACATGAAATACTGAATCAATTTTTTTCCTGATTGGAAACAGACCTTCCGAAACTGCGACGGATCATGCCGGACACGAACACTGCGCAAACGACAATCTTCAAGGGGGACAACTTGTTGGGAATCGCTAAACAGGCCATTTTCAAACATACCGTTTTCCGGGAGGGCCGCCCTCCCGGAACATAGGGATTGGATATACGCGCAAACTGCCGTCCTGCCTTTGGACATGTCCTTCACTATCTCGATAATTTTTTTATTTGCCTGGAGCGGCTTAAATCAAAAGAACTCAACTGAAATTTTTTCTGCTGTCTGGCATCTGCCGCTCCTCTTCTTGCATGGAGTTTATTCACCCTGGGTTCCCTTCCCCGTCCGTTACATGCAGACGTCTGCATGACACCAATAAAAGCGGCATGTCGCTGCCGCTGTCCCTGATTATTTTAATAAGAGGAATTTTTCTCTTCATTTATTACTGTGAAGACAGCCAGCATGGCACAAATCAATCCGGGGCATCGTAAAAACATCCGGAGTTCCCGTAATGATTCGAAATCCTCTTTCACGGGAAAGTCAGCGGCCTACACCGTGGAAAAACCGTGCAGCCCTGCACATGTCTTGCGTTTTGAAGGAAAATGTTTCATATTCAGACCATGTTTGTTGACAACATCCGCATATTCGCCAGGGCAGGAAAGGGAGGAAACGGGCTGGTCAGCTTCCGAAGGGCCAAATTCGTGCCCAAGGGAGGCCCGGACGGCGGTGATGGAGGCGATGGCGGAAGCGTCATTCTGGAAGTGGATCCGCACACGAATGACCTGCGTTCTTTTTTTTATGATCCAAAATTAATCGCCACGGACGGGGTAGGCGGACAAAGCGCCAAGAAACATGGCAAGAACGGCAAATCCGTCATCGGGAAAGTGCCCCCCGGTACCATTATCTACCGCAGCAATGCATCCTCCATGGCGGAGGCGACCTGGCTGGAACGGGAAGGCGAAGGCATTGAACTGGAAAAAATAGCGGATCTGACGGAAATCGGCACCCGGTTCACGTTGTGCCAGGGCGGCCTCGGCGGCAAGGGAAACTGGCATTTCCGTTCCGCGACCAACCAGGCGCCTACGGAAGCCGAGATGGGAACGGAAGGGGAGGAAGGCGTCTTCTTTATGGAATTGCGCCGCATTGCGGACGCCGGGCTGGTAGGCTACCCCAACGCGGGGAAAAGCACATTGCTGGGAGACATTTCGGAAGCCAAGCCCAAAGTAGCCAGCTATCCTTTTACCACGCTTCAGCCTATCATCGGAGTGGTGGAATTCGACAGCTTTCGCCGCTGCGTTGTGGCGGACATTCCCGGCATCATTGAAGGCGCACACAACAACCGGGGCCTGGGACATGAATTCCTGCGCCACATCACGCGCTGCAAGGTGCTCGTCTTCGTTCTGGACATGGCTGGCAGCGAAGGCCGCGACCCCATTGAAGACCTTCAAAATCTCCGCACGGAAATTAAACTGTACAGCGAAGACCTGGCCAAACAGCCCTGGTTCGTCGTCGCCAACAAAATGGACCTGGAAGGAGCGGAAGAAAATCTGGCTAACTTCCGCATGCGTTTCCCGAAAGTGGACATCATCCCCATTTCCGCGCTCAATGGAGACGGTATTTCCCGGCTCAGGAACAGGCTTGATGAGCTTGTAGGTTATAAATTCATCCGTTAACTTATTCATTCAACTTTCTTTCAACCTTTGACATGACAGCCCCTCTCTCCGTAACGACAGCTTCCGACCAGCTTCTGTGCCGTATCGCCGGAATTGGAGACCTCTTCGCCATTGAAGGGGAATTCGTCACCGGGAAGGAAATACCCAGCGGACACATCAACACCACTTACAAGGCTACCTACCGTAAAAGCGACGGGACGGAAGATTCCTATATCCTCCAGCGCATTAACGATTACGTCTTCAAAGACCCCAAAGCCGTCATGCGCAACGTGGAAAAAGTCACGCGCCACATCAACTGGAAAGTCCTGCGCCGCCTGAAGGATTCCGCCGGCCAAACCCTCAACCTCTACCCGGCCCGGGGAGGACGCAACTACATTGACATCCCCGGTGACGGCATCTGGCGCTGTTACAACTACCTGGCCGGCACGCACACCTACGACGTGGTGGAAAACACCCGCCAGGCCTACCAGGCAGGATTTGCCTTTGGGTCCTTCCAGGATTTGATTAGTGACATGAATCCGGACGACATCGTGGAAACCATACCTGGCTTCCATCATACCCGGAACCGCTTCAACCGCCTGATGGAAGTGGCGGAGCTGGATCCGCAGGGGCGTCTCTCCACCTGTCTGCCTGAATTGGAATTCATTAAAGCCCGAGAACAGGATGTGGATCGGTTGCTGAATCTTCAGGAAAGAGGTGTTCTTCCCACCCGCATCACTCATAACGACACCAAAATCAACAATGTCATGCTGGATGAGGACACCGACCACGCCGTCTGCGTCATTGACCTGGATACGGTCATGCCCGGCCTTGTACTGTACGACTTCGGAGATATGGTGCGCACCGTCACTCCGCCTACGGAAGAAGATGAAGAAGACCTGGACAAGGTGCGCATGCGCATGCCCATGTTCCAATCTATCGTAGAAGGGTATCTGACCGCTGCCCACGGCTTCCTGACCCAGGCGGAAATAGACCAGCTTGCCTTTTCAGGAAAACTCATCACGCTGGAAATCGGCATCCGTTTCCTGACGGACTATCTGGAAGGCGACCCATACTTCAAGGTCTCACGGCCGAACCACAATCTCATCCGCTGCCGTACGCAGCTAAAACTGGTGGAATGCATTGAACAGGAACTTCCTGCCATGGAACAATACGTCAAGCGCGTCGCCAGGGGGATGTCCAGAAAATAGGGAAAAGCTTTTCCTTCTTCCATTCCACTACCTCCGGGGACGGCTATGCCGTCCCTTCTTTTTTATATTATTTGAACATGGCTGCCCATTCCATAATCCAAGAAACATTACACGCAATAGCCAAGCCATGTTTGAAATACCAGACATCCAACTCAATCAATATGGCAAGCCGGCAAGGATCATGTTCCTGGCTCCATATGCCCCAGACGCTCCCGATTTCTCCAAAAAACCCTACACAGGCAATGGAGGCTACCCTCAGTACCACTACAACATTTATAAAGCCATCCAGGACATAGGCTACGACGTCGTCTCCTCCTCCAAACCCTATTCCGTCCAATTCGCCAAGGGAAACGTGGACTATGTATTCTCCCTGATGAACAGGTTCGCCATGTCCAGGCCTGAAATATTCATTTCTTCCTACTGCGAATTCATTCAGGTTCCCTACCTGGGCGCCCCGCCCAACATCCGCGCCATAGCGGAAGACAAATTTCTGACCAAAATGGTATTCCGCTCCCTGGAATTGAACGTTCCGGAAGGCATTGGACTTTCCGGAGAAAAAGGTATTCCGGCCCAGGCCCCCTTCCCTGGCCCCTATTTTGTCAAAAAGCGTTTTGGAGCCGCTTCCGGCGGCATCCGGGAAGACAGCATCTGCAGCTCCTGGAAAGCCGTGGGTTCATGCGCCCGGCGCCTGATGGAAGAAGGGCACGAAGTGCTCGTGGAACAATACTGTGAAGGCATTGACGTCACCGTTCCCGTACTGGGTGGGGAAAACCCCGTCATCCTGGGATATGTGCAGCCGAAATCCGACAAACCAGGCAGCATCATCACGGAAGACCTGAAACTGCACGACCATCTGGGTTATCAGCTGGTCTCCGTTCAGGATATGGAGCAGGACATCGCCAGTGACGTCCGGAAAATCTGGAGCGCTCTGGGGCCGATGGACTATTTCCGCATCGACTATAGAATCGACTTCGAGACGGGAGAACGGCGCATTCTGGAAATGAACATCTGCTGCCACCTGGGCAAAAGCGGCTCCATCTGCCTGGCGGCCGCAGAACACGGCTACTCCCAGGAGGACCTCCTCAAATACATTATCGCCTACAGCATGGACAGGCAGAAAAACCTCCGCCAATACGGCACATGGCTCATCTGACCCGCAGGAAAGAAGCGGTTCGCATTCCGGTCAGAACAAAAACGGCAGTTAGGAATCAGGTATCCGGCTGATTGCCTCAAACACCTCCTGCCAGCTTTCCATGGAAGCTTCCTGCCCGCCCAGGGCCATGCCCCGCTCACGGGCGGCAGCGGCCATGTCTTCCCGGTAGTGGGGCTCCCAAGCCATTTTAGTGGCGTACGTGATGAAATCCCCGGGGCATTCGCACAGCCATCCGGTCTTCCCGTGTTCCACCATTTGTTCCCACCCTCCGCGCCTGTCCACAACAAGCACACTCCCGCTTGCCATGGCCTCAAAACCCACACGCGGCCAATTCTCCGTCGTATCGGTAGGCTGCAAAACGATGTGGCAGCGTCGGTAAAACTCCTGTTGGGACAAAGACTTTTGATCATGGAAAGTCTCCACCCAATCGGGAGGCCTGCCAGTCTTCACCTCGCTCCGCTGGTCAAAACCGAGAAAAGTTCCCCTCTTCCGGACCGGAGAAGCAAAATGCTCGTAAATATGCCACGTATCCTTGCTGAACTTATCTTCATCCTGCCGGGAAATGTGTCCGGCTCCAAACCAGTCCGTGGAACGCCCTGCGGCAAAAGGAAAATCTGCCGCATCAAAATACGGCCTAAACGTCATGAACCGGATGGCCGGGTCGGGATTTAAAGCCCTCAGGCGAGGCATGACGTTTCCCATTACGTTGCTATTTTGATAAAGAAACAGGGAAATATCTCCCCGCCTCATGGCTTCCTTTTCCCTGCCGAAAAGCCAGGTCATGCAATTGACGAAAACTGTCCTTCCCGTCCGTTTTCGTATCTTCGGGAGAGCAGTCAGAAACTCTTCATTACAAAAACTGATGACGGGAGCCCCTGCCGGAATGGCCTCCCAATCATAGCCTTCATGCACCGTAACACCCAATTTCACCATCTCCGGATAAAGCCCGGCGCCGTGTGCATTTTTCTGGGTGGGAATAAGATGCATCTCCACCCCCATCTGCTTCCAAACCTTAATCTGGTGATAAAGCTCGGTCCCCGCACCGCCGTAAAGTGACGGAAATCCAATAATGTAGAGAGAATATGCCATTAATTGATTCATGCCTGAATGATATTTCCCCGGAACTGCATGGAATAGTCTTGCCGCAAGGTTTTCAGAACACTTTAACTATTGACATTCAATAAATTGATCCGAAAAAATCAATAAAACAAGACTAAAGTAAACAATTCCGTTATTTTATCTTCAATGAAAAAGATTAATATTGCCTTCCCATCCTTTGAATTTGGTTCTTGTCCCTCTCAAAAAAGAGCCGATGATGTAGAAATTCTTAGTCCATATTATTTCAGTTGCAAGGGAAGTTGTTCCAACGTTTTTTTAGCGCTTTCACAGCCTTGCTCTGCTGCTTTTTTTAACCATTCAGATGCTTTCTTAAAGTTCTGCGGACAACCTCCCAACCCTTGCAAATAATAGAGGCCTAAAACGTTCTGAGCATTCATGCTACCCTGGGTAGCTTTTTTTATTATCATAGCGGAAAGCATTTCGGAGGGGGAATACTCATTTTCTTCCGTTTCCTTTTCTAAAATTTTAGCTATCTCCAAAAACGCCTCCGCATATCCATGACTGGCTGACAACTTGGAAGAAACAGCAGTTACAGCTTTTCGAGCAAGAGTTAGATTATAATTTGAAAATCTATTAAAAAGATCGTCGTTATTTCTAAATCCGTATTTTTGAAGTTCTTTCAAATATTCAAGATTACTGCTTCTACTTCCATAGGAATTGTCAAGCAACTTTTCAGCTATATCTAGAGTTACTTGCTTACTCTTATTCTGCGTAATTTTCAACAACTCCTCATATTGAATTTTTATTTGCTTTTGATAAAAAATAGGTAATTTGGGGAACCAGTCAGAATTAATACCTTTCTCCACCACACCTTTTAAACCCTGAAGAAATTGGGGATCGACCAAATCTATTGCGGGATTTCCTTCCTCTCCTTCTTGAGAGCATTTCAAAAAACCAGCCATCAAACGGAATTTATCAGCATAATCCTGATTAATGTAGTGATAAAGGGCTTTCCTCTCTTCAGAAGAAAATAATTTTAATCCGGAAGAAGAAGACTCCAGTTCTTTCAAATAAGAAGTGCTTATCTCCCATTTTTTCAAAAACTGGTTGTTTTCTCCTAATGCTGTGTTCAACATACAGCTGGCTATACACGAAATGGTTAATATTTTATACATGGGGAAATTGTTTTTTACAGTTTTCTACACATTCATTGTATTTAGCCTGAATAGATGCCACAGTTATGAATTGACCGACCCCTTTTGGTATCGAAGATCCTAGACAATCAGGATTGTATCGTATAGGGGGGCCATTGACTGGACTACAAGCCTGAGCCGCCCCCAAACTTTCACTCAATAATTTAATCGCTCTATCCCATCGCGATTCATCACATTCTTTAGAAGTTTTCATCATATCCTCCCACGCTTTGGAATGAGTATCTTCAGTTTTTCTATTCAGTTCTTCTGAACTTGCCTGTCTTTGGTCATCACATCGCTTCACACATTCATCATATTGTTTTGTAATTTTTCAAAATTTAATTAAAAATTCAAATTAAAAAATTGTTTTTCATAAAAATATATAACTAACTAGAAATAAGATAAAAATGCCGCTCAATAAATTTTTCCACAGAAATTAGGTAATTTTCATTTCAAGACATAATTAACTTTATATACTCCTCAGCAAGTATATTACTTTTTCTGAGATTCCTCATCTAGATAATTAGCAAATTCAATGTATGCATTTTTTATGACTATTTCCATCGTACTTTCATCGTTGGGATCTATGATTACTGTTCCGTTATTGACAAATTTCTCAAAACTATTTGCGACTGACTTTGCCATAATATCTCTTGGATTTTTTCCTATAAAATGAGCCAATATGGTGTTCCAGTCATATCCATGTTTCTTCATATCATTACGAAATTGATTTTCAATCGCATTCTTTTTGTTTAACAGAACAACGGTTTTAAAATAATTACATTTACTCTTATCAATTAAAATTTGATTTATAAAAAAACATCTGGAAAGATATTTTTGAACTATCTTCGGTAAATATTCAGTATCGAATTTCAGATAAAACCTTATAGACTGATCCAATATAAATTGGTTGTTTGGGTCACTTAATATAGAAGAAGAATGTTTGGAATTACCTACAGCTCTTAATAGAGAAGCTGTAGATCGAAGCACGTATCTTCTTAAATATTCTTGTTCTTTTATTGAAAAATCATTCCCAGCACAGTTTAAATTTTGACCATTATTCACATCAGAATATACATTCATCGGGAATAATAAAACAAAAAATAGAAATATTTTTCTCATAATTTTTCTCGATTTAATCATATGTTTGCCTGCATTTTAGTTTACAATTTCTATATTCGACAAAAATAAAAGCTAATGCAATAATAAATAGAATTCCTTGAATTTTACTCTCTTCTACAGATGGTCCTCCAATAGAAGAGTTAGATTGTTGTGCACGGTCATATGAATTTAACCATCCTCCACATTGTGCCTGTAAACAATTTTCACAGTCATTTAAACAATCTTGCAATTTTTTAGAATAATTTTCAATGTATTTTATATACGCGTTCATAGCAGCTGGTTGTACCCATGACATATCTGGACATTGTCTTCCCAATATGTCAAATGTATTAGACGGATGATTTCTGACAAACCAATATAAACTGTATTTGAAACAGGCACGGCAATTGGCTCGACTTTAGGAATTACATTCTCAGATATTTTTTTAATAACTTTTTCTGTCGTTCCTGGGGCAATAACTTCAGTAATGGCTACGGTGGTTACTGCAACAGCAGTAACCATCAATCCAACTGGATACAACAACTCCGTTAATATAAATTCATAATATCATTAGTTCAAATCATTGTAAAAATTTCCCGGGAGACTGTATCTAAAGAAAGCATTTATCCTATTAAACAACCAAATGAAGCAAACTGTCATTCCTTATTTTCAAATGGAATATATACTTCTACTCTCATTTATGATACTAATCTTAGTATTTTTTTCTTTGTCTACATACGTCAGTTTCAATTGCTACTTGCAAAAGAAGAAACGAGAATTTCGTCGTTTTTTACGAGCCTGTTTTTTTACAACATCGCTAAAATTACGAACATTTTTTAAAAATATACCCTTGCGAATACAACTATGAATCCGAGCCTGATAGCACGACCAAACTCTACTTGAACTTATCAGATTTCCTATCATAGAACATTCAACTTCAATACCTTCTGATACGTTAGCATGCATCATGGGATGCATGATGAATAAATCCATTTCCATTTCTACAAAACAACGGGCATAATACTCTTGTTTACATGATAAAAATGTCTCTATTTTTAATCGTTCAATATCTCTTCCTGCATCTGGCAAAAAACAAAATTCTTTGAACCAATAATAATCCGTTCTGATTTTTCTCCCTGATTTAATTAATTCAGCCATGATTTAATGGATTTTCATCTATAATACAGTTTTTTACATTAGGTGGGATTTCCCTGTTATTGATCCAATGATTGAGGTAGCTCTCCAGAATTTGTACTGCATGATCTTCATCCTTCGCCCGAATATGAGCATCCCAGCATAAATCTCTAAACGATTCTTCTGTCCACAACCAATGAGACACCGAGCGTTTTCCATGTCTTGAAATCATATAGAGTTCCCGACTAAAAATTCGCGGATAATAAAGAACCTCCTTATTTTTTTTAGTTTTATACAAATCTAGCCTAACAATCCAATCAGGCAAAAAAGATTCTGTTACAAGTTGGAATTCCAAAGTTGTAACTAATTCATATTTTGTGATTGACTCCATCATATTTTACCATTTTGCACATTTATAGTTGTTAGATTCATGTTTGGCTGTGCATCCCTTAGGAGTTCTAGAGGAAGCGTATCTCTTTGCAGCCTCATGAGCAATGTTTTGAGTTTTTCCTACACCATAACCATGAATAACTTCTGGACAACATGTTCCTTTATTTTCTTTCGTCGGGAGAGTGCTTCCTCGAACGTAACATACCCACATCCCTTTCCGATGTTTTAATTCTTTTAATATTTCTTCAACCTTGACTCCGCTTCTCATCATGGATCTTTGAAGGGATTCTTTAGAGACTATGGCTACTGTTCCAGCCGCTGCTATTACTCCTGCTGCCAGTGCCACTTTGGCAGGTTCTATCAATGTAGCTGCGCCGACGGAATTTGTTGGGCCAGTACCAAGCAAAGACGCATCTATTGCCTGAAATCCTAAAAAATCAATATGTTGAGTCAATTTATTGTTGACAAAAGAATACAAATTCCATCCATCTATTTCTCCAGCAGGCTCTCTACTAATCCACCTGCCATTTTGGGGATTATAATAGCGGTAATTGTAGTAAACCAGCCCCAGTTCGTCATCAGCGTATTCGCTGGAGAACCGGAACGGATTATCCTCTGCGGCATTCCCTTCCATCCTGAGAATATTCCCATACGGGCCGTATTCGTACAAGGCGCGGCGTCCCGCTCGGATGCCGAAGAGCGCCGTAGTGTTTTTCAACAGGTCGTGCGTGCAGTACAGGTCTTCCGCCCAGGTTCCCGTTTCATCAAAGAGGCTCATGGCCAGGATGCGCGTGGCCACCGGTTCCAACGGATCCCACAGATAGGTTTTTCGCAGTACGGGCATCGCTGTTTCCATCGCGTTGGCGACGTCCAGTTCCGCGATTTGCAGGTAGCCGTGATAAATGAACCGTTTCTTCGACATCAGGACTTCTCCTTCATAGACGGATTTCTCAATCCGTCTGTTCAGATAGCCGTAATACGTATCGCATGCTCGTTTTTAAAGGCATGGTAAAAACAGTTATTTCTATCTTTTCATATCATTCATGAGTTATTTCCTTTCATCTTATCAAAATCAATCATTCTAATTTATCAATATTAAATAATTTTAGAATAGTAGTAATTTTTATAGTTTTGACCTAACATCATTAATAATATATAAAAAAATCTTATGAAATTACTCTATATAGTTTCAATATTTTTCTCCTCCACTAATAGTGATAACCAAGTAACACATTCTTTATAATCATATGGGTTAAGTCCACTATTTTTTTCGCCAAGATCAAGTAGCCATTCCAAAATGGTTCGTAACTGAACAGAAGAAAATTTTTTAAAGATATCCAAATCGTCACGCATTCTACCGATCATATTCTGACATGTGCAATCTACTAAGAGATCTGAATCTTTCAATTTTTGAAATTTAATCAGCTCTTCAAATGAAATATAAATAACAGCAGGCAAATAATATCTAAAAGCCTCGTTGCTGAAAACAGGAAAAAAATCCCATATATACTTACAATCACTAGATTTCAAAGATATCCACGATTTCCCTTGAATATATGTTATATCTTCAAATTCATTTTCATCTTTAATGTTATTTGGAATCGGCAATATCGGAAAATTTATCTCTAAAGATTCTTTTTTTAATAATTGCATTTTTCTTCTATGAATTTTTCACATTTTGATAAATTATTCCAAGCATCTTTCGCTTGTTCTTGATGAGTTTTATTTTCACCCTTAAAACATTTATTATTAATATGACTCCTAGCACTAGCAAGCATTAACCATGCTTTCTTTTTCATTTTTAATATATAGCAACAGTCATCGTCCGTACACTTTCCACTTTTACCAACCTCTTTCTTTGCTCTATTCACTTTGTCTTGTAAATATTTTTGTTCTGCTTCCGAACAATCACCAGGTTTTGGAATATCTGGATAAGGCACGGCAATTGGCTCGACTTTAGGAATTACATTCTCAGATATTTTTTTAATAACTTTTTCTGTCGTTCCTGGGGCAATAACTTCAGTAATGGCTACGGTGGTTACTGCAACAGCTGCAACTGTCAATCCAACTGGATTCAACAACGCCGGCAATGCAAACCCAAACTTTCCTTGTACGTCTATAAAAGCGCTGGGGAAATTTCCCACATAGCCATATAGATTTTCCTGAAGCCTTTCCATCATCGGCTCCCGGGACAACCATCCAAAGTTTTAGCAGTTCCAAAGAGAGAACTATTCAAAATGATTTTTTCAATATTTGAATTTAATCCATTAATAAATAACGAATCACATCTAGGTATATCATTATTTTTCAAATTCTCAAAATATGCCATCATTGAGTTGAATAGTGAATAAATTTTAAAGGCTGTTGAATCCTCACGTGGTAATAACAGTCCCCCAAAAACTACTCCAAAAATTTTTGAATTGTATCCGTATGCAACCAGAGGAGTTCCAGAAACTTCATTTCCATATGCCCCAAATAAATTAATTATAAACTCCAGATTTTCTAACGACACTTGCTGATTAATCATATTTGATAATTTATATTGTTTCATTATTTTCATCAAAGCGCTACTGACGACGTCTTCAGAATCGGAAATCATAATAGAATATTGTTTCATCATTTTATTTTCAAGAAGACATATATAATAAAAATATATTTTATTATCATTCAAAAATAAAATATTATATTTTTTTCTTTCTTCATCTGCTTTCAAAAATAAAATATCATACTTATCAGGAAATTCAGCCTTTAAACAAGGATGTTCTTCGACCCAACATTCATAACCAAGAAAAGGCAAAATACTTCTCTCTTCACATGAAAAGGGAATGTATGTAGACAGACTTTTATTTATTATTTCAATATCTGAACTGATTTCTTTTATCTTATGCAAAGCAGTTTCTACAGCTGCATCCAACGGGGTAATATTATTGTTTCCCGCAAATAAAATATTACCCGCCGAAATAAAAAATAATAAAAATAAATAAATAATATTCATAGTCACTGTCTTATTCCATTAATAAATGTTGCATTTGTTTTTCCTGCAGGTCTGTTAGGGTTATAGAGATGGATACGCATATTATCATCCCGATCTCTTACTAATACCGTAATTATTACTACTGAAAAAATTTTAACATTTTCTTTCATTTTTAATATTTTTCATTTATATGAATTTATTATAATGTTTATAATTAATTTTTATTTTTAATTGCCGAATCTAATATTTTAAGAGCGTTGTTACAGCTATCTGCAAAATAATTATCTTTATTTTGAAACAATATCCACTTCCTTACAATTTCAAGCTGATTTTTTGTATAAGAACGGTATATATAATTTACTTCTTTTTGTACATAAGTACGTATTCTCTCCGAAAAACAAACGACAATAAGTTTATTCATCATCCATTCCTCAGCGTCAGCCATATAATTATTCACCCTTGATATTTCTTCCATATAAGAATTCCTTATAATAGAAGGGAAGAAATATGCAAGGGCTCTGCTTGTAGCAAAACTCACAAATTCGGCATTATCGTACCATTGTATCGCAGGAACATCAATCCAGCGCTGGTTTAAAAACGGTTCCCCGCATTCTCGTCCTTCATCATCCGGATAATCAGGATTTGCAATAAGATTGCGAATGTTTTTTGTTGGAAAAAAAGAGTTTTCTAAAGGAAATTCTCTTTCCACTTCCCGAATCATATCATTCAAATTTTTATGAGTATAATAATTCACCATTATAGTAATTTTTTTCTGCATTCTTTATATAAATTCCAACATCTTTCGGCACCTTTTCCTATCTCTTCAGACTGCTCTATATGTCCATTATCTCCACCATCAAAGCAATTTGAATCATACATTTTTCTTGCTTCTTCAGCATTTTTTAATTTTTGAGCCCGTCTCTTAAATTCATCACAAACAGAAGCTGTTGGATGCTCTGGGATACATAATTTTTTGCATGATTGACCTCGAGATGCTTCTTTAGCTTCTTTCTTTTTCCGCTTTAATTCTTCACAATCTGCTTTGGGAACTGTATTTGAAACAGGCACGGCAATTGGCTCGACTTTAGGAATTACATTCTCAGATATTTTTTTAATAACTTTTTCTGTCGTTCCTGGAGCAATAACTTCAGTAATGGCTACGGTGGTTACTGCAACAGCTGCAACTATCAATCCAACTGGATTCAACAACGCCGGCAATGCAAACCCAAATTTTCCTTGTATGTCTATAAAAGCGCTGGGGAAATTTCCCACATAGCCATACAGATTTTCCTGAGGCCTTTCCATCATTGGATCCCTGCTTATCCACCTGCCATTTTGGGGATTATAATAGCGGTAATTGTAGTAAACCAGCCCCAGTTCGTCATCAGCGTATTCGCTGGAGAACCGGAACGGATTATCCTCTGCGGCATTCCCTTCCATCCTGAGAATATTCCCATACGGGCCGTATTCGTACAAGGCGCGGCGTCCCGCTCGGATGCCGAAGAGCGCCGTAGCGTTTTTCAACAGGTCGTGCGTGCAGTACAGGTCTTCCGCCCAGGTTCCCTTTTCATCAAAGAGGCTCATGGCCAGGATGCGCGTGGCTACCTGCTCCAGAGGATTTCACAGATAGGTTTTTCTTAATACGGGCGTTATCGTTTCCGTTGTCCGATCATATTGTAATATTACTTCACAATACTATTAGTTCAAGATCTTGTAAAAACCATTGACCGTTCTTATTGAATGTTGCTGTTCTAATTTAGATCTGCACATATTATATTAATCATTAAAAAGAATTTGATATGTAGTTTCTTCTAGAAAAGAACATGAAGAGGGTCGCTTGAACATCTTCTTTCGAAACGTCAAATCGGATATATGCCACACGGTCATTAGATATGATGATGAATATAATAAAGGAAATCCTATATTCTCAATCTTGAAGAGAGGATGACAATATAAATTATTATATCTAATTATTCATAATTTTATCTTTTAATTTTATGCATTCATTTTTATAATCGTAAAATGGATTGTTTTCTATTATCTTTAATATTCTTCCCAACAACGTTCTTTCACTTTCATTCAAATCCTTATAATTTTCAATAACAGCATCAATTGTATGTTCTACAAATGAATCGATATTCCCAACTTCATATTTATGATAATCCCCAAAAAAATATTTGATAGTTAAATTTAAACATGCCGGGAAATAATATCTAAGAAAAGATGTCGAAAATATATAATTCGGCAAAATTGTTGTATCGTATTCAAGTGGCATTAAATCATGTTCCCACGAGCATTTTAACCAATTTATTTTATGAATATGAACATATTCACAAAATTCAATTGCAGGTAACGCAAAAGATTCTGATTTGATCAAATCAATGCATATTTCGAATTGTTTATTATTCGGAAGCGGAAATACAGGATATATAACCTTCATTGCATCAATAAAGGATTGATAGGATAGGAAATTAGTATTCACGATAGATAAAAATTTAATTTTATGAATTTTTTGACTGTGGAAATTTTTATAATAATTGATTGAGTTTATCTTGGCAACGTTTTTTACCCGCTAAAGCGCGCTCAATTTCATCATTATGTGCATTATCTCCACCATTGAAACACTCATTATTTATTTTTGTTCTTGCATCAATACAATCTTGAAATCTTTTTATATTTCTTTCTATTTCATCTTTACAAATATTTTTGTTTTTACAATGCATTGATGGACCTTTGCATTTACGACCAACCTCTTTATTTAATTCACTATGTCTCCGTTTTGAACAATTCCCATATTTAGGTTTTTGAGGAATTGCTATTGGAGCTGTTTCTGGAACTGCTTTATCTGCAGTATCCGAGTTTATTTCATCTATTACTTTTTCAGCAACTACCACCACCGTCGCAACAGCTACAACTACTGCCGCCGCCGCTACTACCGCCACTCCTATAGGATTAAATAGAGCAATCGCAAACGCGAATTGCCCTCGCGCATCGATCAAAATAGAAGGGGTGTTATACGCATATGTATAAACATTATCTCGCTGTTTCTCTATAACAGGATCCCTGCTTATCCACCTGCCATTTTGGGGATTATAATAGCGGTAATTGTAGTAAACCAGCCCCAGTTCGTCATCAGCGTATTCGCTGGAGAACCGGAACGGATTATCCTCTGCGGCATTCCCTTCCATCCTGAGAATATTCCCATACGGGCCGTATTCGTACAAGGCGCGGCGGCCCGCTCGGATGCCGAAGAGCGCCGTAGCGTTTTTCAACAGGTCGTGCGTATAGTACAGGTCTTCCGCCCAGGTTCCCGTTTCATCAAAGAGGCTCATGGCCAGAATGCGCGTAGCTACCGGTTCCAGCGGATCCCACAGATAGGTTTTTCGCAGTACGGGCATTGCTGTTTCCGTCGCGTCGGCGGCGTCCAGTTCCGCGATTTGCAGGTAGCCGTGATAAATGAATCGTTTTTTCGACATCAGGACTTCTCCTTCATAGACGGCTTTCTCAATCCGCCTGTTCAGATAGTCGTAGCGGCACTCCACCCGCCTGTTCCCCTGAATAAACCTTGCCGCCTGGTTCAGGGCATTATAAGAAACTTCCCATTCTCCTGTGGACGTTTGAATCTTTGTCTGGTTGCCGTCGGCATCATAGCCAGGCGCGAAAGGCGCTTCTTCCTCCCGGGTGATGGCCGTGTACTGGTTCAGGCTGTTGGCCGTGTACGCCGCCGCTGACGCACCCGAACCTTCCCGGGAGGTGACGCGGTTGCCGATGTTGTCATACACATAGGAATATGTTCCCCCCCGGCTCATCGCGTCGGCGGCCAGTTCGCCGCGGCCGTTGTAGCTGTAGCTGTGCGTCAGGTCAGGAGCAGGGGTATTGAAGTAGTCCTTCTTTTCTGTGGGCCGCCCCAGCGCGTCATAGGCGTAGTCGGTTTTGGCCGGGTAGTTGACGCTGCCGGGACGCATATAGTCGATTCTGGTCAGCAGATCCCGTTTTTCTTCCCGGGTGTACCATCTCCGGAGGGTATTGGGGTAATCAAGCGTTTCCAGCAGTCCGTTGACGGCGTGGTAACCATAGACGAAGGGATCGGCGCCGTTATTGAGCGAAACCGTAGAAAGACGTCCGCAACCGTCATATTCCCAGGCCGTCTGCTGGACAACGCCCTCCCCGTAATGCAGACTGTAACCCGAAGGCCGCCCCAAACCGTCGCGCAGATAGTTGAGCGCGCTTGCCGCCAGCCCTGCCGCAGTTTCCGATTCCGCTTCATTATATTGGTTGTAAGCCAGCGTCCTCGTGCCGGAATCGTCCGTGACCTGCGTGAGCAGGTTAAGGTGATTGTAGGTACAGGTGATGGAAGGAGTCGCGTCGTTGTGAGTGACGGAGACCAGGTTGCCCGTCTGCGAATCGTAGGCATAAGAAGTCGCCAGAGGCGTTCCCTGCCCGTCCGCCGTCCGGGCCTGTCGTTTAACCGCCAGCCTGTTCCAGTCATCGTAAGAGTAGCTTTCCCCATGGCCGTCGGCATAGGTTTTAACCGTCATCAGGCCGGAGGCGTCGTCATAGCTCCACGCCGTCACGTCCCCGTCCGTCCGTTCCCGCGGATCGGCAGCGATGGTTTCTCCCGGAACGCGGAACGTCATGAGGGATACCAGCCTGTCCGCATCATCGTAGCCAAAGACGGAGGGCTGAAGGGCCGTACCGTATTCGGCGGTTTTGCGTCCCCGCGGGTCGTAAGCGTAGCAGGCCGTGTTGCCCAAAGCATCCGTGACGCAGGAGGGAGAAGCCGTGGACGGGTCATACTGGATGGCGGTCGTATTGCCGGCGGCATCCGTCCTGGCTGTTTCACGGCCGGCGATGTCAAAGACGGTAACGGCGGCATTGCCGCGGGCGTCCGTATAAGTCTCCGTGCTGCCGCTGGCCGTATAAGCGCGGGAAGAGGTGGTCAGAACTCCCGCATGGTCTTTCCGGGATACGGCGTAACCGTCTATGACGACAGTTTCCGCAATGACGGAAGAAGCCGGAGACTGCGTTTTTACCGTCCGGCCGGCCGGAGCTGTGTATTCCGTCCATTGCAGGGTTTCATTGCCCCGCGGATCGGTGGAGATGTTTTTTCCGGCCAGCAAGGGGGACAGGAAGGAAACCAGTTCGGCCGTGCTTTCCGCATATGTTGTTCCCTGGCTGTTGCAGCGCGTGACTGTGGTTACCCGGTACACGCCGTCTTCCCGCTGCCGGCGGGCATAGGCGTACTCCGTGACTAGGGAGTTGGCGGATGTGGGGTTTTCGGCCAGCTTGAGCGTGGTTTTGACGATATTGCCAAACGGGTCATAGTCATAAAGCAATGGAGCCATTCCATCCACCTGCTGCCGCAAAAGCCTGTTGTTCAGATCAAAAGCGCGCCGGTCATGAATAAGGCCGCCGTTGGCGTTCGCCCGGGAGACGCGCACCATGTTGCCCCTGCCGTCCGTGACGGTTTGTTCCACCAGCGCCGGTTCTCCCTCCGCCCGGGGAAGCAGCGTGGAACGGACCACGCCTTCCGCGGAGTATTCCGTACGGTAGAGGAGATGCCTCTGCCCCGTGCCGCTCTGTTCCAGTACGGTTCCGTCCGCATGGCGGATAGTGACGAGCGTCGCACCCGTCGGCGTGGTGACGGTTTCCGTCAGGCCGTCCGCACTGTAGGCATGCGTATTGCTCCTTCCTAATACGTCCGTTTCCTGCACCAGCTGCCCCAGCAAATCGTAAGCCCTGCTTTCCGTCGTCGTCATGGGGCCGACGTCCCGGCGCGTTTGCAGGATTCTGCCGAAGGCGTCCCGCGTGTAGCTGACGATGGTTTCAGGCGTGACGATTGTTTCTCCGTCCGTGACTTCCGACCGGCTGACTTCCACCAGCTGGCGCGCCGTATTGTAGGAGTAAGTAGTCATGATGCCGTCTTCATCCTTTTCCCACAAGGGGCCGCAGCACATCATCTCCCGTTCCGTCACCCTGCCGTTGCCGCGCGTACGCTTAATCCATCGGTTTTCCTTGTCGTATTCGTAATCCGCCGTATCCGTCAGCGTCCAGGTTCCATCCGTCAGCAAGGCGTATTTCTCAACGCGCGTGTTATTTCCGTGAGCGGAAACGTACGTGACTTTCCTCGTGCTGTGCCCCGGCACGGCCTGCCCCGCTATCTGCGTTTCCCTGGTCTCCCTGTAGAGGGCGCCGTACTGGCTGGCCGCCTCATAGCCATAGACCGTCTGCACGCCGCTGGCGGACTGCTTCATCTTCAGCCTCCCCCGGGCGTATTCGTTAGGCGCCGCCGGCAACCACGTTTCCGTCACTTCCAGCTGCTCTCCCTCCGCGCCCAACGCCGTGGTGCGTTTTTCCACACGGCGCACATGGTTGGCTTCCGTATAGGCGTAATGCGTATCCGTCAGCCGGGCAGCGTTCATCGTGAGCACCACGTACTGGTGCGCAATATCCGGATCGGCATGGTCGGAGCAGCGGTAATAGGTGTAGGTGCCCTTCCTTCCCCCGCCCGCCCAGGGTTCCATCCGGACGGTTTCACGCCCGAAGGCGTCGTAAGACCAGGTCTTTTCACTTCCGTCGGGGGCCGTCTCCCGGATCAGTTTGCCCGCGGCGTTATAAGCGTAAGTCGTTTCACGGGCATAGTCGGTTCCATAAGCCTCAATACGGCTGGTGCACAGGTTGCCGCTGCGGCCCTGTTCATAGGTTTCGCACACCCGGGAAATAGGAGCGCCGTTTTCCCCGCGCTGCACGGTAGTGAAGAGTTTCCAAATCCCCGAAGACACCTCCTGCCTTTCACGGATCGTGTAAATCGCGTCTTCCCCTTCCCCCTGGGACATGCACCAGGCCCCTCCCGTTCCCTGCCAGTAGCGGGTGACGTAAGGCGCGCGCCCTTCCGCCTGCTCCGTGACGGTGAGCTTGCCGGTCTCCGCATTGCCCTCAATGGTGAAGGTTTTAAAAGGCGTCCCCGTAACGGCGTAAAGACCGGTGGAAACGTTTTTGGCCCCCACCTGCTCGGGCAGATAAAAGGCGATCACATAGCCCGTATTCGTCACGTTCTCAATATTGGCCAGACCGTCCCACAGGTTCCAGACCTGGCGGATGACATCATCTGCGCTTCGGACGATGTCCAGGTAATTGGCAAAATCCTGAGCCGTCCATGAAGAACCCAGCCTGGTCCGGTAGCCGGAGGCCGCGCCCAAAGCGGAAACGGAAGAACCGCCGTAGATGACTGTATTGCCCCCGGCGTTGCTGACCCTCATTTCCGCCGCGCTGGCGGAAGCCGAGACAACACGCCCCTCTGCCGCGGCATACGCCATGGAAACGGAACCCGTCCTTTTCCGCGAGCCGCCGATGGAGCCTGCACTAGCCGCGCCGGCATAGCAGTAATAGTTGGCGCGGGTGCCTCCGTTCCGGATCTGGAATGCCATGTCAGCCCCCAACTCCCGACCGGAAGGGGGCAGAATACAGCTGGCCATGGGATGCAGGTATTGCAGGGCTGCGGGCGTCCACAACCTGGAAGAGAAGTGATAAGCCACAATTTCCAGCATCCCGTACGGCACGCCTTCCATACCGCGGAAGGAACCGAAGCTGGTGCGCCATACCATGCTGGTTTTCCGCGTCTGGGCAGTTACCCGTCTGCCTGCGGAAGAGAACCTTCCATATGCGGAGGCGGAGGAAACCAGGCTGCGCACGGCAGACGTACTGGGGGAACCGCCCCGGTTGTCCATGCAGTCATCCGGGGAAAAAGGATTGTCCGGATCAGTCTCATCCTCATCCCCGCCGTTGTCGCCATTAGGGCATGGATTGCTGGAACTGCTGTTGGGAGAACTGCTGCTTCCGCTGCTGGAGCCTCCGCATGGATCATCGTCGCCCTCGTCGTTGTTGTCCACTGGCTCCGTTTCCGCCTCCGGGGGCACATAGGAAGAAGAAGAACCCGTTTGCCGGTTGGTAATTTCCACCTTCAGGTCAAAGGAGAATTTGGCAATGTTGTTATTGGCATTGGGAATGGAAATATTGCTATAGTCCACATGCGCCCGATGCATTCCGGGCTCAATGATGAAAGAAGCCGTCTGCGGCTCGTAACTGCCGCCTCCGTACTGTCCGCGCGGGCCGATGTCCAGCCGTTCTTCTCCATCCACGGTCAAGTTAGCCAGATCGTCGGCGCCCATGGTCACCTTGCATTCGGCCGTTTCATCAGGCCCCAGCTCCCTGACTTCAAAATCCCAGTCCCAGCTTCTTTCAAAAGCGTCCGTTGGCGCTTGTTCGTCGATCGCGGAGGGAGCTCCGCTATTGGAATTGCTCATGCCCGTCAGGGAATTGACATCGTTATCAAAGGATTGTTCTTTCATGGTTTGAATCGGATTAGCTATTGAAACGCAAACATTGCATCATCCCAATCTTGGAAAAACTGCAATAATTTTTATCCGTTCCTTATCCATAACAACAAAACCTCCTGTTTCAACACGTCCAACACGGGATGCCCCCTGGCCTCAGCCGTGGTTCAATAAATGGTAAAAATTTCTTCTCTGCACTTCCGAATGGAAAACTCTGGCCCATATGGAAAATTCCGGAAGCAACATATCCAAATGGCCTTTAACTGCGCGCCATGAAACACGGCAATTTTTCATTTAACATGGATTCATGAACTCTTCAACGGAAAAAGCATGATCTCCCTGAATTGGAAAAGAAATCCAAAATCCATAAAAACGGTTATCGCCTGCGGGCATGTTCAGCAACCCCGGCATGTCTGAATGGAGAGAAAGCAGGATAAACCACCACTTTCCCAGCCTCCACGCCTGAATTTACAAGGAAAGCTGCTCCTTCAAACGCTCCAGCAGATTGCCGCAACCGTCCTGAAGCAGTTTTACCACATATTCAAAGCCTTCCTGCCCCCCATAATAGGGATCAGGCACTTCTTCATCCGGAAAACGAGTCGTGAAAAAACACATGGGCGCTATCTTGCCTGCCCACTGTCCCTTTTTATCCAACCGTTTCAAATCCCGCAGATTTTCACGGTCCATTCCCACAATCAGGTCAAATTGTTCCAAATCCTCTTTCCGCACGGGGCGCGACTTAAGCCCCGGATCCTCATATCCGTATTTTTTCAGCACCGTCAGCATCCGGCTATCCGGAGGGCAGCCCCGATGGTAACCGATCATTCCGGCGGAATCGCTCTCAATCAAATGTTCCAGACCTTGTTCTGCGACCATTTTTTTGAAAATGATTTCCGCGGCAGGAGAGCGGCAGATGTTGCCCAGACAGACAAACAGGACTCGGTAAGGTTCGGGAGCACTCATGGACGTCATTTCTTTTTCAGGATAGGCAGGCGGCCTCCCCATTTCAAGAGGGAAGAGTTTCTGCACGGGAAACGGAAACGCCCGCGAATATGGCATGGGGCAAAGAAAGAAACTGCGCCGCTCATTCAAAAATAAGATTCTCCTGTGTTTCGGCTTGCGTTAAAGGATGTCCGGCTGTAGATTATCGCATGGCAGATTTCCCTCTTGGATTAAGTTTTGATGACGTGCTCCTGCTGCCCCGCCTGAGCGCGATTCTTCCCGGCGACGCGGACATCAGTTCCCAGCTTGTTCCCGGCTTTGACATGAAAATCCCCGTGTTGTCCGCGGCCATGGATACCGTTTCCGAATCGGAACTGGCGATTGCCCTGGCGCGGGAAGGCGGCCTGGCCGTCATCCACCGCAACAACCCCATTGACATCCAGGCGGCCATGGTTTCCCGCGTGAAGCGTTTTGAAAACGCGGTTATCCCGAACCCCGTCACGGTCAACAAGGACATGACGCTGGAAGAAGTCCACCAGATCATGATGGACCAAGGCTATTCCGGCTTCCCCGTCGTGGATGCCAACCGCAAGCTGGAAGGCATCATCACCGGCCGCGACATGCGCGGCGTGGACGATTACCAGAATGTCCGGGTCAAGGATGTCATGACCCCCCTTGCCCGCCTGATCACGGCGGCTCCCACCACGACCATTGAGGAAGCGCGCCACATCCTTTACACCCACCGCATTGAAAAGCTTCCCCTGGTGGATGAACACGGTGTGCTGGCCGGCCTCATCACGGAAACGGACATCCAGAAGCGCGCCATGTTTGCAGACGCTTCCAAGGATGAACACGGCCACCTGCGCTGCGGCGCCGCCGTGGGTGTGGGCCCCGATTATCTGGACCGCGCCAAAGCCCTGATTTCCGCCGGAGCGGACGCCCTGTTCATTGACGCCGCCACAGGACACACGACCCGCGTGATGGACGTGGTTTCCAACCTCCGCAAGCTGACGGACCGTCCCATCGTAGCCGGCAACGTGGTTACGGCGGAAGGAGCGGCCGACCTTATCAAGGCGGGCGTGCAGGCCATCAAGGTGGGCGTGGGCCCCGGCTCCATTTGCACCACCCGCGTCATCTCCGGCGTGGGCATGCCCCAATTCACCGCCATTCAGGAGGTAGCCTCCGTGGCGCGTCCCGCGGGCGTCACCGTCATTGCGGACGGCGGCATCCGCTATTCCGGGGACATTGTGAAAGCCCTGGCCGCCGGCGCCGACCTGGTGATGCTGGGCGGACTGCTGGCAGGTACGGAAGAAAGCCCCGGCAAGGTGGTTCATTACCAGGGCCGTCACTTCAAGCAGTATCGCGGCATGGGCTCCCTGGGAGCCATGCGCCGCGGCTCCGGCGACCGCTACGGTCAGAACAGCTCCGGCAAGCTCGTCGCGGAAGGCGTGGAAGCGCGCGTTCCGTACAAGGGCATGCTGGCGGACGTGGTATTCCAGCTCATGGGCGGCCTGCGCTCCGGCATGGGCTATCTGGGCGCGCACAACCTGGAGGAACTTCGGGACAAGGCCCGGTTTGTTCAAATCACCTCCGGCGGCCTGAAAGAAAGCCATCCCCACGATATCACCATCACGGAAGAACCCGTCAATTATTCCTGTTAACTCCTCCCTCACATGGACGACAAGCACCTCGTAGCCGTCATTGACTTCGGCTCCCAATACACCCAGCTCATCGTGCGCCGCGTGCGCGAACTGGGCTACATGGCCAAGCTGTATGCGCTGGAAGACCTGGACCAGATTCACGAACCCGGCGCCGTCATCCTTTCCGGCGGCCCCAAAAGCACCACGGACGCGGACGCCCCGGACATTGACTTTGAATGGCTCCAAAGCCTGAATGTCCCCGTCCTGGGCGTGTGCTACGGCATGCAGCTGCTGAACATCAAGCACGGCGGCACCGTAAAAGCCAGCAACAAGCGGGAATACGGCCCCGCCGCCCTGCTGCCGGAAACCTGCGCGGGCCTGTACCGGGACATGTCCCCCTCCTCCCAGGTATGGATGAGCCATTCGGACACGGTGGACCATCTGGCGGAAGGCTGCCGCGTCATCGCCCGCAATGCGGAAGGCGTCCCCGTCTCCCTCCAATGGGGAGAAACCACCTTCGGCATCCAGTTTCATCCGGAAGTAACCCATTCCCATGAAGGGCGCACAATCCTGCGCAACTTCCTTTCCTGCGCGGCCAACCTCAAAAAATTCGACATCGGAGACTTTAAAAGGGAACTCATCCGGGAAATCCGGGAACGCGTGGGCGACAAGCAGGTGGTCTGCGGCGTCTCCGGCGGCGTAGACAGCACCGTGCTGGCCGTTCTGCTGCATGAAGCGGGCGTGAACATGCGCGCCATCTTTGTGGATAACGGCCTGCTCCGCAAAAACGAGGCGGAGGAAGTGCGGGCCAATTTCGCCCGCATGAACGTGGAAATTGAAACGGTGGATGCTTCCGAACGCTTCCTGGCGGCCCTGGACGGAGAAAGCGATCCGGAAAAGAAGCGCCGCATCATCGGAGGCCTGTTCATCGACGTTTTCTGGGATGCCGTGGGAGACGCGGAAATGCTCGCCCAGGGCACCCTGTACCCGGACGTGATCGAAAGCGCCTCCAACGCCAAATCCAAGGCCTCCGTCATCAAGACCCACCACAATCGCGTGGAACGCGTGCTGGAGCTCCAGGCGCAGGGGAAAGTACTGGAACCTCTGGCGGAACTGTTCAAGGACGAGGTGCGGGAACTGGGCGCCTCCATGGGCATCCCGCATGATATTCTGTGGCGCCACCCCTTCCCCGGCCCCGGCCTGGCCGTGCGCTGCCCCGGCGTGGTCACCAAAGAACGCTTGGACATCATCCGGGAATGCGATGCCATTTTCATCGGCAACCTGAAGAAATACGGCTGGTACGACAAAGTCTGGCAGGCCTATGCCGGCCTCATTCCCGTAAAAACGGTGGGAGTGAAGGGGGACGAACGCTCCTATGAATGGGCCACCAACCTGCGCGCCATCGTGTCGGAAGACGCCATGACGGCGGACTGGGTGGAACTCCCCCCGGCCCTGCTGAGGGAAACCAGCAACCGCATCCTCAATGAAGTAAAGGGCATCAACCGCGTCCTTTACGACATTTCCACCAAGCCCCCGGCTTCCATTGAGTGGGAATGAAGATTATTCCTTTGGAAACATCGGAGCTTAAAAGGATTATTCAAGTTAATAAAACTTATAAGGAACTATATCCGATTTTCAATGAGGCATTCAATTCGACACTTCTACCGCATGTGTGGTGTGAAAGTTGTATTAAAAATTGCATTTGATTATGTGTACAACACGGAGCAATATATGTTTAGCTTTGGTAGCTAAAGAAGGTTAGATATGCTTTGATTATTGTACAAATCCAAAGCGAAGGATATTCATATGAATTATGAAAAAGGATCAGAGTGGAGAAGATGGGAATTACATATTCACACCCCAGGCACTCAAAAAAACGATAATTTTGCTGGTGTTTCCTGCGATGATAAGTGGAATAAATATTACGAGGATATTCATGCGTATATTGGCAATGGAGAAGATCCACTAAAAAATATAGCTGTTATTGCAATAACCGACTATCTGTCCATCGACAATTACAAAAAAGTAGTAGCAGATAGGAATTTGCCGTCTAGTGTTAAGCTTGTATTGCCAAATGTGGAAATGCGAATTCAGCCAATAGCCAATGATTCTCCTATTAATATCCATTTTCTTTTCAATCCGGACATTATTGAATCTGTTGAAGATCGATTCTTTTCTAGAATCAAATTCATATATGACTCAACTAATTTTTCAGCATCCCGAAGTGAATTAATTCGGCTTGGAAAAACAATTAAACCTGAATTGGATGATGATTCTGCCTACATAAAAGGGATAGAGCAATTTGTTCCGTCATTTGATAAAATCCAAGAGATTTTTGCAAACGACAAAAAACTTAGAGAAAACACTATCATTTTAGTGTCGAATAGCACAAATGATGGGGTAAGTGGTGCAATAAATCACTCTGATTATCTGGATGATTTTCAAGGGGACAGTCAACTTAAAGCCTTTAGACAAGCAATATATAAATTCGTTGACGGTATTTTTTCGGCAACGCCTTCTGATATTGCTTACTTTTTAGGTGAAAAAACAAACTGTCCAGCAGATTTAGTAATTAAAGAATGTGGTTCTTTGAAACCATGTGTCCACGAATGTGATGCGCACCAAAACGAAAAAATATTTGAGCCAGACCAGCAGCGATATTGTTGGATAAAAGCCGATCCTACATTTAATGGATTAAAGCAAATTCTTTATGAACCTAAAGAACGTGTAAAAATCTCTCAAATAGTTCCAGACTATAAGGCAGAGTACTATGTAATCGAAAACGTACAATTCGTTGATAAAGATTTTCAAGTTAATCCCATAGTATTCAATGAAAATTTAACATGTATTATTGGTGGTAAGTCAACTGGTAAATCTATTTTGCTTCATAACTTAGCCAATGCTATAGATCCATCGCAAGTTGAAGAAAAAGAAGATAAATCATCCTCTACTACTAGAAATATCGAAAATGTTACTGTAACTTGGAAAGACGGAAAAAAAGACGAGACACGAAAGATCGTTTATGTTCCACAAACATACTTGAATAGGTTAAGCGATGCAAAAGAATCGACAACTGAGATAGACAGAATAATTGAAGAAATTGTTTGGCTCGACTCTGATGTTAAAGAAAAACATAATTTGATGCTTCAATCAATAAAAAAATATAAAATTGCATTAAATACAACTATCCTTGGATTGATTGAAAATCGCAAAGAAATAGATAGTATTAAAAACGAAAAGAAAGAGATCGGGAGCCGAGCAAGTATTGAGGCTCAAATTGAGAAATTAACCTCCCAAAAAGACATCTTGTCAACGGATCCTAATTTATCAAAAGAAGAACTAAATTCATATGACGAAACCATTACAAACATCGATATAGTTAATGAGCAAATTCTTTCTTTGCAAAAGGATCTTACTAATATTCAAAATATTGAGGCTGTAGTTGAAAAGATAACTTTCAGTTTTTCTCTCTCAGATCATATTCAAGAATTATTAAACCGTGCAACAGACGATGCTATTATCGCTGCAAATACAATTTGGATTCAAAGTAAACAAGCTATAATTGGCAATATTTCTAAAGGATTGGATAAAAAGAAACGTCGAAAAGACGAGCTTTTAGAAATTCAAGATAGCTTAAAATCCAAGGTACAAAAAAATAAGATTATCTCAGAACTGTCAAATAACATCCAAAAAGAGAATAAAAAACTAAAATCGTTAACGGAAATAGAGAAAAAAGAAGTGGCTTTGATTGAAAAAGAAAATGCGTATATTTCTGAAATTTGTCAATCGATAGAAAAGTTTAAGCATTTTCACAATCAATATGCCCAAACTGTCAACGGAAAGCCCGAATTCAAAAGTAATGATTTAGAGTTTTCTGTAGAGGTTCCGTTCAAAAAAGAAGCATATGTAGATAAAGTTTTACGGCTTTTCGATAATCGTTCTATAGCACTAAAAGATACTATTTCAATAGATAGTTTTTCAGAAGATCAATATACGGAACCACTTTTAAGAGATTTTATTAATAAAATTCTTGACGAAAAGCTACAACTCAAAAAAGGTAACACCCAAGAAACTGCAATACGAGAACTTTGTGATGACTGGTTTGAAATAAAATATAACGTACAAATGGACAATGATACCATTGATGTTATGTCGCCAGGCAAGAAAGCGCTTGTGCTATTAAAGCTGTTAATAGATTTGGCAGATAGCAAATGTCCAATTCTCATTGATCAGCCGGAGGATGATTTGGATAACCGCTCGGTTTTTAATGATCTGATTCCGTTCATTAAACGAAAGAAAAAAGATAGGCAGATTATTATAGTTACACACAATGCGAATGTTGTACTTGGCTCTGATGCAGAAGAGGTAATTGTTGCTAATCAGCAAGGAAGCAATGTTCCAAACAAGAAGTACAGATTTGAATATAGATCTGGTGCTATTGAAAACAACCTGCCTTTGTCTACTGTGGGCGAAGAAGCGAAATTGGGAATACTAAACTCTCAAGGGATTCAACAGCATATTTGTGATATTTTAGAGGGTGGTGAACGAGCTTTTGAATTAAGAAAAAACAAGTACCATATTTGATGTCATCCGAAACAGCTTCCACAGGAATTGCATCATCATATAAAATGTTTGTGGCAACGTTTTGGCAACAAAAAATCAGATAGCCTCTACTATCTGAATAATGAAAGCAATACAAATAATTTGAGTCAAATCCCATAAACAAAAATCAAGAAAGGAGAAAATAATGACTGAACTGGAAAAATGCATGGCGGGCGAATGGTATGACTGCCATGACAAGGTGTTTCTGGAATTCAAGAACAAGACACACCGGCTCCTGATGAAATACAATTCCCTGCCTTACGACCATAAGGAGGAAAAGCGCCAAGTGCTCAAGGAAATGTTGGGCAGCGTCGGCACCAAGGTATCCATCGGCCATTCCTTCATCTGCGATTACGGCCGCAACATCCATATCGGGAACAACGTCACCGTCAATACGGGCTGCACGTTCGTGGACTGCAACAGGATCACCATCGGCAACAATGTGCTGATCGCCCCTAACGTACAGATTTACACCGCTACGCACCCCATTGATCTGGATGAGCGCCTTACTCCCGTGGAAACGGATGAAGGAGTTGAATACATCCGCCATACCTACGCTCTTCCGGTAACAATAGAAGACGGCTGCTGGATTGGCGGCGGCGTCATTATCCTGCCCGGCATTACCATCGGAAAAGGAAGCGTCATCGGCGCCGGCAGCGTGGTCACCAAAAATATTCCTCCCGACAGTCTGGCGGCGGGGAACCCCTGCAAGGTTATTCGTAAAATCAACGGAAGTTGGGAACAATGATCAAGCTGATCGCTTTTGATCTGGACGGAACCATAGGGGACACGGTCCCCATGTGCATCAGGGCATTTGAAAAAGCGGTTTCTCCCTACGCCGGCCACACGCTGAGCGAACGGGAAATCACACAGACTTTCGGCCTGAATGAAGTAGGAATGATCAAGAAAGTCGCCGGAGAAAAATGGCGGGAAGCTCTCCATGATTTCTACCCGGTTTATGAAAAAATGCATCAATCATGCCCGGCTCCGTATGAAGGCATACGCGAATTGATAGAAACCCTGCAAAAGGCTGGCGTGCTTATCGCCCTGATTACCGGGAAGGGAGACAAAAGCTGCCGTATCACGCTTGAGCAATTCGGCATGCGGGATTTATTCTGTTCCATCAAAACCGGAGCGGAAGACAGGCCCAACAAGGCGGAAGCTATTGAAGAGCTTCTGCACGACTTCCGCTTGAACAAAGATGAATTTTACTATATCGGGGATGCGGTTTCGGATGTGGCCGCCTGCAACAAAGCGGGAGTGACCTGCTTGTCCGCCGCCTGGGCAACAACCGCAGACGTCAGCGGATTGAAAAAAACCAACCCCTCAAAAGTTTTTCCCAGTATCAAGGAATTGACATTATTCCTGTCCATTGAGAAATAATTAGAAGATCCTCCTCACTTGGATAAGGAAAAACATGATGGAAAAATTTCAAAAACTGGCCCTTCTGATTGATGCTGAAAACATCGCTCTGGATAAGCTTGAAAGCGTCATTCAGGAAATATCTGCATATGGCCGTATCGTGATTCAAAGAGCCTATGGCGACTGGAGCAAGGAAAGTTTAAAAAACTGGAAAGACTCGCTAAACCGGTTTGGTATAAAAGCGGAGCAGCAATTTAATTATACTCCCAAAAAAAACTCGGCGGATATGGCGTTGACTATTGACGCCTTGGATTTATTGCATCAGTCATCTTACGATGCCCTCGCCATTGTTTCGAGCGACTGTGATTTCACTCCCGTTTCCCTATATGTCAGGGAACATGGTATTTATGTAATTGGTATCGGAGAGAAGAAAACTCCAGAGGCTTTTAAAAAAAGCTGCAATGAATTTATTTTATTAAAAACTGCTGACTCTAAAATAGATAATACACTACAAAATAAGCCTTCCCAATCTGGATCAGAAAAACGAAAAAAATCCCTGAATCTATTCATAAATTACTTAAGGAGGCATTTGAAACGCACAAAAAAGAAGGATGGGTAGCCTTATCTCGGGCATCATCTTATATTAAAGATAAACAACCTGATTTTTCTTTAAAAGAATACTATTCCAAATTTTATAAACTCATTCAGGATTTTCCGGAAAAATACAAACTTGAAAAATCGCATACAAAATATCAATGCAAATAAAATTATAGAGTTATCTTCTATAACCATATTCACCTGATTCCATCTTGGAACAGGAAATAAATTCCTGTTTTTTATACGCTCATTTAACGCAAAAACAATTCTTTCCTTCCATGGATACCGGCGCCGTCATCCTCACCTCCTTTCTCTCTACCATTCCCGTTTATCTTTTCTTTGCCACGGGTTTCTATCTGCGCCACAAGCAAGTCATCCAGGCAGACCATGACGCGCCCATCATGCGCATCGCGATGGATGTGGCCTACCCCTGCCTCGTCTTCCACAGCATCATGAAATACATGGTGCTCTCCGGAAATGAGACGCTCAGCAGCGTTTCCTTTTCCCTCCAGGCCATTGCAGCAGGGGCGCTGGAACTTCTGCTGGGTATCGCGGCCGCATGGCTGGTCGCTAAACTGCTGCGCATGCGCATCGGCACGGGTCTGCGCACGTTCACCCTGACGGCGGGAGTGCAGAACTACGCTTTTTTCGTCATCCCCATCATCCAGATGCTGTTTACCGCCGGCAACGATCCCACGCTGGGCGTCCTTTTCGTCCACAATGTAGGATGTGAGCTGGTCGTCTGGAGCATCGGCGTCATCATCATCGCAGGCGGTCCGGGCAACCTGAACATGGGCGTCTTCTTCCGCGGCCCCCTGCTGGCCGTTATCGTGGGCCTGGCGCTCGCCTGGTCCGGCCTGGGAACCTATGTAGCCCAACCGCCCCTGATGAAGACTTTTGAAATGATCGGCAACTGCGCCACGCCCCTGTGCCTGATCCTGTTCGGATGTTCCATGCGGGATTTATGGCATAACATGAAGTGGGAACCCAAACCCATCATTTGCGGCCTGCTGACGCGCCTGGGGCTGGCCCCCGCGCTGCTGCTCCTGATGGCTTATTTCCTGCCAGTGGATGATTATATCAAGCGCGTCATCATCATCCAGGCAGCCATTCCCTCTGCCGTCATTCCGGTCATTTTGGCCAAACGTTTCGGAGGCCATCCGGACCTGGGCACTCAAATCCTGCTGACAACGACGGTGGCTTCCTTCCTCACACTGCCCTGCTGGCTGGCTCTTGGTTCCACCTTGGTCGTACCATTGTATTAACGGGATAATGGCGACATCAATCCCCGGATGACCTGGAACAGCCCGCTCGCCCAACATCTTCCGCTTTTCCAGAGGAGATTCTATTCCCGGTGTCCCGCCCCTTGATGGAAATAAAACCAGTCCGCAGGATTCGGCGGCGAAACAATTTCCCTGCCGAAATATCCGCATCCTTTCCGCATCCTTTCCGCATCCTTTCCGCATCCTTTCCGCATCCATACTGCATTCCATGCTGAATGCTTCCCTACCTTTGGGTTGACTCCCCAGTCGGATATGTATTGAATGGATTCATGAAATTTCCTGCTCCTCTCTGCGCCGCCCTGCTGCCGGTCCTGTTTTCCTGCGCGGAGCAGGTTTCCCGGATTGAACACGTTCGGGAGGTGCCCTTAAAAACCACGGTGGTTCCTGCGGAAGACGTAGGCATGCACCGCACTCAGGCCACCTATCTGCTGCATGGCGCCGTCTCCCAGCAACAGCGCCTTCAGCGTCTGGGTCAATACTACTTCGTCACATGGAACGATGCCAATCCGGAACAGGCGGCAACCCTGGTCATGATGTACCGCCAGGGAAAGACAGGTTCAACCGTCCTGACAAAATCCATTTCCTATCCGGCCGGGAGAAAAGGCGGCACGCAAAACTCCGTTTTCGAATTCATCGGGGATGAGGCCAGAGAAAAAGGGGAAATCCTCGCATGGAAGCTCGTCCTGAAGGATAACCGCGGCAAAACGATTTCCGAACGCCATTCTTATCTGTGGGGGGACGATCATTGACTCTTCGGCAAAAACACCGAAGAGCCGTAAAATCACCCGGATATACAGGATGAGACCTGCAGTTTCCGGCAGTCTCGCCAGCCTCCAACTCCGTTAATAATCCTCCGGAATATGGGCACGCTTACGCTTCCTGCCGTTTGGCACGGCGTTTGCGGACAGCGTCGGCAAGGGTTTCCAGCACTTCCACTGTCGTCTCCCACCCAATGCACTGGTCCGTGATGCTCTTGCCGTACACCAGGTCGGAACTCAACGGCTGGGCCCCTTCCACAATGTTGCTTTCAATCATCACGGCAACAACCTGTTCGGACCCGCTGGATATCTGTTCCGCGATATTGGCGGCCACAGCCGGCTGTTTGCGATAATCCTTGCAACTGTTTCCGTGGGAGCAGTCTATCATGATGCGGTTGTTGATGCCGGCCTTCTGCAAAGCTTCTTCCGCTTCCTTTACATGATCTTCATCAAAGTTCGGCCCCAGGGAGGAACCGCGCAAGATCAGGTGGCAGGATTTATTGCCCGTAGTGGAAACAATGGCGGAAACTCCCTGCTTGGTCACGGAAAGGAAGCAGTGCGGGCAGGAGGAGGAAACAATGGCGTCCACAGCGATTTGCAGGCTGCCGCTGGTGCCATTCTTGAACCCCACAGGCATGGAAAGCCCGGAAGCCAGTTCACGGTGCACCTGGCTTTCCGTAGTGCGCGCGCCGATGGCGCCCCACGTAATCAGGTCCGCAATGTACTGCGGCGTGATGGTGTCCAGGAACTCGGTAGCTGCGGGCACTCCCATATCCCCCAGGCGCAGCAGCAACCCGCGGGCCATGTGAAGGCCGCGGTTGATGTCAAAGGTATGGTTCATGAACGGGTCGTTGATGAGGCCCTTCCAGCCCACGGTGGTGCGGGGCTTTTCAAAATACACGCGCATGATGATCACCAGGTCCTTTTCAAAGCGCGCCATTTGTTCCTTCAGGCGAGAGGCATAATCCACGGCAGCCTGGGGATCATGGATGGAGCATGGCCCCACCACCACCAGCAGGCGGTCGTCGTGGCCGGAAATGATGTTCTCCGCATTCTTGCGGGTCGTAGCCACCATTTTGGCGATCTCCGTGGTTGCCGGATAATCCTTGATTAAAATGGCGGGGGAAATCAGGGGCTCAATGTCTTGAATGCGTATGTCGTCTGTTTTGAACCAGTTCATGTCTGGGGCTTATTGAGAGGTTTTTGAGAGAAGTTGAAAAGAAAAAAATACGGTTTGCGGGCTTTATGCCTGAATATACCGCGGGGCCTCACGGCCATAAGCCGGAAGCCCCGCAAAATGAAGAGGCCGCGCCTCCCGACAAGAGGCACCGTCATGCATTACCAGGAAGTCACATTGTCTTCCGTCAATTCCGGATTGTTGATATGGCCGTCCGCCGTGCTGCCCTGCTTGTCCTTGCCGGTGCTGTAAACGGCCACGTTCTTGGTCACCATCCGGGAACCTACCTGAACACGGGGAGTACGGTCGTCAGGGTTGGCATTCAAAATGATGTAATAGGGAGATTCCCAAGGATCCATCAGGCCCACACGGCCGCGGCTTTCAAAAAACAGGCCGGGAGCGCCTTCCACATCCGTAGTCGTCGTATTGAAATAAGCCGTTTTCTTGGGATTCAACTTTCTGTCCTCATCCGCCCGGTCCATATAATTGGTCAGGATGCTCATGATGCGGCTATCGTCGTCCACGGCGGTTGTCACGTAATACTGTCCGTCCTTGTGGGCCTGCTTGGTCATTTCCCGGCTGCTCCAGGCCACGGGAACGCGGCCGTTGTCCAGCATGTAATTTTCCACAGCCGTCTGCAGACCGTTGCAATCGCTTCGCGCCGTGGTAACCTTGGATTTTTCCATCACGCCGTTCACCACCGTCATGGCGATGCCGGCCAGCGTCAGGATAATGGCAATCACCACAAGCAATTCAATCAACGTGAATCCCTTGGACTTACGGTTCAAAAAAGGTGTCTTCATACTTTGCCAAGAGTAGCGCAATTACGGTTCAGGGCAAGCGGAAAACAACCGGTGCCGCCAATTTCAAAGCCTGTTCCCGGAACGGCAGCAGACGGAATAACCCCGGTGCACAAACAACCCCGGCGCCTTCTGGCAGCCGGGGTGTTTAAAAAGAATGCTCCTTTAGTTGGAGGGGATAGGGGTTTCTGTGGAAGCAGGGGCCGGGGCTTCGGGCACGGAGGGAGCCGGAGCCTGAGAAGAAGCGGCTTCCGCCTCAGCGGCGCGCCTGCGCAGCTCCTCCTGCTGGAGTTCTTCCGACGTCTTGGCGGGAATGGAAGCTTCCTGCCTGGCGGCAGCCTTCATCATTTCCGGGTTCAACAGGCTTTCCGAACTCTTAACGTGCTGCCGGTTGATCAGCATGCCCAGCCCCAGGCAAAGGACCATGAACGCGGTTCCGAAGTACACCGTGGCTTTTTTCAGCACATCCGTCGTCCGGGCGCCAAAGGCCTGGTCCGTAATGGCTGCGCCAAAGGCGGCTCCCAGCCCTTCCTGCTTGGGCCTCTGCATAAGCACTACGCCCAGAAGGAGAAGTGATACAATCACCAAAACGGCAAAAAGCAACTGAATGCTGATATTGAGTGAATCTGCTAAAAAAAGGTTCATGAGCGCGGGGAGTATGTGTGAATTCGAACGGTTTGTAAAGTCTAGGAAATGATTTCGTTATGCTCGTTGCAGACGATTTTCTTGGGGATGATGGGCTTGTCCGACAAGGCAAAACTCATAATGACCACCCGTTCGCCCGTCTTGATTAAATGGGCCGCACCGCCGTTCATGATGATGTTCCCCGTGCCGGCAGGCCCCTGGAGAGCATATGTTTCCAGACGGTTCCCGGACGTGACGGACGCCACGAGAACTTTTTCCCCGGGCCACAAATCCACAGCGGCCATCAGATCGGCAGGAATTTCAATACTGCCTTCATATTGAACATCACCACGGGTAATCATGGCGCGATGAATTTTTGATTTTAACTGCTCAACCAACATGACGTTCGAACAACAAACCCCCGATCGCCCCTCCGGTCAAGCCGTCATCCTCCATTTTACGGTTTTCTGTGTCTTACTCCCCCTCCTCCAGCGCTTCCGCGGCATGGGCGGCATCCCGGGCAAGCTGGCTTTTCAATTCTTCCAAAGAGGGGAATTTGATTTCCGGCCTTAGGAAACGGACCGGTTCCACTTCCATCTCCCGCCCGTAAATATCCCCCGGGTGGCCGAATAAATGCGTTTCCAGCAAAAGTCCCCCCGTCTCACCTTCCACGGTGGGGCGCACCCCCAGATTGGCTACGCCTCCGTATTTTTTGCCGGCCACCCGGGCGCGCACGGCGTAAACGCCATGGGGAGGCTGTAACCCGCAACCGGGTCTCATATTGGCCGTGGGGTAGTCCAGCAGGCGCCCCAGTTGGCGCCCGTGAATCACCGGGCCCTTCCAGCGGTAGGGACGGCCAAGCATGCCGGCAACCTGTAAAAAATCCGCCCCGCGCACGGCTTCGCGAATCCGGGTGCTGCTTATGCGCTCCCCGTCCTGCAGAATAGAAGGAACGGCCGTCACTCGGAACCCGTAGCGGCAGGACAGCAGGCGCAGGGTTTCTACATTCCCTGCCCTGCCGCGGCCAAAATGCCAGTCCTCTCCCACGGCAATCTGAGCCACCCGGCAGGAGGAACAAAGTTCCCCAATAAACTCTTCCGGGCTCATGGACGCCAGCCTGGAAGAAAATTCCAGCGACAGCACCGCCTTCACCCCCAGCTCTTCCATCAAGGCAAATTTTTCAGCATCTTCCCCCATGATGGCGGGCGGCACGCTTTCCGGCCTCACCCGGGCCAGCGGATGGGTGCGGAATGTCAGCACGGCGGGAATTCCTCCGTCAAGAGCAGCCCCTTTCACCGCCGCGGCAATCACTCCGGCATGTCCCAGATGCACCCCGTCAAACATCCCCATGGCCCAGTGTACGGGGGCGGCAAGGCTTTTCAATTCCTTGAATTCCCGGTAAATGACCATATGCTACCCGGCAATCAGAATATCCGCCAGCTCCTTCAGGGAAAGCATGGCCCGGAACAGTTCCTCCCTGGGCGCGGTTTTCAGGGTGTCCACCGTAATGGCGCGGTCCAGCGTAAAAGAACCGGACCTGGTGCGCCGGAGGGCGCTCAAATGCGCTCCGCAGCCCAATGCCTTCCCAATATCATAAGCATAGGACCGCACATAAAAACCTTTGGAACATTGAACGGTAAAATCCACTTCCGGAATGGCCACGCGTGAAATTCCGTGGCCAAACACTTCCACAGGCCGCGGCTCCCGCACAATTTCCTGACCTTTCCGGGCCAGTTTGTACAGCGGCACCCCGTCCTTTTTGATGGCGGAAACCATCGGAGGAATTTGTTCAAAAGCTCCGTCAAACCGGTCAAACGCTTCACGCACGGCCTGTTCCGTCACTCCGTCTACGGAATACTCCGCCACTATTTCTCCCATGGCATCCTGAGAGGAAGTCTCCACGCCCAGCATAAGGGTTCCGGCGTATTCCTTGTGTTCGCACATCAACTTGTCCTGAAGCTTGGTCGCCTTCCCTACCACCAGCATCAGCAATCCCGTAGCCATGGGATCCAGCGTGCCGCAGTGGCCTATTTTCTTAATTCCCAGGGAACGGCGCGCAATTGCCACCACATCGTGGGAAGTCATGTCCCGCGCCTTGTCAATCAACAGGACGCCCGAAGGAACCTGGATGGAATCTGAAACATTCATGAAATCTTCTGTCGGAGCACGCGTTCCACTTCTTCCCGCATGGCCTTCAGGATAGTAAGGCGCACTTCTTCAATAGGCCCCCGGATACGCACTCCGGCGGCCATGGAATGGCCGCCTCCGCCGAAACGGGAGGCCAGCTCCGCGACGGATATTTCAGGCGTCTTGGATCTCAGGGAAATACGGATGCGGGGATCGTCCTCCGTTTCTTCCAGATAAGCGGCCAGCCAGACTCCCTGCACGGAACGCAGGAGGTCAATCAGGCCTTCCGTATCTTCCGGACGGCTTCCAATCCGGGCTTTTGCCTCATTCGTCAGGCAAAACATGCAAATCCTGCCGTCCGGCGTCAGCTTCATTCCGTTCAGCGCCTCACGCATCAACTGCATTTTCACCCACGGCTTTTCCTGGTAAAGCTGGCGGTTGATGTCCTGGACGTCAACGCCCATCCGGATCAAATCCGCAGCCAGTTCCATGACGGCCGCCGTCGTCATCTGGTACTGGAAAGACCCCGTATCCGTGCTGACGGCCACGTAAAGGGCGTCTCGCATCACCGGAGTAACGGGAATGCCCAGATACTTGAAAAAGTAATATAAAACCGCCCCCGTGGCGCATTCGTCCGGCAAAACGCACTGCACATCTCCAAACAGTTCGTTCGTCCGATGGTGGTCGATGTTCGCCCACACCTTCACTCCCGCCAAAGCCTCCAGGCTGCGTTCTCCCAGCCTCTTGAGCGCGCCGTTATCCACGGAAATGGCTACTTCCACATCCACCGGCTCATCAGGCGTGGGAATAATATTTTCCACACCCGGCATAAAGGCCAGATTGGAAGGCACCCCGTCCTCGTTCATCATCATCACCTTCTTTCCCATTTGCTTCAGGGCTTCCCCCAAAGCCAGCGTGGAGCCGATAGCGTCGCCGTCCGGATGAACATGCGCAATTACCGCAAAACTGCCATGGCTGCGGATCAGATCCGCCAAAGGCGCAAATTGGGGACAATGTTTCCAATCTTCCATATGTACTGCCGTGTTTTTATAGAAAAAGCCGCACCTGGACAATCACCAAGTGCGGCTTGAAAAGTCGTACTTAATCCCGGAAGAGGATTACTTCTTGGACTTCATGACCACCGGAGCCACATCCACGGCGGGCTGGTTCAGGTCATTGAACTTGGGCAGGGGGGTCAGGGGCGGAGCACCCTGATCCTGGCAGCAGCAGGAAGCCATGATGCTCGCCGCAAAAGCGGCAAGAGCCATAACGGTAATCTTCTTCATATGCGTGGTTAAATGATGGGTGATAAAGGATATGGAAATATCTTGGAGCATAAAAGCATACCATGCGGGCGCCCGTCAATCAAATTTGCGAAAATCTCCCAAGGAGACGCCTTTCCCAAAATGGCAAGACGCATAAATCGCTCGCCCGGGGTTATCTGTAATTATAATCTCTGCCAAGCTGTATCCTTTTCATGCCCTTTTCCGTCAAAATACTCCGGTTTTTCGGCATTCTCCTGCTGAGCCTCTGCGCGCTCGGCGTGGCCGGCATGACCTGGGCGTACCTGATAGAACCCAATCTTCTGTTTGTCAGGAAAGTAGACTACCGTGTCCCCCAGTGGAAAGGGAAGGGAACACCCGTTAAAGTCGTTATTGCCGGCGATTTGCACCTGATGCCCACCGCGTTTGATGAAGTGAGGGCCCTGCGCTATGTTCAGAGGATCATGCGGCTCCGGCCGGACCTGATTCTGCTGGTTGGGGACTATGCCCGGGGAAGCAGCGAAAACGCCAGCATGGATCCCGCCACGGCCTCCCGGCTGCTGAAAGGCCTGACGGCTCCCTGCGGGGTCTTTGCTATTCAGGGAAACCATGATTTCACCTTCGGCTGGAACAACTGGAGCAGGGAACTGAAACAGGCGGGAATCACCGTGCTGGAAGACCAGAGCGCGCTTGTCACGTTCAAGGACGGAAGGCAGCTTCAGCTTTCCGGAATATTGGATACGACGCGCAATGTCAGAAAACGGCTGCCCAAACGCCAGTCGCCGGACATCCCCCATTTCCTGCTTTCCCACCGTCCGGAAACGGACCGCATACTTTCCCATGGAGACGTGGACATCGTCATCAGCGGGCACACCCACGGAGGCCAGGTTTGCCCTCCTTTCGGCCTCCTGCGGTTTGAAGCCAGCCCGGACCATGCCCTACCCTACACCTATCCCTGGCATATCTCCGGCGGCAATACCTACCTGATCACCAAGGGGCTGGGGACAAGCACACTCCCCCTCCGCTTCAACTGCCCGCCGGAAATCTATCTGCTGGAACTGCATTGACCCATTCCTCCCGTTAAAAATACAGTCCCTTCCTTCCCGGTGCCCTCCCCCTCCGCTCCACGCCGGCGGCAATCCATAAAGAAAACGGAAAAGAACGGCCGGGTTCCATAGTTTCAAAGGAGCCGGTTATCAAACCCTTCCTTCAGCCTTAAAATCTTTCTGGCCGTCATCCGGTAAACAGGCCGGTAAAGGTGCTTTTTCAAGACGGCCGGGAGCGTTCTTCCGGGCAGCGGACCGCGCAGCAGCCCGGCTTCACGCATAACCCGTTCGTAACGTTCCCCTTCATAACGCCAATTATACCGCCAGGGCTTGTGCACCCCCTGGTAATGAAGAATGCCCGGTTCCAAAGCCGCTTCCACCGCCTGGCGTGGCGTAACGCCGCGCCAAAACTGTTCCCGGGGATCGTTTTTCAAAATGCGGCGCGTCAAGCCGTCATGCCAGTTCCAGCGCGGGTGCAGCGGCACGGTCAGCTCGCACAGGGCTCCGTTCAAGGCATCCTGGTCCGGACACGTCAGCCTGTCCCGGTGAGTGACGGCATAATCCAGCACAGCCCTGACCAGATTCCTCTCCCGGAAGACATCCACATTCATCAGCAGCACGCCGGAATTGAAATATCCCGTGCAGGTCAGCGGCATCTCAAGACGTTCGTTAAAATGGGAACCGGGTCTGGAAAAATTCTCAAACACCACCCCTACTGCTTTTCCGTCCATATTCGTCCGGAACAGCTCCGTCAAATCCCGGCAAACCAGAACGTCAATGTCCAGATACAGAATATTGCCCTGCTCTTCCTTCAATAATTCCGGGATGAACACGCGTCCCCAGGCTGGCACCGGCCATTGTTCCGTATGGGGAAAGTCGTGCTCTTCCAAAATGCCGGAAACGTCTATGAACTCCAGACGGCAATCGAACGGAGCGGCCAGCCGCTCCACGCTTGCCCGGTTCTCTCCGTCAATGCCGTCGGAAAGAACGTAAATTTTGTAAAAAGTCTCCGGACCGGCAGTATTCAGCAAAGAAAAGACAGTAACGCTCAAAGGCAGGATGCCCCTGTTGTCACTGGCCAGGACGACGGCAAATTCATTCTTTTTCATCGGATTATCCATTCGGGTGATGTCAGCGGCGCAGCAACCGGGCTCCCGCCTTGCGCATTTTCTTCCAGTAATAGGAAAAGTCCAAGCCGGATTTTCCGCCCATCCAGGCTTTCAGCAATTCTCCTTCCCGGCGGGACAGGCAGGCATTATCCTCTGCGGGACGGTACAGATTTTCCTGACGGAGCATATCGGCCACCTTCCGGGTAACCTCCTTTTGGACGGCATGAGGGGCGTATTTGCGGATGTTCCTCACGCCCATTACCAGCATTTTCAAAAATGCCGTCCTGTATTCCGCAAGAACTCCGGCTTCTTTCCATTCCTTCAGCACCAGCTCCGCCACCGTCAGGTAATCCAGAGACTGGAGGGAACTGCCGGACGCAAAACCGCTGGTAATGGATCCGGCCCGCTTGCGGTAAACGTAAGCCGCCCTGCTGACGACGCAAACCCTCCTGCACCACGGAAAAACAGCGTAATGGAAATACAAGTCTTCACAGGCAACGCCCTCGGGGAACCGGATGCCATGCTTTTCCACAATGGAACGCCTGATCATCATGCCGCCCGCTCCATGATGTATTTTCCCAATGGTCTCCGGAGTGCAGGGAAGCCACCCTTTTTCCGGAGGGGCCATGTCCTCCGGCAGAAACCGGTCCTCCCGGTCGGGGGCGGACTCGTAATAATACCGGAACCCGCATGCCAGCCTGTCGGCATCCAGCGCCTTCGCACGGCGGTACATCTCCTCCAGCAAATCCGTCTCCAGCCAGTCGTCGGAATCCACCAGAAACAGATACTCTCCCACAGCATGGCTCATCGCCAGATTCCGGGAGCGGGATAGGCCGCCGTTTTCCGGAGCTTGCACGACCTTCACCCGCGGGTCCCGCTCCGCGAATTCCCGCAGAATGGACAGGGAGCCGTCCGTGGAAGCGTCATCCACGCAAACTATTTCCAGCTCACGGAGCGTCTGTGAGCAAATGCTTTCCAGGCACTGGGCCAGGTACGGCTCCACATTGTAAACCGGAACCAGCACGGAAATGTTCACGGGAGCCGTCATGAGCCATGCGGAGAATCTGCCGCCCTTATTTGTTCAAATCCTTCCTGCGGCGGCAGAAAGGGCTCCAGCGCGGACCATACCTGGTCCACTGTAATTTCCTCAATGGCGCCGGGGGAAACCAGGTTGGAAATGCACCGGGCAGTAATGGCGGAATTGCGCGTCCGGTGGCAGAAAATGGCGGTCACGGGCACCCCGGCATAGGCACACATATGTGTAGGCCCCGTATCATTGCCTACACAAGCCAGGGAACGCAAAGCCATCTGGGGAATATCCATCAGGGAAGACTTGCCCAGAAAACTGACAGCCAGGGGAGAGCTGGCGGCAATGGCCTCCACTTCCGCAGCCTCCGCCCGGGTGCCGATGACAACGGAGGACACGCCCCGCGCCGCCAGGCGTTTCGCCAGGGCACAGAAATTTTCTACGGGCCAGCGCTTGTAGGGATGGTTGGGGGAACAGCCCGGAATCATCATCACATAACGTTCCGGAAGCTCGTCAAAATGCAGCCCCTCCCCGTGCATGAAAGAAAGATCCGTCAGAACGCGTTCCAAACGGAACGGCTCCCGTACCACCTTCCCCCACCGGAAGGATTTCTTCTTCAGCAATTTGCGCCGTTCTCCGGAATTGCAGGCCACCCAGTCCATGTCATGGTTCAGCAGGAAGCGCACGGCGGGATAATAGCGTTTCCTGGTGCGGGAAGATTCCTGAAGATCGTACACCACATCAAAATTCCCTTTCACAATGGAACGGACGGCTCTCCAGGTGGCGCCCAGCTTCCAGTAAGGCAGGCGATTATCCACAATAAAATCGTCAAACACTCCGAGCTGCTCCGCCATGGGAACAAACATTCCCATGGTCATCAGGGTGATATGCGCCTCCGGATGAAGTTCGCGGAGCCGCTTCATCGTCCCCATGGCGAGCACCACATCGCCAAGGGCTCCATGCTTGATGATCAGAATGCGCTGTGCAGGCATGGGAGAAAAAAGGAATGCGGGTTAAACGTAACTGTCTTCCCTGTCCAGATACTCCTGCACGTATCGGCGCACGCCATCCTCCAGGGAAGTCATGGGCGCTGCATAACCGGCAGCGCGCAGCCTGGAAAGGTCCGCCTGCGTATAATACTGATATTTCCCCCTGAGCTCTTCAGGCATCTCCCGGTAGGCAATCTTTTCCTGGAGGCCCAGCGCATGGAATGCCGCCTTCGCCAGATCGTGGAAAGAACGTGCCTTCCCGGAACCTACGTTGAACAGGCCGCTCACCTCCGGATGCTCCAGCAGCCAAAGCACCACATCTACGCAGTCGCCCACCCACACGAAATCCCGGAGCTGCCATCCGTCACGGTAATCGGGATGGTAAGATTTGAACAGCTTCACCGTTTCATTGGCCTTCACCTGGGGGAATATATGGGCCACCACGCTTTTCTGCCCGCCCTTATGGTATTCATTAGGGCCGTACACGTTGAAAAATTTAAGCCCGGCGTATTGGGGGGGAACCGGACGCCCTTCTTTCACTTCCCGGGCCACTTTACGGTCAAACAGGGCCTTGCTCCAGCCGTATGCGTTCAGGGGGCGCAGCGCGTTGACGTGCTCCAGGGAGGCGTCATCGTCAAACCCCATGGAACCGTCCCCGTACGTGGCTGCGGAGGAGGCGTAAATAAACCGTTTGCCGTACAGGGAACAAAACTCCCACAAATGCCAGCTCAGCGTGAAATTCGTCCGGATAATCAAATCGGCGTCCGTCTCCGTGGTGGCGGAAATGGCCCCCATGTGAATGACCGCCTCCACCTCATCCGCATGCGCCTTCATATAATCAAGCATGCCTTCCGGAGAAACCACGGCGCACAGCTCTCTCTTGGCAATGTTCCTCCACTTGTCGGAAGAGCCCAGCTCGTCCACCACCACAAGATCCTTTTTACCGGCTTTTTCCAGAGCGGCGACAATGTTTGAGCCGATAAACCCGGCCCCACCCGTGACAATAATCATAAGAGAAGAATCAATGAAAAAGTTGTACGGCCTTTTGTACCACATCCACCCGTCCCTAGGCAACTGCCATTTGAGGCGTTCCCCGGCTCCCAATTTTCAACGAATTTACAATCCGGACACTCCAAACCCTGACCGTTCCATGCGGAAAACCATTGGAACGCAATCCCCGCGCAGCCTGCGGAGGATGCGCCCCTCAAATCCTCTTTTCATACTGGCAACGTTAAAAACTTTCGGTAAGACCTGTCTTGCAAAAATTATCATTGACCACGGATTGTAAATCCGTTACACACATTCCCACCCCCTATGATCCCCGATGTTTCCATCATTGTTCCCTGCTACAATGTAGCCGCCTACGTGGACAGCTGCCTGGATAGCCTGGTACGCCAGACTCTCCGGAACATTGAAATTATCTGCATCAACGACGGCTCCACGGATGAGACCTGGATACATCTGCTGCGCTGGAAAGAAAAGGACAGCAGAATCATCCTTCTGAACCAGCGGAACGCGGGCGTCTCCGCAGCCAGGAATGCAGGGCTGGATGCCGCCCGCGGCCTTTATGTCGGCTTTGCGGATCCGGACGACTACATGGATCCGGAAATGTATTCCCGCCTTTTTTCGGCGGCTCTGGAATATGACGCAGACATTGTGGAATGCGGAAACCATGTTTTTGAAGACTCGTCAGACCGGCTTATCGAAGCCAAAAGAAGATCACCCTCCCGGCATTTTGAAGAGAACGCCTCTCCGGCCAGCTTCTTCCGGGATTCCATCTGGGGGAAAATGGATATCTGCGTGTGGAGCAAACTGTTCCGGAAAAGCATGCTGGACGCCCACCGCCTCCGCTTCAACGTACATCTGAAATCCGGTGCGGAGGATGAAACCTTCCGGCTGATGGCCGTTCCCCATGCCTCCCGTCTCCTGTTCATTCCCGACTGCCTGTATTACTACCGCCTTATGCGCAACGGCTCCCTCTCCCGCCGCTGCAACGTTCCCACCTACTCCAAATGCGTGCAGGAATTCCAGCGGCTGCTGTACATTGTGGACTACTGGCAGAAACAAGGATGGCAGAATGAAGGCCTGTTCGCTTACGGCGTTCGGAAAATCAGGCCTTTTTTTGTTTCCAAGCATCCCCTTTTCCATCAGATGACTGCTGTCCAGCAACGTTCCGCGCTGGACTGGTGGAGCCAGTTCTATCAGAAGGCGGAAGGAAAACGTTTCCTCTCCGCTCTATCGGGACGGGACAGGCAACTGGCGGACCTGTTGAACTCGGCGAAACCGGTCCCCAACGGCTGGGGGCGCATTCTGCTGGCAGCCTGCTCCCTGCTTCCTGGACAAAAAGGACGTTATTACTCCTGCAAAAAAATGCTTGCGGAACATTTTTCCCAAGTCTGCCCCAATGGGTTTCAAAAAGAAAACGCTTCTCTGGAAGAGCCGTTTGACACATCGCCGCCTTCCCTGTAAATTGCCTTATCCTCCCATTCCGGATCAATGAACCGTTTTCTCTCATTTGCAGACTCCCGCATGTCGGCCGCCCTGGAGCGGCTGGGCAGGCAGGCGGAAGCGCTGGATTTTTTTGATGAGATCACGCTCTTCACGGAACACGACCTTTCCGCAGAATTCACCAGCCGCATGGGCCGGTACCTGACGCCGTCCTGCCGGGGATTCGGATACTGGTCCTGGAAACCCTGGTCCATCCACCATGTCCTCCAAGAAATGGAGGAAGGCGACCGCCTCCTTTATCTGGATGCAGGTTGCCATATCAACGCCAACGGAACGGATCGCTTCCGGGAATACGTAAATATGCTGGACCGCGACAGCTGCGGCATGCTGGTTTTCACCAACGGACAGCCGGAATACAAATGGACTAAAGGAGATATCTTCCGCCACTTCGGCGTTTCCCAAGAAGACGGGCATATCACGCATACCCAGCAAATTGCGGGCGGCCATGTTTTCCTGAAAAAGAACCCGCTCACGGAAAGCCTGATCCGGGATTAGCTCCATGTCTTTTACGACCATCTGCATCTTGCGGACAACACTCCTTCCGCCTCCCCCAACCTGCCGGGTTTTGTGGAAAACCGGTATGACCAGAGCATCTTCTCCATCCTATGCAAACTGAGGGGCATTACTACCCTCGATGGATCGGAAACCTATGCGGAAAACTGGGAACAGCTCTCCTTGTTTCCATTCCAGGACAGACGGGACATGGGAATCCCACGGGCCGGGAAAAAGGGATGGCTGGAAAAATGCAGGCAGCTCCTTCTTTCTTCCAAAAGAAACGGATTAGGAATCCGGTAAAGCTTCCCCATTCGGAACAACCGGGCTGCACGACGTTTCCAAACGGGGCAATCTGACGCACCATGAACTATTTTCCCGTCCTTTTCCACAGCTTCATCCCGAGAATTCCTTTCCCCTTCGGCTGCCGTTTCCGGAATGTAATGACGGTTATTTGGACAAGCTCTTTTCATTTGATCAGGAATGTTTTGCCTTCATGAAAGCAAACATCCCTCCATTCCAAAACTCCGCACCCGCACTATCCTCCGCCGACATTCTCCCACCCCTATTCACAGTTATGCTGTCACCGGAATCCGGCTTTCCCCCATTCATACCGGAATGAAAATAAAAAGGCCGTCATGCTGGGAACAGCCTGCCGCAGTTCATGGAATACTGGCAACCTGGATTTCCCTAAAACGTTTTTCTTTCAGATTTGTAGGCTTGACGGCGGATTCCTAATCCTCATACTTTCCTATGTGGCTTCTCCTCAATGCCGAACAATATTTCAAGTCTCCCATAGCGTCTCGGCCAGCTCCGCCCCTTACCGGTTGAGCGACGCTCTGAACCGGCATATTCCCGGCCTGAAATCCACCCTGCTGCTCCGGAGGCGCAAAAAAATTGACGGCCTGGAAATCCACAGGACACCCGCCAGAAGGGCTACGGACGCCTTGCGACGCCATCTGGCCCATGGATTTGACATTCTGCTGCCGGAAAGAAGAAAAGACCTGCCTTTCTCCCTGAACGTGCTGGGCATGGGATTTGACACGGCCCAAATGGAAAAAGCCGATGTGGTGCATCTGCACTGGATAGGCGGCAGAACCGTGGATTTCTCGCAGCTGCGCCATATCCGCCGTCCATTGGTCTATACCCTGCACGACATGTTTGCCTGCACCGCGGGATGTCACTGCACCATGGACTGCAGCCTGTTCCAAAACGAATGCCGCGGCAACTGTCCCCAGCTTGGCGCTCCCCGCCTCTTCCGCAACATTCCAGCGTGGCTGTTTTCCCGCAAACGCCGCGCCTTCGGCCGCATCCCGTCCCTTACCCTCGTAACTCCCTCCCTCTGGTTAAAAAGGGAAGTGGAAAGAAGCTGCATGTTCCCTGGAAGAAAAATCGTACAGATTTACAATCCTGTGGACACGGACCTTTTCCGTCCGGCGGAAGACCGGAATGCCATCCGGGCCGGCCTGGGCATCCCGCCCGGAGCGTTCGTCATCGCCTGCGGCGCAACCGGCCTGTTCAATCCGGTCAAAGGCGGCCATTTCATCCCCCTGGTGCTGGAGGAACTATACCGGCGCGGGCACCGGAACCTTCATCTCCTGCTCTTCGGCAACCAGGAAAAAAGCGTGGACTACCCCTTCCCCAGCACAAACGCCGGATTCATTACGGACATGAACAAGCTGGCCGGGCTTTACAGCGCGGCGGACATTTTCCTGAACCCCACGCTTCAGGATGTCCTTTCCAACGTAGCGCTGGAATCCATGGCCTGCAAAACCCCTTCCGTTACCTTCCGGACGGGAGGAGTTCCGGAAGCGGTTCTGGACGGAAGGACGGGGCTGGTCGCTCCGCAGGGGAACCTGAACCAAATGGCCGCCCACTGCGAACGGCTCATCCAGGACGGAAAACTCCTGCAAACCCTGGCGGAGGAAGGCCGTCGGCACGCGGAACAAACATTCTCCTACCCCGTCATTGCCGCACGGCACGCCGCCCTGTATGAGGAAACGCTCCGGGAATACCGTTACGAAGAGTGAAAACGGCCGGCGTTCAACCGCCGGACTGCCTGTTCCAGTACATCAGGACGTATCTTCCTTTGTCATTGACAAGAAAAAGACGCCTCATACACTCTGCACCGTTTCAACCCTTCTCCCCCCATGAAAACGCTTAAAATCTCCTTTTTACAGTCCACTCCGGATTTCGGCAGGGAAGGAATGCTTCAGCTTCTGAAAAGCCGGTATCATGTGGTGGAAGACGATTCCGATTTTGATTACCTGGTCGCCACCCCCTGGTTTTACGTCACCCGGGAGGCTTTTTACGATTTTCTGGAACGGGCCCCCGGCCATATCACCGTCATGTACGGCTGTCATGAAGCCATTGCACCGGATTTCATGCTGTTTGACTATTACATCGGGCTCGATACGGTGCCCGGAAGCGACCGCACTGTCAAACTTCCCTACCTTCGCCACCATTTGCAGGAAGTGCACGGCGGTAAGGAAGGCCTGGATGCCCATGCTCTCCTGGCCTCCAAAACGGGTTTCTGCAACTTCATTTACGCCAACCGCAAATCCCATCCCAACAGGGATGCCATGTTCTACAAACTCTCCGCTTTCCGGTTCGTCAATTCTCTGGGGCCCCATCTTAACAACACCCCGGGCGACGGCCACCGGGCGGAAGACTGGTACGCATCCTCCATCAGAATGAAAAAGCCGTATAAATTCTCCATTGCCTTCGAAAATGCATGGTACCCCGGCTACACCAGTGAAAAAATCGTCACCAGCATGCTTGCGGGCACCATTCCCATTTACTGGGGAAATCCGGACATCAGCCGGGAATTCAATTCCGCCTCATTCATCAACTGCCACGACTTCCCAACCCTGGACGACGCCGCGGCCTATGTGCAAAAAGTGGACGAAGACGACAACCTGTGGTGTGAAATCATGTCGCGCCCCTGGAAAACCCCGGAACAGGAAGCCCGCTTTCTGGAAGAGACGGAAAGGGAAACGGTCAAGCTTTACAAAATATTCGACCAATCTCCGGAAGAAGCGCGCCGCAAAGGTGACGGAACATGGGTATCCTACTACCAGCGCTTTTTAAAACGCGGCCACAGGATGCAGCTGGCATGGCGGCGGCTGAAAAACCGCCTGCGCCGCTAACCAACGTTTCCGGGCAATTCAACCCCATGCCGGATTTCCTCTGCCCGCCTTCCCCCGTCCCCATCCACTTCCTTCCGCTTCATGAGCAAATGCTTTTCTGAACCCTTTTGTTCACCTTCTCCCCACCAAGCCGGAGACGCCATCCACGGAACCTATTTCCCGCACATTGACGGCCTGCGTACTTTTGCCGTGCTGGCCGTCGTCCTGTACCATTTGCAGGAAGGGATCTGCCCTGGAGGCTATGCAGGCGTGGACATCTTCTTTGTCATCTCCGGATATCTGATTGGCGGAGGCCTCATCCGTAGCCTGAAGGAGGGAACGTTCTCCCTGACCTCCTTTTACCTCCGGAGAATCAGGCGCATCATGCCCGCCTACTTCTGCCTGATTGCGGCCGTGCTGGCTTTCGGCTGCGTCGTTCTGGACTGCGATGACCTGCGGACTCTGGGCCGGACGGTGAGATCCAGCGCCCTTTTCATCACCAACACTTACTTCAGCAGAACCACAGGGGATTACTTCAGCCCGGCGGCGGAAGAAAACCCTTTGCTGAACCTGTGGTCCCTGAGCGTGGAAGAACAATTTTACCTGATGATTCCTCTTACCCTGTGGCTGCTCTGGAAATTCAGGGAAAAAGCCGTCAAACCCGTTCTATGGGGGGGCGCTGGGTCTCTCCTTCTTCGCCGCCGCCTTCCACATAGGGCATCTGGAACATAACAAGGCCTTCTATCTGCTTTACTGCCGCGCCTGGGAACTTCTGGCCGGCTGCCTTCTGGCTCTGGCTCCCGCCGCAGAACAGAACCGGGGAACCGGATGGCTGCGGACGGCGGGATGGGCCGGAATCCTGCTCCCATTTGCCTGCTATACGCCTTCCACTCCTTTTCCCGGATACACGGCCATCCCTTCCGTCGCGGGGGCGGCTTTGCTTATCCGTTACGGGAACCATGGCTGGTCCGGGCGTATCCTCAGGCACCCGCTCAGCACAGGCATCGGCAAAATCTCCTACTCCCTGTACCTGTGGCATTGGCCGGTTATCGTGTACTGGACGTACATCTGCTTCGACGAATGCGCTCCCTGGGATTATGCGGGAATGTTCCTTCTCTCCCTTCTTCTGGGTTTCCTCTCCTGGAAATTCGTGGAAACTCCCTTCAGGACGACCGTCTCATGGCAAAATCCCCAAAAAGCGTTTCTGGCCACGGCAGCAGGGTGCCTCATGCTGGGACTTGCCGGCGAATGGCTCAAATGGACGGACGGCGCGCGGGATTACTGGCATGTAGCGGCCAACAACATGGAATTCCCTGAATACTGGAAAGGGCCGGCCTTCCCTCCCTCCTTCGGCATCACGCCTCCCGACCGGGCGGTAGTGGAAAAGGGAAACGCCATCCAGCACCATCATCCGGAGCTGGGGGATGTGACGGATTACCCCTTTGTCCTGCTGGGAAAAACCGGGCAGGCCCCTTCCTTCCTGCTTATGGGGGACAGTCATGCCATGGCCAGTTCCCCCGGGTTTGACGAGGCCGCCCGGCTTCTTCAGCGTTCGGGCCTGTTCTACCGCGCGCGCCTGTGTCCGCTGAGCGGCATTTCCAGCTCCGGAGACTCCTCTTCCCTAACGCTCCTGCGCCTGATGTACCCCCATTGGGAACACAATATGGAACTAATCCTGGACTGGCTGGAAAATACCCCCCAGGTACAGACCGTATTCATCCACAACCGCTGGATTGAACTGGTCAACAACCACCGGGATACGCGCCTGAAACAACTGGTTGCAGATGGCCTGCGCCACACCTGCGCGCGCCTTCGGAAAGCCGGCAAGCAAATCGTGCTGCTGGGTCCCGTTCCCGAATGGACTTTCGGCCCGCGCAAGCTCATGCGGCGCAATGCCCTGCTGAACGCCAACCGGACAGACCGCCTGCTGGGCGGAGATTTCAACACGCGGCAGCGTCCGGTATTCGCCCTGTTGGAGCACATGGAATCCACAGGCCTGTGCCGCTTCATTCCCCTCCACGGCACCTTCCATAAAAATGGGCGGTGGCAGGCGGAAGACGGCGGCCAATTAATGTACTGCGACGACAACCATCTTTCCCCCTATGGGGCAAAAAAAATGGTCGGCGGCATCATCGACCAGCTTTTCCCGGGAATGGAAAGAACAGCAGCCAACTGACGGAAGTACCGCACGGAAAAACATCCAATCCTTTGACATTGACAAGGCATGCAGGCCCCCTACACTGGCGCCAGGCAGCAAAGCCTTCGCGATGGTCCCGGATAAAAGCCCGGAATATGGAGGCCATACCGCGCCCCCCTCTTCAACGCCTGTACTCCCATGACGGATTCCCCCCGCCCCACACGCATCAAGGTCATCAGAAAATCCATGAAGGCCTCTCCGGATCAAACGGAATCCCTGTTGTGGGGCGACTGCCTGTTCTGCACGGACGCCGCCATGACGGATTACGAATGGGTTCTGGTATACGACGAATTTCCCAGAACTCCCGTGGGCACCATCAGAAATGAAACGGAACCCCTTCTCTGCCCTCCGGACCAGACTATCCTGATTACGGTGGAGCCCCCTTCCATCAAAATCTACAGCAGGGCATACACCAGCCAATTCGGCACCGTTCTCACCACCCACTCCGCCCGGGACCTTCCGCACCCCGGGCACACCCTGGGTCGCGGATGTCTTGAATGGCTGTACATCAAGCCTATGCAGGAAATTCTGGACCAGAAGGAATTCCCGAAGACAAAAATGCTCTCCACCATCTGCTCCGCCAAGCAGCATACGCATACCATGCATAAAAAGCGCTATGATCTTACGCGTTACCTGGCGGACCGTCTGCCGGAACTGGACTGGTTCGGACACGGCATCCGGGAAATAGAAAATAAAACCGTCGCCATGGATGACTACAAATATCATCTATGCGTGGAAAACCATCTGGAACCCCACCATTGGACGGAAAAACTGTCTGATGCCTTTGTCGCCATGACCCTTCCCTTTTACGCCGGGGATCCGTTGGCAACGGAATGCTTCCCGCAGGAAAGCTTCATCCCCATCCCGCTGGACAACCCGCAAAAAGCCCTTGAAATCATCCGCAAGGCCATGGAGGACGGAGAATATGAAAAACGGCTCCCCGCCATCCGTGAGGCAAGGCGCCTGGTGCTGGAAAAATACAACATGTTCGCCCAAACAGCGGCAGTCATTCACAGCCACAGGGAAACGGGAACCATCCGGCCCGGAGCCGTGTTGAAAGGCCGCCACGTTCTGCGGAAAAATCCTCTCAATGCCCTTCGGGAATTGGCGGACACCCTGGCCTATAAAATCAGGTCGCGCAGCAGACGCGGAACCGGTCCAGGAGTGTAACCTGGATTCCGGGCGAGCGGCAACAGATGGGAACAGATTCCCTCTGCCGGTAAAAAGAATGAGCGGCCAATATTCCGCAACTGCCTTGCGGCAGACGGAACGGCCCAGCCCGGTCTGAAACCGATTCAAACCGGACGGGAAACAGGCCATTAAAACGGAAAAAACTTAATCCGCTCTGCGGGAAGCGTGCCTCTTGGCCCGTTCCTCCTCCCGCTGCTTCTTCAGGTCTTCCTTCATCTTGGCCTTCTCTTCGGAATCCAGCTTCCCATCCTTGTTAATATCATATTTTTCAAGGAGAGCGGCTTTCTTCTCCGCAGAAGTCATTCTCTTGGGAGCGTCTTCCTCCGCCATGGAAGGCATGGCGAACGCAACAGCCAGAACAATAAGCAAATACTTCATGATTAAATGGGGTTTTTGAATAATCCTTTTCTACTCCCGCACGTGCCGGTTGTCTCTCTTTTTTTAGCAATACATGCAAATTATCCGGCCATGCCCCTTTTCCGCCGCGTGAACTCCCCCCGGTCAAGCCTTCCCGAACGGGAAAAACAGCGGAATAACCACGACCATGACCAGCCCCATAATCACCTGCAGGGGAACGCCCACTTTCACGTAATCCATGAACGTATATTTCCCCGCCGGCATGACCAGGGCATTGGGCGGCGTGGAAAAGGGAGAGGCAAAACACATGCTGGTGCCTACGGAAACCGCCAGCAGCAGCGGATAGGGGCTGATGCCCATACTCGCCGCGGATTGCAGGGCGATAGGCGCCAGAAGCACCGCCGTAGCCGTATTGCTGATAAACATGGTCAGCAGGGAAGCCGTGAAATAAACGCCCGCCATCAGGGCAAACGGCCCGAATCCCCCCAGCCCGGCCACCAGTCCATGGGAAATAGCCTCCGAGGCTCCCGTCTTCTCCAGCGCTACGGACATCGGCAGCATGGCGGCAATCAGGACAATGCTCTCCCAGTTGATCGTCCGGTACGCCTCCTCCACATTGCGCAGACAGCCGCACAACACCATCAGGACGGCGGCAATCAATACCGCCGCCACAGCAGGCACCCAGTTGAACACCATGGCCGCAATCATCAGCAGCATAATGCCTGCGGCCAGGGGGGCCTTATGCGTCAGGGTCACCTTGGAGGCCTCCGCCAGAGGCTGGCCCACTACAACCCATTCAAAGGTTTTCTCACTCAGGCGCGCAATATCCGTCCAGGTTCCCTGAACCAGCAGCGTATCTCCGTACTGGAGCTTCACATCCTTCAAATTATGGAAAATGTAATGGTTGTCTCGCTGGATGGCCAGAATATTGACCCCGTACTTGGCGCGCAGCCCCGAAGATTTCACGGGCATGTTGATAAGGTCCGAGTTCCGCATGAGCAGCATTTCCGCAATGCCTATCTCGTCAAACTTCAATTTGCTTTTCAACAGGGAATCCGTATCTTCCGACGTCTTCCGGTTAATCATCTCCGCCCCATATTCCCGGGCAAAACGGGCCACGTCCTCAAACTCTCCCATTACATAAATGACGTCGCCCCGGGCCACCCTCGTATCTGAACCCGCCATAGTCTGGCTGACCGTCTGCAGGAAGGAATGCCGGCCGGAATGCCTGCGGCGCACCTCCACAATATTCACGCGGTAAAGGTCCGGTATCTGAAGATCATGCAGAGGATGTTCCGTCAGAGGGGAATCCTCCAACACCCGGAGGCGGTAAAGATTATTAATAATCTGGTACTCATCTATCAACTGGCTGAGGGATTTCCCCTTGGCCTCGTGTTCCGCCCTGTCGTCATGACGTCCCAGAAATTTCCTGCTGAGGGGGATCAGCACCAGGATGCCCGTCACGATGCAGACAAGGCCGATGGGGGTGAACGCAAAAAAGCCCAGCCCCTCCATTCCGGCCTCCTGAAGCTGGTTGTTGACGACAAGGTTGGGGGGCGTGCCGATCAGCGTCAGCATGCCGCCCATACTGCTGGCAAATGCCATGGGCATGAGCAGACGGCTCGTCTGAATGCCTCCGTCCGCAGCCAGGCTCACCAGAATAGGCAGCATCAGCGCCACCGTCCCCGTATTGCTGACAAAGGCGCCTATGCCGGCTGTAACAAGCATGGTCAGCACCAGCAGGCGCAACTCGCTCCTGCCGGCCAGTTTCATGATTCTGCCGCCCATCATCTTGGCCAGGCCCGTCCGGAAAATGGCGCCTCCCACCACGAAAAGCCCCACCATCATCACCACAATGGAATTGGAAAAGCCGGAAAGTGCCTGTTCCGGGCTCAAAATCCCGAACATAATCAGGCAGAGCAGGGAACACAGCGCGACAAGATCAGAACGAATCCTCCCCTGGACAAATAAAACGGCGGATACTCCCAGAATGAGAAGCGTGGTCAACATAGCAAAAACGGCAGGAGTGGAAAAATGGCAAGGGAGGATATCTAACATGACCGGCATGTCTTGTCGATAGGCTGAACAAGTCATTCACAAAACCATTTTCATAAATCTTCCAAGAAATAACATATATCAAAATCTTATAAATATCTCATAGGGCTCAGAATTTTTTGTCATAAAGCATTTATTTTTATTATTTTACAACTTTTTTTTTTGGGGGGGGGGGTAATATTGCTTGAATATGATAATACATATTTGTAAAATTGTTCAGACTTCATGAATCTAAAATCATTCTAACAAAAAAATACTGTCATGCGCTTCTTATTCTTAATTATGGCAATACTGTCTATCATAGGCTCGGTCTGGTACAACAATAACCTGGAAACCGCTCAAAGGAAAGAAAGTGAAGCTTTTATTGCTGAATATGAACAATCTGAAGAAAAAATTCTGAAACAGACCGATAAGCTGGATAGAGAAATGAATGAAATCTCCAATACCATCTATCTGGAAGAAGATATTTACCAAAAAAAGATATCAGCTTTACAAAATGAAAGAGAACGAAAAGCTCAGTTAAGCCAACAAAATGCAGAAAGATCTCTGCGAAGAAAAATAGCCAAGAGAAAATTAACTGCGGAAGAATGGAAAGCAACCTTGGCAACTTTTAAAACGCGCCGGTCGGAAATCGCTAAGCTGTTAAAGGAACACAGGGAACAAATAGCTTCCAACAACCAAAAACTGGCGGATAAAATCAGCGAAGATAGAAATAATATAGCTAAAAGGGAAGATGAAATGAGAAGGCAAGCCTCTGTTCGTCTTGCTTCCGGCAGAGCGGGAGGCAGAGGAACCAGTTATGCCATCATAGAAGCCAAGGAAGCTATGATCAAGAGGCATCAATCCATGACAAGAGCCGTTAAGCTGCAAAATCAGAACCTCATGGAATCCATTTCCAATATGGAAAACGAGCTGGTTCAAATGGATAGAGCGGAAGAGGCTTTTATGGATAAAAATTCTCCTCATAACAGCACAGGTTTAGACTATTCCAAAGAATTTGTAGCTGAAATTGACGATGCGGATCCGGAACTGAAAAAACTTGCTGACAGTCATAAAAAAATGCTGGAAGAATTACAAGATTCATTAGATGCCGCAGGAGAAAAAAAAGATAAGCTCTTAAGAAACTGGGAGAAAAAACGTCAAAATTTCAGCAGAACCAAAACGGAGTTGAATAAAAAACATCATTCTGCCCAAAATAATGCGCAATTTACAGGATATGCTATTATTGCCATTTTTGCCCTGTTATCTTTTCTGTCTTTTTGCTTTTCAAACAAATATGAAGCGTAAATAATGCTATTCAGCCTTTTTAACATGGCGGTTACTTTCCGTAACCGCCATGTTTCTATTCTTGTTTTAAAAATGTTCCAAATTTATTTGCTGTATAGTTCATCTTCTTGCTGAATAAATGCAAAAAGAGTAGCAAGAAGATTAAGTACATAATCCGCATATTCAAGCAATGATTTCGCTTCTCATGGAGCAGTACTCCTATAGGACAACGCCTCCGTAACGCTCCCCAGCGCGGCAGACAATGCCAATCACTCTTACGGTAGACGGATGCCACCTTTGATGCCAGGACAAGGCCGCCCCAGCAGAAGGAAAACTTCTCCAGCAATGACGCCTTACAAGATGTTGGAGAAAACACAGAAGAATAGCTTGCTTCTGTACATGATTCATGTACATTTAGTTCATGAATACTATTTCAAGCACCGCCGCGCGGCAATCCATATCCAAGACGCTGGCTGCCGTCCTGAATGACCGTGAACCCGTCCGCATTGTCAATAAACGCCTGGGGGCGGTCATCATCATGCCGGAAGATGAATTCAATTCCTGGCAGGAAACAATATATTTGCTCAAATGTCCGGCCAATGCCCGCCGCCTGCTTGACGGCGTGGAAGCTCTCAACCGCCGTCAAGGCACGGTAACAAAGACCGTTGAAGAGTTGGAACATCATTCCTGCTGACCCCGGGGATCTACCATGAAAAGAAATATTGTCTTTGCTCCCCAGGCATGGGAGGATTTTCAATTCTTTCTTGGCAATGACCGGAAAACCTGCAAGCGCATCCTGGACATGATCAAGGAAATCCAGCGCACCCCGTTTGACGGGAAGGGCAAGCCGGAACCCTTGAGGGAAAACCTTTCCGGGTTCTGGTCAAGGCGCATTGATTCAACAAACCGCCTTGTTTACCGCATCACGGAAACAGATCTAGAACTGCTTCAAATGCGCTACCATTACGGCAAATAGCATCACGTCTGGCCTATAAAACGCCCCGCCGCATCTTGCTCAGCAGGGAAGTTTCCGCCGTTATATACCCTTTGGCTATGATGGAAAGCAAGCCAATGTATATGTTCATCTTCTTGCTGAAGAAACATAAAAAACAGCAAGAAGAAAAATAAAATCAGAAACCAAGAGTATCATTAGTGCCTCAAGACGCTCAAAACAGCCCCCCCCCCGGCTACGTCAGCCGCGTATGCCGGGAAAAAGGCATCTCGCACATCCAATTTTACGAATACTAGAAACGCTTCAAGGAACAGGGTTTTAAAAACTTGAGAGACCTGCCTCCCATTCACAAAATAAACCCTTAAACCACAGCTCCCGAAGTGGAGTAGCGCATTCCGAAACTCGCTGCTCAAAACTCGCAAAAAGGATGCGGTCGCATAAGCGGCTCTTTATTATCACAGCCATTTTGCTTTTCTCAAGAGGAATAACGGCTATTTTCGTCGTTTTCCAGATCTGCTTTCCCGCAATGTTGAAAAGGGTAACCTATGAATTTTCTTTTGATCAATCCGGCCATGTCTAACAGAGTTTTTTAATGATGTACACTTGAGTGTACACTTTATTTCATGCGTACTTCTGATAGTTCATGCAAGCAAGAAATGAAAAAACCCTTGAGGAATCAAGGGCAACGAGCAAGTATGAAAGTAATAAAGTGGTGGGTAGAGAAGGATTCGAACCTTCGAAAGCAAATGCTAACAGATTTACAGTCTGCCCCCTTTGACCGCTCGGGAATCTACCCACTTGAAGTGATGTGCGGCGAATGTATAAGGATTCCCGTGCCTTAGCAAGTTTTTTTTCTAAAAAGTAGGTCCTCCCAGAAGCAGAACCCCTATATGCAACAGCCATGCCGCCGGGAGGAAAGCGGATGCAGGAACAAAAGGTCGGAAAAGGCAATTTTTACGAATCTCCCACATATACCGGAGCGCGGCTGTCCGGGGAATCCGCATCCAGTTGCTCCAGTTGGGGCAGAATGTTCTCCATGCTCTCCCATACGGAGGGAACAATCTTGATTGCGGTTCCAAACCGGACTGCCATCATCAGGGCGTCTGAAGGGCGGGCGTCCAGCTCCACCAGCTTGTCCATCACCTCATTGGCAGCCTCTATGGTCACGCGGGCATAAAAGACTTCATCCTTGCGGTCGTTGATAAGCACCAGCCTCACCCGGCATTCCATGGCGGATAAAAAGTGAGCCAGCAGGGAAGACGTGTCCGGCCGTACCGGGCGTTCCCCGTTCAGGCAGCGTTCCAGGGCCATGCCGTCTGTCAGCTCCATGAAAATGACGCCCACCTTGCCGGTCAGCGGATCACGCAGGCACACACCCGCCCCGGCCCGGGTGTAAAGCAGGGCGTAAGGTTCCAGAGTAATCAAATGTTCATCCGGCATGGCGGGCGGAAATCACATGTTAAAAACCGGGATTAATAACCCGTTCCGTATAGCGGGCAGCCACCTTGACATATTTTTCCGCCCATTTGTGGTTATTATCCGCGGATTCCGGCCCCAGGTCCTTCACCACCTTGGCAGGAGAACCCAGCACCAGGGAATTGGGAGGAATGACGGTACCTTTGGTAATGAGCGCGCCCGCTCCCACCACAGACCCCTGGCCGATGACCGCTCCATCCAGAATAATGGACCCCATTCCTATCAGGCAATTATCCTCCACCGTGCAGGCGTGCAGAATCACGCCGTGCCCCACGGTTACGTACTTGCCTACATAGCAGCCGAAATCGTCAGCCAGGTGGATGCAGCTGTTGTCCTGGATATTGGAGTAATCACCAATGACGATCTTATTGATATCTGCGCGCAGCGTGGTATGGTACCAGACGCTGGCATGTTCCCCAATGGTAACATCTCCAATCAGATCAGCGCTTTCCGCCACAAAAGCGGTATCCGCCACTTTGGGCCAGAAGTTCGCGTAAGGTTCTCTTGCCATATAAGTCATGTATTAATTGAAGATAAGACAGCATTCCAGTCTAAAAACGTTCATTCCGCGGGTATGCCGCAGCCGGAAACGAATACGGCCGAACCCACCCGAAAATGAAAGGCCGCAGGCACCTCCGCACTAATTTTCTTCCCGGATGCCCTTCTTGCTGTTCTTCTCCCGCTTCTCCGCATCCTTGCGCAGGGAGTCGGCTTTTTTCCCATTACCCCCCTTTTCATAATACCCGGCTATCCTCCGCTGGATGGCGGCTTCTTTTTTTACCTTGAAATAATCGCCCGATTTAGTCCGGATATACCGGTTGTAGGAAGACTCCGCCTCCTTGGCCAGCTGAAGCACGGCATCCTGATCCTGGGAAACGTACTCGTAATATTGCCCCATCAGCGCTTCAAATACTTCCGCGCGGCGCGCATAATCCTTCATGGACTTCCGGTACAGGGCAGCCACCCCGGCCTTGTCCCCGTTTTCCATCAGGAGATCCGCCTGCCGTTTGATGGCGGCGGAAGTCAGGTCGCTGCGCCCCTCGTCCGTCTCCTTTTCCAGCTTCTTCAAATCGCGGGCAACATGGCGCTTATTGGTGGAAGCGTCCCTCATGGGGAAAATATACTCATCTTCCACGCGGGCGGCCATGGCCAGGTAATCCGGACGGGAACGGAACTTGCGCTTAATCATGGCCACCAGTTCATCCCATTCTTCCAGCTTCGTGCCGCTCTCCGGGCGTCCCATCAGCGCAATCAGGCGTTCCCAGCCCAGGGGGCTGCCGGGAGTGGCCTGTGTGGCGGCTTCCAGCATTACCCGGGCGCAATCCGGCTTCTGCATCTCCTCAAACAGGTCCGCCAGGGAAAGATAATCCAGGGAAGTATCCAGCCGGGCGCCATTCACCTTCTTGTCCATACCCTGGAGAAGGGTGGATTCATGCTTTGACTTGCAGTTGTGCGGATGGGAAAAATGCCCCGTATTATATCCGTACCCGCCGTAGGACTGCCAGGTTTCATCCGTCGTCAGCAGATTGACCCAGGCATGCGGCCCGCGGTTGCCGTCCCCGGTAACATAGGCGGAGGGAATGCCGTTGCATTTGGCGGTATTCACCGCAAAATAGGCCTGGTCCATGCAAATGCCTCCTTCATCCAGAATCTCCTGGAAGGTATAATTAGTATAAGGGTCCTTGCCCAGTGCGGCGCGGTCCATCCGGTAACGGATCATGGAATAGGCTCCGCCCCATCCTTTCCGGGTAAGGCGCACCTTTTTGCGCGCCCAATCCATCTCCGACCTCGGCAGACGCACATCCACCACAAACAACAGCTCGGAAGGGCTTAATTTGGAAATGTCCGTGAGAAGCTCACGGGCTTCATCCATCTCCATGAAGTACTCGAATACCTGTTCCAGCGTCAAAGGCGTGGTGGAAATACTGGTGGAAGAAGATGCCCTCAGCTTGGACGGGCTGGAAGCGATGCGGGGATCCAGCATGGCGCAGGCCAGCGCCAGGGCGGAATACCTGCTCCGGGGCATGGCGGAGGTTTTCATCCAGAACTCCGCCCACTTCCTCAGAATTCCTCCCCACTCCCCCCCGGGTGTCTGCTCCCGCGCCATCGTGCGCAGGAAAAGTCTCAGGGGATCGGAAGGGTCCGAAAAAAGCCATGGATAGAAATACCTGGGGGAACCCTCCTGGATTTGTTCCCGGATGGTGTCCGCTCCCACTTTGCTGATGAGCTGGTACAGCTCATTGGCGCGCATGAGGTACGGGCTTTGATCGTACATGGACGCGTCAAATTTGCCGAATTTGATGACTTTCACGGCATCCCGTTCCAGATTGGAGCGCAGGAAATCGGCGTACAAATCATAACGGCCCGTTTCGAGAGCCAGATGGAAGGCATCCGTAAACAACTTCCTGTTGGCGGCGTTATTGGCCTTAAGACTGACCAGAAGAACAGGCTTCTTAAAAATCTCCAGCCGCGGATCCTCCTCCTGGACCACGGGCTCTTCCTTCGGCGCCTCAGGGGCAGGCTCCACCATCTCCGGCTCCTTTTTCTGCCGTTTTCCGGCGGCTTCCTCAGCTGCCAGGCGTTCCGCCTCAAGACGGGCTTTTTCCTCCGCCTCGGCGCGCGCCTGTTCCTCCGCCTTCTTGCGCGCCGCTTCCAATTCCGCGGCTTTCCGTACACGCGCCGCTTTCGCTTCCGCCTCTTTTCTGGCCGCCAGCTCAGCGGCGGCCTTACGTTGAACGAAAACCCGGTGGTAAGCCACTCCGCCGGCGGCAAGGGCCAACACCAGGACGATCGTCATCATAATTCCCCTGGAGGAGGATTTTTTATGCCTGGGAAAACCGGGTCGCGGAGAATTGACAGAATTCATGAAATGCAGCTTGAACGCGTTGGAACAAATTGAGCAGGGGGAATGAGACGCCTTATCCCCTGTTCCGCGTAACATAAAAGCGCAATACCTTTCCGAGGTCAACTTGAAACGATGGTCTTTTGCAGAAGGTTCGTTCTCCAAAACACTTTAAGAATCAAAACAAAGTGTTTTTTCTTGTATTTTTATAGCCATTTTATAGTATCAGTCTCCTTCATGTTTCCAAAAACATGAGAAAAATACAAGCATCCTGCTGATTATTCCTAACCGCCATCTGTTTTTTCCCATTGCCTATGAAAACTTTCTTTCACCTCAGCCTGTTTCTGGCCGTCATTTCGGGAAGCCTTTTCTCCGGAACGGCCCTCTGCAGCGACATCGTGCTGCCTCCGCCAGATAAAAAGGGAGGAAAACCCCTCATGCAGGTTCTTCAAGAACGGCATTCCACCAGATCCTTTGCAGACAAACCCATCCCGGTGGAAGTCCTCTCTTCCCTGCTCTGGGCTGCGCAAGGCGTCAACCGGGACGATCCCGACTACCGTACGGCGCCGTCCTCCCGGAATTCCAACGAAATAGAAATCTATGTCGTCCTGCCGCAGGGCGCCTATCTTTACAAGCCGAAAACCCACCGGCTGAAGCAAGTGGTTCAGAGCGACATGCGGGCCGCTACGGGCACACAGGAATTCGCGGCTACCGCGCCGTTAAACCTGGTCTATGTAGTAGATCAGTCCAAACAGCCGGGAGATTTTGATGCCAGGAAAAAACTGATTACGGCCTGCACGGATGCGGGATTCATTGGAGAAAACGTTTACCTTTTCTGTGCTTCCGAAGGACTCGGCACCGTTTTCCGCGCCATGATTGACGCCAACTATATCCAAAAGTGCCTGAAACTCCCCGTTCTCAAAAAAGTCCTGTACGCCCAGAGCGTCGGCTATCCGGCCGATTCCTGAAAAAACCATAAATCGGAACGCTGTGAGGCTCGCCGTTCCATCGGCGGCTCTTCCTCATGCCTGCGAAAAACCGTCATGGGAACCGCTGTTCCCATGGAGATAAAAACGCCAGGAACCGTTGCCGGACCAGCTAGGAGCGCACTCTTCCGGACAGCCCAGCAACAACGGAAAAAGCGTTTGCCGAACTGCTGGATGAACGTTTTGGGCAATCCTGGTCCCGCCACTCCCGCCTTGCAGCATTGGCTGAAGAAATGTTCAAACCGGAATTCCAGAGAAACTGCGGCGCCAGGAAATCCACTCCCCGCTTGCGGTCTTTTCCATAGTTCAAATTCATGGAAAATCCGGAACCGCAAGCGGAAAACGCACCAGCATCACCACTGGTTGTCCAGGTTTTTGGTATTTATCTTTCCGGGTTCCTTGTTGCGTTCCTTCATGCCGCGGACAGGCTTGGGCTCCTTTTCGTGCAGGTCCAGAATATCAATCACATTCTCTCCTTTTTTCAGGAATGGGGCCGGAACATACAGCCTTAATTGAGGGCCCACATTCCAATACCGTCCCACGTTGATTCCGTTCACCCATACATACCCCTTGACATAGCGGGACATGTCCAGAAACGTGTCCTGAGGCTCTTCAATATTCACGACGGCCCGGAAATGCGCTCCTTCCCGTTTCTGGGAAGGCCCCTTTCCTTTGGGAGCCCGTACCATGGAGTCGGCTTTCAGGGGAAACGCCCTCACCGTCCAGTTCTTTAACTCGAGCGTTCCCAGCTTCACAGGACCGTACACCCCCTTGCGGTCACTCTCCATGCTGATATGGAAATTGATATGCCCCATGGCCTCCACCAGAATTTCCAGCGTTCCCGGCTTCCTGCGCTCCGGCAGCTTCACACTCTTCTGCCCCAGCCGCCGATCCAGCGTGCCGACCAGCTCCCCGTCCAGATACACCTGGGCATAGTCATTGACATTGGTAAATTCCAGCGTTTCAGGCGGTCCTGCCGGAACGGCCGTGCTGTAAACGGCAATACCCTGGTTCTGGTTCCATTGTTCAAAATAGGGAGGCTGCGGGAACTTGCTCCGGAAAGGCTTGGGCAGGTTCTCCCAAAGGCCGGCATGCACTGCGGGCGTGAACTCCGGAATTTCCATGGCCGGAATGTCTGCGGGAGGTTCCGGCACCGCGGCTTCGGGGGGCAACTTTTCCAAAATGATTTCCCGCATCTGGGCATAATATTCATTCATCCGCCCCTGCTCATCCACGGGAGAACCGTAATCATAACTCGTCAGGTCCGGCTGGTATTTTCCCGGCCCCCCGTTGTTGGCTCCGGCCGAGAATCCGAAATTGGTGCCTCCATGGAAAACGAACAAGCTGAAGGAGCGTCCCTTGTCCATAAACCAGCGGACATGGTTGACAACTCCAGGGGTGGGAGCCCAATTCCCCTCCCCCCAGTGCCGCAGCCAGCCCGGATACGTTTCCGAGGAAAAAACGGGAACTCCCGGATTGCATTTATTAGCCACTGCCCAATGGCCGTCGTTCAGCCCCGGATCCAGCCCTACGGCCACGCCTGGAAGCACCACGCCTTTCAGAAAATGTTCTCCCGCGCCGTCGGAGGTGTAAAAGGGGCCAAAACCCTTCCTGCTCCAGAACGCCTTCAGCCATTCCATATACTTGCGGTCTTTACGCTGGTAGCTCCCGTATTCGTTTTCAAGCTGGGTCATCAGAATGGGCCCCCCGTTTTTGGCTAAAAAAGGCTCTGCCACACGAGCCACAGCCTCCAGATAACGCGTCTGCGCCTTCATGAATTTGGCGTCTTCCGTAGTTCTCAACTTGGCCTTGGGATCCTTCAGCAAATAATGAGGCAGTCCACCCAGGTCCCATTCCCCGCATGCATAGGGGCCGGGGCGGAATAAAACCCACATGCCTTCCTCCTGGCATAACTTGAGGAACCCTTCCAGATCCCGATTGCCCGTCTTAAAGTCAAAGCTGCCGTCCGGCTGCTCATGGTCATTCCAGAACACATAAAATGCAATAGTATTCAGCCCCATAGCCTTGGCGGTCCTGATGCGGTGCCTCCAGTATTCCCGGGGAATGCGCTGGGGATGCATCTCCGCGCCGCGGATCTGGAAGGGTTTCCCGTTCAGCATGAACTCCTGGTTCCCTTCCCCTCCGAACCCGAACACAACGGGGGTTCCTCCGGAAAGAGCGGGTTTCTGTACATTCTGGACAGCCTCAGGGCCAGCCCATGCCAATGCTCCCACTCCGACGGCCATCAGTGCGGCAGACCAACTGAAACCATATTGCTTCATCATGTTGAACAGTTAATTCATTTGAAGACGGTTGCCAATAACAATTTTTTTCTCTCTTCTCCGAATCTTCGGAATACCCTTCCCCTCCGCCAGAAATCTGACGGGGCCGGACGGAACGGAGGCCTTCCGTTCCGTGGAATGTGATCATGTCATATATCTTCATCCCTTTGTATGAAAACCGGAGGACGCCTGTCTAAATTTATCAATATGAAAACAATTGTTCTTCTTCGCCATGGAGAAAGCACGTGGAACCGTGAAAACAGATTCACCGGATGGACGGACGTGGATCTGACGGAATTGGGAATACAGGAAGCCAACCATGCGGGCGACCTTCTGAAAGACAGGGGAATGGCCTTTGACCATGCCTACACCTCTTATCTCAAGAGGGCCGTGAAAACGCTCAACTGCGTGCTGGACCGTTTGGACCAGGACTGGCTGCCCGTCTCCAAAAGCTGGAGGTTGAATGAAAAGCACTACGGCATGCTCCAGGGCCTGAATAAAAGTGAAACGGCTCAAAAATACGGAGACGAACAGGTACTGATCTGGAGGCGCAGTTATGACGTGGCGCCTCCTCCCCTGGCGGAGGACGATCCCGCCAACCCCAAATGGGATCCCCGCTACAAGGGAGTGCCGGACAGCGAACTTCCGCGAACGGAATCACTGAAAGAAACTATTGCCCGCATGATGCCCTACTGGGAAGGAACAGTTCTCCCTTCTCTACGGACGCTGGACAATATCCTGATCGTAGCCCACGGCAACACATTGCGGGGCATGATCAAGTATTTGAAAAACATTCCTGACGAACAGCTGCTTTCCCTGAATCTTCCTACCGCCACCCCCTATGTATTTGAATTTGACGACTCCCTGAACCTGGAAAAAGACTACTTTCTTGGGGATCCGGAAGAAATCCGCAAACGCATGGCGGCCGTCGCCGGCCAGGGAAGCGCAAAGAAAAAAACGCCTGCGGAATAACCTCACTATCCTTTCCTATGACCGTCCATTCCTGCCGCATTGCGTTCTTTGACGCCAAGCCCTACGACCGGGATTCCTTCAATTCTGTCAATGAGCGCGAATTCCATGACGACATCCGTTACTTCAAGGGGCACCTCACTCCGGACAGCGTGCCCCTGACCCGCGGTACGGACGTAGCGTGCATTTTCGTCAATGACACGGCAAACCGGGAAGTAATACGGAACCTGAAGGAAAATGGCGTCAAATTGCTGGCTCTGCGTTGCGCCGGATTCAATAATGTGGATCTGAAAGCTGCGGAAGAAGCGGAACTGCCCGTCGTGCGGGTGCCCCAATATTCTCCCTATGCGGTGGCGGAACATGCCGTAGCCCTGATGCTTTCCCTGAACCGCAAAATACACCGCGCCTACTGGCGCACCAGGGACGGCAATTTTTCTCTTCACGGCCTGATGGGCTTTGACATGAATGGAAAAACGGCCGGCATCATCGGAACGGGAAAAATCGCCAGAATCCTCATCCGCATTCTCAAAGGTTTCGGGATGAACATCCTGGCCTATGACCTGCACCCTGACCAGCGCTTTGCGGAAGAAGCCGGCATTACGTACACCACCCTGGACGATCTGTACGCCCGGTCCGATATCATCTCCCTGCACTGTCCCCTTACTCCGGAAACGGAACACCTGATTAATACGGATTCCATTGGAAAAATGAAGGATGGAGTGATGATCATCAACACGGGACGCGGCAAGCTGATTAACACGGAAATGCTGATTGACGGCCTGAAATCAAAAAAAGTGGGAGCTGCCGGACTGGACGTGTACGAAGAAGAGGGAGAATATTTCTACGAAGACAAATCCGACAGGATTATTGATGACGATACTCTGGCCCGTCTTCTTTCCTTCAACAACGTCATCCTGACTTCCCACCAGGGCTTTTTCACGAAAGAAGCCCTGCACAATATTGCGGAAGTCACCCTGCACAACATCCGGGACTTTCTGGAAAGCAAACCTCTGATCAACCGAGTCTCGCTTCAGTCACGCTGAACGTGCCCGGCGGGCGCTCTACGGAAATCCGGGACTTTCTCATCCGCCTTCTGCCGGACAGAAGGCGGAATTCGGGGAAAGGCGGCAGCTTTTTTATGCAAGCGCCGCCACTTCCCGCCGTATTATATACTATGAGCACTCCAGCCCCTGCCTCCGTCCTGGCTCCCAAACCGCACTACGCCGCTCTGGACGGCCTCCGCGGAGTGGCCGCCGTCATGGTGGTCCTGTTCCACATGTTTGAAGGCAGCGCCAGGGACTTCCAGTTCCACATGGACCAGATCATCAACCACGGCTACCTGTCCGTGGACTTCTTCTTCATGCTGTCCGGCTTCGTCATCGGATACGCCTATGACGACCGCTGGGAAAAAATGAACCTGTGGAACTTCTGCAAGCGGCGGCTGGTGCGCCTTCAACCCATGGTGGTCATGGGGATGCTGCTGGGGGGAATCCTCTTTTACTTCCAGGGGTCTGAAATCTTCCCGAACCTTGCGCAAACCCCCGTATGGAAAATGCTGCTGGTCATGACCGTGGGATTCACGCTGCTGCCCGTTCCCGTTTCCCTGGATGTGCGCGGATGGTCGGAAATGCACCCGCTGAACGGTCCGGCCTGGTCCCTCTTCTTCGAATACGTCGCCAATATCCTTTACGCCGTGCTCATCAGAAAGTTTACCAGCAGATGGCTGGCGGTCCTGGTCTTTCTGGCGGGCTGCGCCCTCATTCACCAGTGCTACACGCAGGGCAACAATATCGGCGGCTGGACTCTGGATGCGGAACAGTGCCGTGTGGGGCTTACACGGCTCATGTTCCCTTTCTTCGGCGGTCTGCTCCTGTTCCGTCTGTGCAAACCTGGACGGATCAGGCATGGTTTCTGGTGGTGCAGCCTGCTTCTGGCGGGAGCCCTGGCGGCACCCCATGTAGGAGGCGCGGAAAATTTCCGCCTGAACGGCCTGTATGACGCCTTCTGCATCATTGTCATCTTTCCCGCGGTAGTCTTCCTCGGAGCCAGCGACATCCCTGGAGACATCTCTTCCAGAGCCAGTCGGTTTTTGGGAAACATCTCCTATCCCCTTTATATCACCCACTATCCCATCGTATATCTCTACCTGGCCTGGGTCCACGATGCGGAAGTCCCTCTTTCCCGTGCGCTCCCCGTGGCGGCAGGCGTCTTATTCCTCTGCATTGCCGTAGCCTACGGGTGCCTGAAGCTTTATGACGAGCCCGTGCGCGCATGGCTTTCCAAACGCGTGCTGAAGCGGCGCCCTCCGGAACCCGGGGCGTAAAGCGGAACAAACATCTGCCTTGCCCCGGGCGGGGCCAGGCCGGATACTGACGGCGGTCTTTCATGGAAAAACTGCCGACATCCTCCAAAGCCCTGCGCTACCTGCCCTTTCTTGTGGCATCGGCATTCTTTATGCAGATGCTGGATGCCACCATCCTGAACACGGCCATTCCCACCATTGCCCGCAGCTTCAACAGCCATCCGCTGCAGCTCCACTCCCTGGTAACGGCCTACATGCTCACCGTCTGCGTCCTGATACCGGCCTCCGGATGGATATCTGACAAACTGGGTTCCCGTCGTACTTTCCTGCTGGCCATCTCCATTTTTTCCGTGGGCTCCCTGCTGTGCGCCCTTTCCGCCTCCATTACCATGATGACGGTATGCCGCGTCATCCAGGGAATAGGCGGCGCCTTTCTGATGCCCGTCGGGCGCCTTGTCATCCTGCGCTCCTATCCCCGCTCCATGTTCGTCAATGTCCTGAACATTGTAACGATTCCGGCGCTGCTGGGCCCCCTTCTGGGGCCGGTGCTGGGCGGTATCATCGTACAGTACGCTTCCTGGCACTAGATATTCCTGATCAACATCCCGGTAGGCATGGCGGGCCTGTGGGCCACCTGGAAGCTGATGCCGGACCTGAAAGCGGTCCGGGAACAGAAATTCGACTGGCCGGGTTTCTTCCTTTTCTCCTCCTCCGCTGTCCTGGCTACGATGGGCCTCTCTTCCGCGGGAGGCATAACCGATAAGCCGCGCATGGTCATCCTCACGTCTGCCGGAGGCATTCTTCAACTTCTGTACTGGGTTCTGGCGTTCCGTTCAAAAGCCCCCATCTTCAGCCCGGCCCTGTTCCGCATCAGAAACTTTGCCATCGGAATCGCCGGCAACATCGTCTGCCGCCTGGGCGGAAGCTGCCTGCCGTACCTGATGCCGCTTTTCTTCCAGGTGGTGCTTGGTTATTCCGCTCTTCAGTCCGGCATGTCCCTGATTCCGCTGGCCCTGAGCAACTTGCTGGCAAAAACGGTTGCGCCGCGTCTGCTCGGGAAATTTGGTTACCGGAACATCATGGTCGTCAATACCTTCACCATAGGAGCGCTGCTGGCCTCCTTCCACTTTGTAGGCCCTGGAACCCATGAATTTACTCTCCTGGGCATGCTCGCGCTACTGGGCGGGGCCAACTCCATCCAGTTCACCTGCATGAACACCCTGACACTGATTGACCTTCCCAACGCAGACGCCAGCAGCGGGAACTCCCTGCTTTCCACGATCATGCAGCTCTCCATTGCTGTCAGTATTGCCGCGGCCTCCCTGCTGCTGGACAACTTCGGCGGCCATTCGGCTACCTCCGGAAAGGCTGTGGAAACCGCCTTTCATGCCACTTTCGCCACCATCGGCGCCATTGCCGCGGCCAGTTCCTTCATCTTCGCCCTGGTGGACAAAGACAAGGGAATCACCCGCAAACGGAGAAAAGCAGCTTGAAGAGGAAAATCCCCGCCCCTGTTCAGGAACAGGAAGAGGAATCTCCCGTCTCAAGAGAACAACACTGCGCAAACCGGGCGCGGGACTCTTCCAGGGTAATCGGTTTCTTATCCTCCCCCAGAGCTACATAAACCAGCTCCGCCTCTGTAATCTTGGCAATGTTATTGCAAAGCTTCGTCAGACGTTCCGCATACACCTCCACCTTCACGGTGACGGAGGTGCGGCCCACCTTGATAATATCCGTATAAAAGGACACTACATCGCCCACCAGCACAGGAGCTTCAAACGTCAGGCTGCTCACCGCACGCGTCACAATATAGCGGCTCAATGCATAGCGCATGGCGGTATTGGCGCCCGCAAGGTCTACCTGGCTCATCACCCAGCCGCCGAATACTTCCCCGCTCTGATTGGTATCCGCAGGCATTGGTTCCACGCGCAGGGCGGGAACGCGCCCTTCCGGAAGCTGGGCATGACGATATGTATTTTCCATAAATAAGAATAATTATAAATTAATAAGGACATGCTTATCTATCACAGCCCCCTTGTAAAGGGTAAAACGCGGAAGCGGAAAACGGGCGGCGCCGGCACGCTCTGCGGGAAAAAGAAAACAGCCCGGAATAAACTGCTTTCCCATATTGATTAAGTTGGGCAGGCGGATTTCCGTGTCTTATCCCGGAGTTTTTCCACCATGGCCGGTAAAGGCGGTTGTCCATTACTCATGGACCGCAACCATGAATCCAAAACGAAAAAAGTGGACGGGGAGGCACATCCCGCTTCCGACTTTGCCTACGTTCCCGATCCGGAAAAGCCTTCCACCTGGAAACTGCCGATTTTCAACATGCGCCACGTAGGAGGGGCCCTGGCCGCCATGACCAGCGACTATCGCGGCAACCCCGTGGAAATACCGGAAGGAGATCGCCGTGCCGTCATGAAAAAAATCCTGGCCAGGAAAGCGAAACTGGAACAGGAGGAAAGCTGATTCCGTTTTCTTTCATTTCTTTTTCCGCCTGTAAACAGGAAGGAAAGAAATATCTTTTCCCTTCATTCCCCGGTCTTAGCCGTTTGAGGACGGGCTGGCACCATCCAGATACCGGCCTTCTGCGGCACTTCCGGCTGGCACCCCCGTAGAAATAAAAGACATTCCCACCCTTCCGACGCTCCTGGCGGATACAGCCGGATACTTTATTTACGGACGGCATCAAGAACGGCGGTAAAACAGAAGAAGAAATTAAATTATTCTAAAATCATCAATCATCCCAAGGATGTTTTTCCCCTAACGCGATTGGGGAAATTCAGGAAATCTGAAAATCAAGTAACTTTTTCCGGCCAATAAAAACAACATTTAGAAAATTCATATATAAATAAATATCAATGGCATATTGAAATAAAAACATGTCTTTCCCTGAACAGGCCGTCCAAAACCCGGTCATCACGATAGGAAATGAAGAATGCCGGGAAAAAGAATGCTGCCGGCTATTTCCCGCATGGCAGCGCTTTTCCCCTTCCGTCAACTCCGCATCAAAATATGACTGACGAAAAAATGAGCACAGAAGGCACTGACGAAATACAGAACCCGCGCGATGAATTCCAACAGGAAAGATATGAAAAGCAGCAGCAGAAAGCCCCCGGACTGCAATCCGGAATGAAGCCCGTGCCGGATTCCGGGGAACAAAGCTACCATGGCTGCAACAGGCTCCGCGGACGAAAAGCCCTGGTCACAGGGGGAGACTCGGGAATAGGTCGGGCGGCGGCTATTGCCTACGCACGTGAAGGAGCCGACGTAGCCTTGAACTACCTTCCTGAAGAACAAAGCGATGCCGAAGAAGTGGCGGAACTCATCAGAAAGGAGGGCCGGAAGGCCGTCCTGCTGCCGGGGGACCTCAGCGATGAAGTCTTTTGTAAAAAACTCGTCAGGGATGCCTTGGAAAAACTTGGCGGACTGGACATCATGGCCCTGGTAGCCGGCAAACAAGTGGCGGTGGAAGATATCCGGGACATTACCACGGAACAATTAACCAAGACATTTGAAGTAAACGTGTTCTCCCTGTTCTGGATTGTCAAGGAAGCCCTTCCGCATCTCAAGCCGGGGACGAGCATCATTACCTGCTCCTCCGTTCAGGCCTACCAGCCCGGCAAGAACCTAGTGGACTATGCTTCCACAAAAGCGGCCATCATCGCGTTCAGCCGCTCCCTGGCCAAGCAGGTTGCCCCCAAAGGCATCCGGGTCAACGTGGTGGCTCCCGGCCCCATCTGGACAGCTCTGCAAGTAACCGGAGGCCAGCTGCAGAAGGACCTGCCGGAATTCGGACGGAAAACGCCCCTCAAAAGGGCAGGGCAACCTGTGGAGCTCTCCGGACTATACGTCTTTCTCGCCTCCCAGGAATCCAGCTTCATTACTGCGGAGGTCTTTGGCGTTACCGGCGGCATGCATCTGGCCTGATGCGGAAACCCGCAATCCGGGAAAAGGCCGGACTGACTTTCCGGAATCCCTTTCCGCAGCTCCATACCTCCGGATGGCCGGGAAAGCGGCCGGAAACGGCCCTGCAAAGAAATCAGGGCATTGCTCCATTTCCCGGTTGTCCCGGCAAAAGGTTCCTGCTTGAATAGGGTAATGGCATTTTGGAGGTTTTGGTTCATCTCTTTCCCTTTCACGGCGCTTCTCTTTTCCATGGTGCATGGCAGTCCTCTGAACGCACCCGTCATCACCCTTGGAGAGAAAAAAAGCCTGTTCGGAGAAAAAGCGCAGGTCAATGAATATGTCAGCTATGCCCTTTATTACTGGCCGGATCCCGCCAATCCGGACGGTCCTTACAAACCTATTGACGGCAAAAAGAACAAACGGCTCCGCAGCATGGACGACAGCGGCAGGATGGCCGCTTTCATCGGCACGGTCTGCAGCCTGGGACGGCAATATGAACTCGGCAGGAATCCGCAAGCCGCCTCCCGGGCCGGGCAATGGCTGAAAGCCTGGTTCATTGCTCCGGCAACCCGCATGCAGCCCCATCTGAAATATGCCCAAATTCGCCCCGGACACCGGACGGAAGGAGACGGAGGAGGCATCATCGACCTTTACCGCATGCCCGAATTCCTGGAAGCTTTGGCGGTGTTGAAATGCTCCAATGCCCTAACGGCAGAAGAATGGAAGCAGGTGGACACGTGGCTGAACCAGTATTACACATGGCTGACTACCAGCAGGCAGGGCAGGCATGCGCACACGCGCAGCAACAACCATTATCTGTTTTATGTGGCGCAATGCGCCCATTTGGCATCCTTCCTGGGCCGCAGCCATGAAGCGGCCCAATGGCTGGCGGAAGCCTTCGCCAACATGGACCGCCACATCGCTCCCGACGGCTCCCAGCCTGAAGAACTCAAACGGGCGGAACCCTGGCAATACAGCGTTTACACTCTTCAGGCATGGGGATACCTGGTGCATCTTGCAGAACGCATGGGCGATAAGAACTACCGTTACCGGAAAACCCCCGCCGGGGCTTCCATTCAAAAAGCTGTGGACTATCTCCTGCCTTACCGCTCCGCTCCTGAAACATGGCCCTGGCAGGGCTCCAGGGCAAACACTCCGCTCCCCGCCATCTTTGAACCGGAGCAGGAGGGCAGGCCACAACGGAAATGCTCCTGAACCGCGCCCGCCGTCAAAAGCATCCATTTTTCCTGCTTATTGAAAATCCCCTGTCCAGCAGCATCACGAACGGGGTATTTTCCCGGAAAACGATTTAATAAGAAATCTCCCCAGTGTTCTTTCCCTTAGATTTTCCCTTTCTTTTTGCTGCTTTCCATTCCCACGGAGATATGGGATTCGGGTCAGACCAGATGCCTTTTTGGGCCTTTCTGGCATCCCTTTCAAGAGAAACGAGTTTCCGGCTGGCGGAAAAATTTTTATAAATCCACGCCCATCCTTCCTTCACCATCTCTTCGTTGACAAACATTTTTCCATGCCATATCTCCCCTAAAATACGGCCGTACCTGTCATTCTCGGTATACCGGACTGTAACCGTCTCTCCCCAAATCAGCTTTTCCAGGTATTTCTTGGCGCCTTCATACCCGTCCTGCCCCCTTTCCGGCGTATCAATTCCCTCAAGCCGTATCCGGTGCGTACGCATTTGTTCAGGCGTCTTTTCCAGAAGGATGACCGTGTCGCCGTCAATCACGTTAATCACGACTCCCCTGATACTTTCAGCAAAAGCCATGCAGGGACTTATCAGGAAAATCAAAAGCCATTTCATGAAAAATGATATAATCCAAAAAATATCAGGATGCAACTACTCTTTAGAGAAACCGTTCCCGCACTGTTCACACGGCCGGAAACAGATGAATGCGGTCATCTGTGGACAGCCTGTTCTGGAACAGGCCATCATGTTTTCCGGCATGAAGGAACACAATTCCCGAACCTATTCCAACCTGTCCGGAACAACGGTAAACAGGCTGTATCATTGCCCCGCTCCGGAACATCTTTATTCGCTGCCGTGCCGGGAGCGGAAGAACATCCCGCCGGCGCACCCAACAATCCAATCATGCTGCCATTTAGAAAAGCTGCATGTTAAACAAGAAGAACCGGGCGCCCTGCAACATTCAATGGCATGGCGTGAGGCATTTCACTCATTTTTTCAATTCTTCGGCTATTCTGCCGAGGTTCTTTTCCGTTGCCTTTCTCAGTTTCTCCTGCTGTTTCCAGTACCATGCCGTTCTTTCCGACACCCCGGCCTGATTCGCCAGCCAGCGCACGGCGCCGCTCGTGTCACAGCCTGTTTTCTTCTGAATGACTTCCAGCAGTTGAGCGACATATTTATTCATGGATTCCGGGTTGATATTATTTCGATTCCCATGCCCGGCTGAATTCCTCGTCCCGGAACAGGGAGGCAATCCCGCTGAGCTGCTTGAGGCGCAACAATTCTTCCGCGTCCATCCCCAGATTTTTGAGTATCCACGCATCCGACATGCCCGCCTCCGTCAACTCCTGGATAATATTGGTCATGAGGGCGATATTATGAGATCCCCGGGCACGGTTGTGCCTGATGGTGGAAGCCATGCGGTTTCCAAGAGGCTTGTCGATTACGGCCACCGGCATCATGCCACCCTCCCGTTCGTAAATATCGCGGTAAGTCTTCATGATCTGGCAGCGGTGGAACCCGTCCACGATTTCATAGGTCCCGTCCTCCAGCTTATAACAAACGATAGGCATCGTATAACCGTCCTCCTTGATGCTCTGGTAGAGCAGCTTCATTTCGGGGGGAGCTACGCTGTTCGGGTTATAGGCATTGGAACGTATCTGGTCCAGGGGAACGCGCCGGATTTTGTAAACGGGGGATTGATAGGAGGTTTTCATAAAATATTGCGGTATTTATTGACGGCGGCCCGGCGCCGGGCAATCGCTCCCTTGGTTGGACCGAACCCGGCGTACTTGCAAAAGTAATCATTCTTCATGATGCAGATGCACATGCGCTTGTAGGAAGGCACCTGCCGGAAATTGCTGACCGGCATGTCGTCGGGATAGCCCATAAACTGAATGACGTCGCGGTCGACGTAACGGCCCGACTTTCCCGTTACGGTCGCCAGAGGATAGGCGGCCAGCACTTCATCGGCAGTTCCGGGATCGACGGTGCCCCCTTTCATCCAGTACTTTTTAGACCTCTCCAAAATGTTGTTGTAGTGTTCCGCCGTTTTCTCGTTCATTGTGGAAAGCAGGAATTCATAATAGGACTTCCAGGTATGGCCGGGCGGCAGTTTGATGGTTTTCCAGCCCATGGCCGTCGTACCTCCGTACAAACCTGTGAAGTTGACGCCGTTGACGCGCCCGACCATGCGCGCCCAGTTGGCAGGATCAATAACTTTGTAAAGCTTCAGGCTTTCCTGGGCGCAGTCATTAAACGGGCTTGCCACCCGCATTTGCCCGATCGTAAGGCCTGCCTGGTACAGGAGATCGTAAAGGCGGTTATAGTCAAAACCAAAACGGGCGTTGGCCGTCCAGACGTCGCTGACGCGCCAGTCATAAAGAGGGTAGGCGCTGACGGTCACGGCATCAGCCCGTGTAATCCACTTCCTTCCCTCATAAGACGTCCTTTTATTGCCGCGGGCAACAGCGGCGTATCTGTTGAGACTTTCATCCGCCCGCAACCCTACCATGACGGCAGTATTTCCGTGTTTTTTGGCAAAATGGCGTGAAAGCTTATCCTGGAATTCATAGTCCACCATACCGTGCCGGAACGGGACGTCCAGATTCTTTTCGTTGATTACATAGGGATTTTCCGGCATGGGTCGCACCCACAGTTTTTTCTGGGCGGCGCTCCACGGCGTCCAGTAAGGTTCCCCCAGGGAGCATGCGGACTGGGCCCTGATCGGTACACAGTACCACATCTTACGAATGCCGGGGAATTGCTCCAGAAATGTTCTGGTGACATACTCGGTCGTCATTTGATATTGGGCCTCATAATCAAGGTGATACATGGACAGCTTATCCAGAAGGCCCTGTTCGGCGGCGTAACGATAGCAGAGATTAAGCATGACGCCGCTGTCCTTGCCGCCCGAAAAAGACACCAGGACATTGTCAAACTCTTGGAAACAATAGGCTATGCGTTCTAAAGCCGCCTCATAAACATTTTTATCCAGATATGTTTTCACAACTTTTCCAAAGCCTGTCTTTCGCCATCCGCCGCCAGCCCCCTGCCGGACGGGAACACGTCGGCCCGGATATGATTGCCGGAAGCCATGCATTTTCCCTGAAACCACTCTTGCAGCTTGCAGCTCATAGGGATATCCCCTGTTCTTTCAAACAGGGTTGCAACGCCTTCATTTCTGCATAAATAAGCAACATCATGTTTTTTCATGTTTTCAAATGCGCAGCAGCTTATCGTCCGTTATTTTCCGTCAACAATACCAACCTACTGAATTATTGCGGCGGGTCAATGTTTTTACTGCAATTATTTCAGTAATTTTATTGTCATCACCCTCCTTCTCAAAATACCTGCGCTTTTTAGCGAGCAACACCATTCCAGAAATGCCTTATGCATTGCGCCATGACCTCCTTTCCTTCTCCGCAACATCCGCGCTATGTGCAGCATTCAAGACGCTGCGTTGGAATGCACGGTTCCAAAATCGGAGATACAAAAATCATAACTTGCTTAAAATTAGGTGAACGAAAAAATGTACGACTCAGAGCCATTTTCCGGTTCCAACATCTTTCCCCCAATACTCTTTCCGGAACCGCATCTTCCAGGCAGACGATACATCCATCATTTCCCTCCTGAAGGAAAAATAACCGTGTTTCCCTTTTTGCAATCCGGGATGCTGTCCAAACATGAATATGCCGGTACACGCCTTAATCATGCCGTCAGATTAGACTTTAGGCGTTTTATGATTTTCCCCGAAACGCCAATTTCATGCCAGAACGGAATCAAAAAATGACATTTAGTCAGCACTTATGGTTGTTTTTCCGCGGTTTTTCACCTTTCCAGCCTCAAAACAGACAAAAAAGAAGCCCTGTAATCCATTAAAATTACAGGGCTTAGAAAATTAGTGGCTCCCCCGGTTGGGCTCGAACCAACGACCTAGTGATTAACAGTCATTCCGAATCGCTTATTCCATAAGGATTTATTGCCAATGGTCAGAAAAAAGTCAGAAAAAGAGATTCCTCTATGATCCGTTTTTGGTACTGTAATGAGCATGGGAAAGGTCTCGTCATACAAAACAGGTGACATTGCACAGGATATCTATGAGCGAGTAAAAATCCAGATTCCGGGCATCTACATCCTCCATCAACCCAAAAGGAAGAGCCCATGGTATATCCAGATCAAACGGGATCTTCCTGCCGGGGTGAAGAAGAATCATTTTTATCGTACTGTGGATGAAGCCATTGAAGCATACAATCGATTCGCAGATATCGTCGTCAGGCAAGAAGCAGAATTTTTGCTGACTCCAACAGAGAGACAAGCAATTCGCCTTTGGCGCAGACACCGGGAGAAGCGCATGCAGGAAGGTAAGAAATCACAAACGCTAGAGGAGGCTATTCGATACGCTATGGATGCGGAACATAAACAGGATATAGCCCGACGAACGATTGAAGACCTGTTCCACGAATATAGCCTTTATAAAGAAAAAGAAGCTGAAACCAAAAAGGGCGATACCGCCGTCAAGCAATGTCGGCGCAACCTGGCCGATACGAAAAGGATGTTGGATTTATCCGATGCTATTTACATTGATGAACTTGGTTCCGTAGAGGTTCTTGAAGAAGTCGAATCTCTCCTGCGTGATACTGTGGTTGGCAGAGATGGAGGCCTCCCGTCTCAAACAACCATCAAACATTACAGAACGGCCCTGAATACATTCCTGAATTGGTGCGAAAAGCGGGCCTATATCACGAGGAATCCGATAGCCTTGCTTCCCCCTATTCAGGCTGAAGAGCCTACCCGGGAATCCTATGCCCCACAAGAACTCTTATCCTTGCTTCACACAGCCATCGGTGTATGTCCCAAAGCTATTCCCTGGTTGATAACGGCAGCATTTATGGGAGTTCGCCCTAGAGAGTTGACTCGTTTGACATGGAGAGAAATAGGGCAAGCCCTTGGAAACGGTTTCCTGAAAATAGAGCATGTTAAATCAAAGACCGGCCAAGACCGGCTTATCCCCGTTAATGAAGCATTCCGTGCCTGGATGACATGGTGGCTTCAGAAAAAAGGCAAACAATCGGGCTACCTGCTGGCGGGGGATACGAGAGAGCAACGGGAATGGAATCAAGGCCGGGATATCATGACGTTAAAAGAAGCAGGCATTGAATGGAAAAAAGATGGGCTACGGCATTCTTACGGGACCTACATGTGTGCCATTGAACCGAATACTTCAGTTGTTGCCAAAGCCATGGGCAACAGCGTGGAGATTTTGCTTAAGCACTATGTCCAAGCGAAAACAGACAAGGAGGGAGAAAGCTATTTTGCTATCCGGCCTCAAAATCAACAATAGAAGCTATTCATGAGTGACAACGATACAAGGCCATCATTAGAATCGATCTTATTTCCTTGCCCAGAACAGAACGGCGGAGGGAGATTAAGGCTAAGAGAATGTGATGTGGTAATGGGGCAAAGCTCCGGCAGGATTGAATTGCTTTATAATCATAACCTTAACATCCAAGCCAAGTTCGAAGATTCTTCGACTCGACAGTCTCCTCAAAAAGGAAAGCGTATCCTCAAAGTATCAATACCTTCTATCTCATCACATCAAATTGTTGTACACATCTGTTGCCGTCATTATACTCGTATTCAAAGAAGCAAAAAACCGAGCCGTTTACCTTCTGAAATAAAACATCCCCCAGGAACATTGGAATTTGTTTTTCACAAAAACGAGAATGGCAAGTACGAAATTAATGTCCGATTTATAGAGCTAAAGGCCTCAATAGAAGATCCTATCTACTCCTGGTGTGATGAGGAATACAACTTATATACAATGGGTATTTGGTCTCCCCGTTATGGCTGGAACAATGCCTTTCTAGCATATGTATGGAGTCATGCAGAATTATTCGGTATGCAGCCAGAAGCGGTATATCGGCGTCAATTACATAGCCAAGAAGGATATGAGCCAGATGAAGCGGATCTGGCTATTAATAGCTGGTTACAAATTGAAAAACTGCATCAGCAGATGATCAAGTTACAACATGAACACAAGATAACTTCCGATATTTTGGTCGATACTCTTTTCTGGCTGATATTAAAATACGGCAAAGAGCCATTTGATAAAGAGATAAAAGACATAAAGCAAATGATAAAAGGGCATAGGCTAAGGGAACCTATATCTCCTATATGGGAATATTCTATAAAGAAATTTATAAAATACAATAAATTTGATTCTGAATCGTTCTTAAAGAAGATCCCGTGGTTTGCTCCTTGGACTTATATTCAAAAATGGCATGAAATAAGTCGCCCGGGGTTGAAGTGGCTTCAAGATCGCGTTGAAGAAACAATATCATCTCACAATGATTATCCCCTTCATCTGAAACAAATGGCGAATATAGGAAAGATTCTTTCTTTTTTGCAAAATAACACTCAAGTTGATGCCTCTGAGAAAAAAATCACAATCCCATGGCCTCGTGCAGGAGATATAGGGGGAACTCCACGTTCCCTGACGGATGCGGGAATGGGCTGGCTTGTGTGTGGACGAGGTAAGCGCGCAACATGCTAGTTCCAGAGCATGCTTCGGGATATCTACAATAGTCCTGATCTGCTTACTTCCATTATAACGCTTGTGCCATTTTATCAGATCGGATTTTTTGGTACTTTTCCAAGCAGGCAAGTTCGGTTGTTTTCGGAGCACTTCTCACTGATCTCCTCCGCCAGTAGGACGAATCCTATCCAAGCACCGAGAAAATGTGGTGTCGATTCCCGCGTGACTACCTGAGAGATTACAGTATGACAAAATCAGCATATTCATCACAAGTATTTCATAATGTTCATTATACGTAATTAAACGCATATTCTATTAATACACCCCATTATGTTCACTTTTTGCTCAGAAATCGAGGATATTCCTCGCTGTAAAAGGCCTAATAAACCCTACTATTTCTTAATTAAACGCAATATATAAACATTGCAAACGTCTTATTATTAGCAGTATATGACGTGTTGACATTCTGCAGAGAAAATTCAATTCTCCGCACATGTCACCGACAAAACCACAGAGACAACTTCGAGATTTGGGCGGCATTGCCCATATCATGGATAGGGCCGAACTGGCTCAACACTTGAAGATCTCGACCAAGAAGGTAGACGAACTCGTAAAATGCGGACTTCCCTACTTTTTGGTCCAGAACAACCGCCGTGGTGGAATCAAAAGGTTCCGCCTTTTGGATGTCCACGCATGGCTTGACCGCCAAACCGAATTGGCAAAATAAGAAACCCCGCCCATGCATGCTGCGATCAGGCGGAGTTCCAAGGATGGGTATCCTCGAATATCCTACCAGATCACAGCTGCCGGGCAACCACAAAGAACACAATGTTTATTGACTATCAAAACATCAAGAAAGACCTGACAGCATTCAACGCTACCTTGGCTCGCATCTATAAAGAAAGAGGGCGTAGTCTGTACCTCAACGAACTCTATAGTAATCACCCAGGGCATCAGCAGACCGTTTGTTGTCCCATTCATAACGATCATAATCCATCCTGCTCTTTCAGCGTCATGGAGGACGGAACTATTCTGTTCAACTGCTTTGCTTGCGATGCAGCAGGAACAATTTTCGACCTGGTGTGCGCTCACAAGCAATGGACGATGCAGGAGAATTATTCCGACATCATCCATTTCATCAAGGAAAGTATGCAGTCGGATAACGATTTCTCCGCAATTCCTGAGTTACAACCCGCAGTTAAGGCTGTCATATCCAAGGAAACACAGCCTCTAACCAATATTGAGGAAATGGGATGTGAAAGCCTTCGTATGGCTATTTTCCTAGAACACCTCAAGGTCCAGCGAATGGCGCTTATTCTTGGTTTCGCTGAAGAAACCCTGATGTACATGGCCGCCAGGCCATGGTATGCGTTAGGCTTAAGCCCGGAAGGAGGGCTTTGCTTCCTCTATACAGACGAGAATGGAAAGTATATCGGGGTCAAAGCTCGCTTGAAAGAACCCTGGGCCACCCGATTTGGATTCAGTATGAATGGGAATCCTTACACCATTCCCGGTCCTACTGACAGCCCTTTCATGAAAGTTTGCGGGACAGTAACCATGTGGGGCATTCATGCCATCCCTGGGTCTACCCACTGCATTATTACGGAGGGAGAAACCGATGCCATCGCTGCCATGGATGCCATTCTTCACTCGGGCATGCCTGAAAAAGAGTTCCCTGCTATCGTCTCCATTAACGGTGTGAAGAGTTTTAATCCTGAACGGGCGGAATATTTTCGAGGTAAGCATGTCCTTTTGGCCTTTGATGCAGACGAGGCAGGAGAAGAAGGGAAAGCCAAGGCGACGAGTCTCCTGGCAGGTATTGCCGCTTCTGTTCACGCTTTAATATTGCCCAACGGTAAAAAGGATGTTCGAGAGGCCAATATAAGCCACCAGAACTATTTGATCGGGGAGATTCTTTCTTTCACGGCTATCGGAAAGGAGGTCATCTGATCATGCAACAGCTCATTCCGCCCTGTGAACCACAGCGACCCGATATTTCGTTCCCAACGGAACTATTACCGGAAGTTCTGAAAAGAACCGTACAAAATGTTGTCGAGGCCTTTCGCGTACCGGAAAACATTGTAGGAGTTCAGTTTCTTGGCCTGCTCTCGGGATGTCTCGGGAAAGTCTACTCCCTGCAATTCAACGGAAACAGGGTCCGATCCAATCTGTTTTTACTGGTTGTTGAAGGCTCCGGAGTAGGAAAATCGCGTCCTATGGATTACCTGAGAAAAGTCATCACAGAAATAGAAACAGCCAGGGAGTATTCCCTGGCGACACAAAAATCTCTGTGGAAACGGGAAAAAAAGAGGCTCGATGAACAATACCGCAAACTGGAGGACTCAATGCCACGACCATCTCCGGATTTACAGGAAGAGGCAATGCAAGAAAGAGCCGACCTGTTACTCAAAATTCATTCTCTGGAGCGGCGGCTTGCCTGCCATGGTGATATTACCATTGAAGACATTACCCCGGAGGCTTTAGTCCAAAAATTATCCGATTCACCAGACCAATCCTTATTGTCAGCTTCATCCGAAGCTCGTGAACAAGTCAAGAAAGTCATGGTGGGGTATGGCGGTAACAATCTGTCAGGAGAAAAACCATATCTGGCCGGCTTCAGCGGCGATGCGATCAAAACAGACCGTATCGGGCGATCTGGAGACCGGGTCAACAGTCCATGTCTTGCCTTGGTATGGGCAACCCAATATGACTCCATGGAACAAGTCCTGGGGGATGAAGGAATGCTTCAATCCGGTTTCATGGCCCGTTGCCTGGTCTCATCAAGCTTTCGGGACCTGGAACGGGGGCAAATCGTTACCTATGAACCAGACAAAAATCCGGACCCCGACCTGAACGGGTGGAACACTTTGATCAAAAATATTTTAGCCCGTCGACCCATAATGGTTGATGAATCGGATACGATTTCTTTTGTTGAAGTTGGAGTAGATGAGCCAGAACAGGTACTAAATGCAATTTGTGATCTGAAAGCCCTGTGTGTGACGTATCATGCTGAAGTAGAACATGAGGCACGAATCATGGAAATAGCCTACCGCTTGTTACTCGTACTGGCCGTGGCAGACCAGCCGGATAAGCCTGCCGTAACAATCGACCATGCCCGTTGTGTTCGCGAACTTGTCAGACACTTCCTCTCATGCAGAAATCGTCTGACGGGCGACTCCTTCCATGACCGGCTACGTACATTACTGGGATACATTTACAAGGAGGCTCAGAAGAATAACTGGCCTTTGAATGGAAAGGCCCCCATACGCAGCGGAAAGATTACACAGTCAGGCAAGGTTAAACTCGACGACATCAAGGAAATGGCCCGCTTGTTCCCAAGTGACTTGCGCATCGAAAAAACGGATCGTTGCGATTCCTTTCAGGTGTACCTCCTCCAGAAAGAACTCCGGGGTTGTTGAAACGGAAAAATATGACATAACAAGCTATGAATGAATAACTACAATACTCCATTTACTACAATGGAGATACCATCTATTATATTATTTCATATACTAAATATGAATTTATCCAGGTTCCCCCCTTAGTAGTTCAGGGAGTTCTGTAGTTATTTATTATCAATAATCAAGAAAGACAACAATACTTCTGAAGGTTGGACGGTGTTTCTTAAAAAACGCCGTCCAACCTTCCATTTACATTCAGAAAAACCCGAAAGGCCTATACCGGGGGAACTCCCGTTCCAGCTCTTCCGGCACTGTGACCCTGAAATCAGAAACGTACGTTCCCGGTGTGTGCAGAGAATATATGCTGTTCGACAGAGCTTTCCGGACAACCGAGTCCCGGGTACAAGCCCATGCCCAATCCCGCGACACCTTGGAGGCAAGGTAGAAGAACCAGCGCTTGACCTTTTCCCTCTGGCAGCATTCCAGAACCTCCCCCAGATCATCCATGTCCATTTCCTTCAGTTGCTCCATGGCCCGGATGATGATACGGCAATCATCAAGATTCCCGATCATGTCAATGCTCTCAAGCAATGCCCGGACAGGAGTAGACCAGTACAGTCCGTCACGTTCGATGATACCGCAACATTCATCAAAAAAGTATTCGTCGTTGAATATTCTGCATGGAACTGTCTGAATCCGCCCCGAATAATTAAAAGCATTCGGATACTTTCCTGCTTCCCGGTGATCAAACAATTGTATTCGTTCCGGTTTAGGCGCCCCGAGCAGAAGGTGCAGAATGGTTCGTCCACCTATGTGGCAACTCTGCGATTCTTTCTGGAATGTTTTCAGCGCTTCATACAGACAGAGAGGAACGTGACGAGCCCAGACTCCGTACCCGTAATGGACAAGAACACCTTCTTTCCCGGCACGGGTCAGATCCTGGTTGGTAAAGCCTCGCTGCTTGAGTTCCTTCGTCGTCATCACGGCATGGACAGGCAGCTGGTTCATTTTCTGCATTTTCGTCATCTTCATTATTGTTCGTGGTTGGAGGTGAGGGGAACCGGTTCCCGGGGGATGTCGTTCATGTTGCGGTTCAGAGCTTCCGCTTTGTTCCGGGCAAGTCGTTCCAGCTCCTGCTTCATCGTATCCCCGAGGCTGATCAGTTGACCAAATCCATCGGGCTTGACCTGATGCGCTACATTGACGGCGACCTGTCTGATGACAGGACCCAGGGGATGCCGGGAGCTGTTGGCTATGCCCATTCCGGTTGCCATGGCGGCCCGCTCCAGCATGTCCCGGCAGATCTTGTCCGTTTTCTCGGCATTGTTTCCCTGGGCATAGGGGCTGGTCATTTGCAGCCCGGCAAGGAAGGCCGTCTGCCTGACGGTACTGTTGAATCCAGTCCGGAGAAGCAATTCCCTGTTGCCCGCCGCGTCGAAATAATCGGGACGCAGTTCGTCGATTCTTCCATTGGGGTAGACAATGCCGGAGAGGTAGGTTTGTTCATCCCGGCGATCCCTGACGTTGAAGAAGAGTTCTTCGTGAGCACGAACAATCTCCTAGGAGATGCCGCTGATGCGACTGATTTCATCGTAATCGCATCCGTCATTCAGGAGGAGGGCGTGAATAAGATTGCGTGCCCCTGCTGCCATCTCGCCTGAAAGAGCGATGGCTTCCATCAGGACGGCATTGTTTTCTTTGCCCATGAGGAGTTTGATTGTTCTGCGTATTGTCTGTTCCTTGAACCAGGCAGGGGGCATGATTTCTTCCCGGGCGTATGACCTGGCGATGATCCAGCCGGCATCGGGACGTCCCAGCAAGGTCTGAATCCTCCTGATTTTATTCGCCATTTCCAAAGGGATGACCTGGAGAACGGGATCATCATGATCCGGGGGGAGCCATGTATCGGGATGAGGGACCAGTGGGGCGATTCTTTCTATGATTGCGCGTTTCATGAAGGAATTTTAAATTCCGCACTAACAAAAAGCAACACATTGATATTCAGCTTGAACACAAAGGATTTTTCATGCCTGACAGCTAAAAAACAGCCCGACTTCATGATGAAGAAGAGCTGCTGAATGAAGGCATTCATTTACATTTGCCTTCCAGTGCCCTGACGATGGCCTGAGCTCCTCGTTTGTACACGGTCACGGCCAACAGCTCTCCGTCGCGGAAGACAGCCCAGAAGCGGGTGCCCTTGTACTTCTCAATCGTCAGCATCAGGCAAGCCCTCCTTTCCGGGGTGATGGTGTGAGTCGAACAGGTGTCTCAGCACTGCCCCGATATTGGCTTCGTACATATCCCTTGTGTGCTTGTTACAGGCTATGGCGTACAAACACAGGGCATCAAGGATGTCGATGTCTTCACCACAGAGCCGGATACAGCTTTCCAGTGTATCCAGTTCCGTCTCCGGAATCGGCGAAGCCAGCAGGATGCTTTCGTCTTCGTCCAGAGACTTCTGCTGTTCTTCCGTCAATTCCGGGAGGTTCACCAGAGCCGTCATGGACGGCCCGTGAATCGTCAGCTTGCTCAACCCCAGTGAAGGATCGTTCTGATGACTGCTGTAAAGCGACACCGCCTTCTCGATCCGGGCCAGTAGCTTCTCGTCCAGTTCCAGATACACGTACGGAGCGTCCGTATCGTATTCGCTCGTGGAACGCAGTTGCGCGATGATGGGAATCGTCTTCATATCTCATTCCTTTCCTGTCAGGGTTACTTGCGGAAGAAGGCGATGACGCCCAGGATCAACAGCACGGCGAACAGGTATGGAGCTACGGCTACCAGAGCCGACAGGATTCCGACTACGACAGGCCCCAACAGACACAGCAGTACGAGCACTACCAGGGCGATCATGATGCCTTTCATGTTCATGGCCGTACCTCATGCGGTAACCCTTGTCCGGGATGATCGACGAGCCGGAGCGGCAGAGAATACCCATTGCCTGAGCGCCTGCCGTCCGGCATAGGTAATCAGCCAGCAGTCGGGACGAAGCAGGAATTCCTCTTCCTTCGTACGGATGATGAATTCCCGCCCTGCCAGACCACGGACGGCATGCCTGACGCTCTCCTGTTCGATACCATGGCATTCTGCCGTGATTTCCTCATCGCTTCGTTCGAAGTCTCCGTGAAGGTACAGGAGAATAGACAGTTCCAGTCCGGTCAGGGATGGAATCTGTCTCATGCGCTTCAACCGTAGATGATGTTTTCTTCTCATGGTCGTCTCGGATCAGTTGTTCAGGGTATAGCTGTCGGCCAGATCCCAGAGTTCCCGGTTCAGGCGCGTATTGCCGTCAATACCGTTGAGCGCCAGCAGGGAGCGGCGGCGGACGCCATCCTTCTGCGGTTTCAAAGGAACGCCTCCCTGGATCAGATTTTCCTGAACCCGGTTGAAGCACTGCCAGACGGTAGCCGGGCCTCCCGCCGTAAAGCCGATGTCGTTCCAGCGCCGGGGCGACAGAAGTGCTTCGGGGCGTATCCTGCCTTCGTAGTCGTCTCCCAGGCGCAGCCGGGCCGCTTCATGAACGAAGTCCACCTGTCGCTTGTAGGGGAGTTCCACTCCCTGCATGCGGCGAATGTCGTCCATGATACGGGGCGTTTCGGAGGCCAGCCGGAGACTGGCCGCAATCACATCCTCCCCGGTATGGCCCATATGGCGGATGTTGATCGCGGCAATGCGTGCTCCGACAATCAGGCCGTTGGTGCAGACCAGTCGGAAGATACCGGCCATGAGCTGGTAGGAGCAGCTGCCGTTGTGGCTGTTGATCATGACCACTTCGATGCGCTGGTCACGGTTGTGTTCAAGCACATCTCTATGGGCGAAGCGAATCAGGTGCTTGCGGGTGGGCGTGCCGTCCGGTTTCCGGGTACGTTGTTCCTGAGCTCCGACGACGAGGAACCCTGCCTCTTCCATCTGGTCAAGCAGGGAATCGGAGGAGACGAAGCGGTACTTCTTCGAACGGCTGTCATCTTCGCGGTCGGCGAAGACGGAGGGCGCGACACGCCGGATCTGGAATCTGTCCAGCGGGCTGTTGTCTCGGTTGCGATAGAGTTCGCGTGTGGATATGTGAGTATTCATATTCATTGATGGTTGGTTTGTTGCAACAACAAGCCCGCCTCCCGGAACAAGGCCGGGAGGCGGGCACAGACAGGAAGTAGAGAAGCTACTTCCTCAGGAATATATGACGTGGGAAGAGAGGGATTTTTCAGAGTAAAGAGCTCAAAAATTGGCGTCCTCTTCTATGATGCATGATTTACTGATACATTCCCACAACGTAAATCATCACGGTCCGTCTTTTTGCCTGCAAATCCACTTGATTTCGGTAACCCGTCAATGTAGGTTATGGGAACCATTTTAGTGACATTGTGTTCTGGTTTTTCAGTAATCTTCTGGCTCTTACTGAAAACATGATGAATGAAGGCTATGGATGAAAAATGGCTGCACGCGAACAATAAACCGATCTGCAAGAGCATCAATCTCAGCAGTAAGGAGCGGTCATGACCAAACTAATATAGCAGTAACGAACAAATGCTGAACCTTTCAATTCTACTTAAACAGAACTTCCTCTGCTGTGACGCCAAAGGGTTTGTACCAGAGCGAAACTACGGTTACTTATCCTCTAAAATCCCTGACAATATTCAGGAAGAAGCCCTCTGGTTACCCATGTGGCACAACCAAACAGTAACAAGAATAGGAGGCAAATAATGGCACGAGCAGATTTACTCATTCGCCTTGTCCAATCCGGCGTACGGGGCGACAAGGTCAACTTTAGGAAGATAGTCGAAGCGATCATCGCCGAAGAACGGACCAAGCAGCACAAAGTGCTGGCCGAAAAACTTGAGGAGTTTCTCAACGCTACACCAGTCGAACGTCCCGTCACCAATGGCGGTGCTTCTATGCTAGATCAACGCATGGGCAATCTGTTCCATGAGGTCATGCCCCAACGAAAGCTTTCCGATCTCATTTTGCCAGGTGAGGTGCAGCAGATTTGCCAGAGCCTGATTCAGGAACAACACCGGACCGATCTGCTCAGGTCATATAACTTGGAACCTCGCAATCGTGTGCTTCTGATTGGGCCACCTGGCAATGGGAAGACATCGTTGGCCGAAGCTATTGCAGAAGCACTAATGGTTCCTTTGCTTATAGTTCGTTATGAGAGTGTCGTCGGCACATACCTGGGCGAGACAGCTGTCCGCTTGAAGAAACTGTTCGAGTACGCTTCTACTCGAAAGTGCGTTCTTTTCTTTGACGAGTTTGAAACACTTGGTAAGGAGCGCGGTGATCTTCACGAAACCGGTGAGATCAAGCGCGTGGTGAGTTCACTACTCATGCAAATCGACAACCTGCCAAGCCATGTCATGGTGATTGGGGCAACCAATCATGCCGAACTACTGGACCGTGCGGTATGGCGACGGTTCCAGGTTCGCATGACGTTACCGGGCCCAACCCGGGCTCGCTTAACAGAGTGGGTCGAAAAGTTCGAACGCCGGATCAAGATACCCTTGGGATATGCCCCTAGTACATTGGCAAAACGCCTCCAAGGGTCTAATTTCGCAGAAGTTGAAGAATTTGGTATGACCGTGTTTCGTCAGTATGTGCTAGAACAACCGAACATGGACATGAAGGATATCGTATCCAAAACTCTTCAGAGTTGGTCTGCACGATCAGTTACCGTAACGCAACAGGATAAACTGGAGGTGAAAGATGCCTGAACGCCCATTACTCCTTTTCCCAAGACCTGAAGTAACTTCCAGGTTGAGTATTGGCGGTGGTGGAGGTACACCGCATTTGCCGACACATTATCGGCAAGCTGAAAGACTTGCACCCAAATTTACACAACTACAAAACGCTGTACACGCCCGAAACATCGAAATTCAACAAACAGCAATAGGAATAGATCCTGAACAGGTTCTTGTGATGGAAATCATCGGGAGCGTGGAAGACTTTGCCAATGCTGTGAAGCGTATTGAAGGCTTTGAGTGGATGGGTGAATCTGAAATCGACGAAATAAGTCCTGATCAGGACTTCTTCGATGAAAAAGATAAAGAAAAGAAATTGAGTGGTCGTTTGTACATGATTATGACCAATCAAAGAGCTCTGGATGAGATGCTTTCTATGTGGCGTCGATATATGGATCAGGACGATCCAAAACAGAAGTTCGATAAAGGATTAGCTAAGTTTCGTGAGATCTTTTTGCGCTTAAAGGACATTCGTCGGTGGGGCGTCAAGGACAGACTTTTGGAAACCGGGGTGATTGACGCCTGGCAAGAAGATCTGGAGGGTGACGGGGACAGGCTCATCCGGTTCGAAGTAGAACTTTGGTTTAGAAGCAGCGAAGAAAAGAGGAGTCAAAGCTCAACAATCGTTACTAATCAGATTCAACAGCTAGGTGGACATGTTTTGTCTGAGTTTCTGCATGAGGGTATCGCTTATCATGGCATATTGGCCGAATTACCAGCCAAAGCAATCCAGGCCATTGTCGATAATCCAAATACAGAACTGGTGATATGTGATAGTGTAATGTTCTTTCGACCTGTCGGACAAATACTTGCTGGTGATAGACTTCTCGAAGACGAGGCAGTCTATTCTGATCTTGAAGAATATTCTCGGCCAGATGGGGAACCGGTAATTGCAATTTTGGATGGGCTTCCATTGGCAAATCATCGGCTTCTGGATGGGAGGCTAATCGTCGACGACCCTGACAATGTAGAAGACAGTTATAATGCCAATGAGCGGGTACATGGTACATCGATGGCGTCTCTGATTGTCCACGGCGACCTTAACGATGGAGTGCAGCCATTAGGGAGGTTAGTGTATGTACGTCCGATTATGAAACCGATGCCAAATGATTTTCGGACGCCTCGCCGTGAATACATTCCAGATGACGTTTTATTAGTTGATCTTATCCATCGATCAGTAAAAAGGCTATTTGAAGGTGATGGTACAGAAGGCCCGATAGCTCCTTCTGTAAGAGTGATTAATTTATCTATTGGAGATCCAGACAGACAGTTTCTGCAGTCCATGAGCCCTGTCGCAAGGCTATTGGACTGGCTCAGCTTCACCTATGGCGTGCTTTTTGTTATAAGTGCAGGTAATCAATCAGGCTCCATACAAGTTGGGATTTCGCGAACCGAATTTGAATCGTCTACTCCTCAAGAACAAGAAACCGCTATTGTTAATGCTCTTTTTTCTGATGCCAGAAATCGTAAGCTTCTCTCTCCAGCCGAGAGTATGAACGGGCTGACGGTTGGTTCAGTCCAATACGATTCATCTCACTTTGGCGCGTTCTATAACAGCTTCAATCCATTTCTGAAGTTTTTGCCAAGTCCTGTTTCATCGTTCGGTAGTGGCTATCGCAGGGCAATTAAGCCAGATATCGTCTTCCCGGGAGGCAAAGTTCTATATCAGGAAGATCTCCGACTTTCACGACAAGATAACTATGTTATAAAACCTGCCGAACCATCAATTCGCAATACTCCACCGGGAAACAAAACTGCTATCCCTGCCCGGCAATCCGGGAGTCTTGAAGGTATTGCCTATTCATGTGGAACAAGTAATGCTGCTGCTTTAATTAGTCGTTCGGCTGGTATTTGTTATGACTCGCTTCAACAAATACTTGCTGAACAGGCTATAGATATTGATGTCCGAGCTTGTGAAGTACCATTGTTGAAGGCTATGCTCGTTCATGGATGTTCGTGGAGGGACATGGGTACTCAAGTCGGAAACCTACTGCGCGCTTCAGAAAAGAATCGCCAGATCAGTGGACTCATTAGCAGATGGATGGGTTATGGAGTACCTCAAATAAATCGTGTTCTGGATTGTACAGAACAGAGAGCTACAGTGTTAGGTTTTGGACAACTTTTGGATGGCGAAGCCCATGTTTTCAAATTACCGTTGCCTCCTTCCTTGGGCTCACGGCCCGAATGGCGACGTCTGACCGTTACAATGGCATGGCTCTCACCAATTTCTGCCGGAACTCAAAAGTATAGAACAGCACACCTGTGGGTTAAAGTCGGAGGAATTGCACTCGCCAAAGATAGAAAAGAAAGCTGCGGCGGTATTAACGGCTGGCGTGCGGTACAACGAGGAACAGTCCAGCATGAGGTATTCGAAGGCGAGAAAGCAGAGCCGTTCATAGAAGGGAATGTCATCGAAATCAAAGTGAATTGCCGTGAAGATGCTGGAAAAATCCAGAGTCCTATTGCATATGGTTTAGTCGTGTCATTAGAGGTAGCCGAAGGCGTCGACATCGCTGTTTATAACGAGGTTAGAACTCGAATTTCACCTGCGATTCAGATTCAACAGGTAGCAAATCAAGGTTGAGGGTAGCTAGCAGATGGAGTTGCTTTGGCAATACAGTACCGTTCATAATAGTTCTTCCAAGGACATCGAAAGGCTGACTCGTAATCTACTTGCCTTAGGCTGTGTGACTGGGGAGCGATGACGCCTCATACTAGAATCGATAGCCATTAGCCCTGCTTCTACGGCTAAAGGTATTTGCGAAGAAAACTCGTAAGGAGCCATAAAAAGAAACATTGACAATTTTTTGACCCTCTTGATCATGAAATTTCAGATTAATATTTTTGATCTGAAATTTGGCTCTGTACATTATAACTTTTCTGCCTCTTACCTGTAATGAACTGGTACATTGAAAAAAATCCTGCTGTCTTAAGATTTCTGAAATTTATTGACTGCCAAAATGGAGGTGGGTTGAAAAGCGTCCGTTGGTACAGAGGTCATAGAGATGCGACATGGGATTTGCTTCCATCTATATTAAGAAACGTTGACCCGGTAACTGAAATGATATATGATGGAATTTGTCAATATAGTGCTAGCTATAAAGAAAAACGGTTGCTATCCAAATTCAAAAGAGAAGGTGCAGCCTTTCTCAATAGATCATACACAAACATAGAGTGGTATCACTTGGCTCAGCACCATGGATTGCCTACCCGGTTGTTGGATTGGACCGAAAATCCTTTAATTGCTTTATGGTTTGCACTTCAACCCGATGAGTGTGGAGATAACTCTGGAGAAAGTTGTCTTTATTGGATTAGCCCGGAATCTTATGGTTCATATCTGGGGGTTGATAATTCTCTCTGGTGCTATAATTACAAAGAAAAGCAGGAAATAGAAGAGGCTTTTATCAATTATGTATTCGGTGATGCAGAAGAAATTAGAATAAAGGCTCCGGACTTCGAAAAAATTGCCGCCGAATATCCAGGACACATAATAAATTGCACGAAAAAAGAAGACCTAAAAATCATTGCAGATCGATCTTTAAAATCATTTCAGAATGTTTATGGGAAGATAATCTCCCTTACTCCACGTGTTTACAATCAAAGACAATCTAGACAATCCTCCTTCTTTACCCTTCACCTGCCACCCGTAGATTCACCAAATAAAAGAGAAAGCTCTGTAATCACTGTTCATGAGACACAAAAATTTATCATTAAAGAAGAAGAGAAAAACGAATTAAGAGAATACCTATACAGTCAGAACCTTCGACGTTGGGATATTTTCCCTGACTTAGATAATTTGGCTAAAGGCTTGAAGGAAGAAAGCATGAAATGGGATTACATGTAAAATATACTTCGTTCTACTAATCCCAGCTAAAAAGAAGCCAACCCTCACGGCAGGCTTCTGAATATGGTACGAATTCTCTATCCTCTCTCTCCCTCACGTGTTACACCATCCGGAGCATTCCTTCCTGTACTGGCACCAGGAACACTGCATCCCGGGCTGGGGATAGAAACGCTCGGTGGTGATGCCTTCGTACGCGATTTTGTACAGGTCGGCGACGCGGTGCTTACGCTGTTCATTGGCTGGCGGAGTCTTGACCCGGATCACTTGGGGTGTCTTCGTTTTGACCAGGTAGATCAGATCCAGTGACGGAGGCGTGTCTCCCGTGGCTTCTTCGATCATCATCTGGTAGGTGACCAGCTGAAGTTCGTAATCAAAGGCTGCATGCCCGGTGTCCGGTTTGGCGGCAGCAGACTTGTAGTCCACTGCCGTCAGGTCGTGCTGGACGAGGTCGATGACGCCTCGCACGGGAACCGGCAGGCCGGGGATGGTAGCCGACAGCCCTACTTCCACTCCCAGAGGCATCTGTGAAGCAACCTCGTCGGAGGCCATGTAGGCCTTGACCGTGTTCCATGCGCAGGAACGTACCTTCTGTCTCGTTTCTTCGTCGGCGTAGTCCACCGGGCCTTCCGTCTTCTCCAGCTCCAGAAAGTGGGAGGAGAAGGCTTCTTCCATGGCCGTCTCACTGCTGTCTTCTCCCCGCCATCGGGCGAGGTTGAAGGATTGGAGTGTGGCGTGGATGGCCTTGCCGACATGCAGGGCGACCGTTGTCGGTTTCCGTATCTGCGCCACCCTCTCGAAGAAAAAGCGCAGGGAACACGACAGGTACGATTTGACCGAAGAGGGAGACAGATAGTCCGGGCGTATGGCAGAAGTAGGAGAAGCTTCCGAAGGAACCTTCTTCACCAATGCGATAGCCGGGTGCAGGGAGGATGAACGTATTGGCCGGATTACGGGAGCAATCATAGGTCAGTATGGGTTGGAGTTACCGGCATAGGCCGTAGCGGGACGGCGGGTGTAGTTGTTCCTGCCTGATGCCGAACGTTTGGATGAAGAGCCTGAACGATTCATCAGTTCGTCGATCAGCCCGGAGGCTTCCATGCGGTTGAGCATGGCAACGACCTTGTTGAATCTCCGGGCAGACAGTTCGTTCAGGGCAGTGTCATCCAGCCCGGCCTTTCCGGCCAGTTCCAGGATGAGCGACTGTTGCTTTTCCGAGCACTTCCATGCGGGAACAGTTGCAACAGAGGTCTCAGGAACGCTTGCGGGAGGCGTTTGCCTCACGGATGATGCAGGTGTCGTCTGAGAGCAGGAAGCCCCAAGGGCAGGCCTTTGCGTGACCTGTGAGCCGTAATGTTCGTCTGGGACGAATCCAACCTGTTGGATCTGGGCGTCGACGGCAGCCTGAAGGGAGCCGTAGAGGCGTTCGGTTTCCGCAGCCAGTTCGGATGTGTTGCTGATTTCGGTTTCGATGGATACCTCGAACTGGTGGGAGGAATACCCCGGCAGCCCGAGGCGTTTGCTGTAGTTGGCGATGAGCTTGATAGCCATGATGGTTGTTCTTTCGTTGTTGATGGGTGGATACGGTAAAGCCGCCATGCCCGGAATAGGGAACATGGCGGCTTTGTGAAGGATGACAGGCAGGTAAGTTCCTGTATCTGGTATATATGACGGGAGGGAAGGTGTTATTTCAGAAGAGAAGAATCTTCACATCCCGTTGCCCCGGGAAAGTAGACATAAACTTGTCGTATCCAGAACCATGAATCGTGGAGGCAGACTTGGTAAGTTGTTGCCAGTAAGAAGATCTCATGCCGATATTTTACGAGGCGGCTAAAAGAAAAGCAACACCCTGGTACAGAGGCTCTGTACCAGGGTGTTGGATGTTTAATAGACAATAATTTCTCTTGGAATTGGCGCAGAGAGTACTTGCACTAGAAATACACCAATAAATGAGAGCAACAGACCTAATACAATACCCAGCACCCACACAGTAACTTTCGCACTCCGGGGCCAAGGTTGTTTGACTGGTTTGTCTTTCATGATAATCTCCTTTCTTTGAGTTGTTCAGAAAATCAACACCCTGCTATAGTTACCTCTACAGCAAGGGGTTGTGATTTAATGACTATTAGATGTCTTTTCCTTTGCAAGTTCCGCAAGGATAGTGTCCTGCATCTCCTTAATCTCGTCCCAGGGAATATCGTAATTAAACGGATCTTCCGTTGGATGAAGACCGGTCATCTCCCTTATTCCAATGTCAGGTAGTTCCCGAAACTCAGGTCTCGGCAACCCCTTATCGTGTCGAGCTTTCAGAAGACGTTTGGTTGTTTCACGATGTAACCAGTCCAAGTCTACACCTTTTGTGGCTGGGTCCAACATCCCCCCGGAAATAACATAATCTCCGAAAGTAGGGAAAGCAGATTGGACTGACCTGGATGCCTGGTCGTGCAAGACTACATTCCAGACAGCGGAAACCGCCAACAACACACTAAGTGTGATAATAGCAATATTCTTCTTCATGGTTATCTCCTTTCTTTGAGTTGTTCAGAAAATCAACACCCCGGTACAGAGGCTCTGTACCGGGGTGTTGGATGGTTAATATCCCACAGATTTCAGATACTCGACCGTATCGTCCGCATCCAAGAGGGATTTGATAAACTCCTCATCCTGTGTCTTAGGAGGAGGAAAATCCTCCGGGTGTTTGGTCCTTTGGTCTTTGAGATTATCTGCAAGCAGCTTGACCACAGGGAAGCAGCTTGGCTTAGGGGGATCAATCATAATTACGCACCCACGTTCGCAAGGATCGTGTTCTACGACAATAGCGTAGAACAGTGTTGGAGCTAATATCAAGCTCAGCACCCACACCGTCTCCTTGGCACTCCGGGGCCACGGTTGTCTGGTTGATTTGTCTTTCATAATAAGAATCTCCTTTCGTTGAGTTGTTCAAAAGCAAGTATCCTTTGTAGAGTGGGAGCGCCAAATGTGTGTTATGTATTGAAATAACAACAAGGATTATAGGTGTCAGTACAACAGGAAAAGAAGTTCATTCGTTACAAATAGGGCAATGACTCTTGAAACGAGTGCCATACCCATCAAAGTCAGGGAGCGACCCCACGACCAATGCAATAACCCTTCCGTTTTTCCTTTTACGGCTAAGAAAAGGAAAACAAAACTAATCACATAGATACTTCCATGAAACAGCTCCGCAAGAATATCCAAGCCAAAGAATGGTATGGTATAACCAATAACAAAATAGATTTGTAAGCGATTGTTTTTGGGGGCCAGAATCCATACGGAAAATATCAGACATATCCACCAAACGAAGCTGGAAAAAAATGAGATTGATCTTTGGGATACGGCAATCCCTTTGGCTCCTGCTTCTTTGAGTATAGCGACAATAGGATCGTGACCTTCTGATTTCGCCCAAATGAGCGCAGTATGCCCACTGGCATCTTTGGCATTGATATCAGCCCCTGCCTGAATCAACATTTGTACGATTTTATCATGGCCATTGCGAGAAGCCACCATGAGCGGAGTGAATGAAGTCAACCCCTTGGCATCTAAATTAGCTCCAGCGAGGATTAACATTTGAACAACTTCATCATGACCATTGGAAGAAGCCGAATAAAGAGGAGGGCCTGATGTTTTACCTTTAGCGTCGATATTTGCCCCTGCCTGTATCAGCATTTGAACTATTTCACAATGACCTCCCGATGACGCTTCTATGAGTGGGGTCTTGTCGTACAGGCCATTGGCATTGATACTTGCACCAGCCTGAATGAGTGACTGGACTACTTTATCGTGTCCATGATATGAAGCTGCTGTGATTGGTGTATCTCCAAGCTGATTGCATGCGTTAACATCAGCGCCAGCCTGAATCAACATCCGAACTATTTGATCATGTCCACATCTGGAAGCCTCTATGAGTGGCGTGGTTCCGAATTCATCTCGGGTATTGATATCAGCTCCGGCCTGACTTAATGCCTGAACAGCGTTAGTATCTCCCGCTTGGGCTGCTATATGAAGTGACGTCTTCCCATATTGATCTTTGATATCAATGTAATTTGCCAATACTTGGCCATGAAAGCATGACAAAGCGATAAGTGAGGCAATGATACTTGTAATGTATTTTCTCATATGTTTCACATGTTCATATAATCCCTTCTCGGCGACGTTAATAATCGATTTTTTCTAATAGTGAGAAGGACTTTGGCATTAAAGGCCCTGGATTGGTGTTTACGATTACTTTCGTAACATCTCTGTTTGATGCTTCAAAATCTCATAGTCAGAAAAGATCAGTTGCTGTTTCCTCTGAAGAAGCTGATTCCTTCGGTCCAGCAAAATCTGAACTTCCCGGTTCAGTCCTAATCCTGTCGCTATATCACCTAAAGTTGATCCATACTGACCAGCAACAGTATTGATGATACCAGAAACAACGACTTCATCTTGTTGCCTGTTGTACTGAGCAATACGAACATTCAGTTCTGTCACCTCCCGGTCAATCTGTGCGATTTCTTCCAGAGCCTTTTCTTTCTTGGACTTTCCACAAGAAGGAAGAAGTAATGTGGAAATCAATACAAGAACGACAGCCTGAGAGATTCGATATATTTTCGCATTCATACTGAGATTTACTTATGGAGTATCTTAATCATCAGAGGGGCATGCCATTGGACTTGAGAATCCCGCGTCCCTTGCAACGCTGGCATTTCTGCCCTCCGATATTGCCCTTCCCCTGGCATCCCGGGCAAACGACCACTCCCTGGTTCTGCTGATGGCAAATGGCGTCCCCCACAGATTGCTGACGGGAGGAGGCCTGTGACTGACCGGCCATCATATAGACGGCCGCCAACGTAATAAGTGCGGCAATGCCGCCTGTTATGCATTTCTTCATATGCGATGAATAGATGGTATCTACCGTTACTCTGTTCTCACTTCATTCTCAGGTCAAGACTAAATGTAACAGTATCATTACATTTAGTCTTCCGTCCTTCAGTGAAAATCGTGCCATCCGAGGGTGATATATAGAAGGATGAGAAGATTTCTTATCCAACAAACAATTCATTTATCACCATTATGTTACAACATTTCATGTTTACCTGCCCTCAGTGTGGATCTCACGATCTGTGTCGGGTTGAGCGAACGCTGGCCTACAGAAAAGAACTCCACATTGTCCGAAAGAGACATGAGTACCTTCCCGGGGATTCGGAACTCATGGATCTGGAATATCGGGGCTTGGCCGGGCTTCAGTGCTCCCAGTGCCGATATCCAGACGACAGGAAAGGTTCCTTTCGATGGAAGTCGTGGCGGGATCTCGAACAGTCGGGATGCCTTGCATCTGATCCGAACGAAGGGAAAGAAAAAGTTCCCTGCATGGTCTGCGCGCTCAATGGGCATATTTACCGTACCCACGTTCTGCTCCGTCCCGGAGAGGCTTTGTCAGAAGCTCAAAGGAAATGTCTTCTGAATCGCATTATCCCCGGGCAAACCGGGATAGTGATCTGCGATCGAGATGAGGTCAAAGACGTGCCGGATATGCCAGTTGGACATTCCGATGCCATCGAATGACCCACCCTTCATCCATTACTCTTCAAGAGCAATGGATTTTTTTAGCTGTCACTTTTGCTATGACGAGCCGACATCAAGGCTTCATCCACATTGTCGCCCAACAAGTCGGAGGGAGAGCAACCCAAGGCCCGGGCCAGAAGCAGGACTTCAGAGTCGACGACTCGCCGCGTCCCCAGTTCTATTTTGATGAGGGTTTCTCGAATAAGCTGCCATCCCAGCCGCTGACAAGCCCCGGCAAGATCATGCTGAGTCCATTTTTTAGCTCTGCGGTATTTTCGGACGGCATCGCCGATGATATTGAGTTGCCCCTTCATGTAATGAAGGTGTTACAATATCAGGATCACTTTCAGCAGAGGGAACGATACTGTTACATTCAATAGAGGCTTCAAGCGGGTTATAACAAAATTTCCAGTTTCACTGCTCCATGAATCTACCTATCGAGTCTGTAGGAAGCCTGAAAGAGAGCAACTTACTATTTCAGAAAAATAGATGAACTTAAAATAAGCGGTCTAGCTATTTTAAGTTCCTCACATCTATAGAGACAAGAAGCATACGGGAGATTATGCATTTGCGACAACTGATTTCCTTGCGATTCTGTCGTAACTAAAAGAAAGCCCTCCATTCGGAAGACTTCCTGATGTTGCCAGTCCTACACCTGCCACACATCTTCGGGGGGAGGAGTCAGAGATACCCCGTCTCCCGGCATGGACATACTGACCGTGCGGACACTCCGGCTCAGCCATGCGAACAGTTCCGGGAACTTCTGCTCATTGACATGCATGGGCGGGCGTCCCGGGCTGATGCAGGAAAGCTCCGACAGATCAGCGCGGCCGATACCGAAGACGAACACACTGAGCTTGCGGTCAGCCGTCAGTTCCTCCAATCGTCCCTCCAGCTCCCGGTGCCGGGCGCTGGTCGGAACCCCGTCCGTCATCACGACGAGCCAGGGCTGGTAGTATTCCACTCCGTGTTTCCGATAGGTACGCTTGCGGCTGTCGAGTTCTGCTAGAGCCAATTCGACGGCTTCACCCAAGAGCGTTTCATTCTCCTGTGACGTGGAGATCTTCAGACCTGCGTCAGATTCCCGGATCGGACCGAACTCCTTTACTGTTGCTACCGTCCGGGCGAAAGTCATCACTGCTACATCGGCGGCCAGCTTCGCCAGAGGATCGGCGAGAATGTCACTGACGAACCGCTGAAGCCCAGTATTGAGTTCGTACATCCGGGTGACGATATTGTCTCCCGTGACGATATTCCAGTTGATTCCGTCAGAATACTCCTGACGGAGGATGTGTTGGTTGTCGCCCCGGACAATACCGTTCATACTGCTGCTGGCATCCAGCAGGAAGAGAACGGGAAGCCGGGCGTTGGTGTTGTTGCTGAACTCGCGCATGGCGGCGAGCTGTTCCTGTCTGTTTGGGTGCGTTGATGATGATATAGACATGGTTATTCAAATTAATGGTTGGTGGTTGGATTCCGGGTTGCCTGATTCAATGCGCTACGACGCCGTATGCAGAGCCTGCACAGGGGGCGGGTATGAGATTGCCGTAAACGCCGTGCGACATCGTCAGGAGCCTCCCGGAAGAGAATCCCGCAGTCCGTACAGATGTTGGGTGTCATCTGTACTAGCAGACTGTGGGGCGGACAGGGCCGGTCGTGCAGAAGATCCCGGTACATGGGATGATCCCTTCTTCCTCCCGGTTCCATATCCCTGAGGTATTGCAGCAAACAACGCGCCAGATACCCCGGCATGGCGCGTGGACGCAAATCGCGATGCTGGACACAGGTAAGATTGTGACCGAGAGCATCGCGGAGCTTGCGGGGGAGATACGACCAGACATAGCGCCCGGGCGTATCGGGCGGGTAGAATCCCGCTGGCGGTCTGTACGAAGCAAACGGATATGGCAGTACTCCCTTCCTGGCGGCTTCCCGCATGTCTCCTTCTCCCCCTTGACGGGCAAAGGGAGACAGGCCGAGCGTCAGCGTCATGAAGAGCAGGACGGACAGGGCGTAGGCATCGTGACTGCGGGTGCGGAGGAAGTCTCCGTAGTTACCTCTAAGTTCCGGTGCCCGGAAACGCTCCGTACCGACGGAACAGGGATAGTCTTCGACCTGGAAACTGTCGGCATCAACCCAATGGACGGTCCCATCGGGAGAAACCAGCACATTGCCGGGATGCAGATCGCCCAGAACGACACCGTAACGGTGCAGAGTATGGACGGATTCCGACAAGTTGAGGCACAACCTGGTCAGATCGTAACGGCTCCATGAGGGGAATTGTTTCTTCAGCAACTCCGCATGAAACGCGAACGCCCCGAGCGGAACACCGTCCGCCCGGGGCATCAGTACGCCGACAAAGCGCCGCAGTTCATCGTACAGAATCTCACGCGGCCACGCCACGCACGGGGAACGAATAGGCCGGGAACATATCAGCCGAAGCTTCTGCTCACGCCAACGCATCCGTTTCGTTGGATGGTAGAGCTTGGCAACGAGTGGCGATCCTAATGCCGAATGGGCAACAAGGACCGATCCTTCCCCGCCTTCCGCAATGAGTTTTCCCAGAACGATTCGTTTCCCACGGTCTGAGAACAGAACATCTCCGGTCGAGTACTTCCTGCCATTGCCGCAGAGTTCTTCATCCAGCCGTCTTACTTGATAGTGGAGTGCATAGAATGGAGTCATGAGTACATGACGGCAGGTAATAAGCCGTCATATATAGATGACGCGGTCAACAGCGTTATTTCATCGTTTCCGCAGCCTGAAAAAGGCATCCCAGAAATGCCATATATACTTGTTATGAGTATATTATATCATTCACAACAATGTCCTCCTATTATTGCCTGCATTCTTTCAATTGAATGTTCCGGACTAATAGGAGATGCCCCTTACGCTTATGTGGAAATGCAGAATCTGCATATGGATTCCCTTTCATCCGTCCGATTGAAAGTCATCCTTCTTGATTCTCTTCCACTTTTAAGAGGAAAGAATTCTGGTAGGATACTCCGTAAGCAGGGCAGCCTTCTTCTTGACAGCCCTTTATCAAAACGTGACCTCAAGAAGTTGGTCTCTCCTGGGCAAGTAGAACATGCCGTGCTGAAAGTCAGTCACAAGAAAATCATATTAACGGCACGAAGTGTACGTGGGGATGATTCCTACTGGGGAGACCTCACCTATGCCCTTAGTCAGAAATATTTCCCTGACCACTGATTTCAGGGAATCACATCAACATCATCGCAGGGGTAACTCTACGGTGATGTTTTTTATCTGCTACCAGACTACTGAATAGAAATGGTATCTATTGTCAGAAAATAGTCAGAAAAATATATTCCCTTTTGTACCGTTTTAGGCGTTTTTCAGGGTAGTGAACAGATATGGAAAAAGGCTGAAACAGGCAAAAGAAAAGAGCCTCAATCCTTTCGGAATGAGGCTCTTATTAATGGCTCCCCCGGTTGGGCTCGAACCAACGACCTAGTGATTAACAGTCACCCGCTCTACCGCTGAGCTACAGGGGAGTTTGCATTCCATGGAACGCGGAGGGATTTTTACTGGAGGTACGGGCGTTTGGCAAGTACTTTTTTACTCTTGCAGGCTTTTTGACGCAAAAAGGCTTCCGCGGCGCGGTCATGGCAACGGTGTTTTCTTGACCTTTGAAGGGAGAATGACCAGACTTTCAGCGACATGAGTGAACATCACCATCATATTGCTGTCTTGGCCGGCGACGGCATCGGGCCCGAGGTCATGGCACAGGCTCTGAAGGTTCTGGATGCCGTAAGCGGCAAGTTTGGCTTTACCGTAAGCCGCAAGGAGGCATTTGTAGGGGGTGCGGGCATTGACCACTGCGGCAAGGCTCTTCCCGAAGAAACCATTCGCGCCTGCGAAGAGGCGGACGCCGTTCTGTTCGGCTCCGTGGGCGGTCCCAAATGGGAGCATCTCCCCGCCAATGAACAACCGGAACGCGGAGCCCTGCTGCCTCTGAGAAAACATTTCGGCTTGTATGCCAACCTGCGTCCGGGCGTATGCCTTCCGGCCTTGACCCATGCCTCCCCCATCAAGAATGAACTGATTGAAGGCGGATTCGATATTTTATGCGTCCGGGAATTGACTGGCGGCCTGTATTTTGGCCAGCCCCGTTTTCGCGAACGGGAGGGAGACGACGAAGTCGTCGTGGATACCATGCGCTACCATAAAAGCGAGATGGTGCGCATCGCCAAAGTGGCGTTCGAGGCTGCGCGCGGCCGCCGCAAGCGCGTCACCAGCGTGGACAAAGCCAATGTGCTGACCAATTCCCTGCTGTGGCGCGAGACAATGATTGAAGTTTCCAAGGATTATCCCGACGTGGAATTGCTGCATATGTACGTGGACAATGCCGCCATGCAGCTGGTGCGCAATCCCCGCCAGTTCGACGTGCTGGTGACGGAAAACCTGTTCGGGGACATTCTTTCCGATGAAATGGCCATGATTTGCGGTTCCCTGGGCATGCTGCCCAGCGCCAGCCTGTGCCAGGGCGCGCAGGACAACGGCCTGTTCTTCGGCCTTTACGAACCCTCCGGAGGCTCCGCCCCGGATATTGCCGGCAAGGGCATTGCAAACCCGATCGCCCAGATTCTTTCCCTTTCCATGCTGTTGCGCTATTCCCTGGGAGAAAAAACAGCGGCAGACGCCATTGACTCCGCCGTTCGCCGCGTGATTGACCAGGGCTGCCGCACGGGCGACCTGGCTACGGGAGCTCCCGGAGAAATCCGCGTGAATACGGCGGAAATGGGTGACGCCATCATCGCCGCCCTGTAAGCGGGGCCGTTCTTACGGCGCCGCAGGGGAAGGGACACCTGCGGCACGCCTTTCCTCCGGGGGGAGCGGTACCGCCACCCCTCCGCTTTCTTCTTTCATTTCCGGGATTTTCCGGTTCTTTATCTATCTATCATGAACATCCTTATCATCGGCCAGGGAATTGCCGGAAGTTGTCTGGCGTGGGAATTGAAACGCCGCGGCGCGGAGTTTACGGTTGCAGACCGCCCCATAGCGGAAACGGCCTCCCGGGTGGCGGCCGGATTGGTGAACCCCCTGACAGGCCGCGCCTTCCGGCCCGGATGGCGGCAGGAAGAATGCCTGGCGGCGGCAGAAGCCTTTTACCCGGAGACGGAACGGGAATTGGGCGGGTCCTGGTGGCAGAAAACTCCGATTTTCCGGGAAGTGGAGACGGAGGACCAGTTTGAAATCTGGCAGGAACGCCAGACGGCTCCGGAATCCTGCGCCTATGCCGGGCCTCTTTTTCCATGGCCGGAACGCTGGGAAGGACGCGGGAAAGCCGCTTATACGCGAGGCTCCGCCGTGCTGCACGTGGAGAACATGGTTACCGCCATGCGGCGGTTTTTTATGGAACAGGGCCGTTTTGTAGAAGCGGATGTATCCCCCGCAGATATCCGGCTGGATGCAAACGGTCTTTTCCATTGGAACGGCCGCACGTTTTCCCACATAGTCTGGTGTACGGGCTGGGAAGCCGGGCTTCATCCGGACATGTCTCCGCTGAAGGGGCGCCCCTCCAAAGGAACCATTCTGGATTTGGACTTGAAAGAGCTGGACTGGCATGCCGGCATCCTGCATTTCGGACACTGGCTGGTTCATAACGGTTCTTTCTGGCGCTTCGGGGCCACCTACGCGTGGGCGTGGGATGCTCCCGGCATTCCGGAAGCCCCCGCCGTCCAGGAATTGATGCTGGACCTTGTTAAACGCTATTCCGGGAACATGGACGTCATCCGCGCCCGTGCCGCCGTCCGCCCCATCATCCGCCGCAGCCAGCCGGTCGCCGGCCCCATTCCCGGGCTGGACGGCCAGTTCGTCTTCTCCGGGCTGGGCAGCAAGGGGGTGACCACTTCCCCCTGGTCCGCCGCCCAGCTTGCCGGACATCTCGTGTGCGGAACGGATCTGCCGCCGGATCTGCTGCCTGCCGCGCTCTGGAAATGATGCGGAACATCAGCCGTCCTTCCTTGAACGGAACAGCTATTTTCCTTGTCAAAAGGTTCTGAACGCGATTACATGCGGCCTAATATGCGAGCGGAGAACGAGAACTGGGGAGATACGGTACGGAATCATCTGTTTGACCAGCGCCGCGCCGTCATGGTGCACTGGCTGATTCTGCTCAATGTAGTCATCTTTATCCTGGGGTTCTTCTTCCAAGTGGACATCCCAAGGAATATTTACCCGCCTGTCCATTTGGACTTGATCCAGCTTTACGGAGCTTACAGCGAATATACGTGCTTTCACGAAGGGGAATTATGGCGGTTGCTTACCTATCAGTTTCTTCACGCCAATCTGGGGCACATCATGTTCAACATGATTGCCCTGTGGTTTTTCGGCCCGGTTGTAGAAGAACGTTTCGGCCATGGGCGTTTCCTGCTGTATTACCTGTTTTGCGGCGTGGCTGCAGCCCTGTTTTCCTCCCTGCTGGGGTACATGGGATTTTTTGATCCGGAATGGCGCTTCATTCCCATGGTGGGGGCCTCAGGTTCCATTTACGGCATCATGGCCGCATGCGCGGTGCTCTTTCCCCATGCCCGGGTACAGCTTCTGTTTCCTCCGGTTAATTTGAGCGTGCGCCAATTTGCCCTGGCCGTTCTCGGAGTCGCCGCAGCCGTCATTATCTTCCAATGGAACAATGCGGGCGGGGAAGCCGGCCATCTGGGCGGCATGTTCGCCGGATTTATTCTGACATTGCTGATTTTATGGAAGGAAAAGCTGTCTTCCCCAAGACGGAAAGACGCCTCTTCTTCCCACTATTCCCCTGAGCCTTCCAGCCGCCGCCCGGCACAGGCTTACCCCTCTGAAAAGGAGGTGGATGAAATCATGGAAAAAATATCCAGGTCCGGCCTGTCCAGCCTGACGGAGGAGGAACGGGAAATTCTCCGGCGCGCTTCCCGGCGCTGAACTATTTGTTAGATATTTTTATATTTTTCGTTATTTTCCTTCCTTTTTGTCATCCATTTCCTAGCATGGATGAATGATGACGCGACTGTATTCCTCCACCGTCCTGGGCGTAGATGGCGTAGAAGTGGAGGTGGAAGTGGATTTCCGCCCCATGGCGGAAAAACGCACCTTTATTGTCGGTCTTCCGGATGCGGCCGTGAAAGAAAGCGGGCAGCGCGTGGACACGGCCATACAAAACAGCGGCCTTCCCTTTCAGCAAGGTATCTTCGTCGTTAATCTGGCTCCGGCGGATTTAAGGAAGCAGGGCCCCGGATTCGACCTTCCCATCGCCCTGGGAATGGTTGCGGGAGCGGCTGAAAAGGAGATGGACGCTTCTGCCTGGTGCATCGTGGGAGAACTGGCCCTGGACGGAACCGTACGCCCCGTGCAAGGCATTCTGCCGCAAATCATGGAAGCGCGGCGCATGGGCAGGAAACGCATCATGCTGCCGCAAGCCAATGCCTATGAAGGGACGCCCGTACAGGGTGTGGAAATTTATCCCGTTTCTTCCCTGAGAGAAGCCTGGCATTTGCTTACTTCCGACGCCCTGCCGCCTCCATTTACAGGTTCAGGGCGAGAGGCCCACGCTCCACGGGACAAAGACGCCGCTGTGGATTTTGACGAAATCAAAGGGCAGCCTTATGCACGCCGCGCCATGGAGATTGCAGCGACAGGAGGCCATAATATCCTGCTTTGCGGCTCTCCGGGGTCCGGCAAATCCATGCTGGCGCAAAGGCTCCCGACCATTCTTCCGCCTCTGAGTCCGGAGGAAGCGCTGGAGACCAGTAAAATCCACTCCGTATGCGGTCTGCTGAAACGGGGGAACGGCCTGGTGGACCAGCGTCCGTTCCGGGCTCCCCACCACACCATTTCCGATGCCGGGCTGATGGGGGGAGGTGCGAATATCACGCCGGGAGAAGTATCCCTTGCTCACAACGGCGTCCTCTTTCTGGATGAATTGCCGGAATTCCGCCGTGCCGCTCTGGAAACCCTGCGGCAGCCGCTGGAAACCGGCCAGGTAGTCATTTCCCGCGCTTCCGGCACCATGACATTTCCGTGCCGTTTCATGTTGGCAGCCGCCATGAATCCGTGTCCCTGCGGTTATCTGGGAGACAGAAGAAGAGCCTGCACCTGCCCCCCGGCGCAGATCGCACGCTACCGCCGTAAGATTTCAGGCCCGCTGTTGGACCGGTTTGACCTGCTGATGGAAGTTCCCGCCGTGGATCCCTCCATTCTGGCTTCCGCGCCTGCCGGAGAATGTTCCGCCAGTATCCGGGAACGCGTGGCGGCCGCACGGCGGCTCCAGTCCAGCAGATACGCAGGAACGCCTTTCCGCAATAATGCGGCCCTTTCCGGAAAAGCGCTCCAGAAGTATTGCCGTCTGCTGCCGGAAGGGAGGGCTATCCTGCTCCGCGCCGTGGAAGAACTGGCCCTTTCCGCCAGAGCCTATGACCGCATTTTAAAGGTGGCCCGAACCATAGCGGATTTGGAAGGAACTTCTGATATTCAGGATGTCCATTTGTATGAAGCCGTGCAGTACCGCGCTTTCGAGCAATCACTGAGGGATTAGCACTATGAATCTCTCTCCTTTCGCAACTACCCCAAAAACAAAGACATATTCCCGTTCCGAAAATAAAAAAAAGGCAGCTTTTCAGCTGCCTCCCAAATAACGAGGATATTTACTATGAACGTCTGCGACGCAACAACATGGCTCCCAGACCCAGCAGACCCAAAGACGCTGCGGCAGGCTCGGGAACCGTTTCATAGGAAACCTGTATACCTGTAATTGTATAAGCGGAAGTAGCGCCTCCAGCACCACCGCGTACTCCGGCAACTACCTTATAACCTTCCTCCCAGGTAAGGGGAGCCGCCGACATATCCAGGGAAATTGTCGTTGTTTCCGATGTAGAGGTAAACGAAAAGTCCTGTATCTTGGAAAGTTCCTCAACCAGAGTGCCGGTTGAATCATATACGGCAAGTACCATGGAATAACTGCTGATTACAGAAGAAGGAGTATTGCAGGAAAACGTAATGGAAGAAATGGAATCCCCCTGCTGCGGCCCTCCAAGAACCATGGCAAAGGAAGACCCCGCTACTCCGGAACGACCGCATAATGTAATGGAGCCTACATCATCCTGATTAACCCAGGTGCCTTCGCCGTTTACCGACCAATTACTAACGCTGTTGTTATTGCCGCCGGCATATATTCCATTTTGCAAGTCCTTTACTTTGTCCAGAAGCTGTTGCCCCGACGTTCTCGCCATAGTGGCGGTCTGTGATACGCTTTGCGATTCAGGAAGCTCAGCAACAATCGTAGCCGCCTGGGCGGACATCATACATACGCAACTGGCTAACAAAACATAATGATAAACTCTCATAACGCTTTGCATTGATTAGAGGATTGTTAATCCGTTGTCAACATAAAAAGTTGAAAGAGCGGTATTCCGGCAGTGGACTTCTTTTTTGATGTAAGGGCTTTATAGAGACTAATCCTTGCGCCTCTTCCATTCTAACAGCTGCATATTATTTCATAAATCATTCATTATTATGAATCGAACATTATCGTAAACTATTCATGAAGAAAATAGGTCCAGCGTTTTCCCCATGATGTTACGGAAAGAAAAAGAGCGGATTAACAATCCGCTGTCCCCTTTATCCAATCCTTAATGATAAAGAAAAAGCCGCCTCAGCAACAGTGAGGCGGCTCTCTCCAAAAAGAATTTTTAACGAATAGCTTCCAAAGCCTGTTTGAGATCCGCAATAATGTCTTCCGCAGCTTCCGTCCCTACGGAAAACCTGATGAGGTCGGGCCGTACGCCCGCCTCCATGAGCTGCTCATCCGTCAACTGGCGGTGCGTATGGCTGGCGGGATGGAGAACGCAGGTACGGGAGTCCGCCACATGGGTCACGATAGCGGCCAGTTTCAGACTGTCCATGAACTTGATGGAACGTTCACGGCCTCCCTTGATGCCGAAGGTTACTACGCCGCAGGACTGGCCACAGCGGAATTGCTTCTGCGCCAGTTCATAATACTCATTGGAAAAAAGTCCCGGATAATTAATCCAGGCAACATCTTCCTGCCCTTGCAGGAATTCCGCCACTTTTTGCGCATTCTCACAGTGCCGCGGCACGCGCAGGTGGAGGGTTTCCAGGCCCAGGTTGAGCAAAAAGGCATTCTGCGGAGACTGGATGGAACCCAGGTCACGCATGAGCTGGACAGTCGCCTTGGTGATGTAGGCGCCCTTGCCGAAGCTTTTACTGTAGGAGAGCCCGTGATAGGAGGGGTCCGGTTCCGTCAAACCCGGGAATTGATCCTTGTGCGCTTCCCAGTCAAAGTTGCCGCTGTCCACAATCACGCCGCCCACGGCGGCGGCATGGCCGTCCATGTACTTGGTGGTGGAATGGGTGACGATATCCGCGCCCCATTCAAACGGACGGCAATTAATGGGAGTGGCAAAGGTATTGTCCACAATGAGGGGAACGCCGTGCGCATGGGCAATGTCCGCCATTTTACGGATATCCAGCACGCAAAGCGTGGGATTGGAAATAGTCTCCGCAAAGAAAGCCTTCGTGTTGGGACGGAACGCTTTGGCTATTTCCTCCGCCGGGGCGTCCTGGTCCACGAAAGTAACTTCTATGCCCATTTTCCGGAAGGTGACGGCAAAGAGGTTGTATGTGCCTCCGTAAATGGCCGCAGCGCTGACGATATGGTCTCCAGCCTCGCAAATATTGAAAACGGCAAAGAAGGAAGCCGCCTGGCCGGAAGACGTCAGGATGGCGGCCACGCCGCCTTCCAGTTCGGCGATTTTTCTGGCAACCGCCTCATTGGTGGGGTTCTGGAGGCGCGTATAAAAGAATCCGGCTTCTTCCAGATCAAACAATTTTGCCATTTGTTCGCTGGTTTCGTACTTGAACGTCGTGCTCTGGTAAATGGGCAATACGCGGGGTTCGCCCTTTTTAGGCGTCCAGCCCGCCTGCACGCACAGAGTTTCCGGTCTCAATTCCTGATTCATCATGCGGGGCATGCTATGCCATGCCGCCTGCCTTGTAAAGCCGGGAAAACCAGACGTATGGCCAAATTCGCCCCTGCCCCGCCGAAGCACGCTCCCGGGTTTTTCCCAGTGTAAAACTCCCTGTTCCCGGCAAATCAACCGCAAGGACAGGAGCGTTTTACCTGCGCGCGGGATACCCTACGGTCGTATGAAACGGCAATTCCTCCGATACCCCTTTCCCGGAACCAACCTTTTCCCGGCGAATAAAGCCGGGCATCTCACTACTTGATTTCCGGCAAGGGGGTGGAAATTTCCTCTTCCGTCAGATAGCAGCCGGGATCGGACCCGTACCAGTGCCCATTGGCAAACGCGGCACGGGTGCGGAAGCCTCCGCCGCACAGGGCGAAGTGAACGCAGCGGCCGCAACGGCCTTCAATCTTCTTCTGCCGTTCCAGAGGATCGTCGGAACCGCGCAGCTCAGGCAACATTTCCGCTGCAGCTCCGGCCCTGGCATCCCATAAATCGGAAAACCGGTCACTTTTCACATTGCCCAGAGTAACGGATTGCCAGAACTGGTCCGGATGCACGGCACCCTGTGTGTCAATGTTGGCGATGCCCCGGCCGGAACTGTTCGCGCCGCCGCCATTCCATTGAAGCAGGCCAAGGGTTTCCTTCGCCAGAGGGGAACCTTCCCGGAGCTGGCGCAGAAGCAGGTAAATGCCGTCCGCAGGCTGGGTTACAGTCAGCACCTCACGGTTTTTCCCCTCCGCTTTCCATTCCTCCACACGGGCAATCAGCGTATCCATGGCATTCCGCGCTTCTTCCTGAGTCAGGGTCTGCACTTCCACGCCGCGGCCGGTGGGAACCAGATGGTAAAAACAGACGCGCTGGATGTCGTTGGCGTCAATAAAATCCAAAATCTGGCCCATGCACTGCACATTGTTGCGGGTCAGCGTCAGGCGCAGGCCTGTCTTTTGCCCCACTTCACTGCAAAGCCTGAACCCGCGCACCGCCTGCTCAAAAGAACCTTCCACACCGCGGAATTTGTCATGAACGGCGCCAATGCCGTCCAGGGAAATGCCTACGTACGCCACGCCCAGTTCCTTGAATCGCGCTGCGGCTTCCGGAGTGATGCGGGTGCCGTTGGTGGAAATGGTCACCTTCAACCCTTTCCCGGTGGCGCGTTCCAGCAGTTCCATAAAGCGCGGATGCACCAGCGGCTCCCCTCCGGAAAAAAGGAGGGCGTTCACCTTGTAGTCCGCCAAATCATCAATGACCGCGCAGCACTGGTCCCAATCCAGCTCTCCCTCAAATTTCCGGGCAGAAGCATCCGCATAACAGTGTATGCATTTGAGATTGCAGGTACGCGTAATGTTCCAGACCACAATGGGCTTGCGTACGCGGGACGAAGCCGGCGCACAGGATTCCGCGGCGCCCCCTGCAAAACGGCCGTGCCCGTGGCCCTGTCCGTATCTCAAATGGTCCGCGGGCTGTTCCGCCCCTGTCCAAAGTCTGGTAATATTAATCATGGTGTTGTGAAAGCCTGGGCTGATAAGGGCAGAGATTGTCTTCCGCCATCATGTCTCCGTAAACGGCATAGGCGCGGGACCGGGACCCTCCGCAGATGGCACGGTACTCACACCGTCCGCATTTGCCCCGCAACGCATTGTCATCCCGGAGCCTGAGGAAAAGAGGGTGCGTGCGGTAGATTTCTCCAGGGTCATCCGTCCGGACGTTCCCTGCCGTCATGGGCAAAAAACCGGAGGGCTGGATTTCCCCGGTATGGGAAATAAACATAACGCCTTTGCCGTCCCGGGTGGGGATGGCGCGGCGGGCAGGCTTGCTGCCCTGGGCGCGGGCTTCCTGAAGCACCACGCGGCGGTAATGGTGCCCTTCCGTAGTTTTAACGCCAAAGGGCACCTCATGGCTTATCCTGCTCAGTTTTTTCCAGACGGCTTCCACTTCTTCCGCCGCAGGCATTTCATCCATGGCGGCACGGCCTGTGGGCACCAGAAGAAACACGCTCCACATGTCCGGTTTCATTTTCTTCATCAGCTCCACAAAGTCGTCAAATTCGCCCAGCGTACTCCTGGTGATGGTGGTGTTGATCTGCAAGTGCATGCCGGCTTCCTTCGCCATTTCCGCAGCCCGGAGAGTCCGTTCATATGTGTGGGGAACGCCGCGGAAAGCGTCATGGGTACTCTCATGCGCGCCGTCCAGGCTCAACGACATGCTCTGGACTCCAGCTTCTTTCAACGCACGGAAATCCGTGTGCAGCAGCCGGGCGGTAGCAGCCGGGCTCAATGCCACATGCAGCCCCTTGCCGGAAGCCGCACGGATCAATTCCAGAATATCCGGCCTCATGACCGGATCGCCGCCTGTCAGCACCAGCATGGGAGGCCGCAGTTCCGCCAACTGGTCAATCAGGCGCAATGCCTCCTCATGAGTCAATTCATCCGGGTGGGGACGCGGCTGGGCGACGGCGCGGCAATGTCTGCACGCAAGCGCGCAAGCGCGCGTCACTTCCCAGAAGACCAGGAAAGGGCGTTCATTGAGATCTGTTTCACTAAAAACCGGGCGCATTTTTCAGGACAGTCAATTTAGAACAATTATAATTTTTTGACCAGACCAAAAGGGCGCATCCTTTAAAAAGTTCACTTAGCCGCCTCTTCACGGATTTTTTGAACTTCCTTAGGCAGTTCGGAAAGGGAATTCAGAGCTTCCTTCAGGTTCCTGGAAGCATCCGGAGAAAGCATGATGGCCGTCACATGCTTGACAATGGGCTGCATCATTTCCACAAGCTGCTGCTGCACTCCCATCAGCTTGGCCTGCTGGTTGCGGGTGAGAGGCGGCAGGGCGGCCTGTTTCCTGGCAACGTCCAGCATAGCCGCCCGGTAGCGACCTATCTGTTCCACAGCAGCCTTGCCGGTTTCTTCATCCCTTACCCTGGCCAGAGAGCCGTTAAGCTTTTTTACTTCCTCCACAGTTTTGGTTAGCAGGGTTTCATGCGTGTTGCCCTCCGCATCCTCCGGGAACGGCTCCGCCTGCTCAGCCTTATCCCGGGAAGCCTGCGCCAGCTCCTTCTGAACAGACTGTAAATCCGCCAGGGCTTTTTGCAAATCGGGCGTAAGCAGACCTTCCTTCTTCAAACGGGACAGAGATTTTATCAATTCACCTGAAATTTTCTGTGCTTCCGTCATCTGGGCGGAAACCTGAGCCTGCTCCTGAAGCGTGGCACCAGGAAGCTCCAGCTGTCTTTTCCCAATGTCCAGCAGCTTTTTATGAACTTTTTTAACCGTTTCCACAGCAGCGGCCGCTCCAGGTTCATCCGTTACCTTGTCCAGAACCGCTGCGATTTCATGCATGCTGGCAACGCTCTGCCTGGTCAGGGAAAGATGGGAGTCCTGGGCAAATGCGGAGGCTGTTATGCAAACGGCAGTGCCCAGGCTGATGGAAGCAACAATTTTATTCATGATACGGAAGCCTTTCCGGTATGGAAGAATATGTTTTCCTCCTTTCCCCGTCAATGGCGGCTATTGTCAAGACCACTATATGAAAAAAGGGCTGTCCGCAAACAAGCGGACAGCCCTTTTGAAATCTTAACAGGCCGGCCTTAGTCGCGCTGCTGGCGTGAATACTTGTAGTAACTCTGGAAGCTGAGTTCCGCAGGGAATTCGCTCAGGCCGCCATTGGGATTGTATTCCTTGAGGCCGCTCATGCCGCAGCGCCCCTGATAAGGGGGCTTGTACGTGCATTTGTAAGTAGGAGCCCAGAAGGTGACAAGTTCATAAATTCCGTAGCCCATGCGTTCAAACATGGTAGCGGTGCCATCAACAATGCCTACGGAAAAACCGGCATAATCTCCCTCGCGGCTCGTCCAGTTGATGATTCCCAGCGGGATTTCTTCAACGGAATAAATAAGGTTGGCGATGGCGCGGCCCAGCTTGCGGGTGGGGGTGTATTCGGAAGCGGGGGGAGCCTGAATGTCCGCACTGGCGACACCAACGACGCCGGCGGCAAAAAGAGCTGAGATGATGGCACGTTTCATACTGATTGTTTATATAGTATAATTTGTCGAGGGAAAGCAACTCAAAAAAACAAAAAATCAATCTAATTCCGGCCGGGGGTCCCGCGTCATGAGTTCCGCAAGCGCTTCCATCGGCGGCTTGGATTCATAAAGAACGGAATAAACGGCGTCAATCAGGGGCGTCCTCACCTCCAGCTTCCGCGCAATTTCATAGACGGATAGCGTGTTGGGCACCCCTTCCGCCACCATGCCCAGGGTATCCAGGATTTCCTGGAGGCTCTTCCCTTCCGCCAGTCTCCGCCCCACCGTCTGGTTGCGGGAGTGGCGGGAATAGCAGGTAACAATCAAATCGCCTACTCCGGAAAGGCCCATGAAGGTTTCCCTGCGGCCTCCGCTGGCCACGCCGATGCGCGTCATTTCCGCCAGGCCGCGGGTCAGCAAAGCGGCCTGGGCGTTATCCCCCAGGTTCAGCCCTTCGCATAAGCCGGCCCCGATGGCAAAGACGTTCTTAATGGTTCCGCCCAGCTGCATGCCGATAATGTCCGTAGCGGAATAAACACGGAAGGTTTTGGATGCAAATATCTGCTGCACCCAATCCGCATACTTCGGATCTTCAAATCCAATCAGGGAGGCGGACGGAAGGCCCAGGCAGATATCTTCCGCATGATTGGGACCGGAAAGCACGCCTATGGGGTTGGAGGGCAGATATTCCTGAAGGATTTCCGTCATTCTTTTATGGGTTCCCTGTTCAATGCCCTTGGTGCAGGAGACAATGACGGCATCCGGCTGCACCGGCAGGCTGCGCAGCCGCTGGGCCACGGAACGCATGGCCACGGAAGGCACCACTACTACAATGAGTTCCGCATCCTTCACCTGGCCCAGATCGCAAGTAGGATGGATATTGGGGGCCAGGGGAAGGGCGGTTTTCGAAAGGACGGGGCTGCGTCTTGTTTCGGCAAGCTGCCTGGCCTGAGCCTCTTCCGGCGTCCACAGGACGACTTCACATTCCCGGGTCGCCAGAACCATGGAGAGGGCCGTGCCCCAGGAACCGGCTCCAATGACTGCTATTTTATGTAACCGATTCATCATCTTACTTGGACTTTTTGGAATAGAAGGAGTGCTCCGTTCCGTTGAGAAGCCTTGCGATATTGGAACGGTGCTTGAGAATCACCAGTGCGCCTACCACCGTGAAAAAGGCGACGTAAAGTATCTGGGGGGAGACATCCCCGTCCTGGCAAAGCGGATAAATCCACCATCCGGCGGCGATCATCACCACAGCGGCCACCAGGCTGGCCAGGGACACGATGCCGGAGATTCCCATAACCACCAGCCAAGAAGCCAGAGCTACGCAAGCCACCACCGGATTGAGGGCAAATAAAACCCCCGCGGTTGTCGCTACGCCTTTTCCTCCCCTGAATCCCAGGAAACAGGTGTAAGTATGACCGAGTATAACAGCGAAACAGGAGAGAACTATCAAGACATTGAAATCCCAGCCGCCCGCATCCCCCGTCAGGAACGGCAGCCAGTTCAAGGCGCCGAACACAGGGATGAACCCCTTTAAGAAGTCCAGAATGAAAACGGAAAGGCCCCACTTCCAGCCCAGTACGCGCCACGCATTGGTAGCGCCTATGTTGCGGGAACCCTGCTGCCTCAGGTCAATCCCTCTGATTCTGCCGGCAAGGTAGCCGAACGGAATCGCTCCGATCAGGTAATAGAAAACTATCCAGGCAATCATGTTGTGCGGAGTGCATTTTAATCCTCCGCCGGTCAAATGACAATGGGGAAATCACCTCCGGCCCGGTTCTTTCCGGAGGGGTTGCTCCCGTAAAAGAACACCATGCCTGACGGCCTCCTCCAGATCCTCATTTTCAAGGCTCTCCGTGCCCCGGCCTGCGAAAAAGCCCTGTTTAAGGCGCAATAAGAACAGCGCGAACATTTTCCCGCCCGCCCAGAACCATGCTCCCGCACTTCCTTCGCCGGAATAAGCTTATTTACCGCCCTCGCAGGGTTTCCGCATGACGGCAGCCCAGACGGAGGCATTATCCTGCTGGGGCTCCAGCATATCCTTCACCTGTTCCATAATGATCCCCACCAGCTCCCTGCTGGAACAATCCCTGGCCTTTTGAAGAGCCAGGAAAGAAGGTTCTCTCAACAGCTCGCTCCAAACCTGCAAGCCATCCGAGCATGCCAGCACCGCATCTCCCGGATGCAGGAGCAGGGGCATGGCGCTGATGTCCACCAGTTCCATGGGACCGCCCATAACGGCGGAACGGAGAATGCAGCGCTGCCGAAGCGCACCCTGAAGTGACATTTTCCCCTTCCGGTAAAGGCAATCCGCAATCGGTCTCATGGAATGGTCTTCATTCAGACGGTCCATGCGAAAGCTGTCCGCTCCGCTCCATAAATACAGGGGGGAGTCTCCCACGCTGATCCACCACAGGAAATGGTCGCGGATGAAGACGGCCAGCAATGTGGTTCCGGATTCCTCCGGTTCCTTCTGAATGGCGGCCAACGCCCTGTTGGCAGCATGCAAAGCCGCCGTTAAACGTTCCGGGATATCCTCGATGCCGCTTTCCGCAAATACCGCAGCAAATTCCTGCGCCACCACACAGGAGGCGCAATCTCCGCGAAGATGCCCTCCCATGCCGTCGCACACGATGCCCAGCATCCCGCCGGCGGCGGGAAGACTTTTAACCACGTCTTCCTGCTCGCGGCGTTTGCCGATCCATTGGGCGGAAGCGCAGTCCAGAATATCCGGGGTGCGGGGAGCCATGCGGCCGGTGGTTCGGATTAACTGTCCTTACGTTTCAACTGCGGGAAGAGCAGCACGTCACGGATGGAAGAGGCCCCCGTCAGCATCATGACGACGCGGTCGATGCCGATGCCGATGCCGCCTGCGGAGGGCATTCCGTATTCCAGCGTTTCAATGAAATCATAGTCCACACGCTGGGTCTCCCCGGCAGCCTGGTGCTCCAGGCGTTCCTTTTGCACGTCAGGATCGTTCAATTCCGAATAGCCGGGGGAAATTTCCTGCCCGTTGATCACCAGTTCATATACATCCACTACGTCCGGATTTTCCCGGTTCAGCTTGGCCAGGGGAACCAAGTCCTTGGCCACGTGGGTAACAAAGCAGGGGTTCATGGTCTTTTCCTCCACCAGTTTTTCATACACCTGCTGGGAAACATCCACATCTTTCATATCCGGGCTGATTTCCACTCCCAGCTCTTCACAGCGGGCGCGGCGCGCTTCGGGGGAAATGTCAAACCAGTCTTCCCCCGCCACGCCCCGGATCAGGTCCTGGTAGTCGGCGCGTTTCCAGGGACGGCTGAGGTCGATTGTGTAAAGAACATTGCCTTCAGCGTCCTTGTGGTCAATCTGAAGGCCGCCGCAGAATTTTTCCGCCAGATGGCAGATGAGCTCCTCCACCATATTCGCCATGGTTTCAAAATCACCGCAGGCGCAATAGGCTTCCAGCATGGTGAATTCCGGGTTGTGGCGGCGGTCAATGCCTTCATTGCGGAAGCTGCGGTTGAGTTCGAAAATTTTCGTGAAGCCGCCCACCATCAGGCGCTTGAGGAAAAGCTCCGGGGCAATGCGCAGCGTCAGCGGCATATCCAGCGCGTTATGGTACGTTTCAAACGGCTTGGCGGCGGCCCCACCGGCCACATCCTGAAGCATGGGGGTTTCCACTTCCAGATAACCGCGTTCCTGGAGAAAGCGGCGGATTTCCGCAATCATGAGGGAGCGCGTCACGAACAGGGAGGCGCTTTCCTCATTGGAAATGAGGTCCAGGTGGCGCTTGCGGTAGGTCACCTCCTTGTCCGCCAGCCCGTGCCACTTGTCCGGCAGGGGGCGGAGGCTTTTGGAAAGAATGGTCAGCCCGGATACCTTTACGGTAGGTTCTCCGGTACGGGTCAGGAACGTGGTTCCCCTGATGCCGACCCAGTCCCCGCGGTCCAGGAGCTTCCAGAGCTTCCAGGTGGTTTCGTCCACCTCATTTTTATGCAGGAACCCCTGGATTTTCCCCCGTACGTCCCCAATGACGAAAAACTGGGATTTGCCCATGTCGCGAATAGCCAGAAGGCGGCCGGCGACGGCTACCTGTTTGTCTTCCTGGAAATCGGCTTTCAATCCGGCGGGAGTGGTGGTCACGTCAAATCTTGCGCCGTAGGGGTCAATTCCCAGCTCACGGATTTTGGCGAGCTTGTCGCGGCGCACGGCAATAAGTTCGGATTCCGTCGTGGTCGGATGTGCCTGCTGTTGTTCGGACATAGTGCGGGGATTCTAAAGGCTCGCTTCCGTTTTGGCTAGCGCATTGTCAGGCAGAGGGGACATTTTTGGCGGCCGGTTTTGACCTGAAGGTTCCTCCCCCCCCTTTTTCGGAAGCCGGACGCCGGAACATGCCCCAGTATTCCGGCCGTTTTGCAAAAAGCCTGGACAGAACCACATAAAGCACGATATTCAAAGGAATTGAAACAAAACTGGTCTTATTATTAAAAAATGGCCGGCAAATCCCCACATACGCATAATTGCTTTTACCTTTGGCACCAGACATGTTATAAATGTTCCCGTTAAGACGCACCTTATTTATCAATTATATACTATCCGTGCAGACTTATGAGTGATCAGACAACCGTAACTTACAGCACGATTGACGCTAACGAAGCCGTAGCCTCCGTAGCCTATCGTTTTTCTGAAGTCATTGCCATTTACCCCATTACACCATCTTCTCCGATGGGTGAATCAGCTGAAAGCTGGGCCGCTGTCAACAGGAAGAACCTGTGGGGCACCGTTCCCTCCGTAGTGGAAATGCAGAGTGAAGGCGGCGCGGCAGGCACCGTTCACGGCGCCCTCCAGACCGGAGCGCTTGCAACTACGTTCACCGCATCCCAGGGGCTCCTGCTGATGATCCCGAACATGTTCAAAATCGCAGGGGAACTGACTCCCGCCGTGTTCCACGTAGCCGCCCGGTCCCTGGCTTACCAGGCCCTTTCCATTTTTGGCGACCACAGCGACGTGATGAGCGCCCGCTCCTGCGGATGGGCCATGCTGTGCGGCTCCTCCACTCAGGAAGCGGCGGACTTCGCCGCTATTTCCCACGCCGCTACACTGGAATCCCGCATTCCTTTCATCAATTTCTTTGACGGGTTCCGCACGTCCCACGAAATCGGCAAGATTGCAGACATCACGGACGACACCCTGAACGGCATGATTAAACAGGAATGGCTGGATTCCTTCCGGGAACGAGCCCTGACCCCTGATGCTCCCGTTCTGCGCGGCACTGCCCAAAACCCGGACGTTTATTTCCAGGGGCGTGAAACGGTCAACCGTTTCTATGAAGCCACTCCGGCTATTGTCCAGAACGCCATGGACAAGTTCGCGGAACTTACCGGCCGTTCCTACCATCTGGTGGATTACACCGGCGCTCCGGACGCCGAACGCGTCATTATCCTGATGGGATCCGGCGCTGAAGCTGTGGAAGAAACGGTAGAAGCCATGATGACCCGGGAAAACGCCAAGGTAGGCGTGCTGAAGGTGCGCCTGTTCCGCCCCTTCCCCGCCGCCGAACTCGTCAAGGCCCTCCCCGCTACGGTCAGGAAAATCGCCGTGCTGGACCGCACCAAGGAACCCGGCTCCCAAGGAGAACCGCTCCACCAGGACATCATCCAGGCCCTCTTCGACGCCCAAGCCAACGGCACGCTGCCCTTCACCAACGGCATGCCCAAGGTGGTAGGCGGACGCTACGGCCTCTCCTCCAAGGAATTCACCCCCGCCATGGTCAAGGGCGTCTATGACAACCTGGCTCTGGACACTCCCAAGAATCATTTCACCATCGGCATTAACGACGACGTACTGGGCACCAGCCTCCCGTATGATGAAGATTATTCCACGGAAGCGGACGACGTGACGCGGGCCATGTTCTTCGGCCTCGGCTCCGACGGCACCGTGGGCGCCAATAAGGACGCCATCAAGATCATCGGCCAGCATACGAACCTGTATGTGCAGGGCTACTTCGTGTATGACTCCAAGAAATCGGGGTCCTCCACCATTTCCCACCTGCGCTTCGGTCCCCGTCCGATCAAATCCACATACCTGATCACCAAGGCAAACTTCCTGGCCCTGCACCAGCCTTCCCTGCTGGATTTGTTCGACTTCCTGAAGAATGCCGCCAACGGCGCCACTTTCCTGATGAACAGCCCGCACCCGGCGGACAAGCTCTGGGACACGCTGCCCGCCCGCATGCAGCAGCAGATTCTGGACAAGAACATCAAGCTCTACACGATTGACGCTTTTGCCGTGGCCCGCAAAACGGGCATGGGCGGCCGCATCAATATGATTATGCAGACCTGCTTCTTCAAGCTGGCCAGCGTGATTCCCGCGGATGAAGCCATCGGCTACATCAAGAAGGCCATTGCCAAAACCTACGCCAAGAAGGGCCAGGAAGTGGTGGACAAAAACATCGCCGCCGTGGACGCCACGCTGGAAAACCTGCACCAGGTGGACACAACCGGAAAAACTGTAAACGGACACGCCATTCCGCCCGCCATGTCCCCGGACGCTCCGGACTACGTACAAAACGTCCTTGGCAAGATGATGTGCGGTGAAGGCGACAGCATCCCGGTCAGCCAAATGCCCGTGGACGGCACATTCCCGAACGGAACGTCCCAGTACGAAAAACGCAATCTGGCCCTGGATCTGCCGGAATGGGATCCGACCCTCTGCATCCAGTGCGGCAAGTGTACCGCCGTCTGCCCGCACGCGGTTATCCGCAGCAAATTCTTCTCTCCTGATGCTCTTGCAAACGCTCCGGAAGGGTTTGAATGCCTGGATGCCAAGCATCCGGACTGGAAGGGAGAGAAATTCGTCATCCAGATTTCCCCGAACGACTGTACGGGCTGTACGCTCTGCGCGGACGTCTGCCCGGCCAAGAGCAAGACGGACCCGACGCACAAGGCCCTGACCATGGTCCCGGCCGGGAAGATTCACGACAAGGAAGAAGCCAATTGGAATTTCTTCCTGAGCCTTCCGGACGTGGACCGCACCAAGGTAAGAACGGACAACATCCGCTCCATGCAGGTGCTGCGCCCGCTGTTCGAATTCTCCGGCGCCTGTGCCGGCTGCGGTGAAACCCCGTATGTAAAAATGCTCTCCCAGCTCTTCGGCAACCGCCTGGTGGTCGCCAATGCTACGGGCTGCTCCTCCATTTACGGCGGCAACCTGCCCACCACCCCGTGGTCCCATGACTCTGAAGGGCGCGGCCCCGCCTGGGCCAACTCCCTGTTTGAAGACAACGCCGAATTCGGTCTTGGCTTCCGCGTCTCTCTGGACAAGCAGATGGAACACGCCATTGAGCTTCTTCATGAAGCTGCCGGCGCCGTGGGCCAGGAACTGGTGGATCGGATACTGGCTAATCCGCAGAAGGATGAAGCAGACATCGCCCAGCAGCGTGAAAACATTGAAGAACTCAAGAAGAAAATCGCCGGCAAGCCGGAATACGCGCGCCTCCTGACCCTTGCGGATAAACTTGTCCGCAAGAGCGTGTGGATTCTGGGCGGCGACGGCTGGGCCTACGACATCGGCTACGGCGGCCTGGACCACATTCTGGCCAGCGGCCGGAACGTGAAGGTGCTGGTCATGGATACGGAAGTATACTCCAACACCGGCGGCCAGTGCTCCAAATCCACCCCGCGCGCCGCAGTAGCCAAATTCGCCACGACCGGCAAGCCCGGAGTGAAAAAGGATCTGGGCCTCATGGCCATGACTTACGGCAACGTGTACGTGGCCTCCGTCGCTCTCGGCGCCAAGGACGAACACACGCTGAAAGCCTTTGTGGAAGCGGAAGCCTATGACGGCCCGGCTCTCATCATCGCCTACTCCCACTGCATCTCCCACGGCATCAATATGGCCAAGGGCCTGCAGCAGCAGAAGGCATGGGTGGATTCCGGCCGAGTCCTGCTTTACCGCTATAATCCGGATCTGACCCGCCAGGGCAAGAATCCGCTGATTGTGGAAGGCAAAGGCCCGAAAGGCGATCTGCGCGATGTGCTGCTCAGCGAAAACCGCTTCAAGCTTCTGGCGAAGACCAATAAGGAAGGATTCGAAAAACTCCTTGAAGAAGCCCAGAAGGATGTCTGGCACCGCTGGAACCTGTACCAAAGCATTGCCGGCATGGGTGCCGACAAACCTGCGGAATAAGGTACAGGCCGCTTAATTTCAACGCCCCTGTCCGGCTTATCCGGCAGGGGCGTTTTTTACTGCCGGATTTCATGAAAAACAAACCATGAATATTTCGGGGAGGGGACTGCCTTTCCGCCCCTCCATACAGCCACGCAAGCAGGCTTCCTGCGCCAGTACTTTCCCTTCCTGAAAACCGGAGAATTCATCCTTCCCCCGCAGCACAAAAAAGGGGCACACCTTGCTGCAAGGCCGGGTTTTAATATATCTCACCTTATACGGGTTAATTTCCGCATGGAGGTTTTGAAGGCCTTCAAGGAACCGCAGCCTTTGCTGCCAGCCATGTCCAAGGTAAAGACGTGCATCTCATGCGGCCAAGGGAATACTGTTTTCTCACACCTTCCTCCCCATAGGAGCGCGGCCCGCTTTCCTGCGGACCGCGCCGGTGGAAAAACCGGAAAAAGGCTTTAAAACAGGGATGCTGCTTCAAGATTCCCGAAAATGGTGCACACCGGAGGAGGAATATACCATTCCGGATGCCGTATCCGGGAAGTGCACCACATCAGGCGTCAGGCGAGTGCCCACATCCAGATAGAGCAGCTTCTCCGTAGCGGATCCGTTGCGGATAACATGCGCTCCCTCCGGGCTGGCGGGGAATGCAATCGCATCCCCCTCTTTTAAATTCTTTTCACCCTCAGGCGTACGCACAACGGCATGGCCCCTGATGATGTAAAATACCTCTTCATTCACTTCATGATAATGGTAGCCATAGGCGTACCGCCCCGGCTCCACTTCCACGAAACTGGCCGCACATTTTCCGGCATCCGCTTCCCGAATGACGGGCTTTATCGCAAAGGAATTACCCTCCCGGCTGATAACCTGAGGCTCCGTCTCCCTGTAATTGGCAATGATGATCTTGTTCATGGCATTATCTGTTCATGCTTGCCGTAACGGCAGGCACTTATTAAAATAGGCGGCAACATTCTTTTTGTAAAGTAGGCAGAAAATAGTACCCTGGATTCCTGAAAGAAACTATTGCTTAAAATAAATGACTTACTATAATTCATCATGCCCTGTTGAAACTACTCTCCAACTGATTTCCTCCCGCTGGAAAGTGCTCATCCTCCGCGATCTGCTCGAAGGCACCCGGCGGTTTGGAGAACTCCGCAAATCCATTGGGCCTGTGACGCAGAAAGTTCTGACCGCGAACCTGCGTTCTATGGAAAAGGACGGCCTGCTTACGCGAAAGGTGTATGCGGAAGTACCTCCGCGCGTGGAATATACTCTTACGGAACTGGGGCGCAGTCTGCGCCCCGTCCTGGCCTCCATGGCGGAATGGGGATCGAAATACCAAAGAGAAAACCGCTGATCCTCCCCCCTTTCCGGAGCTTAACCGAACCTCCGGAAAGACATGGAAATACAGCGGTTTCCCTTTTTCCCGCAAGAAAGGTCAGCGGGAAATTTCCGTCGTTTTACGGATAATTTCGCGGGCTTTCCGCACGTCTTCCTCATGGGAATCCCCGCGGCTTTTTTCCACGGTAAAGAGCTTGGAAAGCTCTTCATCCATGCGGGCTACGGCAGCTTTCGCCTTAGGATTTTTTGCGGCGCGGGCGCGCAGGATATTGACCTTTTCAAATTCCTCCAGTCCGTCCCGGAGTTTTTCAAACCGCAGGGAACTGAGATTGCCGGGATAAACAAGGTAGCAGTCTCCCGCGGGCCAGTTCCCGAAATCCGTCTTTTCAAACGGATTGCGGTTCCAGGAATTATAAGCCCATCTCAAAAAGCCGTCCAAATGATTGGCGGCGGCAAAGAGGGGAAGCCATTCCGCCTCCGCCAGCGGAGAAATAGTGAAGGTGTTGGGCTTTTTGGGATGGACACAGACGTAGAACGTCGTCTTTTTTCCCTCCTTTTTGCGCTGCGCCAGCAGATCGCCCGTAACCGTGCCTGCATGGTCAATTACAGGAGAGACGTCATAAACGTCCCGGGTCATGGCCGTAGGCCGATTGACGGCGGAAACGATTTTGAATTCCGGGGCATACTTGTCCAGCACATTCTTGGCCGCCCTGACCATAGCGTCCGGCCGTTCATCCAGCCCGATGCAGGTTTTGCCCAGCCAGCCCTTGCTCTTGACGTGCTTGCGAAAATCCGTCAGGAAAGGCCCCCAGATAGCTTCATAGGAGGGATCGTTCGGCTTAAGATCCAGAAATTTGTACTTTCCGGTCGCCTCATCCAGATAACGGATTTTCATGTTCCAGGGAATCATGGTATAGCAGGATATCTGCCCCTTGACGCCCACCTCGTTCATCATGAAGGAAACCCACTTGTCAAAATTGGCGTAATTCCAGCGCATGGTTCCGTTTTTGCCCTTGACCCATTCAATCATGGGCGGGAACCAGTCATAAGTCTGGGCATTCCAGGCTTCATCAATCAGGGAGCATGTAATGGCCTTTTGCCCGGCATCCGCCAGCCTTTTCATCACCGGCTTCATCAGCGCGAAATGCTCCGGAGACCACGGTTCCACATCATGCCAGCGGGCCACGGCCTGCGGATGCTGCCACAAGTCCAGATGAACTTGCCAATGCGCGGGAGCAGGGAGGGATTCCGGCGCCACCTCCAGAATTACCGGCACACTGACGGGAGAGCCGCTTTCTGCGGAAACTACCACTTTTCCTTTGTACACGCCGGGTTTGGCAGACGGGGGGATATTGACCTCCACCCATACCGGACGCACGCCTCCGGCTTGCAAATCGCAGCTGTTTTCGCTGCCGATGATATCTGAAATCAGCCTGTTGCCCCCCCTGGTGTAGCGTATCATGGCAGTCCGGACAGGGATAATCTGTCCGGCAGCGTTTTTTACCCCGGCGCAGGAGGCCGATAACTGGGGCTGCGCCTGGGAAGACCAGACGGCAATCTGCCCGCCGGCGCGTTCGCCTCTCCAGCCGGACAGACGCACGGCATCCTGAAGCATTTCCTGCCCGGGAGCGCCATTGTAAGGAATACGGTCATAATCCTTCACCGCTGCAGCCTGCAGGCTCAGAGCGGCATCGGGTCCGTACCCTTTGATTTCCACCAGATGCCCCCCCTTCTCATTGCCGGCACTATTGCCCAAAAAAGTGATTTTAACGTAACGGACCGTCTGCGGATTGAATTTGAAGGGAACGCCTTCCGGAGTGGCGGCAATGCTGTTGGAAGACTGATCCGCCAACATTTTCCAGTTCTTTCCGTCTTCGGAACCTTCTATTTTATATTTGTAAATGCGCCCTCCCTCCCAATAGGGCCATACATGCAGGGAGGAAAGCGTCCGGGGCTTTCCCATATCTATCTGGAGCCAGACGGGAATGCCCTCGCAACCCCAGTATTTGCCGGCGTTATTCGTCTGCCCGTCCACGGCCAGTTCCGGACGGTCACTGCCGTAATGACCGGAAGCGGTTACTTTGGCTCCGGCAAATAAATTACCTGCATCACCCGGAGTTCCTGCGGAAACAAGGGCGGGTTCATACAGGGGATGCCTCTCCAGGGACTGGGCCTGGACAAAAGACGTTAAGGCAATAGCGGAACACAGAGGAAAAAAAAGACAGCGCATACGCATATTACGCGCCGGAATTTCATTTTCTCTCAAAAGAAAAGCTGTTTCCGCTATTCCGCCAAAGGACGCACGGGTATTCCTCTGGAAGCAAAGTAAGCCTTGGCTTCCGGCACCGTGTATTCCCCGAAATGGAAAATGGAAGCCGCCAGCACGGCATCCGCCTTCCCTTCCACCAGCACGTCCACCATGTGATCCAAATTACCCGCACCCCCGCTGGCGATTACCGGAATGCGCACCGCACTGCTTACGGCGCGGGTCAATTCAATATCATAACCCGTTTTGGCTCCGTCCGCATCCATGCTGGTCAACAAGATTTCCCCGGCTCCGCGGCGTTCCGCCTCCACAGCCCATTTCACGGCATCCAGCCCCACGAATTTCCGGCCTCCATGGGTGGAAACGCCCCACTTGCCGGAAGCCTGGCGCTTGGCGTCAATAGCGACGACGATGCACTGGCTGCCGAAAGCCGCCGCACCTTCATTAATCAGCTCCGGCCTATTGATGGCCGCCGTATTCAGGGAAACCTTGTCCGCACCCGCCAGAAGCATTTCGCGCATGTCCTTTACGGAACGGATGCCGCCGCCTACCGTCAGCGGCATGAAGCAGCATGCCGCCGTGCGGCGCACCACGTCCGCCATGGTGGCACGGCCATCGGAAGAAGCGGTAATATCCAGAAAAACAAGTTCATCCGCCTGCTGGGCATCATACGCCCTGGCACATTCTACAGGATCCCCGGCATCTCTCAGATTAATGAAATTGGTCCCCTTAACGACCCTGCCGTCCGTTACGTCCAGACACGGAATGATTCTTTTAGCCAGCACGGCCCTATCAAGCCATCACCGCCGCCAAAGGAAAAGCCTAAAATACGGCTTGCCGCGGGATGCCTTTTGATAAACATGTTCCCTTTTTGACCAAGGCCCTCTTCGGCAGCGCTTCCATCCCGCATATCCACGGTAAGAGAAATTTACTGAAATTCATCAATATCACTATTCCACTCACTTTCCGGCCGGCCCTGCCCCGCCATGAAGAAACGTAGTGCGGCATCTGCCCCTTTCCCGCCCGCATGCATAAAACGGCCTAAGAGCTTTTCTTTCCATGTCCAGGTGGTAGAGTCCGCATAAGGCATTTCCATTCATGACCACCACACGCTCGGGATTCACCAAACTTGCAGCCGTCTGCATTGCCATTCTTCTGGGGGCGGTGGTCTGGGAGCTGGGGTGGCCCCTGACGCGGGCGGAACATGAGTGGTCGCGGCTGATTGCAGCCGTTGCCACGCTGGGCCACCTGACGGGCATTCTGGGTTCCTATTTCCGGAAGGAAATCAACCGCCCTTCCCTGAGGCTCCTGATTTTCCAAATCATCAGCTGCCTCATGATTTTTCTCCTGATTGCCAGGGAACAACAGGAAGCGGGATACATGAGGTTCACGGAGCTTTCCCGCCTGGTGATTACGGCCGGGCTGATTGCCATCCCCACGCTGATGTCCCTGACCAGGATTTTTGAATGGCTGGTGGGCAAGCAAAAAAAAGGCCGGCCTCTTATGGCCCCCGCCATGCAGTTTGTAGCTTCTCTGGGAGTAGTCATCCTGGCAGGCACCGGATTGCTTCTGCTGCCTAATTCCACATATCCGGGTATTACACTCAGTTTTACGGATGCCCTGTTCACCAGCACCAGCGCAGTATGCGTCACCGGTCTGAACGCCGTGGATTTTGCCCATACTTTTACCCCGCTGGGAGAAATGTTCACGCTTGCCCTTATCCAGATTGGCGGATTCGGCATCATGACGTTCGCCTACTTCGTAGCCATGGTGGCAGGCCAGGGTTTTTCCCTGAGGGACCGCGTGCTGCTGACGGATCTGCTTGATGAAGACAATCTAGGAGCCGTCGTCTCCTTTATCACCACTATTGTGGTCAGTACGCTGTTCATCGAACTGTGCGGCACCGTCCTTCTTTATTTCTCCTGGGAAGGGAAGGACATCAACCTGATGGGGGAGCCTTTGTGGTGGCATTCCCTGTTCCACTCCGTTTCCGCCTTCTGCAATGCTGGTTTTTCAACTTTCCCGATGAATTTGATGGAGCCGGGCATCCGCCTGTGCTACAGCGGGCAGGCGGTCATCATGGCGCTGATCGTATGCGGCGGCCTGGGATTCGGCATTTATAAGGAAATCAATTCACGCCTGGCAAACCGCTTTTTTTCCAAACACCGCCGCCTGCACATGCAGTGGACCCCTTACTTCAAACTGGTGATGATCTCCACGGGGATTTTGCTGGCGGGAGGCGCCCTGGCCATCTTTGCCGTTTCCTCTCCCCATGCCGCGGAACCGTTGGGGGAACACCTCTGGATTTGCCTTTTCGACAGCGTCACGGCACGCACGGCGGGATTCAATATCAGCGACTACGGCCGCTATCTGCCCGCAGCCAGCCTCATTATGTGCGGTCTGATGATGGTAGGAGGCAGCCCCGGCGGCACGGCAGGCGGCATGAGAACCACTACCTGCGCCATTGCAGGTGCGGAAATCCTGCGCATCCTACGCGGCAGGGATCATGTGGAATTCTTCCGCCGCCGCATCGACCAGCGCACCGTGGCGCGCTGCGTAATTACCGTGGTGGTCTCCTGCGCCTGGATCGGCTGCTTTACCGTCCTGATTTGCGCCTTGGAGCCCTCCATGAGCTCTCTGGATATCTTCTTTGAAAACTGCAGCGCTTTTGCTACGGTAGGCGTGTCGCGGGGCATTACTCCAGATTTAAGCGGTCCTTCCAAATACCTTCTTATCGTCAACATGCTCTCCGGCCGCGTGGGGCTCTTCGCTTTTCTCATTGCGCTGGCAGGTACCCCTACTCCGAGACATTACCGCTATCCATCCGTCAAAATCCCGTTAACCTGAATATACCATTATGAGATACACCGTTATCGGCCTGGGCCAGTTTGGGCAGGAACTCTGCACAGAACTTTCCGCCCGTAATATTGAAGTAGTAGCCGTTGCCTCCACGGATGAAGAATTGGAGCAAATCAAGGATCTGGTGACTTATGCCGTGGTGACGGATTACACTAATCCGGCCGCTTTGCGTGAGTTGGAACTGGACGACCAGTCCGCCGTCATTGTCGCCATCGGAGACAGTTTTGAAGAAAACCTTCTCGTCGTCACGCACCTTCAGAAAATGGGCGTCCGCTACATCTACGCCCGCGTCATGAGTCCGGTGCACGAACACATTTTAAGCCAGATGAACGTGTATGCGCTCATCAACTTGTCCCGCGTGGCTTCCAAGCAACTCGCTAGCCAGTTGGAATCCCCGGAATTCCTGCGCGTCTCCCCCATGGACGAAAACCACAGCATCGTGGAAATAGCCGTGCCGCGCATCTGGGTGGGCAAGCGCCTGCGGGATGTAGGCCTGCGCACGGAACACCACCTTAACCTGCTCACCATCCGCCGCGGGGAGGCCCAGACTCCGCAGGGGCGCCGGGAAATCCTGTCCATACCGCGCATTCCCGTCATTGGCACCCCTTCCCCGGATCTCGTTTTTGAAGACCACGACATTCTGGTCCTGTTCGGCAAAGAAACCAATTTGATTGAATTCGCCCAATTATCCAAAGGATTGTAAACCATCCTCCGCGAGCAGGCTGAGGGTATCCCTCTCCATTTCAGAAAAAGGCGCCGGATAAGCCGCCTGTGCAAACAGCCTCCGTCCTGGTTTTACTGGCTTGACAATGCCTCAAAAGAAGCCACCAGACGTTTTTCGGAGACGCGGCCCTTGACGGAGATGGCGGGAGCGAAAACGGCCAGGCGGTATTCTTCCAGCAAATAACCGTATTGCATCCAGCGCAGGTCTCCGGCATGTTCCTTCAAAACCTGATGCCAGGGAAAATACACGCGTTCAAAGAGATCCAAGCGTTCCAATTCCCTGGCAAGGGGTTGCTGGCCGATGCGTCTGATACGCTCCGCAATTCCCTGCATGTACCGTTTCAGGTCCGGCAAGCGTTCCGCTCCATGCGCCCACAGGAAACGGGGGCGTAACAACCAGTCAAGCTGGCGCTGAAGGTCAGCCGTAATGCGCTCCGTATGGCGCACACCCTTTTGCAGCGCCGTAAAGTCCCTGACGGCATGTTCCGTACCCGCCACCAGTTCCCATATATCCGCCACGTTATGCGCCGCGTCAAAAAGGTTTTGGCGCAGATTCATTTCCGCAGCAGCGAATTGCTCCGCCGTGCGCGGCAAAGGACGGCCCATGGCTATCTCCGCGGCAACGTCCACCAGGTCTTCCGCATTGGTAGACGGCTCCCGTCCGAGCATATGAAGAGAGAGCTTTCCTTCCAGCTTCAACGGAAATTTTCTGCGGAGATGGTTAAGCTGATCCGTCTGGCGCAGGCGCATGAAACGCAGGCACCCCTCCCGGTGGGATTCCGCAGCATCCAGTTCATCCTCAAAGACACGGACGCCCACGGATGCTCCTTCATCCACCAGAGCCACATAACCCGGCCTTCCCGCCACATCCACCGTGTATTCCAAATCTCCGCAGCTCCATTCCTTCATGCCGGTTACGGACACGATATCCTCCGCTGTTTCCTGGAACCGACGGGAAAGTTTTTTACCCAGGCGGTTATTCAGTTCCGCAACATCCGTGCCCATGGCAAGCTCTTCCCCTTCATCATCGCACACCCATATTTTCGTAACCAGCTCCGCAGGAAGACGGTTCATGTCAAAAAAGGAGGGCGCGCAAAATTTTCCCGTTTCCACTTCCACAAATTCCGCCAGTTTCCCCGCCAGCGGCCCGTCCGGTTCCAGGCCATGCCTCAGTTCCGCAAAGTAAGCGGCCTTTTGGCTGATAGGCTGGAGAAAGACGCGCAAATCCTTGGGAAGGGAACGCAGCAGGCATTCCGCCCGCTGGGCCAGATGGCCGGGAACCCCCCACTCCGGCAACCATTCGGGAATATCCGGCAACTGGTCGATGTGGACGCCCAGGGTCACGCCGTCATCCTCCGCGCCGGGATCATTCTGGTAATACACGGCATATTCCGCTCCTTTACAGGTGATTTCATCCGGAAAACCATCCAGCAGGTCTTTCCCCCAGAATTCGTACATAGCTTCCTGTGGCGGAACATGCAGAGCTTCCGGGTTTTTCTTCTCCATACCGGCGGCCCACCGCAAAAAAGCCCTGGCCGTACAGCAGTCCGGGGGAACAAGCCTGTTAAAGAATTCAAAAACTCCTTCCTCACACCAGACCTGGTCCGGACGGCGCAACTTCAGCTCTATCTGCCGAACCTCTTCCCGGAGTGTTTCCAGATGCCTGATACAGGCGGGTTTCGTGCGGAAACCACCGCCCAACAGGCCTTCGCGTATCATTATTTCCCGCGCATGGGCGGGATTGATACGGCCATAGTGCACACGCCTGTTATCAATAATGCGCAAGCCGCCGCACACGACGCGTTCCACTGCGTAAACAGCCCCCTGCTCCCTGTCCCACCGCGCTCCGGAATAGTGTGATTCGCACAGATGGGGCGCTACCAGCTCCACCCATTCCGGTTCCAAAATGGAGGCGCGGCGCATCCACAGGCGCGTGGTGTCCACCAACTCCACGCCCATTACCCATTCACTCCTTTTTTTACGGCGGAACAGGCCGGAACCGGGAAAAATGCCGAAGGAACGTCCTCCGGCGCCGCGATATTCCCGGTTGTCTGCATCCCAGAGGCCGAACTGGCGCGGAACGCCCGCCAGGATGCTCCGGTGAATCATGGCAAAGGAAGCCTGCCGCTCCGTTTCTTCTTCCAAAGGGGAAATTCTGCATTTCAGTGTTTCCCTGACCAGCCGGGAAAGGTCCTCCCATAAATTGAACCATTCCATCATGCGGTTGAAATTGAGGAAATTTTTCCCGCACCATTTCCGAAGCTGGTTTTTACGCCAGCGCCTTCCCTCCCGGAATTGCCATGCAGCCTTCCATAATTTGAGCAGAGACAGGAAGTCACTATCTTCTTCCTTCCACTGCGCGTGGGCCTGGTCCGCTTTCTGAGCGGCATCCGCAGGGCGTTCACGGGGATCCATGATGCCCAGGCCGGCTACAATCACCAGCATTTCCGGCAGGGCCTGTTCATGTTGTGCCTCCAGCAGCATGCGGGCCAGCCGCGGGTCAATGGGCAACCGCGCCAGCTTTCTGCCTACGGGCGTGAGCTGCCGGGCTTTGTCCAGAGCGCCGATCTCCCGTAAGGTGCGGTAACCTTCCGTCACCAGTTTGGATGAAGGAGGATCCGGAAGCGGGAACTCCGGCATTTCCGGCAATCCCAGGTCTTTCATCCGGAGCAGCGCCCCGGCCAGTGCGCTGCGCCTGATTTCCGGGTCCGTAAAGTCCGGCCTGTCCTCCCAGTCCTTCTCACTGTACAGGCGGATGCACACACCTTCGCACACACGGCCGCAACGGCCGGCGCGCTGGCGGGCGCTGGCCTTGGAGACGGGTTCTATCTGAAGCCGCTGCACTTGGCGTGCCGGGCTATAGCGGCTGACGCGCGCCAGGCCGGAGTCAATAACATAAATGATGCCGGGGATTGTCAGGGACGTTTCCGCCACATTTGTAGCCAGCACGATGCGGCGGTATCCCTGCTCCGGATGAAAAATCCTTTGCTGGTCCGCCAGGCCCAGCCTGGCGAACAAAGACAGAATGCGCGTGTTTCTCAGATTCCGGCCTTCCAGTTTTTCCGCCACCTCACGTATTTCGCGTTCTCCGGGAAGGAAGACAAGCACATCCCCGCGGTCGTCCAGAGTATCCAGCCAATCCACGGCACGCGCCACATGAGCCGGAAGTTCCTCATCGTCATGCAGCGGCGGCAGATAGTGGAAGTCCACCGGATAAGTGCGGCCTTCTACTTGAATAATAGGCGCGCCTCCAAAGAATTCGGAAAACCCGCCGGCATCCAGCGTCGCGGAACTGATGACCAGCCGCAAGTCTCTCCGCCTGCCCAGCAAAAGCCGCAGATAGCCGAGCAGAAAGTCAATGTTGAGGCTGCGTTCATGCGCCTCATCCAAAATCAGGGTATGATATTGGCGCAGATCCGGATCATGCTGCGTTTCCGCCAGAAGAATCCCATCCGTCATGAACTTCAGGCGCGTATCCGGCCCGGCTTTTTCCTCAAAGCGCACCTGGTAACCCACCAAACCTCCCAGGTCGCAGTTCAATTCCTCCGCCACTCGGCGGGAAACGGAAGCAGCAGCCAGCCTTCTGGGCTGGGTGCATCCTACTCTGCCCCGCGCCTCCCCGGCAAGCTCCATGGCCATTTTAGGGAGCTGGGTAGTCTTACCGGATCCCGTCTCCCCCACTACGACAATGACCTGGTGCTCCCGCATTGCCGCCAGAATGTCATTCCGGCGGCGGGAAATGGGTAGATCCGGATAAGTAATGTTCATGGTGAAGATGAGAAAAAAACCCTGCAAGAACGTCCTGCAGGGTTGAAGAAGAAAACCGGGAGGTTCTTTTACTGACAGGGTTTGGGAAGGGCGATACGGCCGCTCCGGGTCAGCATCTGCACATCATAATCCTCAATGAGGGACAGGAAACGGTCTATCTTGTACTCGCCTCCCGTCACTTCAATGGTCAGGGCGTCCCGCGTGACATCCACAATGTGGGCGCCCAGTATCTGGCAGAACTCAATGACTTCATGCCGCGTGGCGGAATCTACGCCAATGCGGGTCAATACCGTTTCCCGGTACACATTGTCCGTATTGCGGAAATCTACTACTTCCACCGTGTTGACCAGTTTTTCCAGATGCTTGATAATCTGGTCCAGAACATCTTCCTTTTCGCGTACGACGATGGTCATCCGTGAAAAGCGCGGGTCCTGGCTAGGGGCAACGTTCAACGAATGAATATTGTAGCCCCGTCCACTAAACAAACCGGCAATGCGGGCAAGCACGCCGAATTTGTTTTCAACAAGTACGGAGATAGTATGACGAGTCATAATTTAATTTCTTAAAGGTGATGCATTGTAAGCACTTTTGACTGCCAGTCAAGCCTGCGGACGGCGATGCTGGAAAACGTTTTTCCTAACGGGGGTTCCGGCAGGAACCGCTCAGGCCGGATCAAAGCTCGTGCGGTATGATGGCGTTGCCTTTTGTCGCCTCCGGAATGCGGGGAAGCAATGTTTTTTCAGAAACGGGGCGCGCATCCACTTTCACATTGAATTGCTGCCCGTCGCGGGAAACGGTCAGCAATGCCGGCCCTTCCCTAAGAGCTTTGACCAAGGCTTCCTTGGTGCTGACACTCTGGTGGTTTACGGCAAAGACCATGTCGCCGGCCTGCAATATCTGCCCTACGGATTTCTTCGGATTCACTTGAATGACCAGCAACCCCCGAGCACCTATGGATTGTTCTTCCGCAGTCAGTTCACGCAAATGCATTCCCACTCCTTCCATGAAGTCTTCCCAAGGAGAAGGAACATTTTTTAAAATACTATCTCCCACCTTCAGGGTGACGTTCATTTTCTGCCCTTTGCGCCAGACTTTCAGCCAGAACTTGTCGCCGATGGAAAGATTTTCAATGCGTTCCTTCACTTCCTCATCCGTCTGGATGGGGACTTCGTTAAAACTCAGTATTACGTCACCTGTTTGAAGGCCTGCCTGCTCCGCCGGGGAACCATGCTTCACGATGTTGATTACTGCGCCTCCCGCCTCATGATAATCCAGGAAGCTGCGAAGCGGGGGAGTATTGCGCACAATGTCCAATCCCAGATACCCTTTCATGGGGCGGCCATGTTTGCAAATCTGCTCAAAGCTGTGCATCACCAGATTGGAGGGAATGGCAAACCCAATGCCGGCGTAATTTTTCTCCGCATTGGGAAGCACCGATTTATTGATGCCGATGATTTCCCCGCGGATGTTGACGAGGGGACCTCCCGAATTCCCCGGGAAGATACTGGCATCCGTCTGGATCAAGTTAATGCCGGAATCCACCAGCTTGCGTTCACGGGCACTGATAATGCCGCGGGAAACAGTCGTGCCCAGCCCATAGGGATTGCCGCATGCCAGAACAATCATGCCGGGCGCAATTTCATCACTGTTGCCGAACGGAAGAGGGGTAAACGTCATCGGGTTTTCTACCTGCAGCACGGCAATATCCAGTTCCGGATCCACCCCTACCAGGCGTACGGAAACGCTTTTCCCATTGCTCAGCGTAACGCGCAGCGCATGCTTGTTCTGAATGACATGGTAGGCGGTAATAATATGCCCTTCTTCAGTAACAATGACGCCGGAACCCAAACCATGAACCGTCAGCCTCTTTTCAATCATGAAATCACCATCCTCGGAAGGCTGAGGAACGCTTGTCACGCCTGTAGTGTCTATGCTGACCAATACCCGTTCCACCAGCCGGGCAACGCGTGAATATTCCTCATTGAGCTGGTGCAAAACAGGAATATCCTCCTCCTTCAATTCGGGCTGTTGGGCCAGGGTAAACACTTCCGACCGGAAGGAAACATTCTTCTCCGTAACACGACTGTTCCATCTCCAATAGGCAACGGAGACCACGGTCATCATAACCGTCATCATGATGACAAGTAAAGCCCGTGTCCATATGGTCGATCTCATGGAAATGCCCTGCCGTAATAACGATCAAACGGTTTGCGGCTTGATCACAAGGAGATGCCTGAAAACGGAGCCTGTCAAGCTTCAGCCGCTTTTTGACATTCCGGTTCCATTGATACTATTTAAGTACTTTCTCTTCAAATGAAAAAACTTTCAAATGACAAATACGCCTTTCAACAAGGCGTGCTTTATGATATCATGCGGCTACGGTTTTATGGGTTCCAGCACTTTACAACAACAGGCCATTCATCTCGTCTTCGGTACGGATGAAGGAATGGTGCGTGAAAAGGCTTCCGGCATCTTTGCCGCTCTGACGGAAGGCACAAACGAATTTTCCCATGAAATTCTGGAAGCGGCCTGCGGTGATTCCGATGAAGCGGCCCAGCTGGTACGCCAGGTTATGGAAGCTCTGCGGACCCTCCCGTTTTTTCCGGGGCGCAAAGTAGTCTGGATGAAGAACTGCAATTTTCTGGGAGACTCCGTCACGGGGCGTTCCTCCACCACGGAAGCGGCTCTGGATTCTTTCAGGCAATTGCTGGAAAGCGGCCTGGGGCCGGACGTCCTGCTGCTTATTTCCGCCTCCGAATTTGACAAACGCCGTTCCTTTAACAAATTCCTGCTTCAATACGCCGCATCGGAAGAATTGAACAAGCCGGACATCACGAAAGCAGGCTGGGAAGGCAGTTTAATGCCCCTCATTAATAAGGAAACGGCGGCGCGCGGCATGAATTTCGACTCCGCCGCCCTGGAACTGTTTATTCACCGCGTCAGCGAATCCTCCCGCCAAATCATTTCCGAAATTGAAAAACTGGATCTTTATCTGGGAGCGGACAGACGCACCGTAATGCCGGAGGATGTGGAGCGCATGGTTCCGCTGACGCGTACAGGCGTTATTTTTGAAATTTCCCGGGCTTTGGAAAACAAGAAAAGCGATGCGGCCATCTCTCTAATTGATTTTCAACTGGAACGCGGTGAAAACGCCATCACCATCATGCGTGCCGCATTCATCCCTACGTTAAGAAATTTGCTGGCTGCCAGACTTTTATGTGACGCATTCAACCTGAAGCCCACCAATTTCAAGGAATTTACGGCCCGCATTTCTTCCCTGCCCTCCTATGCGGCCGCGTTAATTCCCTTGAAAAAAGACGGTACACCCAATGCGTATCCGCTTTTTCTGGCGGCGCAAAATGCTTCCAAATTCAAGACGGAACGGCTAAAGCAAACTTTGAAAGAATGCATGAAGGCGGATAAAGCCCTGGTGTCCTCCTCTCTTGATCCCCGCCTGATTCTGCATCGTCTTGCTATCTGCTCCGCATCCTGATGAACTCCTCCCCTTCTTCCGTTTTCCCCCTGTTTGACGTTCTCGTCGTCGGCGCCGGGCACGCAGGCATTGAGGCGGCACTGGCAGCATCCCGTCTGGGGTGCTCCGTCGCCGTCCTAACTCATAACCTGGATACTATCGGACAAATGTCCTGCAATCCGGCTATCGGGGGACTTGCCAAAGGGCATATCGTCCGGGAAATAGATGCCATGGGGGGAGCGATGGGGTTGAACACGGATGCTACCGCCATTCAATTCCGGATGCTGAACGCTTCCAAGGGGCCCAGCGTGCGCGCTCCCCGCGCCCAGTGCGATAAAACAGCCTACCGCACAAGAATGAAAATGGTTCTGGAAACCGCCCCCGGCATACGCCTGTTTCAGGGAGATGTGGTCAAACTGCTCGTCAATGGAGAACAGCAGGCAACGGGAGCCGTTACTTCTCTGGGCTGCGCCATCCATGCCCGCAGCGTGATTATCTGCTCCGGGACATTCATGAAGGGATTGCTTCATGTGGGCCTTCAACACATAACAGGAGGCCGAATGGGTTGCGCTTCTTCCAGCCTTTCCGCCGATCTTGCCATGCTGGGTTTTCAGGTGGAAAGGCTTAAAACAGGAACTTCTCCCCGCGTCAATGGAAGATCCATCGACTTTTCCGTCTGCGAAATACAGCCCGGAGACACCCCGGAAGCCCTGTTCAGCTACCGTTCCCGTGATATACTGAAACGTGATTCCGAACCCTTTTGCACTTTGAACACGTGGGGAGATGAAAATTTCCGGATGAAGCAAATGCCGTGCTGGATCACCTACACCAACCAGACTACGCACGACATTATCCGGAAGAACTTAAAATTCAGCCCCCTTTACAGCGGTATCATTGAAGGCGTAGGCCCCCGGTATTGTCCTTCCATAGAAGATAAAATCGTGCGCTTTGCGGAAAAAAACAGCCATCAGGTATTCCTGGAACCGGAAGGCCGCAGTACGGAGGAATTCTACCTTAACGGAGTTTCTACTTCACTGCCCTACTCCGCTCAGTGCGACTTCATCCATACCATTCCCGGCCTGGAAAACGCACAGCTGATCCGTCCGGGATATGCAGTGGAATACGACTTCTGTCCTCCCACGCAATTGCATCCTACGCTGGAAACAAAACTGGTAGAAAACCTGTACTTTGCAGGTCAAATCAACGGCACTTCCGGCTATGAAGAAGCCGCAGCGCAAGGATTGATGGCGGGAGCGAACGCCGCTCTGAAAACCCTGGGCAAACCTTCTCTGGTGCTGCGCCGGGATCAGGCTTACATCGGCGTCATGATAGACGACCTCGTTACCAAAGGAACCGATGAACCTTACCGCATGTTTACCAGCCGGGCAGAATTCCGCCTGTTGCTGCGTCAGGATAATGCAGACCTGCGGTTGGCCCCTCTGGCTTTTGAAGCGGGCCTTATTACCTGTGAAATGGCCCGGAAGGCTGAAGACAGGAAAAACGCCGTTGAAGAAGGAATAATAAAAGCTGCCGCGCTTAAACATGAAGGAGTTTCTCTCTCCACATGGCTTAAAAGGCCCGGCAATGACTGGACTCTATTGCCTGAAGAACTGAAAAAAATGTTCCACGTGGAACATTTGGATGCCATTGCTACGGATATCCAGTACGAAGGGCATATTGAAAGGCAGAAAAAACAGGCGGAAAAAATCATACGGATGGAAAATAAAACTATTCCCTCCGATATTGATTACGAACATGTCCATGCCTTAAAAAAAGAGGCTGTCATCAAGCTGGGCAACATACGTCCTGCAACTATCGGGCAGGCCTCTCGAATTCCCGGAATTACCCCGGCAGATATCGCCCTGTTGCTTGTGCATCTGCAAAAACGCAGCAGGCAACAAACATAATACCCCGCGTTTTTTATTCAGAAATTTCAATTTAAGGAGGACCATAGGAGGCGGGTATTGAAAAATAAATATGGCAGGGACATCCTTGAGCCGTATATGATCCCATTATATTTCCCTGTCGCCATTGCCTGGAGTCGATAAAAAGATTCAATACTGTTTTCTGAATGTCTTTTTGCGCGACAGCAGCTCTTCCCTTCCTCCGAACAACCACCACTTTCTGCTTGTCGTAAAAAGAAATGGAATATCCCTTCAGTATTATTGAATACCGGCCTTCCTGATTTATCCATCGCAAATCATTAAGAAGCGTCACACGATTTCTTCACGGATTCCATTCAAATACTGCCGATAAGAAAAAGCAGCATTGAGCTTACTCCAAGAGGCAAGGGAGGCCGGAAGGGCTGAATGACAAATCCACCGGGCGAATGAAAATTACCTTCCCAAGTTTAAAATTCTTCGGATAACCAATAAACAAAGACCTCATCCATTACCGGTAACAGATATCTCCCCGGATACATACATCATCTCCAAAAATATTTACAACAGGTTGTTCAAGATGGGCTTCATGCTCCAGAAACGGACCGGGCGCTACGCCGTCCGCACCGCCGCCGATAATGATGGGAGCATAAAACCCCACCCACTCGTCGACTAAACCGGCTTTCAGAAATTCCCGGACCAGACAGCCTCCCGCTTCCAGCAGTATAGTTCCTATTTTTTTATTATTATATAATTTTTTTAATAATTCCAAATAATTGAAAACATTCTCCACAACCAAAGTGCGGTCACGAAATTCATCTGTTAAACAAATGGAATCCGCAGGTATGGAAGAAGCATCATGGGTTAGAATAATACGCCAGGGTTGTTCCTTGAGGGGAGAAACAGGACGATCCGGTTTCCTAATGGTCAGGGACGGATTGTCCAGACGCACGGTATTCCCTCCGGTAAGAACCGCATCGCATTCGGCACGCAAGGTATGTACAAAAGATCTGGATTTTTCATTCGTCAGCCATTGGGAACGTTCCGGACTACGGGAAATGCGGCCATCCAGAGACATGGCGCTTTTTGCAATTACCCAGGGACGCCCTTCCAGCATGTTCACCCTGAACCCCCTGATTAAATGATCGCATTCCTTCTCCAGAACCCCGCGGGTAACCTTGATGCCGGCCTGTTCAAGAATATCAGCCGCAGCGCCGCGGTGTTTGGGATTAGGATCTTCCGAACCATAAACCACCCGTTTAAAACGATGTTTCAAAATGGCATCCGTACAAGGCGGTGTTTTCCCGGAAGTACTGCATGGTTCCAGAGTAACATACAAAGTTGAGTCCGCGAACAGGGGGGCATTGCCATTCGCCACTCCGTCGGCAATAGCCTCTCTTTCCGCATGAGGCAAGCCGGCTTTTTTATGAAATCCCGAACCAATCACCTGGTTTTCATGCACAATGACTGCCCCCACGCAGGGATTCGGACTCGTAAGTCCGATTCCATTTGAGGCCAGTTTTATGGCCATGTTCATCCAACAGTCATCCTGATTTTTCGTATTCACGCCGTTTTGTAGCATGAAAACCGGAAGAAGGACAATCACGTTGTGTGATTGAAGAATATTAGGTTTAACAATATTAAATTCCTTCTTCTTCTGCTGTATGCCCAGTGTGAATAAGATTTTAAATGACTGTAAATGAGAGTATTGAGTATCATTTCAAATGTTAATAAATTTGGCCCGCAAATTTGTGAATAATATCTGAATAAGTTATTCACATCATACTCACAGTTAATCAACCTGGCCTTTCACAAGGTTATTGGCAGGTGCGGCTGTAAACAGAAACGGCATTCCTGCTTGCAGAAAACCCGGAGGAAAGCATACCATCCTTTTGTGAAGGCTGCCAGATTGATTTACATTCCGGAGAGGGATCATACTTTTCCCGCTACAAGCCCTGAAAGGCCCTTCTACGGCTTTTCCGTGGCTGGAATGAATATAGCCGCTTACTGTGCTTCCCGCCTTCGGGAAGTGGGCTTTGAAGCGGTTTTTGACCCGGGAACGCCGGTTTCAGAAGAAAAAGGGGAAATCATAGAAGTGTCCATGCATGATTTTTCCCCGGAGGCGGCCATATGGCTTGCCTTTTGCGGGGCAGGGGAAGCAAGGAGTGAAGAAGGGCATTTGCCGGCCCGGAAAAGCGGGGAAAACGGGTTGACGCGGGTATTCACGCGGAAGGAAGCAGCGATAGAGCGCCTCGTTTATCCCTGGGATCTTCTGGAATGGCAGGAAAGAGTGATGGAGAAGATGGAGTGGGAGGATTTCTCCGGAAGGGAAGGGGTTTATGTCATGGGAACGCTCCGGGTAGGGGAAGGAACCGTCATCATGCCCGGCGTGGTTGTAGAGGGAGCCGTGTGGGCGGGTGATGGCTGCCGCATAGGGCCTAATTGCTATTTAAGGGGTTGTGTATCTTTGGGGAATGGCTGTGTAGTAGGGCAGGGAGTGGAGCTGAAAAATTGTATCATCGGCGCCGGAACATTTATTCCTCATTTGAGTTATGCGGGGAATTCCATTATTGGCAGTGACGTTAATTTCGGCGCCGGAACGGTATGTTCCAATTTTCGCCATGATGGCGGCGAACACAGAATGGTGGCGGGAGGAAAGCTGGAATTTACTGGAAGAAACAAGCTTGGCGCCGTCATTGGAGACCATGTTCGGCTGGGTGCCAATACCGTCGTTTTGCCGGGGCGGGTTCTTCCTCCCGGTGCTTGGACCAGACCGGGGGAAGTCTTCACGGGGGCATGAATCGGGTAAAGGAATTCTCTTAATACTGAAAAGGCCGCATGCGGAAAAACGTCTTCCCGCATGCAGCCTTTGGCGAATGGTTAAAGTTGCTTCAGCAGCACCGGCGGCGGCGCATCATCAGGGCAGCCAGCCCCAACAGGCCCAGGGAAGCTGTGGCTGCTTCCGGCACAGGAAGCACAACGCCGTCATAAAATTTGACGTTGTTGATATCCATAGTGCCGTTCATGGGGCGGGTATTTCCAAAAGAAGCTCCAAACTGGGAGCCTGTCAGGGCGGGGGAGGATGGATTCCACCCGGTAATCGTACCTGCCAGAGCGCCGTTGACATACACGGAAAGCGTTTGGGAGGAAAGATCGGAAACGATGCTCAGATTAGTCCAGCTGTCCTGCTGGAGATCCGTCCAGGTCAATCCCGTATTGATATTTCCGCCAGTTTGGCCGCCGAACCCCTTATTGTAGAGGTATAGTTCTCCGTTATTAGTGAATTCCAGCACCATGCTGTTGGATTCTCCGGAGACCGTTCCATTGGTGTACAGGCTGAAAATGTCTTTCCACCCATTGCTGGTGGAACTCAGGTTTTTCAGGTCAAAGCTCACGGTGAAACTGCCTTGGATGCCCGTTATGTTTGAGTTATAGGGAGTGCCGGAACTGTTGCCGAACGTAGCGTAATCATTGCCGGAAGTGTAATTGAAGGAACCGTTCCAGTTGGGGGCGGTTATTTGTGCTCCTTCCGCAGTCCATTCCCAGGAATAGATAGGGGTAGCCGCCTGGGCCATGCCTGCCGCTGCCAGTAAAGATAAAATAATAAATGAGCGTTTCACGGAAATTCTGAAATATGGGTTAAAATCAATCCGATAGGAGGGTAGCGGATTATAAATCCGGGGTCAAATTATTTTTCTGAAAACAAATCATTTAACGGAAAAAAGATTACGGAGAAGATAAAAGAAGAGAAAACAGAAACGTCATTCCTGTTGGAAAGAAAACGTACATTTCCAATAAAATTGCCGCATCCTGAGAAAAAGAGACAATATCCGGATTTATAATCCGCACAAGAATATTGAAGAAATCTGATTCCCCGGAATGGATTTTTAAGAATGCTTAAATAATTTGAAAAACCTTTTCATGCAAGATATGCCCGGAGAAATTGTATATTACTATATATAGTATGCTTTTAAAAAAATACTGCCAAATATTAGGGTTTGACGGAGAAATGGCTTGAACCATGAAAGGCACTTATGAGAAGATGCGAGGCAGATAAAAGCACAGACACATGAAGTTTACCATTTCCAAGCAAGTATTTCTCGACGGGCTGAGACAGGTTGCCAGCGTCGTGTCTTCCAAGACGACGCTGCCCATTCTTTCCAATGTCAAGATTGAAGCTGAAAACGGCCAGATACGTTTTACGGCTACTGATCTTGATGTATGCATTACTGGCGTGGTTCCCGCAAATGTGCTGCGTGAAGGCACCGTGACCCTGCCCGCTAAAAAGCTGGTGAGCATCATCAGCGAACTTCCTGAAGCCGAAGTCCAGGTGGATGTCAACCAACGCAACCAGGCTGCTGTGGAATGCGGCCGCTCCCAGTTTAAACTGAACGGCCTTCCGGCGGATGAATTTCCGGAACTGCCGTCTTTTGAGCAGGCTACTGTGTACCAGGTGGAGCAGAATATGTTGCGTGACTGTATCCGCCGGACGGAATATGCCATTTCCACGGATACGACCCGCTACGTGTTGAACGGCATTTCCCTTTCTTTCCGCAATGGTAAAATGACTTTGGTAGCCACGGACGGACGTCGTCTGGCTTTGGCGGAAACCGCCCTGGAATTTCCGGAAGAACAGCAACTGGATGCCATCCTGCCCACTAAGGCTGTCGGAGAACTCCGCCGCCTTCTGGATGAAGTGGGAACCGTCACGATCCGGTTCACACGCAACCAGGCAGCCTTTGAAATCAACGATACGCTCTTAATCAGCAAACTGATTGACGGCAATTACCCGAACTACCGGCAGGTAATTCCTACGGATTGCAAGGAAAGTATCGAACTTCCCTGCGGGGAACTGCTGGAAACAGTGCGCCGTGTTTCTCTCCTTTCCGTGGATAAGAGCACAAATATCAAGCTGAATTTTCGTGAAAACGAACTGGAAGTGGCTTCCAGCGCAGAAGGAGTGGGCGAAGCTCATGAATCGATGACGATCACTTATTCCGGAAGGCCGCTTTCCATTTCCTTTAATCCGGATTTCTTCATGGCTCCCCTGAAGACGATGGCCGGGGATACGGTCATTACGCTGAACCTCATTGATGAAATGAGTCCGGGCGTCTTGAAGATTGGCGATGAGTTCCTGTATGTGCTCATGCCGATGAGATCTCCCAATTGATTTTGGTGGCACAAAATCGTTCATACAGAGGGACAGGCGTCGTGGAGACATGACACCTGTTTTTTATTGGCTGAGAGTGAATGGAAAAGAAATGTTATTCACATAAATGTTCTACGTGGAACATTTTTTATTTTCCATTACAGGAAAACTGTAATCTGCCTTGAAAAGACGGAACACCTGCATGGGGCGCGAGGGGAATCGCCGGAAACCTCTGCGACGACGGGAGAATGCCATTATCCGGGAATGAGAAGATGCGGGGACAGCAAATATTCAGAGCGGAGAATTGACAAATTTTACTCCGTATCACTCGCCCAGCAGACCCGGAGGAGCGAACAAGTCCGGAGCAAGATGAAAGGGATAAAAACCGGACGCTTGAAGAATGGCTTCACGGACGGAGGATATGGAATTGAAACAGGAATGTTCCACATCCAGAATACGTCCGTCCTTCAATTTAATCATCAATCCGGGTTCTGCCTCATTATTTGGTGTGCATCCTATGCGTTCAATTAATTCCCACGGTATTTCCCTGCGTGAAATGCTGTTGCCCCAGAAGATGGAAGAAGAAGTGATTGTGAGAAAATAAGGCCTGCCCATAATAACGGGAAGCCACAGGAACAGTAAAAGGGCGCCGAGAAGAAAGTTCCACCAGCCGGAACCAAAAAAAGCCCAGGCCAGGCTGCATCCCAGGGTTCCGAGAATTCTCCCTCCCAGCCGATAACTGCGGTAGAAATAATAAGTGTTCATGAGTTGCGAAGTCAATGAAACGTCAAACCGACCATGGAACAATAAGTTCCCGACCGTATTCTATAAGCTACCGCTTTATCCCGGCAAAGACAAGATGATAAGTCAGGAAATCCAGTTCAGCATGTCAGGCGGTACGGAACCGCAGGAACGTATCAGGGAAAGAAAATGCTCTTCCATTTCCGGCGGAGGAGGAAAAAGGCCTGGCAAAACTCGGCCTTCGGCAAGTTCCAGAGCTCCCTGGTTATGAAGAGCCAGGGGCGGATCAATGTAACGCATTTGCGTAGGGTCCGGCAGAATAAAATTAAGAGGGCGGCCTTCGTTCAGCAGGCGGTTTTTCGGAATTTCCGGCCCCCATTCATCCTCCACACCCATATTGGCAAGCAGAACGCCGGAAGAGAAAGGCATGGCCGGCTCAATAAGCCCTGACATGGCATGCCGCTTTCCTGTAGCCGTAACGGCGCAGAAAGCATGCCTGATTGCGTCAGTAAGGGTTTCCCTGTCCGTTGCCGGCACAAAAGAGGCGGAAGCCAGAGGTTTTTTTTCCACGTCCGCTACAATGACATTCAGTTTCCGTCTGAGAGCATGCAGAGCTATTCCGCGGCCAACTTTTCCATGTCCAATGATTACCAGAGTCTGTCCCTGTTCATTTTTTATTCCAAGAGATTCCAGAGCCCGGAAAAAACTTTCTCCGGTTCCAAGGCAGGTTTCTATCTGTTTAATCTTTCCGGCGTCCACCATCCACACGGGCTGCGTGCATGCCGCATAGCGTTCCGCACCCGAGCGGGTTAATTCCACATACCCGCAGCGGCTGGGAACATGGCTGAGCGCTCCGGCGCAGTCCATGACCACATCATAAGGTCCGCCTGCCCGTTCCGCTTCCACCACGGGAATTCCATACTGTCCCAATAATACGGCTGTTTCCGGGTCATAGGGCATTACCGGGGAGACCGCTACTGTCAGCTCCGCTCCTGCGGCCAGAAGAGAGGCGTATTTGGCGCAGGTATTCCGGAACACGGGAGAAGCGTCAATAATCCGGCATCCTTCCAGAGGGCGACTTTCCGACCACGTTTTATACTGGTGCAGGAGAACGGGAAATTCTTCCTGCCGGTAAAAGGGGAACAAATTTTCCAGAATGCGCTCCGGAGATGCAGGCATAACAAAAATCTTAGGGTTTCTCGCAGCAGAGGGTAATCCCTATCCTGTCGTTTTCCCAGAAAAACTTTGTTAAAGAAATATCTTTTGTTTAATAATTTTTAAAGCTGTAGCCAGTTCAGGGAAGACAAAGTGCTAAGTCATCTGTATTCGCTTGCAAGTATTTTATGCGCGTGTCATGGCATGCCTGAGAAAAATCTTTTTAACTGCATTCTTCACCTGTTTGATGCAGAAGTGTTTTCTTTTTGCGTAGAATAAATAGGACAGCAACTGTTAATATGGTCAACATTTCCGACAGACAAAGTGCTAGCCACGCACCGTTCGTTCCCATTGCTTCAGGCAACAGGATAAAGCATGGAATAAGAAAAACAAATCCTCGCAACAGGGCAAACAAATTAGCGAGTTTTACATTTTCCACGCTTTGGTAATAACCGATGAGCATCAGGTTGATGATGAAGAAAACAAATGCCAGGGAGAAATATGGAAATCCCTCAATGGCTATGAGCGCCGCAGTGCTGTCCGGATTGACGAACAAGCCTACCAGAATATGCGGGAACAAAATAAATGCTGCCGTCGTGACTATGCCGCAAACAACGGAGGTAAATAATGCGATCCGTTTTGTATCGGCTACGCGTTTTTTCTCTCCAAGCCCGAAGTTATAGCTGATGATGGGTTGCGCTGATTGCGCTATGGCATTGCCTACCATGAATACGAACGGAAGGTAATAGCAGGCAATGCCGAACGCTCCTACTCCATTATCTCCCAGATATTTCATCAATGTGTGGTTCCCGACGAACATGAGCGTGGCCAGTGTCGCTTCAGTCAGCAAAGCGGAAGAACCGATGCGACATTGGCAGACAATATTAAGGAGGGAGAACCGAAAACTTCTGATGCTCCATTTAATAGGATAAAGCCGCAGTTTATGTGCAAATTTCCATAAATAAATAAGGCCCGTGGCGCCGCTCGCAAACAGTGCTATGGTTGCGGCGAAAGCAGCTCCCGTCAATCCCCAGCCCAATGGAAAGATAAACAGCCAACCGAGTATTACGGTGATGATTGCAGCAATGATATTGCACATCATAGCCAACTTCGGAGCGCCATCCAAACGAATCATGAATAGGCAGACAGAGCACCACATCTGGAATATCAACGAGGGGATGAACCACAACAGGTATTCCCTAACCATGGGGGTAAGATGTTCGGAAGCGCCTAAAAATCGGGCTGTAGCTGAGGGATATGCCATCATCAAGGCAGATGGCACGATGGCGACAATGGTGACGAACAACAAGGCCTGGGTGACATTAAGGCGTGCGGCCTCCAGTTTTCCTTTTGATAGCTGAATGGAAGCGACTACGGATGAGCCTACGCCTGCCATGAGCCCTATCCCGGTAAACAGCATCAGCAGGGGAATGCATATATTGATAGCGGCAATGCCATCGCTTCCGATTCCGTGGCCGACGAGTATTCCGTCTACTGCCGTTACTGCCGATATGCTAAGCATCCCGAATAAGGTCGGGATAAAATACTTTCTGAATAATGTGCATACGTCCAGTGTGCCTAAATCAATTGCATTTCTTTTCATATGTGTCTGTTATTCTTATGGCTATTTTTTGCCGGGAAACAAAAAATGCCGGATAAGGTGATTGGTTTTACCCAGTCATCTTATCCGGCATTTTTATTTGCCCTCCGATGAGGATTACAAAACGCTTCTTTTCGTTGTGTGGCCGTAAAAATAGTGCAATAATTTAGGAAATATAATTTTTTTATACGTCATGTTAATGCCTTGGAAAAAATGGGATAGAAAAAAGACTGCTTTCCGGGCAGTCTTTTTAAAATAGTTTGTGTTTTAAAGGGGGCGTTTTCCCGGTAGGCTATTGTTTACGGCCTTCGGATTCCTGTTGTTGTGCGGGAGGGATTTTCTGCGCTTCCGGCACGGGGAGCGGCGTTTTCTGGATGGTAACGGGCGTTCCTATGCTGGTTTGCCTGTAGAGGATTTCCGCAACATTTCGCGGCAGACGGACGCAGCCATGGGAAACAGGATGCCGCCGAACTTTCCCTACATGCAGGCCCAGCCCCGCGTTGGTAAGACGCTGCCAATAAGGCATGGGAGAGCCGTCAAAACGACCTCCCTCCGGTATGGGATCCGTGGATTCGGCATTGTAGTTGATGCATTTGCCTTCGGCATCATACATTTTGCCGTAGAGGTTGGAAGTATGGTCTTCCTTTTTGGAGATAACGGCGTAGTCCCCCGTTTTGGTCGGATAGGCTTTTACGCCGGAGGAGAGGGGGAAGTCCATGGCGACCAAGCCGTCCACCAGATACTGGCCCCGTTGTTCGTCCAGGCAGACGAAGATTTTTCGGGATTTTTTCGGCTGGCGGTTCAGCAAGGTATCGTCCTTATAGACGTCGTACGTTTTCCGGTAGTCCTTGCGGGCTACAAAATGAGCGTATGTGGAAGGATGAAACGGGTTTTTATATTCCGGAACGGATTTGTCCACGGCACGCGGATCCGGCAGGGCCGCATGGCCCGTGCCGGAGTGGGAACAGGACGCCCACCCCATGAGTACCACGGGGAAGGCGGCCAGAACAAGGAGAGGCTTCATAAGTGGTGGAACCGGGAGGATCCCCCGGATTACTTGGAACGCGGAATCGTCAACTTCTGGTTGATGTGAATCAGATCGGACTTAAGGCCGTTAGCCCTTTTAAGGGCCTTGACAGAGGTGCCGTTCCTGCGGGCGATGGCTCCCAGCGTATCGCCTTTCTTCACGGTGTAGGTGCGGGCCTTGGGAGCGGATTTACGGGAGGAGCTCTTTCTGGCAGCCGTGCTGCGGGAGGATTTGCTGCCGGCCGTGCTCTTCCGCGCGGATGATTTTTTAGTGACGGAAGGCTTGGCGGGGGGATTGTAAGCGTAGCTGGAAGAACTCTGAACCGGGCTGTAATGGCCGGATTCGTAAGCGGGATCAGAGCTTTCCGCGATCCACGGCGGGATTTCGCCGCTGGCCGGTTCCGCAGTGTCGTAACCGGCCGTGGAGGAATTCTGGGTGGAGCAGGAAGAGAGGGGGAATACCAGCGCGGCAGCGCAGGCGCAGGTTAAAATGAATGGCGTTTTCATGTGTGCCCTGTTCATACTAATTTATGATTTCGGATTCAAGGCGGTAGCGCGGATTGTCGGGATTTTTTTTCAGACCTTGCCCAGATTATAAAAGGTTTCCGCATTTCGGGTCGTCACATGGGCCAGATCTTCCAGGTTCATGCCTCTGGCAGCGGCGATGAAACGGGCTGTATGAATGAGATGGGCGGGTTCGTTCATGCGGCCCCGGAGGGGTTCCGGGCTGAGATAGGGGGAGTCCGTTTCCAGCATGATACGGTTTTCCGGGCACCAGCTTGCGGTTTCCGCCACTACGGGGGCGTTTTTAAAAGTAGCCACCCCGGTGAAGGAGACCATGCCGTCCAGTTCGTCAAAGATCCGCATGGCCTGAGCGGTATTTCCGATGAAGCAGTGAAATACGGGACGCACGCGGCCCGCGTAGTTCCGGGCAATAGCCAAGGCGTCCTCAAAGCTCGCGGAACCTTTCCGGTCCCGCGTATGCAGGACGATATTAAGGCCCAGGCGCTCCGCCAGGTCAAAGTGCCGTTCCAGAAGGTCCTGCTGAAGGCGGTGGAATTGTTCCGTTTCCCAGCCTTGGGGCGTCCCGTGGAAGTAATCCAGGCCCGTTTCCCCGATGGCGGCCAGGGGAACGTCCTGCGCCTTCCGGAAAAGCTGGTCCGCCCAGTCTGCCGGGGCGTCATGGGCATCGTCCGGATGGATGCCCAGCGCACAAAAAACCGCGCCGGGAAACTGGCGCGCCCACGCCGTGTTTGCCTCCCAGTCATCCATCCGCGCCCCCAGCGTAATCATGCGGTCAATGCCTTCCCGGAGGGCATGCTGGACGTAAGTTTCCCTGCGGGACTGGTCGAATTGAGCGGAAGCCAGATGGCAGTGCGTGTCAATAATCATGGTGTAAGGGACTGTGGCGGAACGGATGAAGTTTGTGGATATTTGCCGGCTTTGAAAAGTGCAAACGCAGAGCATGCCTGATTTTTCCTTGCCACGCGGAAGTGAAACGCACAAACTGCCCCGCATGAAATGTACGGCTTTGTGCATGTGCGCCGCCCTGCTGCCGGTGGGCTTCCTGCAGGCAGGAACCCAGCAGATAGAAGCGCCGCAGGAGGGCTCCGTTATCAGTTTCCATCTGGAAAACGATATGTTCGTGGGGGATGATGATAATTATACCAACGGCGTCCGCTTTGCGTGGATGTCCGGCACCACGTCCCGAAGCCATACGTTTTCCGGCATGCTGGGAACAGTGCTGGGCGGCACGAACGCCTCGGATTCCTGGCGGCGGTTCATGGGCATGAGCGGTTCCGCCAACCTGCGCCAGCAGTGGGGCCTGGACCTGACCCAGCTCATGTACACCCCGGAGCAGAAGGCCACCTATCCCATCTACAACCAGCACCCCTATGTGGGCAACCTGACGCTGGGGCTGACCTCCCTGGTTAAGAATGAAGACCGGGCCAATTCCCTGGAGCTGCAGCTCGGCACCACGGGCACGAATTCCCTCGCCAAGGGCTCCCAGCATTTCATCCATAAGCTGTGGGGTATGGAGCAATGGCCCGGCTGGGCCAACCAGCTCCCCGGAGAGATAACCGCCAATTTGTTTTTCAAGCGGTATTACCGCCTGCGCGGACTGGAGAAGCGCTACGGCTCCGGTTTTGAAACGGATGCCCTGGCTTACTGGCATGCGGACGCCGGCACAGTAAAGGTGCAGGCGGGGGGCGGCATGTCCTTCCGCTTCGGCTATAATCTGGGCAATACTTCTCCGGAGAACAGCATTCGCGGCGCGACCAGCGCAGCGCCTCCCTTCGTTTATAACAGGATGTCCGTTTCCAATTGGGGGTATTACGGTTATATTCATGCTGCCGTGCGAGCCGTGGCTCATGACCTGTATCTGGATGGTACGGTGTTTCGTTCCTCCCCCAAGTATGTGAACAAGTATCCCGTAGTGGGAGAATGGGGTTATGGCTTCGGCCTCCGGTACAAGCGCTCGGAATTGCTTTTCGGCCTGCATTACATGACCAAGGAATACACCCAGCAGGAATCCATGCAGTGTGTGGGCGTTCTCCAGCTTCGGCATACTTTTTAACGGCTGCGTTTGCAGGCCGTTCATAAACGCAACAGCAGCTTGCAAAGGGCAAGTTTGCTGTTAGAATTAGAATTGCGGATTCGTATGTAACAGGACAATCCGTTTGTGCATATCAACTCCGACACATATTGATTTCATGAGAACGACCAGATCCTGGCTTTTATCCTGTACCGCGCTGGCGGTAAGTTCCGCCATGTGCGGCCTGGGAGCACCGGGCGATTCCGCCCCCGCGCCAGCCCCCACAGGGCTGGAATGGGAACAGGAACAAAACCTGCATTTGAATAAGGAAGCTCCAACCGCCTTTTTCGCGTCTTTCAGCGATTTGCAGTCCGCCTTGAAAGTGCTGCCTGAAAACAGTAAATGGCGCAGGTCCCTGAACGGTCAGTGGAAGTTCCACTGGGCGAAGGATCCCCAGAGCCGCCCGGCCGATTTTTACAAGCCGGATTACGACGTAAAGGACTGGAAGGAGATTAAGGTGCCTTCCTCCTGGCAGACTCAGGGTTACGGCACCCCCATTTATTCCAATCAGCCGTATCCCTTTGAACGCTCCTGGCCTTATGTAATGAAGGAGCCTTCCAACAAGAATTATACGTCCTACAAGGAACGGAACCCCGTAGGTTCCTACCGCCGCACTTTTGAAGTGCCTGCGGACTGGGACGGCAGGGAAGTGTACATGCAGTTTGACGGAGTGGATTCCTTTTTCTACCTCTGGATCAACGGGCAGTATGTAGGTTTTTCCAAAGATTCCCGGAATCCGGCCCGTTTTGACATCAGCCCCTACCTTAAGAAGGGGGAGAACGTGGTGGCCGCAGAGGTGTACCGCCATTCCGACGGAGCATATCTGGAATGCCAGGATATGTTCCGCCTGTCCGGCATTTTCCGCAATGTTTCCATCTTTGCGCTGCCGAAAGTTCACATCCGCGACTTTTTCGCACAGGCCAATCCGGTGGACCAAAGGGATTGGGCTTTGAATATTGACCATGCCAAACCGGGGACCGTGGACGGCGATTGGCGCCTTCAGGTGGATGTGGATGTTCGCAATCTGTTTCCGGCAACGGAAAAGCTGGACGGCTGCACGGTTTCCATGGCCCTGTATGACGCTGCCGGAAAACTGGTAGAACCTGTCAAGCCCAAGGATGCGCCATATGACGGCGTGTTGGAAAAGCCCTTGCGCATTACCGGCATGAAGGATTTTAAAACTTCCCTGCTGGGCATTTATTCCAAACCCAGACTATGGTCTGCGGAGGAGCCCAACCTGTACACCCTGGTACTGACGCTGAAGCGTGACGGGAAGACGGAAGAAATGGTTTCCTCCCGCGTGGGTTTCCGCAATGTGGTGATTAAGGACAGCGTGTTTCTGGTAAACGGCCAGCCGGTGAAGGTAAAGGGCGTGAACCGCCATGAAAGCCATCCGGAAACAGGGCATTACGTGACTCCGGAGCAGATGGAGGAAGAAGTGCGGATGATGAAACGCGCCAATATCAACCACGTGCGCTGTTCCCATTATCCCGCGGATCCTTATTTTTATTACCTCTGTGACAAGTACGGCATTTACGTGCAGGATGAGGCCAACATCGAGTCCCACGGCTATTACTATGGCAAGGAGTCCCTTTCCCATCCCATTGAGTGGATGCCGGCCCATGTGGACCGCATCATGGCGATGGTGGAGCGCAACAAGAACCATCCCTGCGTGATTATGTGGTCCCTGGGGAATGAAGCCGGCCCCGGCCAGAATTTCCGCAGTGCGGAAAAGATGGTGAAGGCCAGGGATATGTCCCGCCCCACCCACTACGAACGCAATAATGACATTGTGGACCTGGGGTCCAACCAGTATCCGTCCGTGGACTGGACGCGTTCCATGGCGGGCAACAAGGATTTTCCCAAGCCCTACTATATTTCCGAGTATGCACACAACATGATGAACGCCATGGGCAACCTGGCGGATTACTGGGAGGCCATCGAGTCTTCCGACCGCATTATGGGCGGCGCCATCTGGGACTGGGTGGACCAGGGCTTGTACAAGACCCTGCCGAATGGAGAAAAGATGCTCTGCTACGGCGGCGATTTCAACGACCATCCCAATAGCGGCCAGTTTGTGTTCAACGGCACCATCCTGTCGGATCGTACGCCGGAACCGGGTTATTTTGAAGTCAAGCACGTCTATCAGAATATTTCCACATCTTTGACGGACGACGGCAGGATTTCCATTTTCAACAAGAATTTCTTTACGGACCTTTCTCCATACGACATTACCTGGACCCTCACGGAAAACGGCAATGTAGTGGCTGAAGGCAGGCTGGACACGCCTCCGGCCGGTCCCAGAGAAAAGATTGTGGTTCCCATTCCGGACATTCCCCAGTTGAAAAACCGGAAACCGGGGGTGGAGTATGCCTTGCGCATAAGTTACAAGCTGAAGAAGGACAGGGGGTGGGCCAAGAAGGGATATGAATTGGCCTTTGACCAGCTCCAGCTTCCCGTGCAGGGAGATCTGCCTGTGTTCAAGGCTCCTGCGGGCAAAGTCAGCCTCAGCACGGACAAGCATACCGTTTCCGGCAAGGATTTTTCCGTGCAGTTTGACGCGGCCACCGGGGAACTGGCCCAGTTCACGGTAAACGGCAAGCCTCTGTTTAAAACGCCCATGGCGGTGAACGCCCTGCGCGCCGCCTCCAGCAATGAGCCGGGCGTCATGGCCAAGAGCATGGCTAACGGCCTCCGTGAACTGAAGCATGAACTGCTCAGTTACGAAGCCATTGATAACGGCAATAGCGTCACCGTCAAGCAATCCATCAAGGTAAGCGGCAAACAGGCTGAAAACATCAGCGGCTACGGCGATACCAAGACCACCATCACGGCCAGGAAACAACCCCTGAACGATACGAACACCCATTTCATCAATAATTTGGAATGGACCATCTATGCGGATGGAACTGTCGTCTGCCAGTCCGTACTGCTTCCGCGCGGCAATCCCCTGGAACTGCTGCGCCTGGGATACGAACTCCAGTTGCCGGCGAATATGGACAACGTAGCCTATTATGGTCGCGGGCCGGAAGAAAACTATGCGGACCGCAAGAGCGGCATGCCTCTGGGCGTGTATAAAACGACAGCCTGGGATTCTTTCTTCCCGTACGGCAGACCGCAGGATTGCGGCAATCATGAGGATACCCGCTGGGTGGCCGTTACGGACGACAAGGGGAACGGCCTGCTTTTCGGTTCCGTGGGCGCATCGTTCGCTTTCTCCGCCCTTCCGTATACCACCACGGATTTGATCCTGGCAAACCACCCCGTGGAACTGCCGAAGACGACGGATAAGACCGTTCTGGTTCTCTCTTCCGCCACGCGCGGCCTGGGGGGTGCTTCCTGCGGTCCCGGCCCTATGGGCAGGGACATCATCAAGGCCAACAAGCCCTACCCGATGTCCTTCTTTATGCGGCCCATTACCGCCAAGTCCTACAAGGGGGAAATCCGCGTGCCTGCGGCCCGGCTGGATATGACCATGCTGACCCGCACGGACAAGTATACGGTCAAGAGTGTAACCAGCCAGGAGCAGGGCGAAGCGGACGCCGAATTCGCCATTGACGGTGATCCCGGCACCTTCTGGCACTCTGAATACAATAAAACCGTGACCAAACATCCGCATGTACTGGCCGTGGACCTGGGTAAGGAGCGGGAATTCTCCGGAATCACTTATCTTCCACGTCAGGATGGCAGCAGCAATGGCCACGTGAAAGATTATTCCGTGGACGTGAGCACGGACGGAGAGAAATGGCAGCCTGCCGCCAAGGGCTCCTTCCCGGACAGTGCTGACCTACAGGAAGTGAAATTCCAAGCTCCCGTCAAGGCGCGTTATTTCCGCTTCTCCGCCCTTAGTGAGGCGCAGGGGCGGGATTACGCCGCCGTAGCGGAACTGGATATCATTCCCGTTAAGAAATAACTCCTGCGGTTTTTACCGTTTGAACAGGCGCCCCGCCGCTCTTTCCGAGTGCGCGGGGCGTTTTATTGCCGGGCTCCATGGGTTTCCTGGAGGGAAAATGCAGAAGAAGATGGAGGATGAACAATTGGCAGAACAAAAAACCCCTGTACGGGAAATACCCGTACAGGGGTTTGATGAAAAGGGAAGCTTCTATTTCCGTTTACGGCGTACCATCAGGGCCGTCAAACCCAGCAAGCTCATGGTGGCTGTCGCGGGTTCCGGGATCAAAAGCTGGATGGTATTGTTTTGCAGATTGATGTTTCCCAGGATGCATTCGGTGTAGTAGTCAAGCTCGTTTGTTAGAGCCTGCTCCTTGGTCGTAAGCCACAGATCGAACGTCTCGGTGCCGGATATATCTATATTATCGTAATTAAGCAGACTGTCGCTGGATACGTCTTTAAAGACAAAAAGAGCTGTTTCTCCATCCTGTCCCGTCACCATTAGATAAACCGGGGATGTCAGGGAAGAAGAGTAATCTCCGGACAAGTTAAATCTGCCGTCAGCGACGACGCCATTTTGCTCTTCCGGTATATTTGTCAACGCGCTGGTGAAGTTGTTCTGCATGCTCATCAGATCACTGTATTTCAGTTGATCCTGTGCATACGAATTGCCTTGGAAGTTCCATCGGCTGGTGGTCACATCATAACTCCAAGTACCGCTGCTGAAGGTACCTAAAATGGCATTGCCTGCATTCAGCGGTTCTCCGAGAGAATTGATTAGGGAATATGCGGAGGAATCGTCATTGCTGATATTGAAACTGTCCGCTAAGGCAATTTCTCCAGAAAAGAGAGCGCAGGCGGTGAAAGCATTGGTGAAAAGGGAGCGATAGAACATGGCTGGTTATTTGTTGGTTTGATGTTTGCTGGACACCGTGATGTAGGAAGGTGTCTTGGAAGATTCGTAGTAGATGGAAAAAACTCCGCTGAAGGGGATATTGGAAACGTCCTCTCCATTGTCCTGACGTTTCCAGGAACCGTTGTTGTTGACGACCTTGACCATGGCATTTTTGTCATCTGCGGGAATGTTGATGACGGCGTCATCAGGCAATTGCAAAGCTATTTCAGCCAAAGTCTGGGAAAGGGGCAGGCGAGTGTGAAGAAGGGAATTGAATGTGGGAACGACCAGCTTCTGATTCTTCAGGGATACTTCCCCAATGACCACAGCTGTAACATCGGAACCAGCTTTGCGCGTAATGGTCAGGGGTTCATGGCTGAACACCGGCATATTGCCGATATTTTCCGTAGATCCCCTTCTTCTCCATTCATTTCCAGAATAATAAGCGGCAAGCTTGGTGGTTGCCGAATTAAAGATATTAACCGTGTCTGCAGACATGGCGGAGCCGCTTTTCAGGCCAAACTGGTTGTCTTCTCCAAGAATATCATCCAGAGTGCGCGCCTTGCGCAGGACATATGAATCGGGGGGAGTGCCCTTGCTTACCAGATCAGAAAGAAGGCGGTCATCCACTTTAATGGAATGCTCCGTCCAGCTGGCTCCCGGTTTTTTCCAACCATCCCGGTTTAAGGGAAGAGCTATAACTTCATTGCCGAAGTGAAGAACCAGCACATAGGCGGAGTTTTCATTCATCAGGTCGTTGAAATTAACGTCCGGGTCCGTGATGGTGACTTTATTACCGGAAATGGTAATGTTGCCTTCTTCAAGGGTGTGCTGTACCAAGGCTTCCGGATGCACCCCTAAACCCAGATAACCCGTTGCTTTGGCGTACAGGGTTGTCTGGATATAGCCGCAGGGCGTACTGTAAGCCGTTTCCGCATGCAGGGAGGCGATTGTTGCCGGAAGCAACGCGCATGCGCAGAGAGAGGCTGGCAGACAATGTACCGGATTGATAAACATTAACCCATTAAGAAGAAAGGAAATCGTTTGTCAATTAGGAAAGGGGGAAACATTCCCGTTTTTCATTTGTCAGACTTTTCCCCGGATGGAGGAAGCTTTCAGGTTTGTCCGGGGGATGGCCCCGGGATTTGAAGCGCAGGAAGGGCTGCCGCCGCTTTTTTCAATGCCTCCGGAACAGTAACTTCCAATGGCCGGACACAGGAAAAACAGGACGGAGGCAGGGTGGTAGAGATACGGTGCGGAACCTGGAAGGGGAAAATCATGAAAAAAAGATTTCAGGAATGCTTGGCAGAGGAAGGGGTGGGGAGAGCCTGAAAACAGGGGAGAGGATTTAATAAAATTTTAATGTTTTTTCCGGGTTGTTTTATTTGCGCCCTGAACGTTCTTCCATTAGGTTGATTCCAACATTCAAGCCGGATATCATTCCGATTCCTCTTTTCATGTTTTCAGAAACGCATTCGGACAGCCAGCGGGCGGACAGGATTCTGGCCTCCATCCGGAGGGAGGAAGCCCGTCCCGGCCGCGGCTTGCTGAAAATCTTCTTTGGCATGGCGCCGGGAGTAGGCAAAACATGCGCCATGCTGGAGGCGGCCATTCAGGCGGCGGACAAGGGCGTGCAAGTCATTATCGGCGTGGCGGAATCCCATGGGAGGGAAGATACGATGCGGCTCATTGGCAGGCTGCCGCGCCTTCCCATGAAAAAGATGGTTTACCGGGGAGTGGAAATGGAGGAATTTGATTTGGAGGAGGCATTGCGCGTGAAGCCCCAGCTTATTCTGGTGGATGAACTGGCGCATACCAACGTCCCGGGAATGCGCCACAGGAAACGCTATCAGGACGTGGAGGATTTGCTGGCCGCGGGAATAGACGTTTACACCACGCTGAACGTGCAGCATCTGGAAAGCCGTTCCGATACCGTTCACGACATTACAGCCGCCCCCGTGCAGGAAACCGTGCCGGATTCCGTATTGGCGGAGGCGGATTGCATCCAGCTGGTGGACATTACTCCGGATCAGCTGCGGACGCGCCTTCGGGAGGGGAAAGTGTACAGCGCTCCCCAGGCTTCCGCCGCTCTGGATCATTTTTTCAAGGAGTCCAATTTGACGGCCCTCCGGGAACTGGCCCTGCGCATCGTAGCGGAGAAGGTGGACCATGAACTGACGGAGGTGCGTACCATTTCCGGGGACCGCTCTATCTGGCGCAGCGGGGAACGTCTGATGGTGGCGGTAGGCCCCAGCCCGTTTTCCGCCCGGCTGGTACGCTGGACGCGCCGCATGGCTTATGCCCTGAACGCTCCGTGGATAGCCCTTTCCGTAGATACGGGCGTGCCCTTGCCTCCTGAACAGCAGCAGCGGCTGGACGCCAATCTGGAATTGGCGCGGCGGCTGGGCGCGGAAGTGATCGTGATGCCCGGTTCCGATTTGGCGGAAACGCTGCTCCGCATGGCTTTTTTAAGAAATGTCAGCCAAATTGTGGTGGGCAAACCGCAGGAAAGCTACCTGTGGGGCCTGGTGCGGCCCATATCCCTGGTGGATAAGCTGGTGAAGGGAAGCGACCAGATTGATATTTACGTGGTTCCCGCCGCTTCGGGACCGGGCCGTAACCGTTGGAAGAGCTGGCACCGGAAAACGGAGAAAGATGGCCGGGATTACTGGCTGGCCGCAGGCGTGACAGCGGCCGTCACGGGTGCCGGCCTGCTGGTTTCCGCATTTACCGGTTATTTTGCTCCCGGTTTCCTGTATTTGGCCGGAGTAGTGGGGCTGGGCTTTTTCATCCGTTCCCGCTGGGCCATGCTTCTGGCCGCGGCGCTGAGCGTCCTGTTATGGAACCTGTTGTTTATTCCCCCGGTGATGACGTTCAAGATAGAGCGGCTGGAGGACGCCTTGATGTGCTTCTTTTTCTTTTTGGTGGCCCTTTCTACGGGACGGCTCACTTCCCGCCTGAGGATCCGCGAGCGGGAAGAACGGGAACGGGAAAAAAAGACCAATGCCCTGTTCCTGTATTCCCGGGCCATTGGATCCGCTTCGGACGTGCCTTCCCTCATTTCCGTCGCGGCGGGACAGATCAGCCAGATTATGGGGGTGCGCCTGGCTGTCATGACGCCGGAAGGAGGCGGCGGTAAGCTGAAGCTTTGGGAGACCGGCGGAGAGTACGCCATGGATGAGAAGGAATGGAGCGTGGCAGTCTGGTGTATGGAACACCGCCGCCCCGCAGGAAGGTTTACGGATACGATCCCGGTAGCGGAAGGGTTTTACCTTCCCATGATGTCCGGGGAGCGTTGCATGGGCGTACTGGGCGTAAGGCCAGAGGAAGGGGAGTGCCTGACGGCCGGGCAGAAGGATTTGCTGGAAAGCATGGGAGCGCAGCTGGCCATGGCGCTGGAGCGTGAAGAATTGAGGGCGGAACGGGCGCGTACGCGGCTCATGGAAGAATCGGAAAAACTGCACCGATCCCTGTTGGACAGTGTTTCCCATGAGTTCAAAACGCCTTTGGCCGTGATTGAGGGCGGCTGTGAAAAATTGGCCGGACGTGCCGCGTCCGCACCGGAGGAGCGGGAAGAATACGGGGAAATTTTACTGGCCGCGCGCCGTCTGCGCCGCCTGGTGAAGAATTTGCTGGATGTGAGCCGCCTGGAATCCGGCGCTTTGAAACCCAAACTGGACTGGTGCGATCTGGGGGATGTTATTGAAGGGGCTCTGGCTGCTACCAGGGAAGCACGCCGGAATCATCCCGTGTCTGTTTCCCTGCCGCCGGACTATCCGCTGGTGAAGGCGGATTTTTCCCTGATGGAACAGGTACTGGTCAATCTGCTGTTGAATGCCTGCGTACATACTCCTGAGGGAACCTCTGTTACGTTGCAAGGTGGTACCGACTCCGCGCGCGGCCAGGTTTGGCTGGATATTCATGACATGGGGCCGGGCATTCCTCCCGAACGGGCGGAAACCATTTTTGAGCGTTTCCGGACGACGCGGCCCGGTGGTTTGGGCCTGGGGCTCCCCATTGTGCGCGGGTTCATGGAAGCTCAGCGCGGTGCCGTCTCCCTGGTTCCCGTTTCCGCCGGAACATGTTTCCGGCTTGTCCTTCCCCTGGTGGAGCACGATAGTGTTCCTGAAGAGTAATTCCTCCTGCCTCATGAGCAACTTTCCTGCAGATATACTGATTATTGACGATGAACGGCAGATACGCCGTCTTCTGAACCTGACGCTGACCGGCGCAGGCTACCATGTCCGCGAGTGTGAAAACGAGCAGCTTGGCTTGAGTGAGACCGCTCTGAAGCGGCCGGATGCCATTATTCTGGATCTGGGGCTTCCGGACATTAACGGCTTGGAAGTGCTGAAACAGCTTCGGGAGTGGACTCAGGTTCCTATCCTGATTCTAACGGCTTGGGACAGGGAGGATGAAAAGGTGGATGCCTTGGATGCCGGGGCGGATGATTACTTGACCAAGCCGTTCAGCGGCCGTGAATTGCTGGCGCGCCTGCGCGTGATGCTTCGGCGCAATCGTCCGGACCGTGAGCCGTCCGTATTCCGGCTGGGTCCCATTGTCGTGGATCTGAGTTCCCGGCGCGTGGAGAAGGGGAAAGAGGAAATTCATTTAACCTCCAAAGAGTACGGAATTCTGCGCCTGCTTCTGCTCCATCAGGGCAAGGTGATGACCCACCGCCAGCTGCTCCGTGAAATTTGGGGCCCCCAGCATGAGGAGGACACGCACTACCTGCGGGTGCACATTGCCCACCTGCGCCAGAAGCTGGGGGATTCCGATCCGGAAAACCGCATTATCCGCGCGGAATCCGGCCTGGGTTACAGAATTGTGGCGGATGGAGCCGAGTAGCCCTTGTCCCGTTTTACTGGGCTGGAAAAAATAGCGGCACATTATCTGCGGCAGCCGGGAAATATATTTTTTCATAACGGTTGGAGAATGTGGCTTAACTTCACGCAGTCCAATATGCTGTGTAGGCTCCAAGACGTATTCAATACGTCTTTATGAAGATTAAGTACAACGCAAGAAACGTAGGAGCCGCAGCCCTGGGCTGCGCCATGATAGCAGGAACCGTCTGCACAGGAGAGGAAACGGTTTCTCCGTCGATAGCCTCCCTGACAAACATGCAGGAGGCCGCCATACCTTCCACAGACACGGATTGGGCCTTTTCCTTCTCGGCGGGGTGGTCCAGCAAGTACGTAACGGAAGGTCTGGACTGCCTGCCGGGCAGCGGCATCTGGGAAGTGGCTCCGAGCATTTCTTGGAAGAATCTTACGTTCAGCGCCTGGTATGCCGGAGGAGATTCCGCCAATTACGATGAACTGGACCTGGTTCTGGGTTACGCCTGGAATCTGGGGAAGTGGACTGTCAATCCCTGGTATGAGCACCAATTCTATTTTACGCAGGATTATAATGTGGCCAATCCGGCGCTGACGGTCTCCTATGCCGTAACGGATTGGATGGCTGTAGGAGCGGAAACCCAGGTGAAAGTGGAACACCAGGATTTTGAAGCCTATTACAGCGCCTTTGTGCGGTTGGAGTGGTCCCCCTTGGAAAATGTGACCGTGGTTCCCATGGTCAGGTACGGGTACAACGGCGGTTATAACGTGGACTATGATGACGGCTCCAACTGCATTGACTGGAGCCTGGGCGTGACATGGCGGTTTGCAGAACATTATACGCTTTCCGGCTCCGTCAATTATTCCCAGGCGGCTACGGTGCTGCGTCACAGGGATGCCGGAGACGAATTCTGGGTGGGATTCCGCCTGGGCATGGAGTTTTAACGGCGCACCGGCGTTAAAAAACGGGCTTCCGGAGAGGAATTAATAATTTCTTAATGTCCGGAGGCCCTTTGTTAACTACCCGGAATTTCCAGAATATGCGTAGAGTTGCGTTGTGTCCTCGCACGACTTGTTAATCATTGTCCTGTTCATAGGCATACTGGTCTCTTTCACCCCGTTTCTCGGAAAATGGCTGGCAAGTGTTTTGATGGGAAGGCAGACATGGCTTTCCCCGGTTCTGGGTCCCGTGGAGCGCTGCGTCTACCGTATGGCCGGAGTGGACCCCACCCGCGAAATGGACTGGAAGAAGTATTTGACGACCGTTCTTTTGTTTAACGCCGCTGGATTCCTCGTCCTTTTCCTTTCCCTGCTGTGCCAGAAATGGCTGCCTCTGAATCCCGCCGGAACTGAAAATATGCGGTGGGATATAGCCTTGAATACAGCCATCAGCTTCGTGACCAGCACTAACTGGCAGTTCTATTCAGGGGAAGGGCCGGAAGGCGTCAGTTATTTTGTTCAAATGACCGGGCTGGGCGTGCAAAATTTCGTCAGCGCCGGTACGGGAATTGCCGTCATGTCCGCCCTGATCCGCGGGCTGGAAAGGAGATGCGCTTCTACTCTGGGGAACTTCTGGACGGATCTGACGCGCAGCACGTTGTATTTTCTGGTCCCTGTTTCCACGGTCATTGCTCTTCTGCTGGTCTCCCAGGGTGTGGTGCAGTCCTTTGACGGACCCATTGCCGTGCCGGGCATGGATGGCGTGGAACAGATGATACCCAGTGGCCCGGCGGCATCCCAGATAGCCATCAAACAGCTCGGAGCAAACGGCGGCGGCTTTTTCGGAAACAACAGCACGCATCCTTTTGAAAACCCCACGCCCTTCAGCAATATGGTTGAAATGCTCTCCCTGCTTCTGGCCGGCTGCGCCTGCCCATACGCCTATGGCGTCATGATTGGAAAAAAGAGGCAGGGGTGGATTATCTTCGGAGCCATGATGATTCTGCTTGTGGCGGCCATTGTCTTGTCCCAGTGGGCGGAACATGCGGGAAACCCGCTTTTCCCGGGCATGGAAATGCTGGAAGGCAAGGAAGTGCGCCTGGGCGTTACGAACAGTTCCCTCTGGTCCGTCGCTACGACGGCATCTTCCAACGGGTCCGTGAACTGCATGCATTCCAGCATGTCCCCGCTGGGCGGCGGGATTGCCCTGTTCAATATGCTGCTGGGTGGGGTAATTTTCGGAGGTCTGGGCTGCGGCTTGTACAGCATGCTGATGTTTGCCATGATTACCGTGTTCCTGTGCGGTTTAATGGTGGGGCGAACCCCGGAATTCCTGGGCAAAAAAATGGGAACCCGGGAAGTGTGCTGCTCCATGGTGGGCATCCTTCTGCCCGGCATGGCCGTCCTGGTCATGAGCGGCCTGGCCGCCGCGACGGAAGCCGGGCGGGCATCCATCTGCAATGCCGGCCCCCACGGGCTGACGGAAATCCTGTACTGCTTCGGTTCCCAGGCCGGGAATAATGGAAGCGCCTTTGCTGGTCTGGCTGCAGGGGATACGCCTTTTTATTCCCTGCTGGGCGGGTTGGCGATGCTGCTGGCCCGTTTCGGAACCATTATTTCGGTGATGATGATTGCTGGCAGCATGGCATCCAGGAAAATTTCTCCGCCGGCCCAGGGCACCATGGGGACGGATAACCTGATGTTCATGGTTCTGCTGGTAGCCGTCGTGCTGGTTGTAGGAGCCCTCACCTTCTTCCCGGCCCTGGCTTTGGGACCTATTCTGGAGCATTTGCTCCTGTATTCGGGAGCCATGCTTTAAGGCGTATTCGCCGATAATCCGGATGTTTATGATCATGAAGGAGAAAAAGAGTCAATCCTGGTATGACGAAGCCATGTTGAAAACAGCTTTCCGGAATGCGTTGCGCAAATTTGACCCGCGCGTCCTGTCTAAAAACTTCGTGATGTTTATCACGGCTGCCGGCGCCCTGATGGCAACGATTGCCCTTATCAGGGATTTGGCTGCCGGGCAACCCTTCGGCTTTACTTTGCAAATCGCGCTCTGGCTCTGGTTCACCGTGTTTTTCGCCAACTTTGCGGAAGCGCTGGCGGAGGGCCGGGGAAAGGCGTATGCGGACGCTCTGAAAGAAATGCGCGTTTATGTGAACGCCCGTTTGCTGACGGACAAGGGAACGGAGGAAATCGTCTCCATTTCCGAATTGCGCAAAGGGGACAAAGTGTTGTGCGAGGCCGGGGATATCATCCCCCTGGATGGAGAGGTGATAGAAGGCATCGCTAGCGTGGATGAATCCGCCATTACCGGGGAATCCGCTCCGGTCATCCGTGAGAGCGGGGGGGACCGCAGCGCTGTAACGGGAGGAACCCGTGTAATCAGTGACGGCATTGTTATCCGTATTACCGTGGAACCGGGCCATACGTTCCTGGACCGCATGATTTCCATGGTGGAGGGGGCCAGCCGGCAGAAAACGCCCAATGAAACCGCTCTAGGTATCTTGCTGGTGGCGCTGACCATTGTTTTTCTTGCCGTGGTTCTTTCCCTTCCCGCCATGGCCGGATACATTGAGGATTCTGCCCGGGCGCTTGGTTTCAGGGCGGAGGGCCGTATTTCCCTGCCCATCCTGGTCTCTCTTCTGGCATGCCTGATTCCGACGACGATCGGCGGATTATTAAGTGCCGTTGGTATCAGCGGCATTGACCGGCTTGTGCGCCGGAATGTGCTGGCTGTGTCCGGGCGCGCCGTGGAAGTAGCCGGGGACATTGATGTGCTGATGCTGGATAAAACCGGAACCATCACCTTCGGCAATCGAATGGCGAACGAATTCCTGCCTGCACCCGGGGTGGATGACCTGCAGCTGGCGGAAGCCGCCCAGCTTGCTTCCCTGTCCGATGAAACGCCGGAAGGCCGCAGCATCGTGGTGCTGGCTAAAAAACAGTTTGGAATCCGGGGCCGCCATATGGACGCGGACCATATTGCTTTTATCCCGTTTTCCGCCTCCACCCGCATGAGTGGCGTGGATATTGCGGAGCACGACGGCCGTCCGGCCGTTTCCATCCGGAAAGGAGCGGCGGAAAGCGTGGCGCAGTGGGTGAAAATCCGGGGCGGAACTTTCCCGCAAGAGGTGGAAATGATGGTGCAGAATGTCGCGCGTGTCGGCGGTACGCCGCTGGTAGTGGCCCGGGGAAAAGACGTGCTGGGAGTCATTTATCTGAAAGACATCGTCAAGGGCGGCATCAGGGAACGCTTTGCCCGGCTCCGGGCCATGGGCATCCGGACTGTCATGGTGACAGGGGACAATGCCCTGACTGCCGCATCCATTGCGGCGGAAGCCGGCGTGGATGACTTCATGGCGGAAGCTACGCCTGAGATGAAGCTGGCGCGCATTCGTGAGGAACAGGCTGCCGGCCGCCTGGTGGCCATGACCGGGGATGGAACTAATGACGCTCCCGCCCTGGCCCAGGCCGATGTGGGTGTGGCGATGAACACTGGAACGCAGGCCGCCCGGGAGGCGGGCAACATGGTGGACCTGGACAGCAATCCGACCAAGCTGATTGAAATCGTGGAAATCGGCAAGCAAATGCTGATTACCCGCGGCGCGCTGACCACCTTTTCCTTCGCCAATGACGTAGCCAAATACTTTGCCATCATTCCCGCCATGTTTGCCGGCCTCTTTGTGGCTGACGGCATGGCCAGTGGACCTCTTTCCGCCCTGAACATAATGGGCCTGAATTCCCCGCAAAGCGCCATTCTCAGCACTGTGATTTTTAATGCCCTGGTCATCGTAGCGCTGATTCCTCTGGCCTTGAAAGGGGTTTCCTACCGTCCGGCGGGAGCGGCCTCCCTGCTGAAGCGCAATATCCTCATTTACGGGGTGGGCGGCCTGATTGCTCCTTTCATGGGCATCAAGCTTATTGATATGGTCATCAATGCATGGCGCCTTGTTTGAAAATCCAATCCTAACCTGCTGAATTATCATGAAGTGGACATTTCCCAATCTGCGCCTGTTTCTGTCTCTGGCCGTCATTACCGGAGGCATTTACCCTTTGGTCGTTACGCTGGTCAGCCTGATTTTTTTCCCTCATCAGGCTCATGGTTCCCTAATCCGGAATGAACGGGGGGAAATTATCGCTTCGGAGCTTGTCGCACAGCCTTTTATCTCCGCCAAATATTTCTGGCCCCGGCCCTCTGCCGGAGAATACGCTACCATGCCTTCCGGAGCCAGCAACCTCTCCTGGACTTCCGGGAAGCTGGTCAGGACGGTGGCGGAGCGCAGGGCGGCTCTGCTGAAAGCCCACAGTCTGCCGGAGAAAACGCCTGTCCCTGCGGACATGCTTTTTGCTTCCGGCAGCGGTTTGGAGCCTTTTATCTCTCCGGAAGCGGCGGAATTTCAATTGAACCGTGTTGCCTCCACGCGCGGAGTGCCTCCGGAAAAAATCCGGAAACTGGTGTCTGAACACTTCGTCCGGGGCGGAATTTTGGGGGAAAACGTAGTCAACGTGATGACCCTGAACGCTGCGCTGGATACATTGTTCCCGATGAGCGGGATGTAATTGACCGCCCCGGTTCGGAAAATATCCTGGCGGAAAAATCGTCCGGCATCAGCCGGTGCCTTGGTTCCGCGTCTTTCTCCGGTTACCGGGGCGGTTTTCTTATTGGATTTTTGTCAGTTTGGCCTAATTTGTTGAAAAACAGAGACAATAAATTGGCCGGCGTGCGGTATGCTGCCGGATAATCCTTTCAGAATGCAGCAATAGGGGGGGCGACATCCTCTCGTTAGTTTTATTAGGCTGATATGAAGTTTCTTCAGCCCCAAATGCGGCTGTTTACAAATAGTCCTCCCTTGGCGGTGTGAACACATCGACAACCTCTCCGCTTCCCATCACCTCAAAGGAACGAGGCGTATTGTCCGGTATGGCGTAGCTGTCCCCTGCATGAAGCAACACTTCAATATTCTTCTCCGGCATTTCCATGTTCAGGCGGTATTTGCCTGAAATGACGTACCCGCATTGTTCATGCGGATGTTGGTGGGTAGAGGCGAAGTTGCCTTTCACATAGTACATCTTTGCTGCCATTGATTTCTCTCCGACAGCGAGCGAATCCAGTGAAACGCCCTTGAACACTTTCTTCGATGCGTCTTCCTTGCGAACGATGACTTTATTATTTTTTATGATTTCCATATCAATACGTTATCTTCAGTTCCATCTGGATGTTTCCGCGTTCGTATGCCGGGTGATTTTCCGCAAGTTCCTTGAATCCCAGCTTTTTATATGTGTGTATGGCGGGTTTGAGCAGGGTGTTGCTTTCAAGAAAAAGAATTTTCGCCTTCATGTCCTTTGCTTTGTCTATAGCTGCATGGCAAAGTATTTCCCCGATGCCTTTGCCCTGCGCATGAGGGTGAACGGCAAGTTTCGCCAGTTCATAATCATATACCGGGTCATCCATTTTGCAGAGGGCACAAACTCCGACGGGCTTTCCCCTGTAAAGGGCTACAAAGATAAAGCCTCCTTTGTTGATAATATATTCCTGCGGATGATCAAGATAGTCCAGATCGTGCGGTTCTATCTTCCAATGTTGCGTAATCCACTGTACGTTAAGTGATTTAAACGTATTCTTGTAACACGGTTCGTAAGGAATTACCCTGATATGCTCCCTTTCCCTCATTTTCCGGGCTTCTTTGACCCGTTGCAGCAGGCTCTTCTCAGCGAGCCGGTCTTCCCATTCGCCGATAGCTCTCCACAAATCATGGCGCGTTTCCTTGGAAATATCCTCTACGGCGACCTCCACGTCTTTGCAGAGCTCTGTCAGCATGGCGGCAACCCTTTTCCCATGTGGAGACAGGGCGATGACGGTGCGTCTCTTGTCCTTCTGGTCTTCAAGGCCTTTCACCAATCCTCTTGCCGTCATTTCTCCAACGATATTGCTCACGGATGGATGACTGTGCCCTATTTCCTTAGCTATGCCCGTTATTGTTTTCTCTTTCCCGCCGGCTAAAACGAAAAGCAGGGGAAACCACTTTGGCTTTATGTCAATGCCGTATAATTCATAAATTTGACTTGCATCAGACGTCACAGCATCCGTCAGCATGCGCAGCCTGCTTCCAATGGCTATTTTACCTGTCCTATTGAAAAAATCCATATCTTTCCGTTATTAAATACGTAACTGATTACGTAACTAATATGCCATTATCATGCGAGCAAGCATTTTTTCACATTTTAGTCTTCTTGCAGGTGGGGAATATCGCTGTATCCATCAATGGAATGGAAAAATCCGTCTCCTGTCAGTCGGGTAGGCTGCGAACGTGGTATTTGGCATTGCCGCCCTTGCCCACGCGATTATTTTGGAGCATGGGCAAGGGCTGTTCCTGCGTTTCTATCCGGTACGGGGCTGCCGTTCTTTCCGGAAATATTTTCCTTGGCGTTCAGGATTTACACTATTGCCGGGATACCGGATGCGCCAGCTCCATGAGAAAGCGGGACAGGATTTCCTTGTCAGGGCGGACTCTCCAATAATCCGTTGAGCGTGCAAGTGATATTGCGGGGAATCCGGAGGGGCAAAAAATTTTTAGATAACAGGAAAAATCCTGTTTTTCCATTCAACGGTTGGAGTTATTCTTATGTCTAAAATACCAACATACCATGCTTAACAATCTAACAACAAAATTTCAGGAAGCGCTGATGCAGGCGCAGCAAACTGCAGGCCGGCTTGGAAAACCGGAAATTTCTTCTCTGGACGTTCTGGTGGCGTTACTGGAGCAGGAAGGCGGAATTCTTTCCCCTATTCTCCGCAAAGCCTCTTGCGATCCGGGGCTGCTTCTCCAGGCAGCCCAAAGGGAGGTTTCCCACGAACCTACTCAAAGCGGCGCCACCACCCAGCCGCAGATGGGGCGTGACCTGGCTACGGTAATGCAGGCTGCGGAAGAGGAACGCAAAAAGCTCAAAGACGACTACCTCAGCGTGGAACACTTCATGCTTGGGGCGTTGGACACGCAAAACAAAGTGCACCAGTTGACGGACACCTTTGGGCTGACCAAGGATAACTATCTGGCCGCCATGAAGGAAGTGCGCGGCAACCAGCGCGTGACGGACGACAACCCGGAAGGCAAATACCAGACGCTGGAAAAATATGGGACGGACCTGACGGCCCGCGCCCGCGCCGGTAAAATTGACCCCGTCATCGGCCGTGATACGGAAATCCGCCGCGTTTTGCAGATTCTTTCCCGCAGGACGAAAAACAATCCCGTCCTGATCGGGGAGCCCGGCGTTGGCAAAACCGCCATTGCGGAAGGTCTGGCGCGGCGCATTGTCAACGGCGACGTGCCGGAAAGCATGCGCAACAAGCGCATTGTATCCCTCAACATCGGCTCCATGCTTGCCGGAGCCAAATATCGCGGTGAATTTGAAGAACGCTTGAAATCCTTCCTTAAGGAAGTAACGGATTCCAACGGTGAAATCATTCTGTTTATCGATGAACTGCACACCATCGTAGGCGCGGGCGCCAGTGAAGGGGCGATGGATGCCTCCAACCTGCTCAAGCCCGCCCTGGCCCGCGGGGAACTGCGGACCATCGGCGCGACGACACTGGACGAATACCGCAAATACATTGAAAAAGATGCGGCTCTGGAACGTCGGTTTCAGCCCGTCATGGTCTCCGAACCCAGCGTGGAAGATACCATCGCCATCCTGCGCGGCTTGAAAGAACGCTATGAAGTCCACCATGGAGTGCGTATTACGGACGCTGCCATCGTAGCGGCGGCCACCCTTTCCGACCGTTATATTTCCGACCGTTTTCTGCCTGACAAGGCAGTAGACCTGGTGGATGAAGCGGCAGCCCGCCTCAAAATTGAGCTGGACTCCATGCCCACGGAAATTGACCAGATTGAACGTGAGGCCATGCAGCTTGAAATGGAACGGCAGGCGCTGGCGAAGGAAGAAGACGCCGACAGCAAGGCCCGTTTGGAAAAAATCACCAAGGACCTGGCCGACCTGAAGGAAAAATCCGGTTCCATGATTGCCAAATGGAAAAGCGAAAAGGAAGTGCTGGACGCCGTCCGCAGGGAACAGGAAAAAATAGAAGCCCTCAAGCTGGAAAGCGAAAGGGCCAAACGTATGGGTGACCTGACCCGCGCGTCGGAAATCACCTATGGCGAACTTCCGGAAGCCCAGCGCGCCCTGACGGAAGGCAAGGAAAAGCTCAGTAAAATGCAGAAGGAAGATGGAGGGCTGCTGAAGGAGGAAGTCACGGAAGGAGACATTGCCAAAGTGGTTGCCACCTGGACCGGCATTCCCGCCGCCCGTCTGCAGGAAGGGGAGCGTGCCAAGCTGGTGCACATGGAAGAGCGTCTGGGCGCCCGCGTAATCGGGCAGAAACAGGCCGTTAAGGCCGTATCCGACGCCGTGAGACGCGCCCGCGCCGGGCTGCAGGATGAAAACAGGCCCATCGGCTCTTTCCTGTTCCTGGGACCCACCGGCGTGGGCAAGACGGAACTCAGCAAGGCGCTGGCGGAATTCCTCTTTGACAGTGAGAACGCCATCGTTCGCATTGACATGTCCGAATACATGGAAAAACATTCCGTCGCGCGCCTCATCGGGGCGCCTCCCGGATACGTGGGGTATGAAGAAGGCGGTCAGCTCTCTGAAGCCGTGCGCCGTCGTCCGTACTGCGTGGTTCTCTTCGATGAAATTGAAAAGGCCCACCCGGACGTCTTCAACGTATTGCTCCAGGTGCTGGACGACGGCCGCATTACGGACGGCCAGGGTCGTACGGTTGACTTCCGCAACACGGTCATCATCATGACCTCCAACATCGGCAGCCAGTACATCCTCAATGAAGCCAATGCGGAACAGAGGGAAGCCAAGGCCCTGGAAGCGTTGCGCGGTCACTTCCGTCCGGAATTCCTGAACCGCATTGATGAAATCATCATCTTTGACCGGCTCACGGCGCAGGAACTCAAGGGCATTGTGGACATTCAGCTTCAGCGTGTCCGCAGGCGCCTGGAAGCCAAGGGCCTGTTTTTGCGCATGACTCCGGAAGCTACGGCTCTGGTGGCGGATCATGGTTTTGATCCTGTGTATGGAGCCCGTCCTCTCAAACGGGCCATTCAGCATGATCTTCTGGACCCGCTCAGCCTCAAGCTTCTGGAAGGAGACTTCCCGGAAGGAACGGAAATCGTGGTACGGGAAAAAGACGGCAAACTGGACTTCACCAAGGAGAAAAGATAATTGCATTTCTCGGCATGTTGCCGGAAAAACAATGAAGGGCGTCCCCTGAGAGGGCCGCCCTTCTGATATAAAGATTCCCGCTTCCGGGAGCTGAAGAAAATCTGCTGCGCGGTTAAATCTGGGACAGAGCGTCGTCAGCAACGGCGGCGGCGCAAAGCGAGTGCGGCCAGCCCTAGGAGGGAAAGCGTAGCGGTAGCGGGTTCCGGAACCATGTTCCAGCCCATGGAACGCATTAATCCCACTTCTCCATCCGTCAGGGTGCGATGATAGGTATCCGGTGAGATGGAATACTGCATAAGGGCGTCTGGATCGCTCGTGCTGTCAATGTGGGCCATGCTGGACCCTTCCGACCATGTGGTGGGGTTATAGACAGTAAGCCCCGTATCGCCCAGAGACAAAGTTTCCCCTAGGGTAAATGCCGTATTCCCATTTCCGGCTTTTTCTACGATGGACTGGCCTTCTTGGTTGGTTAACAGGGAATCATACTTGGTGTACAGCATGGTGCTGTAGGTTGTGGAAGCGCTTCCGGATTGGACTCTTTGGAAAGTGCCTGTCTGCGTCGCCAGGGAAAGAAAACCAACGGCATGCCCCACTTCATGGGTCAGGATGCTTTGAAAATCATATTTTCCCGTATGCTCCGCCAATAAGGCGGCCCCATAATAAAGGGAAGCCAAATGAGAGGTATTGCACTGGATGTAAATATCATAGCCTGAGGTAGTCCTTGTGCTTCCATCGCGCCATACGGCCTCGGCCATGGTGGAAACCTGTTGTGGCTTGTTTGACAGGTAGTAGTAATAAGGGGAATAAGCGGAGGCTAGGGTGGAGGAATCGGCTCCGTCGTACCAGGTGAGGCCTACGTTAAGCGTTCTTCCCGGGGTGGAATTAATCAGGGTATTCCATGTGTTCAACGCCCGTATGGCGGAATCTATCTGATCACTGGTCCAGGTATGAGTACTTGAAGAATCAAAAAATCCCTTCTCCCCGGAATCTAGGAAGGTGCATGAAAAAGTGGAGCCTATATTAACTGTCTGTACAGCAGATGAGAAAAAAGTGCTTCCCAAGCAGAAAACAGTGCAGAGAATGCCAATTTGGAATGAACTTTTCATAGATAAAAAATAATAAACCCTTGAATAGCAAAAAAATCCTTTCTGTTCAAGTGAAAATAAATCAAGTCTGCTTCTTTTTCAGGGAAGACGGGTCAGACACCCCTTCTTTTTTCTGGCTCTTGTTGCATAACAACAAAAAATGCTGAAAATACCGGCAGGGGCCCTCCTGGTAAGGACAGTTTCCTTGTAAAAAATGTAACGGCGCAAGATAGTTGCGATATGCGGGACAGGTTGTTGCGATATTTCGCCACTTGCTGCCAGGAAAAGCCCCTTTCCGGAAGCCTGAAAAGAGGTTAAAAAAACGCCTGAAAACGGGTGAATTCGCGTGACTTTTACCCCCGAATTTGCTATAAAAAACTCACCGGAAGGAAGGTTGATCCGTACCTTGAACCGGGGCTATTGCTGCCGCTGCCATCAGCTTTATTTTGGCGTTGCAAAGGGAGTGCATAATTTCCGCCCTGCGCTCGCGCGGCACTCCATAAGGCCGGGGATTGCCTGTCGTCACCATCCGGAACATCCGGGCGTATAAATCAGGGGGAGCCTCGGCGCTGTGCCAGCACCGGCAGGACCAGCGGGAATTCTCCGAAATACCGATCGTTCCGGAATCTTTTTGTTTACCATTCCCGGGTGTCCTCCGGTTCGGTCGGCATCTTTCCCTCAAAACCATTATTTTCGGCTTGGCTTTGGCCTCGTAATATTGACAGCCCCTCCGAAGAGGGGCGATTTCATATCGCAACAACCTGTCCCGTTTCAGGCAGTTTCATGTTCCTTCATCACAATTACCCGTCTCTTCTTTCCATCGCTGTAATTTCCCGCCATTGCTAGCTTTCACCCTATTTCAACTATACTGTCCCTTTTCAAAAAGGGGAAGAGCGAGGGGAAAAAGGGAAGCGTTCAAAAAAAGACGCGCCAGGATGGGGGATTATGACAAAAGAGCATCTCATTGATTAGGTGTGTATTAAGGGTGATTGCAGTGGGTATGGCCTGAATAAGGATCGGGAAAAAATGAAAAAACATCTCGAAAAAAATTGACAAAAAGGTGTGGGATGATAGATTTCTCGGCACGCCAACACGGCGACGGGATGAAAAGCCCGGCGGCGGACGG